>JAABUZ0100000321.1_pt1 | contig 121459 bp, 131 predicted proteins | sample 5562091 | NCBI WGS metagenome assembly JAABUZ01 (sample SAMN12813069, study PRJNA571459) | rock metagenome | isolation source: Antarctica rocks | place: Antarctica: Victoria Land, Linnaeus Terrace sud | collected 2015-12-21 | reverse complement strand
GCGACCGCGTCGTGCTTGCTGCGGTGGGAGCAGCGGCCGCAGCCGCTCCCACTGCTGGTCAGTCAAATCTCGTCTGCTCATACCCAGAGTCTACCGAGTTTGGCGTTATTTGAAAACAGAACCTAGATCCTCGGAGTCGAGATCAAACCGAGCAACGAGAGCGGCTCCCTCTATATGCTCGTTCTCCTGGACGGAAGTTGACCCGTCCTCGGCTACGGTGCGTCACGTTCGTGGCACCGGAATGGCTCGGGCGTTGGCAGAGATTGCGATTGATGCCATCGATACGGTTTGCGGCGAGCGCGCAAAGAGATTACTGGAGTGTGAGGCGCCCGGCTGCGTACGGCTCCTGGAGAGGAAGCACGCCAGGCGACGTTGGTGCTCCACCGCCTGCGGAGATCGAGTGCGTGCCGCGTACTACTATGCCCGCCACCGATCGGACCCGGCGCTATAACGATATCCCCGCCTCCCCGGAGTCTAGCGCCCACCTCCTCGTCACCGCCTCGCTAACGGTACGGCATTACCGAACACGCGGATTCCACCTTCGCCTACGGGAATGTCGACGAGCAGCATACTTGGGCGACCAAGTCGCTCACCCTGCCTAAGTTGCAGCCGAAGGGGCGGCTTCACAACTCCGAGATGCCTCAGGTAGGCGCCGTAGGCGGCTGCGGCGGCGCCGGTCGCCGGATCTTCACGCACCGGTCCAGCGGGAAAGGCGTTGCGAACGATGTGCTCCTCCTGCAACCGACGGGGCCACGCTAGATGAACTGTCGTCCAGCCGTCGCGATCGAGTATGGCCTTCAGCCGCTGGTAGTCATACTCGAGGTGATCCAGGCGTGCGGGGCGAGCCGCTACCAAGATTAGATGCGACGCCCCGGCGAACGAGACACGCGGCGGGAGGTCGGGATGGAGATCGGACACTGCCCATCCAAGCGCGTCCATAGCGTCCTGGAGATCGCGCGGCACGGGCTCAGTCACGCGCGGAGCGACGCTGGTGAGAGTCGCCAGCAGCCGGCCGTCCTCGGCGCGGACCGTTTGCACCGGGACATCCCCGCTCCGGGTGAGGAGTTTTCGGTCCGCTGGGCCGCGCTGTTCCGCGAGCGCCACGGCGAGAGCGATGGGCTGGGGCATTCACCCCGGTACGGGCCGACCACTCCATATAATCATCGATCACTTCCAGCGGTAGTCCGCTCCCGCCTCCCTCTCTGCCGGTCAATGCGACCGGCCGGCGTCCCCACGGCAACCAGACAGAGCAGGGCGACGCCGGCGGCGAGGAGCAGGGCAATGGGATAGCCGCAGGAGGGCGCAAGGAGGGCGAGGGCGTAAGGAATAGCCAGCCCCGCGTACGCCAACACATAGTTCATGGCAACCAATGTTGCAAGCTCCTCGGGCCGTGCGAGCCGCGTCACCTCGGACAAACCAAAAACTAAACAAAAGCCATAGCCGGACCCCAGCCCGATGGCGCCGGTAAGGACCAGGATCGAACTATGTATGGTGGCGGCAGCAGCCCCCAGGGCACAACCGACCACCACGGCGCACAGGCCGGCGATCGCGCAATACGTGTCCCCGGCACGAGCAAGCTGTTTGGCCAGTGGTTGAACCGCAATGCCGGCGCCCAGGGTAATGGCTGCAATCGCGCCGGCGAACACGATGGTCAAGCCTCCAACGTTTGAATCGGCGCGCGCGGGCAACACGGTGAAAGCGATGGAGGCACTCCCAAACACCCACGGACTGGTGGGCAACAAGAGGCGCATACATCGCGCCAGGATGCTTCGCCGAATACGTAGGCGGGTCAGCACGCTACGGGATGTCTCCATAGAGTCGGCTGTTTCGGGAACGGATAGTAGTAGGGAGACCGCAAGGGAGGCAACCGCGAGATGGAAAATGTACGGCAATAAAGTGGGATGTGGCCCCCACTGGCCCAGAATGCCACTGACCAACGGCCCAATGCTAAAACCGGCTGAGAGGCTGATGGTCGCCCGACGAGCACTCGCCCCTTCGGACGCATGCTCAGATAGCTCTTTGACCCAGACGCTGCCGGCCGCAAACATCCCACCCCCGGCTAGACCGATCAGAAAGCGACCGATGTACAGCCCCAAGACGGTCCACGTCCCGGTCATCAGGACCGCACTGGCTAGCAGCGAGAGAACAGTCGACGCAATGACCAACGGACGCCGCCCGAATCGATCGCTGGTGGGTCCTCCGAGCAGCAGTCCCGGGACGATCCCAAGTGCATACACGCCGAAGATCGCCGTCAAGGTCGTATCGTGCAGGCCGAGTGATCGTCGGTACACGGCGAGCAGGGGCACAAAATGGTTGCCTCCCCACCCGACCGAGGACATGGCAAACGCGACCCGGATCCAGTTTGATTCGGGGCGGAGGCAATCGAGCCATCGAGCTGGCCGGTGTCTCAACTTTTCCTCCCGAACGTTGGCGGGTTGCTTCAGTCCTCCGCACCGCCCGCCTGCCTGTCGGAAAGAAGGATACCATTGGCTGGAACAATGTCCTGAGCGGTAACCGGCTTCTTCAGCGCCTCGCCAGGATCGCGCTGAACTGGCCGACGGCGTAACACGCGTTGAAACCGGCACACCGGATCGCATCCAGGTTATTGAAGGTCGGCGTCTGTTCTTGCTGCCACGTCTGGCCTCCATTTCGAGTCACGCCCACAGCACCATTATCGCCGGCAAGGTAGCAAGTGTTTCGATCGAGGCAGGTCATGGCCTTCCAGGAACCGGGCGGCAGCACGTTCTGTTTGTGCCAGATTCGACCGCCATCATGGGTGACCAGAGTGGGAACAGTTCCGTTCACCAGATCCCCGTCAACCAGGGCGACACAGTCTCTGGACGTCCGACAGGCCAGAGCGAACGGGAAAGGATCAGTAAGCGTCCTATGCCAGGTTCGACCACTGTCATTCGTGTCCAGAATCGCGCCGACGTTACTCCTCGGGTGCGGAGGTGGCTCGGATGGACCCACCGCAGTGGCGTAGCAGATACGTGTCGTTGGGCAGACCAGATGTTGGATATCATACTGATGTCCGGTGAGCGGGGTCTGCTGAGGCCTCCAGGTGTGGCCGTCATTGCGGGTGACCTGCATCATACTGCGAAGTCCACCGGCATAGCAGATGAGCCGGCCGGGGCACGCCACGACCGTTAGCCCCGCTCCCGGCGTCGAGGACCAGGTTCGTCCACCGTCATGCGTGTTTAGGACCGTAGCCCTCCTCGGATAGGTCAAGTATGATCCCCTATAACAGACCGTCGAGCTTGGGCAGGCCAGAGTGGTGACGGGCGCACCGCGCCAGCGCGGATTTAACGGTGGAGGTACGGCTACCCACTGCGTGCCCCCGTTGGTCGTCTTTACCAGCGCACCATAGTCACCCCCGGCGTAGCAGACGGTACGTGTCGGACATGTCACGGCATGCATGGAGGGGTCCAAGTTGGCGATCGACCTGGGCACGGCGTTGTACATGGCCAGAGCTTGAGTGGCCCAACCCGTGCCTGTCCGCACCAATGCTCCACCGTTTCCCGAGACAATGCAGTGCCTCGCACTGTTGCAGGCGATTCCAGTGGGGACGAAGGGCAATGACTTCTTGCGTATCCATGTGCGCCCAGCATCACTGGTGGCGATGAGGTCGCTGGTGGGGCTTCCCTTGCTGCCCGCCGCGTAGCACACTACTTCAGTGGGGCAGGTCAGAACGGCGCCGCGATCGAAGACGTTGAGTGGAAACTTGCGCTGCTGCCAGGTCATACCGCCGTCCTGCGTTCTGAGCGGGAACGATCGATAATCCATAGTCAGATTTCCGTTCGCGATCATGATGCAGGTTGCCGCGCTGACGCATCGAATCGCGATGAGCTGAGCCGTCCCTTTGGCGAGGCCTACTGGCCGGACGGTCCAACTCGTGCCGCCGTCCGTAGTCACGGCGACACTGGGGGCCGGGGACGTGATCAGACCGGTGCCCAGCGGTGCATAGCAGACGTTGGTGTCGGGGCACGCAATGTCGACAGGTCGAAAGGTCGGGACAACGGTTGCCCAAGCGCGGCCACCATTCTTGGTCATCAAGATCTTCCCCGGATATCCTCCAACCGCGTAGCATACGGTTATCGACGGACAGGTCAGATGATCCAGGCCCATCTGGCCTTGCCAGAGCCGGGCCCACGTCGCGCCGCCATCCTTGGTACCCAGGATTGCGGTGGCATTCGGACCTGTATTCGCGATTGCATAACAGGTCAGCCGGTCAGGGCAGGAGAGTGCCGAAAATTCACCATCCTTCTTGTCAAAAACGACCGACCAGGATTGCCCATTGTTGTGGCTCACCATGAGAGTACCGCTGCCTACGGTGTAGCAGGTGTGCAGATCGGGGCAGGAGGCGGCGACAAGAGAGTTGCCTTGGGGCAGAGGATTCTGCCAGTGCCAGGTCGGGGAAGTGAACCCAATTGCGCTCGTCGGGCCGCTCTCGGTCGTCGCTGCGGTGTTTGCAATTGCCGGAACAGCACTCACGTTGGTGCTGATGAAAACTCCCATCAGCAGAACTGCCAACCATCTCGAACGGTGCATCACGTCTTTGCAAATCCCTTCCAACTGTATGCGACGGATCCGTACGGCCCGTGTAACCATGTCGTCAACACATCAACGGTGATAACAAGGGGTTGCTCCAGCGATACCGTTGTACACGCTCGTGTAGGGTCGGCCGGCGCAGTACTCATCGTCGACCAGCCAGCCGCCGCCGGGTTGCTGGATGACGACAAATGTGCTGCGGTAGCTCCCCGGTCCGAAATCCCACCAGATAGTGACATGGGCCATGCGGCCGTTGGACGACGTAACTCGTTCCAGTCGAACCGTGCGCGGCGGATTCTGGCAGCGGCAGAGCGGAATGCCGTCCCCCATGTGCCGAGGGGCCCTGAGACGCCGCTGCAGCCGGTTGGTAACCGGGCAGACGGATCGTGGATCGACGCGGGGACTGGCAGTCGAGCAGGTGGCGAGCGCGTAGCGAGGAGTATAGAAGGGGCGTACCAGGATGCGGACCGCCTGGGCGGCGGACGGGGCAGGTTTGGCTGCATGGGCCGGAGCAGCTTCAGCCAGCACGACAGCGGTGAGCGCGACCACAAGACGAGGCAAAGACAACCAGTTCATTCAACACCTCCTAGAGTTCCAACGTGCCGACGCTTCACCGTGTGACAAAGTCTGCCTTTCCCATCCATTAGGGCATCTCGAAGGACAACAATCACTATACGCCTCATACGATCACATGTGATCCCTGGCTCGCGTGAAGAACCGACAGTAGACCTTGAGCGTTTTCTCCTGTCATCCCTTCTTTCCTCGGCGACAATTTTGCGCTTCCTGCTGTCACCGGGTTCCTCTCGACTATCGACGATGTCGCTTACTCTATTCGCCCAGGTTCGTGCGAGAGATCGTGACATTCCTGTGGCGTCTGGATTAGTGCGCGAGGCGGAGTTGAGCACGTTGATCGCGACAGCCGTCCTGCCCGATTCCTCCCACGACAACGCGGGTTTCCGGTTGGGGTGACAAACAGACATCGTCGGCCTCTTCTCAGTACGCAATGAGGGCAAGGTAATACCGGACCCAGTGAGACTGGGTGGAGTCCGCCTGCCAGAGATCCAGCGTCCACCAGATGTACCGCAGACCGATGTAGTGGGCGGCGGCACGAAAGCCCGCTGCGAAGTCATCGCGAGAGATCATATCTCCCAGAGCGGCACGCGCACTCCGGTATTCCTCGACGATGGCCGGAGTGGAGAAGTGATGAGGTAAGTCGAGATAGAACGTGCCGTAGCACGCCGCCTGCCAATCGATAAATCGCGGCTCTCCGTCAGTGATCAAGACGTTGCTGGGATTGATGTCGCCATGGATGAGCGAGAGCGTCCGCTGGTTCTCACTCAATCGCTCCATCGTGTCGGCTACTTGCGCCGCGACAGCTTCGACAGCGGTGATATAGCTCCCGAACTCCCGGCGAAACGCGTTATCGGCAACTGCACGATGCCACGCCGGCTCCCAATTCCGCGAGAGCTGACGACACACGTAGTGCCGATCGACGCGAGGCAACCAGGTACATTGATCCGACCGTGCCGAGTTGGCATGGTGAATACGCGCCAGGGCATGAGCTTCTTTGCGAATCAACTCCGGCGGAATCGGTTCTAGACTCGTTGGCCGATGCTGGCTCCCCAGGTCCTCCATGCACACACGAGCCAGCCGGTCATCCGTCAGGTTCGGCGAGTAGCTGAAAGGAATAGCGGGCTGACGTTGGGCCTGGAGCAGAGCCAAGACGCGTCGCTCAACGAGAGTCGCGTTCTTGGTGATCAGGGATACCGGTCTCTTGCCGCCATTGGGCAGACCGAAGGTTACGCGATGGCGCAGAATCTCTGCTCCCGACATCCCCGCCTCGACTGGAGTGGAGACGATCTCACAGGCCCTCGCATCGGCCGAAACATGCATGCGGAGGGTTTCGAGAATCAGGTCCTCAAGGGAAAGATCAGGCCGTACGCCAGCGCTATCCACGCGCTGCCTCCCCACAGACCAACCGTCTATCGTGAGTAGCTCCACCAGCGAGTTAGTTATTCCTACAAGGACTCATTTCACGGATGGTCCGGTTTTCTGTACTGACCCACATAGGGGCCTCACAACGACGCGACCGACGCCAGCGGGTTCGGCTCGCGGATGACCACCTCGCTCAGTCCCTGCCAGGCGGCAAAATCGCGAAGCGCTGCCTGCACGTTCTCACGTAGAGAGTCGGTCAGCACCACGCCCGGTTCAAAATGGAGGGCTCTGATCTCGAGTATGCCGTCCTTGCGGTGGGCTTTGGGATCGAGGCGCCCGACCAGGGCGCCTCGGTGCAAGATCGGCAGGGTGAAGTAGCCGTAGCGCCGCTGGGCCATGGGGGTGTATACCTCGATCCGGTAGGCGAAGCCGAACAGGTCCAGCACGCGGGCGCGGTCCCAGATCAGCGGGTCAAACGGGGAGAGCAGCGTGGTGACGGTCGAGCCGAGGGCGCCGTCGGCAGCCGCCTCGGCCAGCGCATGGTGGTCGGTGTGGAGATAGCCCGGCAACTCCCATCCCTCGACCGTGGCGTGCAGGAGGTGGCCTTCCGCCGTGAGCTCTTCCAGGACACCGCGCATGTCGCGCGCGGGGAGCTTGAAGTAATCTGGCACCCAGCGCTCCCTGGTGATGCCGAGGGCGCGCACCGCTTTGAGGGCATAGGTCCGCCTCGCCTCCTCGCTGGAGAGCGCCCGGCGGTCGTCCCAATCGGGTAGAACCTGCTGGCGCAGGGCGTAGACGCGCTGGAAATTGTGCCGGCGCGCCACCATCAGTGTGCCCGTGTAGAAAAGATGCTCGAGCGCCCGCTTCTCCGGCTTCCAGTCCCACCATCCGGTAGAGGCGCCGCCGGTGCGCGCCCATTCCGCCGAACGCGTCTCCCCAGCGACGCGTACCTGATCCAGGATCCGCTGCACCATCTCGGGATTCTGCTCGACCCAGCCGCGAGACCGACCGGCCCGATCCAGCATCCTGCGGCGATAGAGCGGAAAATCCTCGATGGGCAGGAAACATGCGGCGTGCGCCCAGTACTCGAACACCTTCCCCTCGGCCAGCAGTTGGTCCAGCCAAGGCGGCTGGAAGGCGCCCAGGCGGCTCCACAGCACGAGATAGGGGCTGCGCGCCACCACGCTGATGGTATCGATTTGCAGCGCATTCATGCGGCGGATCGCCGTCCGGAGGTCGTCCTTGCCGGCGGAGCCTGCGGGGGGCTGCTGTAACCCCTGTGCGGCCAACATCAAGTCTCGGGCAGCTTGCTGGGAGAGGTGGAGCATGTTCAGCGGTCCTCTGACAGTGGAGAAGATCGTTTGCTGCCCATGATACTTGCCATCGTGCCGTTCCGGCTCCATACTTCCGGACGTCTCGACGGCGAGCCTGCCTCGCAGGTCGTCGCACTGATGCCCACCTCTACCACTGTTCCACACACTATTGCCTCGACAGTCCTGTTATCCCAGCACGTCCATCGAGCCTGATCGAGTGGAGCCCATTCCCCTATCATTTGAAGCATGAACGAGCAATGAAAACAGCTGTATGAAAACACCTGTATAAGAAACAGCCGTTGTCCAGCCAATTATCCGACCCGAATTTGTCTGATTCTGATCAGGCGCTGGTTTCGCGCGCACAGGGCAGTTTACTGGGACAACTCGCCGGTGACGCTCTCGGGAGCATGGTGGAATTCCATTCGCGCGCCGGCATTGCCCGTGATTATCCTGGCGGGCTTCGAACCATGGGGGCCAGCCCGGTGTGGGGAACGCTGGCTGGTCAGCCCACCGACGATTCTGAAATGGCCCTGGTCCTGGTGCGGCTGCTTACGGACGCGAACGAGTTTGATGAGGAGCAAGTGGCGAACGCGTATACGTTCTGGAGGGAGAGCGACCCTTTTGACGTGGGCGGCACCATCAGACGCGCCACTGACGCGATGATTCATGCCAGACAGTCGGGCACCAGCCTCTCTGCCGGCGCGAGAGCGGCTGCCAATCTGCAGAGCGAAGCAAATGGCGCTCTCATGCGCCAGAGTCCGCTCGCACTGTGGGGGATTCAACACACCGAGGAATCTCTCAATCGTCTGGTCCGCGAAGACACTGCGTTAACGCATCCGAACCGTGTCTGGCAGGACGCATCCGCCGGCTTTATCGTGGCCTTGAGTGCCTGCATTCATGAAGGACTGGATGGAGAAGCAACCTACCAACGGGCGTGTTCCTGGCATCGTCAGTATGGAGCAAGCCCATCAATCACTTCTGCACTCAGCAAGGCACGCCGGCAGGCGCCTAACTGCGAGCAGAATCAAGGACATGTGCTCATCGCTTTATAGAATGCCTTCTACCAGCTCTTGAATGCTCCGACCTTTCAGGAAGGCGTCGTGAATACGGTTATGGCGGGTGGTGACACGGATACCAATGGAGCAATCGCCGGAGCGCTACTGAGAGGGACCCACGGAGTCGAAGCCATTCCTCAACAATGGAGCCATGCGGTTCCGACGTGTCGACCAGAGTACGGCTCCCCAGGCGTTACATGGCCCCGTCCACAGGTCTTCTGGCCCGTCGACGCTCTTGATCTGGCAAAGCGCCTGGTCCGTGCCGAGAAACAGACCAGCAGTTGCAACTAGGACAACAGAGCGAACACGCCCGTCCAGACGTTGCAGCGTCCCTCTGTCGATGCGGGCTTTCGACAGAGGGACGGACATGGGGATGACACTAACCTCAATCAGATGGGCGGGACGTGCCTGCTGCCCGCTCCCTCGTCCCGGCGACTGGACGAACTCCTAATCGTCCACTTTTTTCGATCCGGCTGTCAGCCGGGCCATCGGCGTCTCACCTACCCGCACGGTTTGGCCGCGACGCACCAGCACGGTAGTCGTGGCCGGCAAGAAGAGGTCCACCCGAGAGCCGAGCTTGATGAAGCCAATTTCCTCCCCCGCCACCACCGATTCTCCCACCACGGCGTAGGAGCAGATGCGCCGGGCCAGGAAGCCCGCTATCTGGCGTACCAGCACGCGGGTTCCGCTGGGATGCTCCAGCAGGATAGAGTTGCGTTCGTTCAAGGTCGACGACTTGGGATGGAGTGCGACCAGGTAGCGCCCAGGATGGTAGCGCTGATCGAGGACGCGGGCGGCTATGGGCGATCGGGTGAGATGCGCATCGAAGACGGAGAGGAAGATGGAGATACGCAGGCGGCGGTCACCGAGGATCTCCGGTTCCTGGTCGAGCCCGACATGTACCACCCGTCCTGAAGCCGGCGCTACCACCAGGTCTGCCCCTACGGGCGTGATGCAGCCGGGATGGCGGAAGAATCGAAGGAGGAACGCGAGGACGGTCAGCGATAGTGCCAGCAGCGCCCGGCCGGCGGCCGGCCCGCGGTATTTTCGGGCCAGGAGTGTGGTGAGGGCCAGCGCCGCGCCGCAGACCGCAATGAGGGACCGACCCTCCCGATGAACGATCGCCCCCCGATGACGATGTCCCGGTGCAGCCCTCTGACCTGTCATTCTGCCCTACTCACGTACCACGGTGTTGGCGCCGAAACTCCCCGACGTGCCGGACGGCCTGTCCGATCGGACGGCTCAGCATGCCTTCGAGCATCAGCACAGTCATCGCGGGGAAGAAGGCCTTGTCCGGAAATAGCACCAGGCTGACGACAACGACCAGGCAGAGAGCCCCTTTGGGACCCATCCACTCTCCCCAGCAAGCGAAGCGGGCCAGGGTACTGTAGCGGATCCGGCTGGCCATCAGGACGGAGGAGAGTACCACCAGGCCCGCCGCCAGGCCGGCAACGTCGTGTCCGCCCCAGACAGTGTGGGAGAAAAGCAGGAAGCTGGCGAGCAGATTGCCGTTGGCGGTGGTGGTGAAGCCCATGAAGTAATCGCGGGTCTGGGCGGTGGTCGTGATGTTGAACCTGGTGAGCCGGAGCGCGCCCATCATGGTCGGCAGGAAGGATATCAGCATACCGGGCGCCCCCCAGGGCCGGAAGTAGGCGTGGTAAAAGAGGAGCGAGGGAGCCACACCGAAGCTCATCAGATCGGCGAACGAGTCCAGTTCCCGCCCAAAATTACTGGTTCCTCGCAGCACCCGTGCCAGCGGTCCATCGATGGCATCCAGCCCGCCACCGCAGACGATCAGCCAGGCCGCGATAGTGAGCGACCCGTTGAAGGTATAGACCACTGATAGATAGCCGCAAAGCATGCTACCCAGCGTGAGACACGCCGGGAGACCGGCACGCAGGAAACGGAATGACGGCGAAGCCTGTAACACGAGTCGCCCCCCTCTTCTCCTATTGTGTAACAATCGAGATCATAGAGCGACCAATATCGAAAATTGGAATTGGCGCGATTGGGATTGAGAGGCGAGTAATGGTGAAGTCGCAGCGGGCGCATGGTGGCCGAGAACGGTGGTTGTTTCTTCGCGAGGTTCTATCGGCGCCTCGTTACATGGGGGCCGTGACGCCCAGTTCTGGATATCTGGTGGACGCTCTCATGCGGCTCGCCAACGGGTTCGACGTCCGGACCGCCGTCGAACTGGGACCCGGCACCGGTCCGTTCACCGCGGGCCTGCTGGCCCGGCTCCCGGCGGACAGTCGCTTACTCTGCATCGAGCGCGACGAGCGGTTTGCCGATCACCTCAGGAGGCGATTCGACGATCCACGCCTCAGCATCATCACAGGGGATGCTCAGCACCTGGAACGATACCTGGCAGAACATGGGATGGGCAAGCGGGTGCCGCTCATTGTGTCCGGTCTCCCCTTTACCTCACTCCCGGGGGACGTGCGCGACTCTATCCTGGCCACTATCGCACACTGCCTGAGTCCCGAGGGCTGTTTCCTCCTCTACCAGTACAGCCATGCCATACGGCCGGACCTGCTTCGCCACTTCAGTCGGGTGGAATCGCGTCGGGAGATCCGGAATATCCCGCCGGCGGTGTGTATGCGTGCCACGCCCTGAACCGTGCGAAGGCGCGAGGTGTACGATGCGGCGCAGGCAACACCGGCATGTTTCCTTGCCGAGGAACGCCGGCTTGAGTGGGCTACCGTGGGTAGCGGAGCCATGAACCTCGCCGATGTAATCGAACGCGTCTACCTGCCCTTGCTGACCCAAGAGACGGCGGTCATGGTATCGACCTTCATCTACGGATTGCAAGCAGGGATGACGCCACCGGCGCTCGTGGCGGCGAACAGCGCGGCCGTGGTCACGGACCTTGGTCTGTTCTTTCTGCCGGCCTATGTCCTCTCGGCCCGGCTGCACGGCTTCTTTGAACGGCGCTATCAGCGGTACTACGACCGGACTATTCGCCTGGTCGATCGGATCGGCGTGTTCCCCACTGCTACCGCCCTGGCCTTTGTCATGCCGAGTGTGGTGGCCATGGTCAGCGTCGGTCTGCTGCGCCTGGCCTTTTGGCGCGGGGTGGCCGGCTTGCTCATCGGTAGCATGCTCTACGTAGCCATTCCTCTCGTGCTGGCACTGCCCCTTGCCGCCACCCTGCCGGCCTTCGTGGTCCCGGCACTCAAATGGGTCACGCCTGTCCTGGCGCTGGTGGTCATCCTGGTCTCCCTGCTCCGCGCGTGGAGGCAATCGTCAGGCCGCCAGGTAGAATAAGGCCTGAAGGAGAGTCACTCATGCCCATCTCGATCGCCGGCTTCGCTCACGTCCGGCTAACTGTTACCGATATCGCCCGCTCGCGGGCCTTCTACGAAGGCCTTTTCAACTTTCCAGTTGCAATGGAGATGCCGCCCAACCCCGACGACGCTACTCGACAGGCTTTTGGCTTCCTCTACGGTGGCGTAATCTATAAGGTGGGCTCTGGTCTCTTTGGCCTCCGCCCGGTCGCGCCGGTTACCGACCGCTTCGACGAGAACCGTGTCGGTCTCGACCATCTCAGTTTCGCGGTCGCCAACCGCGCCGATCTTGATGCGGCCGCCAAGGTACTGGATGACCGGGCCGTTTCCCACGGAGGCGTCAAGGACATCGGGGCCGGCTTCATCCTGGAATTCCGGGACCCAGACGGCATCGCGCTGGAATTGTTCGCACCAGCTTAGTCGCCACCGCAATAGCTGAGCACCCGCGGATGCCGGGACCGTTGGAAGTATATGGTCTTGCGTTCTGCGATGGTACTGCCCCGTCCCACCTCGGCCGCACTCCAGCGACTGATCATTGAAGACACCTCGCGCGCGTCTCGTGGCAGTCATCGTGGTCGTACTGGCTGTAGAGGTCTGGTCGAAGGGAGTGCATGGATAGAATCCCGAATGTTGGAGAACAGACGGAGGACATCCTGCAGTGGCTAGGCGACGATGCGGAGCGAGGCGCCGCACCGCGGGCAGCGTGGGGTATATGTATATAAGGAGGTGACATTGGCAGACCGGGTAGGCTGGCAGGGCCGCTACTACGAGGATTTTGATGTTGGCGACGTGTATCAGCATCCGCTGGGTCGCACGGTGCTGTCTGTCGATAACGTCTGGTTCACCCTGCTGACCCAGAACACCGCGCCGATTCACTTTGACCGGCATTACGCCTCCCAAACGGAGTTTGGCAAGCCTCTGGTCGATTCCACCTTCACGTTGGCGCTGGTCACCGGGCAGAGCGTCACCGATATCTCCCAAAACGTGATGGCCAACCTGGGATGGGATGAGGTGCGGCTGCCCAATCCGGTCTTCGAGGGCGATACTATTTACTCCCAGTCCGAGGTCCTGGCCAAGCGAGAATCCAATTCTCGGCCACAGGTGGGCATTGTCACAGTGAAGACGGCAGGCTATAACCAGGATGGCACGGTGGTCATCACCTTCCAGCGAACCGTCATGGTGTACAAGCGCGGTTACGCCCCACACATCCCTCGACTCATTCCAGGAGACGTACCGTGAGCATCATCGCCCCTCCGCCGGCCACGACCCAGGCCCTGGCTTCACACCTTGCCGGTCTCGGCGTACCTCGCTCGGCTGAAAGCGGGCAACTCGACTCTCTCAGCGATCCCTCGGTACGAACCGAGGCTACTGTGGGGCAGGGCTGATGGTTCCTCTGCAGCGGTCTGTACTCTCCGTGCCGGCATCGACCTGGCACATGATCGAGAAAGCGGTCGAGTCGCCGGCCGATGTGGTGTTGCTGGATCTGGAGGATTCGGTGGCTCCCGCCGCCAAAGCCGCCAGCCGCGGCAATGTCGTCCGGGCACTGAGAGATTTCGATTGGAGTCAGAAGATTCCTGCCTGTCGGGTCAACGCGCTGGACACGCCCTTCTTCTACCGTGATGTCATTGAGATGGTGGAGGCGGCGGGAGCGGTTCTTTCCCTCATTGTGGTCCCGAAGGTCCATCGTCCGGAGGATGTGTACGTGGTCGACACGCTCCTCAGCCAGATCGAGGCCAGTGCCGGCCTGGAACCACGTCGCATCAAGCTGGAGGCACAGATCGAAAGCGCCCAGGGCCTGATCAACGCGGACCGGATCGCGGCGGCGTCCGACCGGCTGGAGGCGCTCATTTTCGGACCGGGGGATTTTTCCGCGAGTATCCGAATGCCCATGGCCCGCATCGGCGCCCAGGACTGGTGGGACGAGCAGTACTCAGGCCACCGTCTGCATTACGCCATGTCACGGGTGGTGGTGGCGGCCAGAGCCGCGGGCCTGCAAGTGATCGACGGCCCGGTGGCCGACTTCCGGGATCTCGACGCGCTGCGCCGAGCCTGCATCATGGCTCGGGGTCTGGGGTACGACGGGAAATGGTGCATCCATCCGTCCCAGATACCGATGGTCAATGAACGTTTTTCGCCGACCCAGGAGGAGGTCGCCTGGGCTCAACGCGTGATCGATACCTACGAAGAAGCCGTCAGCGGCGGGAACGGCGCGGTCAGCGTGGGAAACACAATGGTCGATGCCGCCTCCATCAGGATGGCGCAGACGACGCTGGCCCTGGCCCAGCAGGCGGGCATACAACCGTCGGGGAGCTGAACGCTGGTCAACTTTGAGGCTTCAATTTTTGGTGGGTTACTTGCGCGAAATGACGGTCAGAGAGCCGTGAGATGCGCGGGCAGCGTCGGATGGTTCTGGTACATGAGGTAGAGCGCCACGAGCACCATCCCGTAGGCGAAGATCTGCCGAAGCCGAGCTTCCCGAATTTTGCCGGCAAGGGCAGCTCCGAGGAGCACGCCAAGCAGGCCGCCAATCGCGAATAGCAGCGTGGCCGCCAGGTCGATGCCACCGTACTGCAAGTGCGCGACCAGACCGGACGCCGAGTTGATCGCGATAATCAGGAGCGAGGTACCGACGGCCAGATGCATGGGCATGCCCAGAACGATCACCAGGGCGGGAACGATGACAAAGCCGCCTCCCACCCCGAAGAAGCCGGTGAGAAGACCGACAAGCAGACCGGTGAGAATAACTTTTAACCATTGGCCGGGACCGTAGTCATCGCGGAAAGCTGCTTGCTCCGCGGCTGGAGTCTGTGGCTTCCTCCGTCTCAACATGCCAAAGGCGGCTGCCAGCATGAGCAGGGCAAAGAGGAATAGGATCTGCTTCCCGAGTACAAAGTGGCCGAGCCAGGCGCCGGCAAACGCTCCAGCGATGCCGACCACGCCAAAGACGCCACCTGTCCTTAGCCGCACGCGTTGGTGGCGCCAATGACCGATGAAACCAAAGACAGCGTTGAGGCCAACGATGGCCAACGAGGTGCCGATGGCTGAGGCCACCGACTCGCCAACGACGTAGACCAGGAGCGGGACGGTAAGGATCGAGCCGCCGCCCCCGATCAACCCGAGGGAGAACCCAACGAGGCTGCCCAGGATGAGCGAAAGGGCGGCGTGGAACATTGCGCTTGGCGCCCTAGTGTTTCACGGGAAGACCGGCACGCTGCCATGCCAGCATCCCTCCCGCCAGGCTGGCCACGCCTGAATGTCCAGCCTTCTCAAATTGTTTAGCTGCCGTGGCGCTGCGCGATCCGCTGCGGCAGACAAAGATGACGTCAAGGACACTGAGAAGCTCTTCAGCGCGCTGCTGCATGTCCCCCAGGGGAATATGCTTCGCGCCAGGTATATGCCCGGTGCGCCACTCATCCGGTTCACGCACGTCCACGATGATCGCCGCGTGCTCCTTAAGTCGCTGCTGCGCCTCAGCAGGAGCAATCTCCTTGACCTTCGGTTTAAAAAACAAAAAACTCACGATACACTGGCCCTTTCTTTTACGTTCTCGTTGCCTGCCCGCTGCGCATCCTGTGTGGTCGGAAGCCCCGCGCGATTCCAGCCACCCATGCCCTCGTCTACGTTGATGAGGTGTGAAAAGCCGGCCCGTTCCAGCAGGCTCACGGCGACCGGACTACGCGAACTCGACCCGCAGGTGACAGCGAGCGGAGCGCCTCCCGGGACCTCCCCCATCCGTTTCGGCAACTCTCGGTAGGGGATAAAGGCCGCACCTGCGACATGTCCTTCCTCCCACTCGCTTGGCTCCCGCACGTCCAGCACGCGCACATTGTCACCGCGCTCCAGTCGATGTTGTAGATCCCTCGGCGCTACCCGTGCTGTGCCTACTGTCTCTCTTCCCGCCGCCTTCCAGGCCTCCATATCGACGGAGCCCGCGAGGGCATCGAACGCCACCACACGCAAACTGTCGGTGGCCCGCTGTATCTCCTCAGAGTCTTCGGCGACCACAATGAGTCGCGTCTCCGGCGGAAGCACGAATCCGACACGCGTCCCGAATTGAGCGCCCGAGAGAGAGACGTGGACCGACCCGAGAATATGTTCCTTGAGGTAGGTATCGGACGGGCGCACATCAAGCACCACCGCGCCCTCTTGTACCGCGTCCTGCACCGCATGGGGAGTGAGCGTCTCAAGTGGTGGGTTCTCCGTGACGAGCGGCCCGCGATTCTGCTCGACGATATTCTCCATATTTGGCGGGCGAACCGGCAGATTCTCGTTCATGTAGGACACGAACTCTCGCTCGTCCTCCAGGCGAAGCGCGCCGTTAAAGCGCTTCTCGTACCCCAGAGTCGTGCTGTTGACGGTACTGGTCACGCGTCCGCACAGGGAACCCGACACATGTGCCGGGTAGACTTCGGTGTATTCGGGAAGCTGCAGCAGCTTGTCGTGGAGGCTATGGTACAGGGCCTCTGCCCCTTCCTGACCATCCACCGCCAGATCGGGTCTCGCCACATCGCCCACAAAGAGGGAATCCCCGGTAAGAACCATCCACGGATCGTTGCCGCGAGATGTATCCTCCACGGCGAGGGCGATATGCTCCGGACGGTGGCCTGGTGTATGAATGACGTGTAACTTCACATCGCCGATTGAGATGACCTCGCCGTCTTTGAGGGAGTGATGCGCGTAGTCAACACCCGCATCCTCATGCACATCGATCTGCGCGCCGGTTGCTTCGACCAGGCGGCCGTGGCCCGAGACATGATCGGCGTGGTTGTGGGTCTCGACGATGTGGCTGATGCGAAAGCCATGCTTCGCGGCCACCTCGAGATACGGCTCAATCTCCCATCGCGGGTCGATTACGGCGCACTCGCTCGTCTCGGTTGAGCACACCAGGTAGCTCGCGCAGCCCAGGTCCTCGTGCACAATTTGCTTAAAGAACATTTCTCTCTCCTCTCGCCTTTTCCGAAACCGATTCAGTGATGTTATAACATGATATCAATGTTATAACATGTTATTTCTTCCCTTGTAAAGTGCTGATGGGAGTACGAGGGCAACGCCAGTCCACGGGCGGATGGCACGGGGTATACTCTGTTATGGCAAGAAGGCAAACTGCGGCATCGGGGCCTCTCCCGCTGTACCGCCGCATCTACAATGACCTGAAGGCGAAAATTGAAGCCGGCGACTATCAACCGGATGATCGTCTGCCGTCGGAACTCGAACTTTCCCGCTCGTATAAGGTGAGCCGGATCACTTCGCGTCAGGCGCTCGATCTTCTCTGCACGGACGGGTTCCTGGTTCGACGGCAGGGAATGGGCAGCTTCGTTGCGTCGGATCGAGTCAGTCAGCCGCTGGTCCGGCTGACTGACTTTGTGGAAGACATGGCTCAGGCTGGACTGCAGGCGGAGTCCCGGGTGCTCCGCTTCGAGGGAGAGCCGGCAACGCCGCATGTCGCCTCCCTGCTGGACATAGCGCCGGACACCATCGTGTCTCGGCTCGATCGTCTCCGCCTGGCGAACGGCACTCCAATCGCACTTGACTGGACCTGGCTGCCCCCCCAGTTTGGCAAGCTCCTCGTCGGCGAGGAGCTGACCAGCCGTACCATTTACTCCATCCTGGAAGGCGAGTACGGAATTCCGATTGTCTCGGGGGAATACGTAATCGAAGCATGCATCGCCAGTGAGGAACAGGGACGTCTTCTGGAAATGGGGGAGGGTGACCCGCTGCTCGTCTTTGGCCGCACCTCATTCACCACGGGTGGCAAAGCGGTCTACCACCAGAAGCGGTTCTACCGCGCCGACCGGGTGCAGTACCGTTTGACGCTGAGGCGCACAGCGCCCGGAGAGAGCACAATCGAGCGCTTTACGCCCGTCTTCGCCGAACCGGCCCCGTTCGACTGACGCGCCCTCTCAGGCACCATCCTCGTCAGTTAGATGTCCAAGCAAAACATAGACATCGGCGTTGGGAGCAACCAGCCGCTCAACCGTGAGTCCCGCATCACTGAGCAAAGTTTCCACCTCCTGCTGTGCCAGACGGTGTTCCAGGGGCGGGCCCTTCTCCGTCGGCTGCTTGTGCCAATCCACAATCAGGAGTTGACCTCCAGGCCGCAGCAGGCGAACAATCTCGTGCACAAAGGCAGCATGATCGGCCGGCTCATGAACAACGAACCCAGCAGTTGCCACGTCCGCGATGGCGTTTGCGAGTGGGATCGCTAGCTCGGTGGAGGAGACCACCTGGACGTTGGACAGCCGTTTCTCACGCACCAGCGTGCGCAGTTCCTCGAGCATGATTGGCTCGACGTCGACCGCATAGACCATGCCCTCCACGCCCACGAGCTGCGAGAGCGGGAGCGTCCAGTAACCGGTTCCGGCGCCGATGTCCACGGCCACAGCGCCAGACGCGATTCCCACCGCTCGCAAAATCGGCTCGGGGGGCAACCAGCGCTGTCGCTCTTCGTCCTTCAGTAGATGACGCCGCTCGGCTGGAAAACGATGGCCTCCCAATTGGTTGTGCGTCCTATCGTGCAAACTGCGCGACGTCCGGTTCTCTTCTGACTCCATGTCTCAACTCCCTCTAGCGGCCAGACTGGCCGCGGCTTCCAATTCCTCAGCCACCACCCGCAGGCGGGGCCACGGAGGTAGCTCGACCGCCGCCCGTGGCGAAGGTGGTCACCAGCCTTCGGACGGCTGAGCCACAGACAGAGCAGCGAACCGCACCCTGGTCGTCACGCAGAGAGAGCAACATATCGAACTCGTGACAACACGTGTTGCAGCAAAATGCATAGAGCGGCACTCTACTGTCTCGCTCGGAGTGACTGTGCTACCTGCGTCAGGCGCGCACGCGCCTCCTCGGCCACCGGATTAATTTTTTCATTGCCCACCGCACCCAGCGCCTTGACCGGGTCGAGGAACTCCACCGGGCTCCCGCCGTCCGTCTCATAGACCACGACGTTGCAGGGCAGCATCAGACCAATCTGTAGGTCTTCAGAAAGAGCCCGGTGGGCCAGCGAAGAGTTGCAAGCCCCGAGAATCGTATAGGGACGGAAGTTCACGTCCAGCTTCTGTTTCATGGTTGCTTTACCATCAATCTCCGTCAGCACGCCGAACCCTTGCTCCTTCAACGCAGCCGTGACCGTGTTCACCGCTGCGTCATAGGATAGAGGCAGGGTAAGCCCGAACCCAATCTGACTCTCGCTCTCCGTCAGTTCATCCGTCGTCATTACAGCACTCCTTATCGGAACCGCCGGAAGATCCCTCGGACCTGTTATTCTATAACATGATATAACATTGCGATAGAGGTTTTGAAGGGAGCCACAGAGCAATGAACGATGGCCCTCTTTCCCAGCCAAGCGGACGGGGTACCGGTTGGGTCATCGCCCAGATACCACTCCTGCTCGCTGCAATAATGCTGCCTGTGCTGGAACGGTTATCTCATGGACCGGAGTCGTGGTCGCGAGCAACTGCAGCGAGTGCACGTGCTGCCGGCATCATCGGCGCGGGTCTCAGTCTGACGGTGTTGTGGCGCGCCGCGCGCGCCCTGGGTAGTGGTCTCGTTCCCTTTCCTAAGCCTCCTGCAGACGCCATCCTGCGGCAAGCAGGGATATACGGCCGTGTTCGCCATCCCATCTACCTGGGTATTCTCTGCGCCGTCGCAAGCTGGGCTCTGCTGTGGCGGAGCCGGCTGGGGCTGGCCCTTCTTCTGCCAAACATTGCTTTCTTTGGGGCCAAGAGCCGATACGAGGAACGGTTTCTGTTGGCCCGGTTCCCTGAATACGCTGCGTACCAACGGCGAGTACCGGCGCTGATCCCTCGCTGCCGGTTGCCACGCGCGACCGGGTAATGAGTGTCATGTGGCCGCATGAGCCTTGCACTACCATGTCCGATACGGAGTGGCCGTTCCGCGGTGCAGCCTTGCAGTGTCGCGACGCGACACCGCATGTGGTCATCCTCGCAGCGCTCACCGGGCGCACCTAACCATGCCGAAGAACTATAACGATGCCTAACCTCGTCATCGACTGGACCTTCGAGCCCACTGTCTTACTGGGCGTCGGGATCTGGGCGCTGCTCTACTGGCGGGGAGTGCGCTATTCAGCACGACACGGTACGGCGCGGCGCGTGACACGGGGACGAGTCGTCAGCTTTGCGCTGGGTCTGCTCGCGGTCATAGTCGCCCTTGAGTCGCCAATTGATCTGTGGTCCGACCGGTACCTGTGGGTGCACATGGTCCAGCACGAACTTCTGACCATGGTCGCAGCTCCACTGCTCGTCCTTGGATCGCCGACACTCCCTCTATTGCGAGCGTTTCCACTGGGGATGCGGCGCGTCGTGCTGCGATGGGGCATGCGGCAACGGTGGCTTCGTGGCCTCTGGGGGCAGATCGGTCATCCACTCGGGTCCCCAGATGGCGCGTGGCTCCTCTTCGTGGGCGACTTCGCCCTCTGGCATCTTCCACCGCTGTACGATCTCACGCTGGAGCGGGCCCCGGTCCACTACCTGGAGCATCTCCTGTTCCTGGGAACCGCCATCCTCTTCTGGGCGCAGGCGATTCCGTCGCCACCCTTCGGGCAACGCCGTTCCTTCACGGATCGCGCCGTGTTCCTGGGAACAGTTGTCCTGATGGGCAACGTACTCGACGTCATCTTCATTGCGGCACCGGCACCCCTCTATTCCTACTACGCAATGCTTCCACGGTCGTCCGGCACCATTTCAGCCATGAGTGATCAATCGATTGCGGGGGGGATCATGAACGGTGTGGAAACCGTAGTGTTGGTCAGTGTAATCCTGCTGCTCTGGAAGTTGCCACTGAGGACAACACATGCCGCGACTGGTCGCGATAAAACGTCGACTACAGAGACCGCTCTACGCGACGCTCGCGCATAATACGGTTACTCGGTTGGGCTCGATTCTATGCGAGCTAGGCTCCTGCTACTCGCGCGCCCTCGGCGAAAGCCAGCCGCCGCCACCATAGAATGCCCGCTGCCAGCAATGCCGAACCCACCGCAATCCATACGATCTCCAGCGGAATGTCATTGGTACAGGTCGCGACCGAGTTATTGATGTTCAGTTTCGGGCAGACGTGCTCGTTGACCAGATGAAGGTGGAGAATCACGTGTTGGATGACGCCGTCGTAAGTATTGAATCCCCCACCGCCGATGAGGATGCCGGCCATGGTTCCGCTACTCCTACCCGGCGTCGGACTGGCGCGGTCTTGCCAAAGGCGAAACGCCCCCCAGAGGAGGATCAGAGTGCTCACCGCGTGGAATAGGCCGTCACTGAGGATGCGTCCATGCGCGTCAGTGGCCCAGTAAAAGCTGTGCCACTGTAGGAGTTGATGAAAGACGGTCTCATCGATAAATCCAACGATGCCTATACCAAGCACGACACCGGTAAGGACCGCCGAGCCGAGTCCACGTTGCGGTCCCTCGCTCCCAGCAGCATCACCTCTCGTCGTTTGTTCCACATTGCTGGCCATGGATCCCCTTCACTATCAAACGAAATACGCGCTGCACGAGGCCTATGGTTCGACGCCACCTCTTCAAAGCACCACGAGGGCAATTCAAGACTAGAGCATATATCACGCCATAACATCCAAATAGCGGGCGCGCAACAGGCGGCCGTCACTAGGGGCAAATTCAGCGAGCGCCATTCCTCTGGTCGACGACGACGACTTGAGCGATGAAGGCGAGCGAGAGCAGCATGCCGGCCGCCATAACGCTCAACCCAAAACGTCCTGCGATCCCGTAGACAAAATCCTCAAATGAGTGGGGTAGGGTGAAGAGGAAGGTAAGGACTGAGAGCCCGATTATCCAGGGGGCAAAGCGTGTGAGGGGTTACATAGCCGTTGTATCTGTGACTTCGATGCCGTTGCTGCGCTGTTTCAGCTATCTCCGCCTCCATCGTCATCACGAACCACTGACTTGGTAAGCCTCTGCAGGTGGCGGCCGAGCCGCTGGCGCGTGGACGGGGGTACGGCAACGCGTGGTAGTTGGCGGAGCCGACGCCGTACCTGTATGAGCGCAGCATAGAGGGGTGGGCAGTTGGCACAGGTCTGCAGATGCGCTTCCAACAACTTTCCCGCCTCGGCGTCAAGTTCGCCGTCGATGTACTCCGATACCATAAGCTGCGCCGTCCCGCAGGTTACGCTCATGCTGAATCTCCCCTGATCACATTCCTCGGCATTGACTGACTCCTGTCCAGGTACGTCACCACCGCCATCCGCGCTCGATGCAGACGCGCCTTGGCAGTTGGCGGCTTTACATCTTTCATGGACGCGACCTCCCGTACCGTGTATCCGTCGCGGTCATGAAGCAGGAGCGTCAGGCGATAGGTGGCGGGCAGGGAATCGAGAGCACGTTGTAACGTCGACTGTTCATCCGTCAGCAGCGCGACTCTTTCCGGGTCCACGGTATAGCTCTCTTCGCGCCACAGTGTCTCAACTTCGCGCAGGCCTTGTAATTCCGGGGTTCGTTTCCGACGGCGAAAGAGGTCGTGAGCCAGGTTGATGGCGATCCGTGTGCACCAGGTACCGAAAGCCGCCTTTGCACGCTTCATGGCCAACCCGCTGGGGAGAATTGTTCGGATCGTAGCCGGACTGGTACTGATCGCCGTCGGCCTATTTGGAATAAAAGGAACTACCGGCATCATCGTGGCGGTTATCGGCGTGGTACCGCTACTGGCTGGGGTCATGAATGTCTGCTTAATTGCCGCCATCATTGGCGCGCCGTTGCGTGGCCGGGATGCCGTGAACAGCCGTTAGAACGCGGACGGCGAGGAGACTGAATCGTCTTTATCCACCTGCCGCTCGATCGATCCAGGAAGCTGCCGACCCGCCTTCCCCGAGGTCAGCAATTCGTCGGGAAGCGGAACGGTGCGTTCCTGTGGTGCTAGTTGGAGACGATGCGCACGAGATCGCGGACTGACTCGTTCGTTTCGCGCGAAAGCTCGCCATTCGGCACGCACCGTTGAATTTGGCAGTCACTATATACGGCCCACACCTTCCCAATCAAGTCGGTTGCCAATTTCGAGAGCGCGGTCTTGAACGAACCGCGTCATAGCCCACCCACGGGATCCCGCCATTCACCTTCGAGATCTCTTTAGCTCGGTAGTCCAAAAGGAGATAATTTGCGTAGGACTGCAGTAGCAGAAATTTAATCTCATGAAAGAGAGACACATGAACGAAGGCGACGCAGCGAAGTACGAAGACAGCATGATGAGTTACCTCAAGTCGAGAGTAAGCCGAGCCCAGGCGCTCAAAGCAGCGGGTGTCGCGATGGCGGCAGCTGCCATCCCTGGTGCTGCTCTGGCAGACGGCAATTCCCGCACGGGTCGCGCCCCGTTTTTTGAGGCGCCGTTCTTCCCGCAGGTCACCTCCGGCACCTACACTACCGAGACGATCCAACAGATCATCGACGTAGCGGTGACCGCGGAGCATCTGGCGGTTACGTTCCTGACCAATGCAATTAAGCACGCCGACGCGATTGGCCTTACGGGTAACCCCAAAGACAAGCCCGGACTATTCCTGCAGGTGATCCAAGCACAACTCCTAGAGGAACTTCTACACGCTCAATTCCTCGAAGCAATCGGAGCCAAAACCATCACCGACACCTTTACCCCCGATCCCGCTGCCTATACCGGTCTTGTGCCCTTCTTCAAGAACGTCGAAGTGGCAGACACGATTTTCGTCGCCGCCTACGAGACGGCCACCCGCGAATTCGCCGAGATGGGACAGCCGACTCTGGCCAAGTATGCCTACCAAATTGGTGCGGTGGAAGCCGAGCATCGGGTATTTGCTCGCACTGCCCAGGCACTAAGTGGCGTGGCAACGGCCATTCCCCCGAATAACAAAGCGTACGAGACCGATCTCTTCCTTTACGTGAAAGATGCCGCCACGACGCTGATTGGTCTCGGCGTCATCGGGAATCCCAACCGACCACAGCTCACCTACCCAGGAGCCGATGCAGCACTCGCCGCAGCCGGCGACATCGGGAAAATGGTAATCCAGCGATCACCCAACAATGCGATCACGAGCATCACGCCGAGTGCGGCCAATGTGCTCGGCGAGAGAAGCTAGCAACCATATCGAGCGGAGTCGGGGTGTCCCGGCTTCGCTTTCCTGTTCGGTGACACCAGTGCGCAAGGAGCCAGGCACGGACCAGATCGTAGGCTTGACTGGCGTACCCAAGTTCTCCTCCGAGGAGGGCAAGCGCAGCGAGGACAGGCAGCGTGCACCAGCCTGATGGCAGTCGAGTCACGCTGCCCTATACCTGTAAAAGGTACCGATCCATATCAACGCGACCGCCTGCTAGGCCGAGTTGCCGGGACTGGGGGCAAGAGATAGGCGCCCCAGAATCACCACATTAACGACTGCCATATCCCCGGCGAGTCACCACGGTCCCCATCTAGAGCCCGACGATGGCTGCTTCGACTGGCTCATGGACGACACCTTTTGCCCCAGCCTGCTCCCCCGTCGTACGCGCTACTACGGCGTCGCGAAGTATGATGCCACCGAAGAGACCGGCCACGACAAAGACAGAGAGCACCCGGCCCGCCGCAATCATTCCGAGCAACGGGGCAGGGCAGCCACCGGCAACCGCCCAGCCCGTGCCGAAGACAATGCCACCCAGAACGAACCTCCGCTCTACTCGCGACGGTTCGATGGTGAGCGGACCGCCCAGTGGGGTCTGCCAGTGACGCGTGCGCAGCAACCAGAGAAGTGGCGCGGCCACCAGGATTGCCGAGCCCAGAATCAAGTACGGCTGCGGATCACGGAGAAGGAGCATGTTGTGGATGACAGTGTAGTTGTTCAACTGCGCGGCGGCCAGCACGAAGCCAAAAGCTGCCCCAAACAGAAAACCGATGCGCTTCATACGGCACCTCCTGTCGCCAGATGGATGAGAAGAGTTATAGCCACTGCCGTGCCGAAGAAGGAGATGGTTGCAATGACGCTGCTCACCGACAGAGTGGAAACTCCGCACAGACCATGGCCAGACGTACAACCCCCCATCCATCTCGCCCCGTAGCCAAGTAAGATGCCGGCACCGGCGAGCACCGGGATGAGGAGGGCCATGGGCAGCGCCTGCCCGAGGGCCCCGTAGGAAGTCGTGAGGGTGAAGCCGCTCCCGAGGGCGACCGCGATCGCCGCGCCGACAAAGAGGCCTACAAAATACCACACCCGCCAGATCTCTGCAGCGACGCGGTCACGGGCAAGGTTAATCACCTGGCAGTAAGCGCCGGTTGCACCGAGTGGCTTGTTTGCTACAGCATAGAGCGCCACCACGAGTAGGCCGAGGCAGGGACCAGCGATGAACCACGGCAAACGGTCGGGAAGAAGGTGCATCACCACAGATTCCTAACACATAATCGCACTACTCTAAAAGATGGGGCAACAGCCCTCCTTCGGTTAGTAGTATATGTTATAACGTCGATATCGGAACCTGGAGGCAAGCATATGAAGCGCTGGCTGCCCGCAGTCATCCTCGGAGTCGTTCTGGTCCGTTATGTTCGCCGCTCGTCGGTGGGTGAGGCGTTCGAGGAGCAACTGAAGAATCTGAGTGATTGGTTCGTTGCCCTATCGCTGAGTGCAACATCGGAGTTTAAGAAGAAGGTTCAAGCCTAGGAGGATCGCCGTATGCACTTCTTCTCCTCGGAGTCGGGTCCAATTGGTGGCACCGGCGCCGCCTCTGACTGGATCCGCGAGCATACTGCCCAGCGTGGCGTCACCTTTCACTGGAACTTTAAGGTGAAAGAATTTGACGCTTATGCGAAAGTTGTTCGGTCCGAGGATGGCGAAGAAATCGCCTACGACCTTGCGATGGTCGCGCCTGTGCAACGACCCGCGCAGGTTCTGCTGGACTCGGTCTTGGCGCCATGCTTCGCACACGCTACCCGTCTGGTTTTCCGCCGAAAGGGCAGCCGCTCGGTAAGGTGTATGGTCCCTCCCCGCTCATCCACTGGGCCAAACTTGGTTTCGAGAAGTGGTGGCTCTGGCGCTGGTTTTAACAAGAGGAGACGGCGATGTTCTTTCAGCAAATTGTCCGCGAGGACCTGGGCTGTGCGGCTTACCTGGTTGGTTCGACCGATGCCGGCACCTGTGTGGTGGTCGACCCTCGGGTAGACGAGGTGGACGAGATCATTGATATAACTGCCGCCAAGGGGATGCGAGTCACTGCCATAGTCGAGACTCATAATCATGCAGACCATGTGGCCGGACATGAAGAACTGGCGAAACGTACTGGGGCAAACGTGTACGTGCATGCGTCGGCCGGCGTATCGTATCCGCACCATGCAGTGCGAGACGGAGATGAGATCCGGGCTGGTGAGGTAACACTGCGCGTCGTCCATACTCCCGGCCACCGACCAGAACACATTGCGCTTGAAGTCGCAGACACGAGCCGCAGCGAGGAACCATGGCTGGTCTTGACGGGTGATTCCCTTTTCATCGGTGATGTGGCGCGGCCCGATCTGGCAGTAGATGGGACCGAAGGGGCGCAGGAGCTCTATACCAGTCTGTTCGGCAAGCTGCTCAAGCTTTCGGACGGTGTCGAAATCTATCCAGGACACGTGGCAGGCTCGCTCTGCGGCCGGGCCATGAACCTCAAAACGAGCTCAACCATCGGCTACGAGCGCCGGCACAACGGCGCGCTCCAGGCCAATACCCAGAGCGACTTTGTTCGCGACATCAACGCGAACTTGCCCCATCGGCCACCAAACATGCAGCGCATTGTTGAGATCAACAAAGGGACGGAAGACTCGCCATCGTCCAGTGCTCCAGGTCTGTCGTCCGAGGAGTTCGATGAGGCGCGACACGAGGCGCTCGTGCTCGACGTGCGGTCGCCTGGCGAGTACGGCTCCAGGCACGTCCCGGGAGCGTTGAACATCGATCTCCGTGGGCCGCAGTTCGGGACACGGGTCGGCTTTGTGGTGCCGTCCAATCGCGTCATCCTCCTCGTCCTGTCGGAGACGGGAGACCTAGAGTATGCTCTGACCGAGCTGGCAGTCGTCGGATACACCCGGGTGCGGGGCGTCCTCACGGGTGGTATGGAGTCATGGCAGCGCGACGGGCTTCCGGTCGAGACGATTTCGCAAGTGTCCGTTGCCGAGTTGCGAGATGAAATACGGCGGGGTACCGTCGGTGTCCTTGATGTACGTGAGGACAATGAGTGGCAAAGCGGCCATATCGAGAACGCGGTCCACATCCCCTTCCACCAGCTCACAGCACATGTCGACGATGTTCCTCGCGCGGATACCCTCGCCGTGGTGTGTGGCAGCGGACAACGCAGCTCGATCGCCACCAGCATTCTGCAAGCGCACGGCGTTTCGGGCTTACAGAACGTTGAGGGAGGCATGTCCGCCTGGAATGGCTCGGGTTACGAGACGACGTTCGAACAACCAGTGGAACAGCGGGCCTAGTGTAAATAGCAAGGAGGGCCGCCGGCGTGCGCTACGGCTTCATCATCGATCAGCGGAGATGTATCGGCTGCCATGCCTGCACGGTGGCCTGCAAGCAGGAGAACGGTGTCGCCCTGGGTGACTTCCGGACCTGGGTCAAGTACACGGAGAAGGGAACCTTTCCCACCGTTCAGCGAAACTTCCTGGTTGAGCGCTGCAACCACTGCGACGACGCGCCATGCGTCACCATCTGCCCCGTCACGGCGCTCTACAAGCGGGACGATGGCATCGTCGACTTTTCCGGCGACCGCTGCATCGGATGCAAGTCGTGCATGGCCGCATGTCCGTATGACGCGATCTACATTGATCCAGATACCCACACAATTGGGAAGTGCAATTTCTGCGCACATCGCGTCGATGTTGGCTTGCAGCCGGCCTGTGTCAATGTGTGTCCGGTCGAGGCCATCATCACGGGTGATCTGGACAATCCGCGAAGCCACATATCTCAACTTCTGACGCTGGAGCCGTCCCTGGTGCGGCGGCCCGAAAAGGGGACCAAGCCAAAGCTCTTCTATCTGGGCGCCGACGAGTCGGCAGTTAACCCGGAGGCAACCTCCGAACGGAACATGTACATGTGGGGCGAGCCCGACCCCGAGAAACCCATCCGTATTACTGAGTCCATGGGTTATGTGCCCTCGGGCATGGTGCAGCGCAACTACTCTGTGAACCACCAGCGCCCATGGGGGTGGCACGTCTCGATCTATCTGTGGACCAAGTCCATATCAGCTGGAGCCTTTCTTGTTGCCGCAATCCTCATCCTCCTGGGAGGCACGAGCAACCAACACTCGCTCTTGACGATCGTGGCGCCCATCCTGGCACTTCTCTTCCTTGGCATCACCAATGTGCTGCTCGTCATGGATCTGGACCGCCCAGAGCGGTTCTGGCGGGTCATGCTCTGGCCGCACTGGTCGTCCTGGCTGGTCATCGGCGCTTACATCCTGGTTGCATATGGCGGGGTGGTGACGCTTGCTCTGGCCGCAAGCACTTTGGGCTTCCACGAGGTCTATCGGATCCTTGCCTGGCCGGGTGCGGCGCTCGCCGTCGGTGCGGCGGGCTACACCGCCTTCTTGCTGGCACAGGCCAAGGGAAGAGACCTCTGGCAGAGTCCGATTCTTCCCATTCATCTCGTCGTCCAGGGAATCATGTCCGGGTCGGCGGCTCTTGGCATCCTAGCCCTCCTGCTGGACCGCGGCGATGTTCGGCCACTTTCCATCGTCCTGGGACTCGGACTTGCTGCAAGCCTGGTCCTGGAACTCAGTGAGGTCAAACTGCCACACGTGACGGCGCAGACAAAAATTGCGCTCGATCACCTCACGCGAGGAGGGGCAATGGGGCCCTTCTGGGGCGGCGTGATAGCCCTTGGGACGGTTCTTCCCCTGGTCCTCGCGCTGTGGGTCGCGGTGGGAGGCCCGAAACCGGTCGTCCTGGTCGCCGCCGTGCTGGCCCTTGGCGGCCTCGCCATATATGAAGATCTCTATATTCGGGCCGGTCAATCCGTGCCTTTGAGCTAGGAGCGGCACACATGAAGATCCCTGACTGGCGCAAAGGCGGAGAGGCAACGACCAGCAAGCTCCCGACGCTGGCGCCCGATCCCCATGCCACCGGTGAGCTTGCCAGCTATCCACCGCCCGATCAGTGGGACGACTGGGTAGAGTACGAGTCGATGGCCTGGCCAAACCGGGTCGAGCGCCACTTTAGCGTCGTTCCCACCGTTTGCTTTAACTGTGAGGCTGCCTGCGGTCTTCTTGCCTATATCGATAAGGAGAGCGGCGACATCCGCAAGTTCGAGGGCAACCCGATCCATCCCGCCAGCCGTGGCCGCAACTGCGCCAAGGGCCCGGCGACGCTGAACCAGGTATACGATCCGGAGCGAATTCTCTACCCGCTGAAACGAGCCGGCAAGCGCGGCGAGGGCAAGTGGCAACGAGTGAGTTGGGACGAGGTCCTCGATGACATCGCGGGGCGGATGCGGCAGGCGATTGTCGAGGACCGCAAGAACGAGATCATGTATCATGTGGGCCGCCATGGTGAGGACGGTTACACGGAACGGGTGGTTCAGGCCTGGGGTGTTGATGGCGTCAATACGCACACCAACATCTGCTCCTCGGGAGGGCGTACCGGATACGCCTTCTGGATGGGATACGACCGCCCCTCACCGGACTACGCCAACGCCCGGTTTATCCTGCTGATCAGCGCGCATCTTGAATCGGGGCATTACTTTAACCCGCACGCGCAGCGCATCGTCGAGGCACAGATGAACGGAGCCAAGATCGCGGTGCTGGATCCCCGCCTGTCCAACACCGCCTCACGGGCCGATCACTGGCTGCCCACCTGGCCCGGATCGGAGGCAGCCGTGCTGCTGGCCATGGCCAATATCATCCTGCAAGAAGACCTCTACGATCGGGAGTTCTTGCGTCACTGGACCAATTGGGGCGAGTTTCTCCATCACGAGCACCCCGACTTGCCGCCCTCCATAGACACCTTCATCGCCGTCCTGAAGCAGGAATATGCACGCTATACGCCTGAGTTCGCGGAGGAGGAGAGTGGAGTTCCGGCCGACACCATCGTCGAGGTGGCGCGGGAGATCGGCCAGGCCGGTCCCGCACTGTGCACACACATCTGGCGTGCTGCCGCGGCCGGCAACCTCGGCGGCTGGCGTGTGACCCGCGCCCTCTTCTTCCTCAATGTGCTCACCGGCAGCGTTGGCGCCGTTGGCGGCACCTCACCCAATCTGTGGGACAAGTACATTCCGCAGCCATTTAGCCACCCCACGCCGATCCAGGTGTGGAACGAATTGCTGTGGCCGCCGGAGTACCCACTGGCGCATATGGAGATGAGCTTTCTGCTGCCCTACTTTCTGAAAGAAGGCCGCGGCAAGCTCGCCATGTATTTCACCCGGGTGTACAACCCGGTGTGGACCAATCCCGACGGCATGAGCTGGGTGGAGGCGCTGCGCGACGAGGCAAAGGTCGAGTGTCATGCTGCCTTAACCCCCATCTGGAACGAGACCTGTAACTGGGCGGACTACGTGTTGCCCATGGGACTTGCACCGGAGCGGCATGATACCCATAGCTACGAGACGCAGGCGGGACGCTGGCTTGGCTTCCGCCAACCCGTGCTCCGCGTCGCGAAGGAACGGGCCGGCGAGAAGATTGAGTTTACGTACCAGGCAAACCCGGGCGAGGTCTGGGAGGAGAACGAGTTCTGGATCGAGCTTTCGTGGCGCGTGGACCCCGATGGCTCGCTCGGCATCCGCAAGTACTTCGAATCGCCGTATCGACCCGGGGGAAAGATTACGGTGGAGGAGTATTACCGCTGGATGTTCGAGAACAGCGTCCCCGGTCTGCCGGAGAAGGCGGCAGCCGAAGGCATGACACCCATGGAGTACATGCGGAAATACGCCGCGGTCACGATCGACCCCAAGGTGTACAACCTGCATGAGCGCGTGCTCACGGGCGAGGAGTTGGACGGAGCGGTGGGAGACCTCGAGACAGGAATTATTACCACGCAGAAGCCGCCACCGCATACGACAGAGGTCGTGCTCCTGAAGGGAGCGCCGGTGAAAGGCAAGGGACGCGTCATCGGGGTCGAGGTGGATGGCGTGCCGCGCGCAGGGTTCCCCACTCCCTCGGGCCGGCTCGAGTTCTACTCTCCGACGCTCAAGAACTGGGGCTGGCCGGGGGACGCCATCCCCACGTATACGCACAGCCACGTGCACCATTCGTCCATTGACCGGGAGCGTGGGGAGTTCGCCTTGCTGCCCACCTTCCGCCTGCCCACGCTCATCCATACCCGCAGCGGCAACGCGAAGTGGCTGAACGAGATTTCGCACAGTAACCCCGTGTGGATTCACCCGGAGGATGCCGCACGGGTCGGTGTCGACACTCCGGACTTGGTGCGGGTCACGACCGACACCGGTTACTTTATCGCCAAATGCTGGGTGACGGAGGGAACGCGGCCCGGCGTCGTCCTCTGCTCACACCATCTTGGACGCTGGCGCCTGCACGACGACACAGGTGAGGGCTGGTCGAGCGCGTTAGTCGATCTGCAAGAGCTGGGGCCGGGTCGATGGCGCATGCGCCAGATTCATGGCGTTCGCCCCTTCAAGAGCGACGATCCAGATTCCGAACGCGTGTGGTGGGACGACGCGGGGGTCCATCAGAACTTGACCTTCCCACCCCACCCTGATCCCATCAGCGGAATGCACGCCTGGCATCAGAAAGTTCGGGTGGAGAAAGCGCAGCCCGACGACCGCTACGGAGATATCGTGGTGGACACGAACAGGTCGTACGAAATCTATCGCGAGTGGCTCGGCATGACGAAGCCCGCCCCGGGTCCGGACAACCTGCGCCGTCCATACTGGCTGCAACGACCCAGCCGTCCGGCTCCGGAGATCTTCTCCTTCGACCGGGACGCTGGAAACGCATTGGAGGGTGCGGCCCCACCAACGGTGGCGACCGGGGGAACCGACGGGTGAAAGACCACGAGTAGCAAGCCGCGATGAGAACGACTGCAGTGGACATAGAGTCTAAAAACGCACCGGGCAAGTTGGAGGCATTGCTTCATCCAGGCGTGGTCGAACACACGCTCCATCCCAACGAGATGCGCGATCACCTCGCCAACGTGCGCACCTTTCTTGCCTGGGTACGCACCGCGATCACCATTATGGCCTTCGGTTTCGTGGTGGCCAAGTTTGGTCTTCTTCGTGAGCTACCTGGAGCGCAACGTCACACCGCGGAACTGCACTTCTCCTCGGCCACCGGGGTCGTGCTCGTGCTGATGGGTGCTGTCTTTCTCGCGCTCTCCATGGGAGACTTTCTTGTCGTGCAGCGGCAAATCGAGCGCCAGACCATTGCCTTTTCGGCAGCGATCCATATCTTGCTCGCCTCGATCCTGATCGTGGTTGCGGTAGGCTTTGCCGTGTATCTCACGTTTACTGCCTGAACACGGCTCGACTACTTGCTCAAACGAAACGCTGGCATGAAGGGACCCGAACGCTACGACCGACTGGCACTGCCCTTCATCCATCCGTATACTCGGGCGCTCCTGCGCTCAGTCCGGGTGCCGTCTGATGCCGCCATCCTCGACCATGGGGCGGGGACGGGGGAAGTGACCCTTGCTCTCCACCGACGATGGCCTTCTGCCCACATCGTGGCGCTCGATCCAAACGGCCCAATGCTCGAACGGTTGCAGGTGAAAGCAGGAACGGCTCGCTGGTTGACCGTCTACCATGGGCACCTGCATCCGGCGTTCGACCTGGGCCCCTTCGATCTCTGTGTCAGTCAGTTAGCACTGGTCTTTGTGTCCGATCCCACGGCAGAGCTCGCCATCCTTCGCCGGATTACTCGTCCCAGAGGTCGCCTCGCGGTCACCGTGTTGCGCGAGGCGGGCAGTATGGTACCCTTCTTCGCGTATTGGACTGCCGCCCAGCAGGTGATCCCCCAGGCGATCGCTCCCGAGGAGTACCCACACCACCGCTTCGCCGACGCCCACACCCTACAAGCGATAATGGAGAAGGCGGGTTGGGCCGAGACCCGCATTACCCCGCTTGCGTCCGAACGGGTCTGCAGCGAGGCCACCCTGTGGCGCTGGCTCTCTACCACTCTTCCCATCCGCCTGACCACCGGCCAGAATGTCGATCTGAGTACGGATCCGCCGACGGCGACCACCATCCGCCACGCTCTCGGCGCGCTGGTCGAGCCGTATCGCCGTGGCGCATCCTACTACCTACCGACCGGGACATGGCTGCTTACCGCCGCTGCTCCGTAATCCGTCGATCACCGCCCCGTTCGAATTGGAATAGACCGTGTTGTCTGCTGCCACCTCCCAGACCGCATCGAAGAGGACGTGGATACGAGCGTGGTCCGCCTGTCCATCAGCGTGTGAAGAGCGGTGAGGACCGCATGCTCGGTGAGCGGAGCATAGCCGCCACAGAACGAACCGACTCTGACCCCGTACCCCTCCCCTCCCGTTTTGTCGCTTTCGCACGAGAAAATGGAGCGATCCAACCTCGGACCACATCTTCTCGAGCGGACTCATGGATCGGCATAGGCGGGCGTGGCTCGGATGTTACCGACATAAAGCCGGTAACGGACGATGACCCGCCCAAGCGCTGCTCGGAAAGCAGTTGTCGGGGGATATCTCAGGACGAGGCTCGACCGAGGGTGGCGGAGACGAGTTCAGCCACCGCCCGAGCAAGGCGTGAGCTCATGATGACAGGCGGAACAGCGACGCTCAGGAACGGGCCAATTCCTCATCTACCACCGTCTTGAGGGCGGGAAGATCGTGCACAATGGCCTCCCATACCTGCTCCAGCCGGATATCTGTATACCCGTGGCCGAGAACATTGCGGAAGTCGCTGATCTCTCGCCACCGAATTCCGGGGTGACATGCCTTTAGCTGGTCGGAGAGATGAGCAGCCGCGTCTGCCAGTGTCTCCATGCGTCGAAGGACTGCATCCTGCGTGCGTAGATCGTTGGAGAAGACCTCCTCCCCTTGCTCCGTGTACTGCTCAACCAGGCTGATACTGTCGAGAATGTATGTGAGGTAGAGAGGATCATCTCTCACAGGGCTACCGCTTCGCGGAGTATCGATTCTCTCAGGCGTCTCAAGCCTGCGCTGTCCACCACGTCCACGTCACACTGAAGGGCATCGGCCAACGCTCGGCGTAAGTCTTCAAGGAGACCGAAATAGGCGAATCCCCTGAGGTCCGTAACGATGTCCACGACCAGGTCGACATCGCTCCCGGCAGCAGTATCTCCCCGTGCTACCGAGCCAAACACACGCACGTTGCTCGCATCATGCGCCGCGACAATTTGTAGGACCTCATCTCGGCACGCGCGCAACTGTGCCAACGTCATGCCGTGTCCATCGGATCGCGGCGCTTCCGGGGCAGAAGAAGACTCGTTCATGACATTCATTGTCGGCCATGAAGGGCCGTGGTAGCCACTGATATCGAGTGGGAGGACAATGGCGATGCGGCGATCCGTCGAGGAAGGGCACGTGATGAGGCGGAGATAAAGGTTTGCACGCTGGATCGTCCGGCGAATGAGATACGCGTGGGGCCTGGCATCCCCCGCCTCTGGATGCGCGCACTCATGCGCTAAGCATGGCGGCGTAGAGGCCGCCATGGGCGCGAAGCCGGCGGTCCGTGCCGCGTTCGATGATTCGTCCCGGATCGAGCACCAGGATCTCGTCCATGCGGTCCATCATCACCAAGCGGTGTGGAATCAGAAGCGTGGTCCGGCCGTCCATCAGCGTGTGGAAAGCGGTGAGGACCGCGTGCTCGGTGAGCGGATCGAGGTTCGCGGTGGGCTCGTCGAGGATCAGAATCAGCGCGTCCGTGAGTAGCGCTCGTGCCGTGGCGAGGCGCTGGCGCTCACCGCCGGAGAGCCGTGTGCCGTGCTCGCCAAGTGGTGTTTCCAGCCCGACGGGCAGCGACTGGAGCAGATCGGTGAGGTGCGCAACCTCCAGCGCCTCCAGCATCTGCCGCTCGGTAGCGTCGGGACGCGCCACGCGCAGGTTGCCGCGTACCGTGTCATCGAAGATATGCGTCTCTTGACCGACCATCGTGATCGCCGACCGCAGATCACTCAGACGATAGTCGCGGAGGTCCACGCCGTCGAGGGACACAACGCCTGATGAGGGGTCCCAGGAACGGAGCACGAGCTGGCCGAGGCTGGTCTTGCCCGCGCCGCTGGCGACCACCAGGGCGATCCGTGCCCCAGCCGGAATCGCGCAGGTGACGTCCATCAGCGCCGGCTTCCGGCCGCCCGGATAGACCAGGGCGACGTGATCGAAGTTCAGAGTCCCGATGACCAGCCGGGGAGGGGCCTGGTCGCGCTCCGCCACGACAGACTTTCCTTCGCCGATGGCCCGCAGACGCTTCCCAGCGGCCTGCGCCCGGTCGTACGATTGCGCCGCCGCTCCTAGAGGCCTCACGGCCTCATAGGCGGCGAGGACCAGTAGGGCGGGAACAGCCAGGTAGAGAGCCTGCATCGAGCGGTTCGCCAGCAAGGTGATGGACAGCGCGAGCGCGGTGAGAACGGCCGCATTGCCGAGAAGATCGGCAATCCCCTCGCGGGCGCCGGTGCTGAGTGCCGCGCGATGGTCAATCGCGCTGATGTGGCCGGCGATGGCATTGACATGCTGCAGTTGCGTGGCGGCGTAATTGTGGCTGAGGATATCCTGAGCGAGGTGCTGAGCTCGGCGCGCACGGCCAGGGAGCGATGACCAAGCCCTCTGGAGAGAACCCAGACCAGGAGCGGGAGACCCAACCCAGAGACGACGAGAATGACCGCCACCGCGAGCGCAAGCATGTCGTCGAAGATGTGAAGAACACCGGTGAGGACGACGCCAATGAGCAGGGCAACGGCAAAAGGGGAGACGAGGAGCAGGTAGCCGTTCTGCATCTCATCAACGTCACCCAACAAATGGCACAGCGTATCGCCGCTGTGCAGGGTCTGAGTCACCGAGGGACCCAGGCGCATGAGACCGTCAAACAACCAGACGCGAAGCCCTGCAAGGATACGCAGCGTGACATCGTGTGCCGTCAGACGTTCCGCGTATCGTGCCAGCCCTCGGGTGATACTGAGCAGCCGCACCAGGTACATGGGTACCAGCAGGAAGATGAGCAGGTGCGTGGCGGAAGCGGTGGCTATGAGATACCCGGCGGCTCCCAGCAGCTCCATGTTGCTCGCTACCACCGCCACGCCTAGCAGGGTCGCCAGCGCCACGCACCAGTGGAATGGACAGAAAAAGCGGAGGAGGAGCCTCACGCCAGAGGCCCGACGCGTGTATCGGCTCGTAGGAGTCGGGCATAGGCGCCACCGCGATCGAGGAGTTCTCGATGCCTGCCGGCTTCCACCAGGCGACCGTCCTCCAGGACAGCCACCTGATCGGCGGAGAGCACCGTATGCAGCCGATGCGCCACGACCAGGACAATTCGACCGTCTGATACGGGCAAGCCGGAGTCGGACACTGGCGAGCCGGAGCCTGTCCCCTGCGGCCCGGCGAATCGAAGCTGCGCGATCGCCTCTCGAACCAGCAGCTCGCTTTCCGGGTCGAGAGCCGAGGTTGGCTCATCGAGGATCAGGACCGGCGCGTTCTCCTGTGTTCGAGCGCCACCTTCTCCTATGATTACCTGGGACGGAGCGGGAGGTGAGGAGTGGTGCATCTAGCGGGTACAGTGGCGCTGGTCACCGGCGCAAGTCGTGGGGTGGGCAAGGGCGTGGCGCTGGGGCTGGGCGAAGCACGGGCGACGGTGTACCTCACGGGGCGGACCGTCCGGGAGGGAACGGGAGTCGATGGGCTGCCGGGGACCATCTACCAGACGGCGCAGGAGGTTGAACGGCTGGGGGGACAGGCGATCCCGATCCCCTGCGATCACCGGGACGATGCTCAGGTGGACACGCTGTTCGGCCGGATCATGCGCGAGCACGGGCACCTGGACCTGCTGGTCAACAACGTCTGGGGTGGGTACGAACATCTGATAGTGGATGACCAGTACGTGGATAATCTGCCCTTCTGGGAGCAACCCGTCGAGCGGTGGGACTCGATGTTTGCCGCCGGTGTGCGCGCGCACTACGTGGCCAGTGTCCTGGCGGCGAAGAGGATGACCGAGCAGCGCAGCGGCCTGATCGTGACCATCTCCTACTGGGCGGCTCAGAAGTTTTTGGGTAGCCCGGCGTATGGGGCGGCCAAGGCAGCGGACGACAAGCTCATCCGGGATATGGCTCACCAACTCCGTGACTACCACGTCGCGGCAGTCTCTCTCTATCCGGGGCTGGTGCGAACCGAGAACGTTCTTCGCTTTGCCGAGTATCTCGATCTGAGCAACTCCGAGTCGCCGCAATTCGTGGGGCGAGCGGTAGCGGCACTGGCCGGTGATCCACAGATCATGGCCAAGACCGGGGAGGTCCTGGTGGTCGCGGCGCTGGCTCATGAGTACGGCTTTGTCGATGTGGATGGCACGACGCCACGGCCCATGACGCTTGTCGAGGCCTGAGCGCCGGCCGTGATCCGAGCGGTATCGCACTGGAGGAGGTGCAGCGGGTGGAAAGCAGCCTCGAGACAATGACCATTCTGGGCGTCCACCATATACAGATCACGATCCCGGTGGGAGCGGAGGAGCGCGCACGTGCCTTCTACTGCTCTGTCCTCGGGCTTCCTGAGATTGCCAAGCCGAGAGCGCTGGAGGGACGGGGAGGGTTCTGGCTTCAGCTAGGCGACCAACAGGTGCACGTGGGAACCGAGGACGGGGTCGATCGCAGGCAGACCAAGACCCATGTCGCCTATCAGGTCGATGACTTGGAGAGTTGGCGGTCCAGGCTCGTGCAGCACGGTATCGACATCCTCGAATCTCTCCCCATACCGGGCTACAATCGCTTTGAGTTTCGCGATCCGTTCGGCAATCGGGTCGAGTTTATCCAGCCGACGTAACGGACACACGATGCAGACACAGATCGATGTCACCAATGATGGGAATGTGGTCGTTCTTGGTCAAGTTCCGGTGGTTACGCTGCGCGGCTGCAACGCGCAGCTCGAAGGCGTGGTAGGAGTCGGCGAGAATCTCGGCGAGGTACACCGGGACTCTCGCCGAGTTGGGCGGATCACACAGCCGCTTCGGACCCCGGCTCGGCGGCCGTAGACGGACACGTGTCTGCTGCTGGTGGACTTGAGCTTGGCCCCGCTGTAAATCACGCCCCACCGTGCGTGGGGAGATGCGCCTCCCTCTACCCTACCAAGACCCTGGCCTGAACTTCAGCGTGCCCGTACTAGATGGGCGCCCAGCCGTTTTCGAGCAGGCGCACGGTGGCTGCGCCGGAGCCATCCACGCTGGCCTGGAGCACGACGCCGGAGCGGGCTAGCCCTTTGATCTGCTGCCAGGTGATGGAGGCCAGGGGAATTTTGATCCGCTTGATCCAGGGAGATGTGGGCTCGCCGGCGTGACGCCAACCGAGATAGAGAAACTGGCTGGGTGTGCCGTGTACGTATGCGCCGCGGAAGCGCGGCTGATCGGTCTCGGGCTGCCGGGTAGCCTGGAGATCGAGTTGGAAAGCAACGGCCCCATCGGGCAAGGGCTTCCCGTGGAGTAATTCCGCCTTTTTGTCCTGCAGGCCGAACTCGGTGGGACTGTTGTCGTGCTCGATTGGCGGCAGATTACGGCAGATCACTTGCAAATGGATGGTGTGGGTCTCAGTCGAGGATTGCATGATGGCTTCCTTCCCAGGCGGCGCAGAGGAGAGATGAGGCGATGCTGGTAAGCAGACGCTCTGGAAACCGACCGCCGTCACAGGGACCTCATCTAAGGATACCCGTTTTATCCACATCTTGTTATGTTGAGCAGGAATGCGGTGCGTAAGCAGCGCATTGGGGAATAATTACAGGCGCAGGACGCGATAGTGTCCTACGCCTGTATGGAGGTTCGATGAGTGTTGTTGGTCGTCGCGGAACAGAAGCACGTTCATCGACGCCGGCGCGGGGGAGCAGGGTGATCGGGCCGGTGTTGTTGGTGGTCGACTCGCTCCAGACGGGCGGTGGAGAGCGCCACGCCGCCGATCTTGCCATTGCCCTGCATCGCCGAGGCGTCGCAGTGAGCGTCGCATGTTCGGCCGGCGGATTTCTGGCCGCTGAGATCGGGCGAGAAGGGATCGAGGTCTGTGTGTTGGGCAGACAGTTCGTGAAGCGCCGGCTTGGTCTGCGCCTGGCGTGGCGGCTGCGCCGGCTGGTTCACGAACGCCACGTTCAACTGGTTCATGCGCACATGTACGCCGGCGGCGCGGCCGGCGCGCTGGCACTCCTGGGTAGCGGTGTGCCTCTGGTGCGTACCGAGCACAGTGAGGCGAACTGGCGCGGACGGTGGGCCCGGCTAATTGGCAGGCTGGCGTACCGGCGCACGGCGCACATCATCGCTGTCTCAGGGCCTATTCGGCAGCGGCTGGTTGGGCGGGATGGGGTGCTGGCGGAGCGCGTCACAGTGATTCCCTGTGCCATGCCGGAGGACCGCTCGCCGCAGCGGTCACCAGTGCTGCCGGAGAAGTTGCGGGGTCGCCCGCTGGTCGGGGTGGTGGCGCGGCTGCAGCCGGAGAAGGGCGTGGAGGTCTTGCTGCGAGCGGCGTCGCGCATCGTCGATGGCCTGCCGGAGTGCGCCTTTGTGGTGGTGGGCGATGGTCCACTGCGAGCGACGCTGGAGGCGCAGGCGGCGAGGTTGGGGTTGGGGGACCACGTGCACTTTCTCGGCTTCCGCCCAGACGCTCGAGCGCTGCTATCGCTGCTGGATGTGCTGGTGGCGCCATCGGTCAGTGAAGGGGCGCCGCTGGTCATTCTGGAGGCCATGGCCGCCGGTGTACCGGTGGTCGCCAGTTCGGTTGGCGGCATCCCGGACCAGATACGGCATGAAGAGGAGGGGTTACTGGTCCCTCCCGGGAATCATGCTGCCCTGGCAGCAGCAGTGCTGTGCCTGCTAGAGGATCCGGCGTTGGCGCGACGGTACGGGGAAGCTGGCCGGCGCAAAGTGGAGCAGGAGTTTCGATACGAGGAGATGGTGGAGCGGATTGAGGGGATTTACCGCCGCGTCAGCCTCCGCCACCGGCCACCGTCTTGTCCGGTTCCGTCATCGCTTCGGGATCGAGGATGCGGCTGAGGTCGGCGGCGGAGAGGTCGGTACGCTCACGGGCCACCTCACGAATGGTGCGGCGGGTGCGAGCCGCCTCTTTGGCCAGGGCCGCGGCCTGCTCGTAGCCAATCTCGGGGGCCAGAGCGGTGCCCAGCATCAGCCCCTTCTCGACCATCTCTGGGCCGCGTTCCGTGGCCTCCAGACCGTCGATGCACTGGGACGCGAAGTTGTGGGCACTGGCCGCCAGCAGGTGAATCGACTGGAGCAGGTTATAGGCAACCACCGGCATCATGACGTTGAGCTCGAAGTTGCCGGACTGGCCTGCCAGGCTGATGGTGACGTCGTTGCCGATGACCTGGGCGCAGACCATGGTGACGGACTCGGCGATGACCGGGTTGACCTTCCCCGGCATGATGGAGCTACCCGGCTGGACCGCCGGCACCGCAATCTCGCCGATGCCGGCGCGCGGGCCGGAGCCCATCCAGCGTATGTCGTTGGCGATCTTCATCAGACTGACGGCGATGGTACGCAACTGGCCGGAGGCGGAAACGGCGTTATCCAGCGTACTCTGCGCCTGAAAATGATTGCTGGTCTCGGTGAGCTTGAGCTCGGTCTCGGTCGCCAGGCGCTCGATCACCTGCGCGGGGAAGCCCTCCGCCGTGTTGACACCGGTGCCGACGGCGGTGCCACCCAGGGCCAACTCGCACAGTTCGCGTTCGGCGCGCTGGGCGCGCTCGACGGAGCGACCGATCTGTCCCACGTACCCCTGGAAGACCTGGCCGAGGCGAATGGGCGTGGCATCTTGCAGGTGGGTGCGACCGGTCTTGATGACCGGCCAAAACTCGCGCGCCTTGCGGTCGAGCGAATTGGCCAGCTCTTCGAGGCCGGGGATCAACTCCTCATGGATAGCCAGCAGCGCGGAGAGATGAATGGCGGTGGGAATAACATCGTTGGAGGACTGGCCGATGTTGATGTGGTCGTTGGGATGGACCTCGCTCTTGTCACCCAGCCGGCCGCCCAGTAGCTCGTGGGCGCGATTGGCGATCACTTCGTTGGCGTTCATGTTGGTGGAGGTGCCGGAGCCAGTCTGGAAGATGTCGAGCGGAAACTGGTCGTCCAGTTGCCCCTCGGCGACCTCGTGGGCGGCCTGCACAATCACCGTGCCGCGCCAATGGTCGAGCAATCCGCGTTCCATGTTTACCTGGGCGGCGGCCGCTTTGATTAACCCGAGGGCCTGGATGAAGCGCCGCGGAAAGCGCAGGTCGCTGATGGGGAAGTTCTGCACAGCGCGCATGGTCGTGGCGCCGTAGTAGGCATTTGCCGGCACCTGCATCTCGCCCATGGTGTCGCGTTCGGTGCGGGTGGCGCCAGGGGTGGTGACAGCCATAGAGGCACTCCTCACTGTGGGCTATCAGCCCTGGGCCGGTAGCCGTTCACGTTCCTTATGTCGGTATATCGGTCTACAACGAGAACCCGATCCCTGCTCTATTGTAGTAACCGGTAGGAATGTACGTGCCGCTTCGCGGTGGCGGACACCCGTATCCATGGCACACCAACCGGTGAAGTGGCTATTCGGGATTAGAGAGCCAGCACTGCAACTGCTCCTGCATCGCCTTCGCTACCGCGTCATAGGTGCTCTGACGGCCTCGTCCCTGAACCGCCGAGGGATCGGGAAAGCTCCAGTGCAGACGGTGTTTCGCTCCGGGGAACACCGGACACGATTCGTTTGCCTGGTCGCAGACCGTGATCACATAGTCCCAGGGCTCGCCAAGGAACTGATCAAGCGTCTTCGAGGTGTGCCTGCTAATGTCGATGCGGTGCTTCTGCATGGCCGCGACCGCCTCCGGACGCACCTGCGTCTTCTCTGTCCCGGCACTGGCAACCTCGAACCGATCCCCCGCCATCTGCCGAAGGAACCCCTCAGCCATCTGGCTACGAGCCGAGTTGTGCGTGCACAGGATGAGTACCCGTTCTTTCACGTCGCATCCTCACTCAGGAGCCCAATAGCTGGACGCTCGTCGCGAACCAACTCATAGATGAAGGCACCGAGGAGAGCGCCCGCCAACGGGCCAATGATGTACACCCATAGGTGAGACCAGGTACCTGATGCCAGCGCAGGCCCAAAGGAGCGTGCTGGGTTCATCGATGCTCCGCTTATCGGACCTCCAAACATGGCGTCCAGAAGAACGGTTCCTCCGATTGCAATCGCAGCGGCCTGACCAACAGCCCGGTCGTCAGTGGCGACCGCCATGATGACGAACATTAGAAAGAAGGTAAGCACAACTTCGAGAACGAGAGATTGCCCATCGCCACCTGTGGGAAGTGTTGCTCCCACGTGAACGACGTTACCGAACAGCGCACGCAGGACGCCGGCCGCCACCGCGGCGCCGGCAAACTGCGCGAGCCAGTAGAAGGGAACGCGAGTAAACGGAAAGTGCCGTGTCAGGGCAAAGGCGAGCGTGACGGCCGGGTTGATGTGCGCTCCGGAGATATGCCCGGTGGCATAGATCATCGCGGCGATAACCAGCCCGAAGCTGATGGCGACCCCGACGTGGGTGATCTGACCGCGGGACACAGCGTCAATCACGATTGCCCCGCAGCCGGCAAACACCAGAGTGAAGGTAGCGATGAACTCAGCCAGGTAGGCGCCGAATGGACCTAGCCGCAGCACAAGGATCCGCCACCACAACAGCCCGACGACGCCACCGCTAACTCCGCCGTCGGCGCAGGCTCGGTGATAGTCGAGAGCGGTTTGGTGGCACGGACAAAGGCGCTGGTGATCTTCCCATCAGCCTCCTCCCATCCAGCTGGAAGGGTCGAGGTATCGACACCAGCCTCAGCGACCCTATAGCGACGGGTAATCTCGATACCGATGTCCTCGAAGCCGGCATCCACCAGGAACGAACGGTAGGTGTCAACCTCAAGCGCGCCGGCGATACATCCAACCCAGGCTTCCATGTTCTGCCGTAGTGCCGCGGGGACCGGCCCCTCGGCGACGACATCCGCCACGGCGAAACGGCCGCCGGGCCTCAAGACGCGGAATGCATCCTTCAACACCAGCAACTTATCGGCCGCCAGGTTGATCACGCAGTTCGAGATCACCACGTCGACTGATCCGGCCGGTAGCGGAATATCTTCGATGCGCCCTTTCAGAAACGCTACATTGTTCGCCCCGGCTTTCGCCTTGTTCCGTAGCGCCAGCGCCAGCATCTCCTCGGTCATGTCGACCCCGTACGCAAAGCCGGTCGGCCCGACACGCCGTGCGGAGAGCAGCACGTCGATCCCGCCACCAGAGCCGAGATCGAGGACTGTCTCTCCCTCTTTCAGGTCGATCAACGCGGTCGGGTTGCCGCACCCAAGGGAAGCGAGCACTGCTTCTTCGGGCAGCAACTCGGTCTGGCTTTCATGGTAGAGATCGCGCGTTACCGCGTCATCGCTCGCCGCTGAACAACATCCGGAGCCGGCATGTACCTGCTTCGCTGCAATGGCATAGCGTTCCCGCACGAGGTCGGTTATGGTCTCAGTCATTGGTCCATTCCCCCTTTCATACTGGTGGTGTCTAGATAAACAATTGACCGGTGATGCCGTCGCCCATACGAGCCCGTTCGAGCTGCCGATCGCGGCGGCACGTCGCAGTGCAGACCTGGCCACACTCCTCGCAAAAGCTCGTGGAGCGTAGGAGCCTTTCCGTGCTGCGAGCGCGCAACCTGGCATAGAAACGTTTCATAAAATCCTCGTCCTTAGATTGATAATCGTCGATGAATTGAGGCAAAAAAAGAGTTAAATGAGGGTGTGTAGTGCTGCGAGCGTCCTCCTTCCAGTGTCGGTGGCCGAGTAGTACGCCCAGATGCCGCGCTTCTCGGTCTCGATTAACCCAGCCTCGCGTAGGAGCCGAAGATGATGGCTGATCGTTGGCTGATTTTGCTCGAACCTGAGAGTGATGTCACAAACGCACATGGGCGCGTCCTGCTCGGCCAGCAGATCCAGCATACGCAGGCGAGTCGGGTCGCCGACGGCCTTGAGCTGATACGCCAGAACGGATGTCTGCGCCCCGGTCAGGGCGGGCGGTTGTGTGACCTCACAGCAGGGCTCATTCCTGTGCCGTACCGGCAGTCGTTCGAGAATAGGCACGCTCTTCATGCCCTACCTTAACAGATCCATCGACATGTGTCAATGTATCCGCCTCTGCAGGCCACCAAAACCGTTTGCACTCGATTATTTATTCAGATAAGCCGGGTCCATGCGTTGGCCATGAATGGCTGCTCTGTCGTTCGTCACCCCATTCCTTGTGATGATCTGGATCGACATTCTATTGCACTATTGGTTGCTGAGTTGGACAATTCTGATTCTCGTCCTGACGAGTTCCAGTGCTCTCACGGTGCGATACGTCAATTTACTTGAAGAGAGTGGCGCGATCATCGCCACTTCGGATGCGGAATCTCTCTGGGTCATCGCGCGGAGCACTGCGTATGGTGTCATGAGCTCACTCATCGGCATCGCGGTCCTGCTACTGATCGTCTCACGGTCCAATGAGATCTCTCTCGCTCACAACATTGGCGCGCTCGTCTCCATTTCTCCCAAATGGCTGTATTCGCGTATAAATCAGGCAGCTGAGTTGCTGTGAATCGTGGCAGCGGAGGATATATGAGACCGAGACTGACGAAGGTCAGATGAAGCTCTTCCCTATCCGCTACGCAGTCTCTTATCCTTCCGTAAATGGTGGTGCAACGGCTTTCGACTAGCTGGAGCAGGCCCGTGCCGTCGCCACTCACACCTCGGGAAAGTGCCAGCGAGTAGAGTACTCCCAGTTTTCGGTCGAATCGCGCACGACGCGGGTGGTCCAGGCACGAGCCGTGCGAGGCCGGAGCCGGAAAATGCCGCTTGTGGCCGGCTCGGGGAGCGGGTAGTCGTACTTCGCGGTGTATGCTGCGACGATGCGCGATCCGAGATCCTCGTCGGTGGTCAAGTCCTCGACGATACCTTCGATGATGACCACGTCATCGCCGCTTTCCAGATGCACCGCGATGGCTGGATTAGCAGCCAGGTTGCGCCCCCAGCGGGTGGTGGGGAGGCCGTCGAAGTACAACGCCTCGTCCACCCACGCGCCCCACACCGGAGCCACGTGCGGTCGTCCGTCCGGTCGCGTCGTCGCCAGCCAGTAGTTCTGCGCTTGCTCCAGTCGTGCAAGGGCATGAGACCAGGACATCATCCCCTCGGCGCTGTCGGGAACGCCGTAGATCGGCGGCATGATGACGCGGCTAGCCCGCGGCTCCTGGGTTGTGCTCACCTCTTCGACCATGGTGCGCTCCTTCCGCATAGAGTCAAGCAGGGATTATGAACTGTGGCACGATCATCGCCCATTCCGCAATTGGAGTAGTGGCTGTCCTGCGTATCCACGTCCCATATCTCCTGCCGACGCGGGTGATCCCGTGGGCGCAGTTCCTCTCTCAGAGCTAGCCTCGTTGCGCGTGTCGTCTCTTTGCCGCGGCACGGGCGATTTCGCGCCACGCGGCTCGCTCATCAGCAGGGGCGCTGTTCTCAGGAGCGTATTGGTCCCGCATGGTATGTGGTTGAGATTCCGTAACGCTTCCGCGGTGTTGGAGTCCTCCCCAACTAGGTTGCTGCTTGTCAGCAGAACCGTCAGGGAATAGCATCTCTTTATCCTGAGTCCGGTTTCGCAGCGAAGATCGCCTTCGAATAGTATCCGGCCATGCCGTGCGCTCACGTTCGACAAGCATGGGTTACCTCATTCCTCTGGAGCATACCTGTTTCAATGAATGACGCCTCTCGTGTCTTGAGATAGTCATGGTCCTGGCTCAACCTCTGCTTCATGACCTCGGTGGTCTCAACTGCAGGACGGGAGAGGAAGGTGAAGACAGACGTTTCTGAGACTCGCCGCTTTCCTGGTTTACAGCACGATTGGTGATAATGCGTCATCGGAAACATAGGGACTACCACAATGAAGATCACCTTCATCGGCGCGGGAAGCGCGGTCTTTGCTCGTCAGTTGATCACCGATGTGCTGGCTATCGAGGGGCTCGACGGTGGCGAGTTCGCTCTGGTGGATATCGACGCCGGGCGTCTGGATTTAGCGCGAGGCATCGCCGAACGTCTCATCGCGCTGCGTGGCCGCCCCTGGCGTGTCAGTTGCTCCATCGACCGGCGCGATGTGCTCGCCGGGAGCGATTTTGTCATCAATACCGTGGAGGTTGCCGGGCTCGCCAACATCCGGTTCGACTACGACATTCCGCTGCGCTATGGCGTCGACCAGTGCATCGGCGACACCATTGGTCCCGGCGGCATCTTCAAGGCGCTACGCACCGGGCCGGTGTGGCTGGACATCCTGCGTGACTGCGAGGAACTTTGCCCGGCCGCCTGGGTCCTCAATTACAGCAATCCCATGTCGATTCTGACCCTGGCCGCACTGCAGGGCACGACCATGCAGACGGTGGGACTCTGCCACAGCGTGCAGGGCAGTTCACAGCAGCTTGCCGGCTACCTGGGCGTGCCATACGGCGAGCTGGAGTGGCGCTGCGCCGGTATTAACCACAACGCCTGGTTCACCGAACTACGCCGCCAGGGGGCTGACCAATATCCGCGGCTCCGCGAGCTGGCGGACGATCCGGCAGTCTATGAGCAAGACCCGATTCGTTTCGAGACCATGCGCCACTTTGGCGCCTTTGTCACTGAGAGCAGTGGGCACTTCTCCGAGTACGTCCCGTACTTTCGCAAGCGGCCGGACCTGCTGGAGCGCTATGCCGGCCGTGGCTACCTGGGTGCGTCCGGCTTCTACGCCAACAACTGGCCGACCTGGCGCGAGGAGAACGATCGGCGCATCCAGAGCATGCTGGACGGCACACAGGACATCCCGACCGAGCGGAGCCACGAGTATGCCTCCACCATCATCGAAGCCATCGCATTCAACCGGCCACGTGTCATCTACGGCAACGTGCGAAACACCGGCCTGATCGATAACCTGCCTGATGGCTGTGTCGAGGTCGCCTGCCTGGTCGACCGGAACGGCATCCAGCCCTGCCACTTCGGGCCACTGCCGGAGCAACTGGCCACGCTGAACCGAGCACACATGGCCGTACACACGCTCATGGTGCAGGCTCTACTGGAGCGAGACCGGGAAGCGGCACGATTTGCCCTACTGCTCGACCCGCTCACCGCCGCCGTGTGCTCGCCGGCCGAGATTGTCGCTATGTTTGATGAAATGTGGGCAGCGGAGCAGGAGTACCTGGCGCCATTCTCCTGAAATAACCAAGTTCCTTATCGACTCTCCACGGTGCGTGCGTGCTCCTGCTCCATCTGCTGGAAGGTCATGGTGTCGTTCAGGTGCGGGAAGGGAGTGCCGGCGGGCACGTCCACACCCAGGAAACGGCACAGCGGCTCCCAGCCCTGCTTGACGTCATAGACCAGCAGCCGATCGCTGGGCACCCGCTCCTGCACCTCCTGGGTATGGCGCTCGAAGATGGAGATCGCCCGCTGCCTATCCTCGAAGGCGCCACCGAAGGTGCCCTGCCAGATAATGGTATCGATCATGTGCGCCACCGGGTCTGATTCGGTGGTATCTGGAGAACCCGCTCTCGAAGCGCTTGAGCGATAGATGGTGTCGCGGCAACTCTGATACCAGCGTTCCGGGTCGCGCACAGTGAGTAGCATACGGGCCTCGGGATACGCCTCCATGAGCTGCGCATAGAAGGTGCAGGCCGGCCAATCGACCGTGGCGCGATAGCCCGCGAGCAGCTCATCCCAGTCGACCGGCTCGCCAGCGGCAGCGGCCTCCCAGAGGGCCGCCCGCTCCGGTTGATCGAACAGCTCGGACATGTGGTGACAGGGTCCAAACCCCAGGTCATTCAGCGCAACTTTTATAGAGGATGTCCCGGTTCGACCGAAACCGGCGCCGATGATCTTCATCATGATCCCTCCTCGATGGGCATTCGTCGTCCTGTCATCATCGTTGATCCAGCATAGTGAAGAAGGTGTACGGTGGATGTAGCTGCCGGCTGCACCAGGCTGAAGCAGTGGCATGCCGCGATCGGGTAGCTTAACCACCCGGTCACACGCATTGATTACATACGGCCATAAACCAAGCTCGCGCCGGGAGTCACCATGTTGTTCACTCGCTCTGCCTTCAATCCAATCCTGACCCACACCGATCGCTGGTGGGAGTCTCGTTCGGTGCTGAATCCCGGCGCGGTGCTAATCGGGGGACGAGTGGCTCTGGTCTACCGGGCAGTGGGCGGCGACGGGGTGTCGCGCCTAGCGCTCGCCTGGACCGAGGACGGGGAACGAATCGTGGACCGAGCGGAGTTGCCTCTTTATGAGGGGGCCCTGGACGATCCGATGGCACGGCTCGGCGTGGAGGATCCGCGGATCACGGCACTGGACAGCGCATACTACCTGACCTACTGCAAGGCATCGGTGGACACGGCCGATACGCCGCCACTGTTCTGGGAGACGGCACCGTTCCGGGTGCGCTCCGGCATTGCCGTGACGCACGACTTCCGCACTGTGCGGGAGGTTGGGGTGATCCTGCCGGAGACCAATACTAAGGACGGCGTGCTCTTCCCGGAGAAGATCGGCGGACGGTATGCGGCACTGGTGCGAGAGTTTCCAGGGATCCAGTACGTGACCTCGGAGGACCTGGTGCACTGGTCAGAGCCGTTGGAGGTGATAGGCCCCATCGCGGGCACCTGGCAGGGTGAGCGCATCGGGGCTGGGCCACCACCGCTGCGCACGCCCTGGGGCTGGCTGCTGCTCTATCACGCCAACGAGTATCTGCGGATGCCGCAGAACGAGCGCCTGTATCGCATAGGCCTGGCCGTACTGGATGCGGACGACCCGGCGAAGGTGCTTTATCGCCATCCCGAACCGGTGTTTGTGCCCGAGGCGCCCTACGAGCGAGAGGGACCGGTGGGCAACGTGGTGTTCGGCACCGGACTGGTAGAGCTGGGCCAGCGTTGGTTCCTATATTACGGTGCAGGCGACGGGGTGATCGGCGTGGCATATGCCGAGCGGGAGGAGGTCTTCGAATTATTACGGGCGGTGTTGGGAGAATAGAGCGGTGATCGAGCACAGCTTGCGCGAGATCCCGGATGATGTGAACAGTGTCGTAGGTCGCTATCTCCAGCTTGTAGACGAGACACTTCTCGGTCGCATTGAGGGACTCTACCTGGTGGGTTCTCTGGCCCTGGATGACTATCAGGCAGGCCAGAGCGACATCGACTTTGTCGCGGTCACCGATAATCCGCTGACGGCCGGCGAGATGGATCGCATGGAGGCGGTGCACCAGGCGCTTGCGGTCAACGTTGGCCGCCCCTGGTTCGACGGTGTCTATGTCACCTGGTCGGGCCTTGAGCACAACCCCGAAGACGCTGGAAACGTTCCCTCATCCCTCGAAGGGCAATTCGAGCGATCCGGCGGCTTCGAGGCCAATCCCGTTACCTGGCTCATTCTGCGCAACCACCTGCTTCCGGTAAGAGGGCCTATGCCGCGGGTGTGGCACGATCGCGGTCTTCTCCAGGGTTGGAATCTGAGCAACCTCAATTCCTACTGGGCCGGCACGGCAGCGCAACTCGGGGCAGGAGCGTCCAGGCTGCAGGAGGACGCAATACCACAGGTGATCGGGTGGTGCGTTCCTGGCGTGGTCCGGCTCGCCTACACCATTGCCACCGGCAACGTTACCTCGAAGTCCGGAGCGTGCCGCTATGCCCTTACGACGTACCCGGAACGGTGGCGCCCGATCGTGTCGGAAGCGTTGGCAATCCGGAGCGGGACACGCATACCAGAACCAGCCTCGTCATCACGGATTGAGGACACGATCACGTTCATGCGACACGTCATAGATGCTGAGAATGAGAGGCACGCTCAAAAAACGTTCTGGTGAGATGCGCAAGGGAACGGCTAGCGGAAGCGGATGGCGCGGAACAGGAGATACACGAGGAGCGCTATGATCAGCAGCGTAATCAGATACGTTAACTCGGGTAGATGACCGGCAAGCATACAGCATCACCTTTCCAGGACTTGGTAAGTCGTGCGCAAGGACGCCGGCTGCTCAATGACACCTATCGTTATTCGATCTGATCCGTCACATGTAATCAGAAAGCGTGCAAACGGCTACCCGGTTTGCAATCGGCTGCAACTTTCGTTTCCATTGGCCGTCATTTGTGACCAGGTGCCCTACCTGACCGATGATTCCAGTCGCTATATTCAGGGCATCTGGCGACGAAAAGTTATAGGCTGCCCGCAATGAGGCAGCCTCCTGAGCAACGGCCAAGTCAATCGGCGCCACGCGAAGGTTAGGGAAACGGCTGAGAAAATCAACAATGTGCTCGTACGGTTCCCGAACTCCCCGACATAGGGGGCGAACAAGAATTTCCATCACAGTAACCGCGGACACGACGGCGGGATTGCGACCGCTAGAAACATTGGTATCGATGAGATGGGTAGCGACGTGGGAAGCGGATTCGATTCCAGTGAAGTATGCGAGGAGCACACTCGCGTCAAGTAGTATCCTGTCTCCACTATTCAGGACCTGATCAATCGAAGGCCCGATCACTCGTCCCAGGCCTGGCGCTCCTCGTCCAGATACGCCGCAATATCCTGAGAAGACCCGTAGACATCCGCTGCGATACCAGCGTAGCTCCTGCGCAACCGACGCAGGTGCACCACGTCATTCTCGCCGTCCTCCATCACGAAGACGAATCGATCTCCGGGTTCAACCCCCAAACGTGCGGCAATCTTCTCCGGAAGTGTGATCTGGTTCTTCGGTCGCAAGCTACCTTCTATCTGTATGGCTGCCATTGGGCACCTCCAGCATTCCAACTATCGTATTATGGCCGCCCTGGGGCGATACAGTTACCGTAGGCCTAAGTCCTCCTCGGCTTCCATATCTGACAGCAGGTATTCTTTATCCTCCACCGAGGGCGCGCGGACCATCAGACTTTCCACGGGTGGGTGTGCTGCCACCACCCAGTGCGCGACGCCACTGGGGAAGCAACAGAACTCGCGAGGGCCGACGGTGTGGCGTTCGCCCTCAACCTCGACCACGATGCTGCCGCGCAGCATGATGAAGCATTCATCGCTCTCATGGTGCAGATGTGGGCCAGGATCGGCCCACGCTTGATCGGTGTTGTTGTACCAGATCTGGAGACGCGCCGAGCGGAAGCTGGTAGCATCGGGTGGCACGCGACCGGAGAGCAGAGTGGAATGATCGGGGAGCGAGCGATGGTGCCAGCGGGCATGGGCGATGACCTAGGCGCCGATCACGCGGATGTGGCGCTTGCGACCGCGGCTCAGTAGGAGGGAACCGGCTTGCAGGGCGCCAGCATCGACTCGGGCGCGCGGATCGGTAACCGAATCGCCGTTGATAGTGAGTCCACCCTGCGTAATGAGGCTGCGCGCCTCGTTGGCGGAGGACACCAGGCCCGCGTCCTTGAACAGTTCGGTGACGGGTACGCCGGCGGCCAGCCGGGCGGGATCGATCCGTATGCTGGGGATTTCGTCGCCGGCGGCCGTGCCGCCAAAGAGGGCGCGAGCCGCGGATTGGGCCTTTTCCGCTGCCTCGGCGCCGTGCAGCAGTTTGGTGTTCTCAAAGGCCAGCACGTCTTTGGCGTGATTCAGTTCGGCGCCCGGCAGGCGACCCAGAGCACGTACTTCCTCCATGGGTAGAAAGGTATAGACGCCCAGCAAACGCTCGACCTCGGAGTCGGCGGTATTGCGCCAGTGCTGATAGTACTCATAGGGAGAGGTGCGCTCCGGCGTGAGCCATACGGCGCCGGCCTGAGATTTCCCCATCTTCTCGCCGGTGGCGGTCATAATCAGCGGATGGGCCAGGACAAAGGCTTGACCGCTGGTCACCCGACGGATGAGATCGGCGCCGGCAATGCTGTTCCCCCACTGGTCGTTGCCACCGACCTGCAGGATGGCGTCGTATTCCTTATAGAGATGCAGAAAATCGTACGACTGGACCAACACGTAACTCAACTCCAGAAAGCTGAGTCCACCGGCCTCCAGCCGCGTGCGATACGCCTCCAGTCGCAGAATCTCGTTGATGCTGAAGCGCGAGCCGATGTCGCGCATGAACTCCATGAAGCTAAGGCCCTTGAGCCAGTCGGCGTTGTTGAGCGCCAGGGTGCGTCCGGCGGAGAAATCGAAAAAGCGCGCGAGCTGGGCCCGAATGCCGGCCAGGTTGCGGTCGATCTCTGCCTCGCTCAGCATGGGTCGCGAGGTGACCCGCCCGGTCGGGTCGCCGATCATGGTGGTGCCGCCTCCGGCCAGGGCGATAACGCGATGGCCGAAGCGCTGGAACCAGGTCAGCATCATGATGCTGAAGAGATGGCCCTGCGTCAGGCTATTAGCGGTGGCGTCGTAGCCCCAGTACAGGGTGATGGGCTGTTCGAGCCGGCGACGCAGCTCGACCTCTTCGCTGATTTGCTGGACAAAGCCGCGTTCGTGGAGAACATCAAGGACGTTTGGCATGTGCCATTTTAACGGGAGCGGCAGAAGCACTTCGCGTACAACTCGTAGGCGGAGAGGGGTTGAAGGCCTTTGCGCAAAAACCCTCTATTTGAAGGCGCTTTTTGTGCAGGTGTCTGAGGCGGTCAGTGGGGCGGAGAGTATTTATGCAGAAGGAGTTAGACCGGATCGAATAACTGTCGAGCAACCACACCGGCGTCCTCAACAATGGACCCGGCGTAATTTTGTGGATAACTGGGTAGAAAATCTCGTTTTGATTCTGTATATTTCGGAAGACACCCTCTGGTGCTTCGGTGCCAGGGCGCGGGGGGCGACGGATCCCCGCTTTTTTATTGCATATGGCAAAGAAGACAGCCCATGTCTATATTGACGGATTCAATCTGTACTACGGGGCGCCAAAGAAGCATCGCAAGTATAGGTGGCTTGACCTTGCTGCAATTTGCCGCGAAGCGCTACCCCAGTACGACGTGTGCATGATCCGGTACTTCACCGCACTCATAAATCCACGCCCATGGAAGTTGAATAGCCTGCAGGATCAGTTGACATACATTCGTGCGCTCAGGACCATACCGAACCTTGAGGTCCACATGGGCATATTCCTTCTAAAGGATACGAAGGGTGATGAGCTCGACTCGACCAGTATTGGCTCCGATGGGCGTATGGTTCCCACTGGACGCGTTGTTCATGTTCGCTCCAGAGGAAAAGGGCTCGGATGTCAACATGGCGGCCTACTTGTTGCTTGACTGTTTCGACAATCTGTGCGAGGCGGCCGTGTTGGTGTCGGGGGACTCCGACCTAGCCACGCCTATACGTCTCATGAGAGATCGATTCAACAAAGAAGTGAGCCTCTTAGACCCGCGGCGGCGGGTGACGTTTGAATTGCAAGAAGCCTCTTCCAATTACCGTTCGATCTTTACTCGGTCAATGAGGAGCAGCCAATTCCCGCCGATCCTTACCGACAGCGTGGGCACAATCACGCGCCCTGAAGGATGGAAGTAATCCTTTCACTGGCTTCCGGCTTTTTGGACAATCATCCGACTTTTTGTACAGACGCGACCCCGCCTCATTACTACCCTGAGTTATTGTGCAGATGGGTGTTTCTGTGCAAAGCCGGGTTGGAACTGTCAGGGACTGCGAGAGGGTGCCATGCATGATCTATGGACGCTGAGGAATGTCCGTGCTCGGCAAAGCTTTGGGCAGGATCAACGCCACAATCAGGGTAGCCAGTAGCCCTCCACTGCCGGCGAGGATGAAAACCACGCGGGGCGAGAGGTGGTCGAGCATCACGCCTCCGACCACATAGGAAAGCCCGGCGGCGCTGCCGATGGCTCCGCCAAAGTTGCCGAAGACGCGTCCTCGCAGCGCCGGGGGCACCAGACGCTGCAGGAGGGTACTGCCGGCCACGTCCATCATGCTGATGCCCACGCCACGAATGGCCTGCATGCCGAATGCGACGGCAATCGCCCAGGAGAGGCCGGTAAGCAGGTTGCCCGCGCTGTGGAGTCCGAAGCCCAGGAGTAGCAGGAGGGGCATGGGCAGGATGCGGGCATAACGCGAGAGTGCGGCGAAGCCGAGCAAGAGTCCTGAGCCGACGCCGGCATAGAGCAGGCTCGTCACGGAGTTTCCCGCGTGCAGTGGCCCTTTGGCCAGAAAGACCAGAGCAACGTCGTCCATCGCGTTACAGGCGACGATGGCAAAGAAGCCGAAGATCACGATCCGCACCGCGGGGTGGGACCAGATGTAGCCCAGACCCTCTCGCGTCTCGCGGAGCAGCGACCGATCGTTGGCCGCCTCGATCCCAACGCGCGGGAGGGACGGCAATCGGCTGAGCAGCAGCGCGGAAATCAGGTAGGTCAGGGCGTCGATCAGAAGGAGGCCGCGAATCTGGACCACGGGGAGCAGGGCCGCCGCCACCAACGGGGCAAAGGCATCCATCCCATGCGTGCCGAATCCCAGTGCGGCGTTGGCGGTTTCAATATCGTCATCAGCCACCAGGGTCGGGACGGCGGCGCGTGCCGCCGGTCCGAAAAGCTGGCCTAGCGTGGTACGCAGCGCCACCAGCAGCAGCAGGACAGGGAGGGCCGGCAAACCAAGTCCGATGGCCGCGGTGAGCGCGCCCTGTCCCACGTCGCAGAGCATCATCAGGGTGCGAGCGTTGAAGCGACTACTTAGGGCGCCGGTGAGCGGACTGAGCAGGGTGGGACCGAAGTCGCCCACCAGCATAAGGAGCGCCACATCGAACGCCTGGCCGGTGGAGGTCGCCACATAGAGCAGCAGCGCGATCAGCCCCAGCGAGTCTCCGACAAAGGAGATACTGCGCGAGCACCAGAGGAAGCTGAATGGCCGGTTGTGGCGAAGGAGCGCCAGGGCGCTGGTTTGCATGATGCCATGGTAGGGTCAGACCGATGCCCGCACGCAACTGATATGGTACGAACGAGCAGTGGGGAGCACAATACCGTTCTAGGTTTCCCGCAGGGTCTGTGAGAGGTCGAGCCGGCGCAAGCGGAGGGAAGCCGTCAGCCAGGAGAGGAACCCAGCGACAAAGACCAGCCCCACGATTCCCAGTAGAGAGGACCAGGGCAGAGCGATGGCCGTGGGAGGGGGATCGAAGATGCTAGCGAGGATCTGCACCAGCATTTGGGCAAAGCCGAGCCCTACGGCCAGGCCGAAGAGACAGCCCATCCCGCCAGCATAGGCCACCTCGATCAGGAGCAGGCTGCGCAGCTGTCGGGGAGTCGTTCCGATCACCTCGAGCATGGCGAATTCGCGCGCACGCTCCAGCAGCACGGCCAACGCGAAGACCAACATGCCGACCAACACCATGATGGCCGTAAAGAAGTAGTCGATACTGGCCAACGCACTGAGATTGAGGCTGGTGAGCGAGGTGGCGAGCTGCTGCTGAACGTGGTTCAGGTCGTCGACGTGGACCGCCGGCCCTTGCGCGAACTGCGTCCGGAGGCGCGCGGCAACGTCGCCGGCCGAGCCGGAGGTTCGGATCAGGAAGGCATCCACGCCGCTCTGGCCCGTGGCCTGCTGCAGATAGGCCAGGTTGGCTACCAGAAAGGCATCTTTGGGCGCGGTCGCGAACTCGCGGGCGACGCCCACCAGGCGGAAACGGGTGGGAACATAGCGATGGCTATGAACGTTGAACAGTCGGAGCAGCAACGAATCTCCCGTGGCCAGCGAGTAATCGCGGGCGGTTTCGGCTGAGACGATGATGCCGTGTGGCGTGGTTTCCAGACGGTGCAGGGTGGTTGCCGCGGAGGCGCCCACGAAGAAGGAATCGGCCAGGCGCGTGGTCCGGCCGAAGGTGCGAAGGTCGATGCCGAAAATGTCCTGGATCTCGGCGCCGACGTAGGCCACGGTACTGCGGAAGGGCGTGACGCTGCTCACCCCGGCAACCTTGAGCCGAGAGCCGACGATGGCACTCTGCGCGCGATTGAGAACGGTAACCTTGACATCTGAGCCCAGAGTCAGTGAGGCGTCGACGCTCTGTTGCTGGTTATAGGTGTGGACAAAAGTGATGAGGCCGGTGCTGAAGGCGACGGCCATGGCCACCAGTACCACCGCCTGGTGAAGCGTGCCGGAGCGGCGCCCGAGAGTCCGACCGGCCAACTCACTAACCGTGCCGCCTCGGCCCAGGCTGCGTTCCAGTATTTGACCGGAGCGTGACACTAGACTCTGGCTGAGCCGGACCAACAGCAGGATGGAGCCAACCCAAAAGAGCAGCGGCGCCAGGAAGGTGAAGAAGGAAAGAGAGATCGTGGGGTTGCCCTCGGCGTTCAGGACCGGCGCGAATCCGTTGCGCTGAGTGATGATGTAGACGACAATGCCGGCGACCAATGCGATGAGGTCTAGATAGAGCCGTCGCCAGAGCGGCGGCCCCTGTTCGCCGGCGCGCTGACGCGCCTGGGTGATAGGCGTACGCACGAAGTTCAAGAGTGGCCAGAAGGTGCTGGCGATGCCCAGGACCAGCCCGGCGACCAGCGCGATCAGAATGGTACGCAGCAGGAGCGGCCCGGCGGCGACAGCGAGCGCTCCGCCGGCAATTCTGGCGGTCAACCAACCGGCCCCAAGACCCAGCAGCACTCCACATAGAGCGACCAGGCCCAGGGAAATGGCCAGCAGCACGATGAGGTGGCGAGGACCGGTGCCCCGAATACGAAGCAGCGCCAGCTCTCGACGCTGGGCATCGATCACGGTGGCGGTGACGTAGCGAGCCAGGGCTGCTGCCAGAACCACGCCAGGAAGCGTCAAGAAAACGAAGATCACCTGGGCCCACAGCACATCGGCCTGCGCCTGGTCCAGCGCGGAGAAGACATTGTCGAGGATGGTGACGCGGCCGACCAAGGCCAATTCCAGACGATGGAGTAGATCGGTGGTGTAGAGCTTGGCCTGGGAAGGATCGGCCGGAAGTTGAGAGCGATCAATACGAAGCTGAATCTGCTCCACCACGGGACCGGTGTGGCGAAGCACCACGGCTCCAGCAGGAGCTGCGGGAGCGTGCGCCAAGAGCGCCGGCTTCAGCGTGGTCTCAAATCTGCTGTAATCCATGATGACTACGTTGGCCGGAGGATTGAAGGGGTTGGCGCGTTGGATGGGATCGAGCGGAGCGAACAACGCGTCGGTGTTCAACATACTGGCGACGCCGGTAATAGTGACGCGCAACGGCGCCACGCCGGACGAAAAGTGCAGCGTGAGTGTATTACCAACGCGGGCGCCCAAATTGGTCCCCAGGTCCTGGCTGATGACGACTCCACCAGGGGCAAAGCGTCCCTGACGGATCACGGGGGCGTGGAAAATCGAGAAGTAGCCTGAGTCGACCGCCATGATCTTGCCGCCGGCTGTCTGGCCGATGCGATTGCCGGCCTGGAACTCTGCGCCGGAGAAGCCGGCCAGCGCGAAGCGAGCCGCCGCCGAGACCCCCGGTTGGTGAGCGAGCCGGCTGCGTAGCGACGTGGTGTTGGCGAGTGGATCAGAGGAGACAGCCTGCATATCCACATGGACCGAGGCAATGCTGCGCTGGGTCAGAACCTGGGCTGAGCCTGCCACGAAGAAGAGAACACTGCTCAGCAGGGCGACGGCGATCAGCGTACCGGCTAGATATGCCGCTGTGCGGCGAGGGTTGCGAAGCAGGCTGGGGATGACGTAGGCGAGTCCGTTCATGCGACCTCTCGGCCGGCGTCTACCTGGCCATCGCGTAGGTAGACGACACGGTCGGCAAAGCGAGTGTCATCCCGTTCGTGGGTTACCAGAACCAGGGAGATGCTGTCCTGCTGGACGGCCCGGGCAATCACTCCCAGCACCGAATCGGCAGTGGTGGAGTCCAGAGAGCCGGCCGGTTCATCGGCCAGCAGGAGATGCGGGCGTGCCGCCAGGGCGCGCGCCACGGCGACGCGCTGCTGCTGGCCACCGGACAGTTCCTCCGGCAGGGCGTTCGCCTTTCCCAGCAGCTCCACCTGCTCCAGCAATTCGAGCACGCGCCGGGAGATTTCAGCCGGCCCTATCCGAGCCAGGGAAAGGGGAAGCTCGACATTTTCCCGGACTGTCAGCATGGGAAGGAGGGAGGGGTTTTGCAAAATAAAGCCAACGGTTTTCCGCCGCAGCAGGGCACGCTCGGACCGGGAACAGGCAGCCAGATCGCGTCCTTCGAGGAATACCGCGCCACTGGATGGATCGTCCAGACCACCCAGCAGTCCGAGCAAGGTGGATTTACCGCAGCCGGATGGGCCCATGACGGCGACCGTCTCACCACGCTGGACAGCGAGACTCACCCCGCGCAGGGCCGGCACCCCCTCGGCGCCTCGTCGGAATTCGCGCGTCACCGCTCGCGCCTCGATTACCGGTGTGCCGGCTGTGTCAGACATACGGTTCAACCACTCCATCCCGCATGACCAGTACGCGTTGCGCGTTTCGGGCCACCGCATAGTCATGTGTTACGACCAACAAGCTGAGTCGGTCGTTCTGGTGAAGGTCCGCCAGAAGTTCGAGAATGGCAGCGGCCGTCTCGGAGTCCAGTTCGCCGGTGACCTCGTCGGCCAGCAGGATATGTGGTTCGGCAGCCAGCGCAATGGCGATCCCCACGCGCTGCGCCTCACCCCCGGAAAGCTGCCCAGCTCGATGCCGCAAGCGGTGTCCCAGCCCCACGCGCTGTAGCAGTGCAGTGGCGCGCCTCGTGGCATCCGCGCTTCCCGCCAGACGGAGCGGCAGCGTCACGTTTTCCAGTGCACTGAGATAAGGGATCAAGTTATCTCGTTGCAACACGATGCCGACGATCCGTTGGCGGAGTCGGGCACGTTCTTCCTCGTTGAGGATACCGATGTTCTGCTCCTCCAGGTGGACCTGGCCGGCGCTGGGCGTATCGAGACCTGCAATGAGCTGGAGCAGGGTGGACTTGCCACTGCCGGAACGCCCCAACAGGGCGACAAACTCACCCTGACCGACGTGCAGCGTCGCGCCGCGCAGAGCCACCGTTTCCGCGCCGCGCGACGCATAGATCTTGAAGACATCCTCGACGCGGACCACTGGCACCGCCTGGATCGTGGAGGCGGCGGTGCGATGCGGCGCTACTTCCATCGAAAGCTCCGAGAGATACGGCGGAACGCATCCACGTTGTCCACACCCACCGGTGTGGACAGGGAGACAATCGCCTGCCGCCCCGGCCCGGGCACATAGTAGCGATCGACCACCACCGGGACACGTTTGCCGGTGACCGGGTCTTGCGCGGAGAGGGTGCGGTACTGCAGATAGGTAGCGGCGCCCGGTGTGAGTTGAACAGTGCGGCGCGCAAGCAAGTGAAACTGGGGAAGCGTGTGTTGGAAGCGCGTCATGTCTTTGCCGGCAAGTGTCGCCACGCCGGTCTTTCCAGGGACGATCGACACGACTTCGGCGCTGTCCTTGTCGCTGATCCGCACGGCCTGACCGCCGCCCCGCAGGATGCCCCATCCCTCTACATATTGCAGCGAGAAGCCCGTGCCGTGATACGTCAGGTAGTTCGCAGTGTCTGCAATATCGCCGTTGGCTCTGGGCGCGGGGGTAGGTGAGGTGGGCGCGGCGGTCGTACCTGATGAGCCGCAACCGCCCAGGATGGCGGCCAGCAGGAGGACGCCAGAAACCGTCTTAAACGATTTGGGGCGAGAGGGTAAGAAGAAACGAACGGTGTGCATGGTAGTGCGAAACGCGGTGAAAGGCCCCAGCCTCGCAAGGCTGGGGCCACCACCGGATTCCTGTTTAGTTACCGGAGTCCGGGCCGTCACTCTGGCTCTGCGTGTCGCAGTTGCCGGTCTGGTTGGTCCCAGTGCCCTGGCAGGGAGCGCTGGCGTCTGCGTCCGCGCCCTGTGCTCCGTCGGATACCTCCGTGGCCTGAGCCCCACCTGCCTCCGGCGCGTCGGCCGAGGTGGTGTCCTGAACGTCCGCGCCATTGGCCTGCTGGACGTCGGCAGTATCTCCCTGGTTCGCCTCGGTAGCGTTGCCTGCGCCGGATACCAGGGTGGTGGTCGCCGGGTTCGGGCTAGCCGCGTGAGCGGATATGTGGCCGACGACGCCCGTGGCGCCCGCCGCGGCGAACACACCCGCAGCCGCAAGCAGGCCAAGCTTTCGTGGAATTCGTGTCATGAGCAATCTCCTTGTATTGTGGTTTTTGGGGACTGTGCCCTCGAGGGAACGTCTTCAGTGTGCCGGTCAGAGATTAAGCCGCCATTAAGCGGGTATGAGATGTGCTTCGACCCCTCAGGCCGTGATTCCCGATCCCAGAGGGAGGCGAACGGTAAAGGACACGCCATCGAGCTGATTGTGGACAGCGATGGAGCCGCCGTGGGAGCGCACGATCCAGTCGGCCAGCGCCAAGCCCAGTCCGGCGCCACCGACGGACGAGCTGCCGTGCCCGCGGTAAAAAGGGACGAACAGGTGCGGCAGATCCTGCGTGGCGATCTGAGCGCCGGTGTTGAAGACGATCAGCTCCAGGATTCTGCCGTGCGGCGCCGCGCTCACGCGTACAGTACCGCCCCGCGCGGTATGACGCAGTGCATTATCGAGGAGGTTCGTCAGCAGGTGCCGTACGTGTGGCCAGTCGAGATTGGCCCGCAGCCGGGGGGCGAGAGAGAGATCGAGCAGAATGCCCGCGTCCTCGGCGCGCTGCGAAAAGGAGCAGACGACATCTCGAACCAGCTCTCCCACATCTCCGCCTGAACGGTTCGAGGCTCGTCGCGCCTCCTGGGCCTGGGCCAGCGTGAGGAGGGTGCTGGTCATCTGTTCCAGGTGAATCACTTCGTCGTCCAGGCGGGTCAAAGTTTCGCGGTATTGCTCCGGTGAACGCTCGCGTGCCATGGTCACGTCGATCTCCCCTTTCATGATCGTGAGCGGCGTCCGCAGCTCGTGCGAGGCATGCGCGGTAAACTGGCGTTGCCGCGCCAGTGCCGATTCGAGCGGCGCCAGGGTTCGTCCGGCAACGAGATAGGAGCCGGTTGCGGCGACCAGCCAACCGGCGACGTTGATGCCAAGCAGGGCCAGGCGGGCGCGAGCCAGTTCGGCATTGAGCACCGCGTGCTCGGCCTGCACCGTGGCGGGGTCGGGCACGTCCAGGGTGTTAGCCGTGGCCGTGGCAATCGAGAGGTAGAGCGCCACCGAGAAGGCGGCCATCACCAATGCGATCACCAGCGTATAGGCCAGGGTAAGCTTGATTCGCGCGCTACGGAACACGGGGAACCCGCAGGCGGTACCCGCTGCCGCGGATCGTCTCCAGCAGTTTGGTAGGATATGGGTCGTCGAGTTTGCGGCGCAAATAGCGGATGTAGACGTCCACCACATTCGACCCAGGATCGAAGTCGTATCCCCACACCGCCTCCAGGATCATGGTGCGCGTGATTACCTGTCCGGCCCGTCGCACCAGATACTCGAGCACGGCGTACTCCTTGCTGGCCAGTTCGATGGGGTGTCCGGCGCGGGTCACTTCATGCGTGGCGGTGTCGATGGTCAGATCCCCGATTTCGATCCGGGTCGTCTTCACATCCTCCTGACGCCGGAGCAAGGCACGGACGCGCGCCAGAAACTCAGGAAATGCGAACGGCTTGGTTAGATAGTCATCGGCTCCCACATCGAGCCCCTCGACCTTGTCCTCCATGGCATCTCTGGCGGTGAGCATCAGCACCGGCACCGTACTCCGCCGATGGCGCAGCTCCCGGCAGACTTCAACCCCGCTGATATCCGGTAGCATGAGGTCCAGGATAACTAGATCGTAGGGCGTGACGCGGAGCAGCGCCAGCGCATCCTCGCCACCGCCGGCCACGTCCACCGCGTGGTGTTCTTCTTCCAGCCCGCGCTGAATAAAGCGCGCTACCTTGACCTGGTCCTCGACCAGTAGCAAGCGCATGACGTTCTCCTCTCGATCTCATCGTAGCGGGATAAGATTAAGAGGAGGTTAAGTTAGTGTTTTTGTTCAAGAGGAGACAGACGCGTGAGTATATTCCCGTCGGGTGAGCAGCTCGAGATCAGCCATGGCGACTTGCATGCCACCATCGTGGAGGTGAGCGGCGGTCTGCGATCCTTCAGGGCCGGAGATCTGGAGGTGCTGGATGGGTATCCAGTCGGAGAGATGTGTCACGATGGCCGGGGGCAATTGCTCCTACCCTGGCCAAACCGCCTGGCCGGCGGCACGTACGCCTTCGAGGGCGTGACGTACCAGCTGCCGCTGAGCGAGCCGGCGCACGGCAACGCCATTCACGGTTTGGTGCGCTGGGCCAACTGGACGGTTCAAACGCACGCGACCGATAGTGTGACCATGGCGCACCGGCTCCATCCGATGCCCGGCTATCCGTTTCTGCTCGACCTCTCAGCAACCTACACCCTCCTGGACGACGGCCTGCGGGTAACCCTAGGTGCCGTCAACACCGGCACGACTCCGTGCCCTTTCGGCGCCGGGCAGCATCCCTACCTGCGGCCCGGCACACCGTTGGTAAACTCGGCGCTGCTCCAGGTGCCGGCGCTGACCATGCATCGCTACAACGATCAACTCATCCCGGTGGAGCGGGTGCCGGTGGAGGGCACGCCGCTCGACTTCCGCATCCTGCGCCCCATCGACGACACCGCGATCAACATGGATTACATGGATCTGGAGCGCGACGCCGGCGGCCGGGCACACATACTCTTACAGACGCCGGACGGTGGGCCGGCACTCGCGGTGTGGATGGACCAGGCCTTCAGGCACGTCACTATCTACACCGGCGAGACGGTCCAGCCAGCCTCCCGCCGCCGGTACGGCCTGGCTATCGAGCCCATGACCTGCCCACCCAACGCCTTTGCCACGGGCGATGACCTGCTGGTGCTGCAACCCGATGAAAAGTGGGAGGGGAACTGGGGAATCACGGTTCATCGGTGAGGCTTGCCAACCGCTGGGAGCGGGGCGCTTGCTACCATAGGAGACCAGTATGACGGAGATGGAGGGGTACATCATGCGACGAGTATCGACGCTCTGCTTGGCCGCAGCAGTGGTATTGGGGGTGGCGAACATGAGTTCGGCCGTCCTTGCCGATGGCCCAAGTTATCCCAATGATCCGCTCTTTCCTCAACAGTGGAACCTGCACAACACCGGACAGAATGGCGGCACACCCGGAGCCGATATTCACGCTCCCGAAGCGTGGAATATCACCAAGTGCTCGCCGAACGTGGTCATCGCCATCGCCGATACCGGAGTTGACCTTACCCACCCAGATCTACAGGGAAAGCTGGTCCCAGGCGCCACCTTCATCCCTGGCACCACGTCGGCCGCGGATGACAATGGCCATGGCACGGAAATGGCGGGAATCGCCGCGGCCACGACCGATAACGCCCAGGGCATCGCTTCCGTGTGCCCGCTGGGCAAGATCATGCCCATCAAGGTTGCTACCGGCGGTGGCCATACCGACGATGCGCAGGGGGATGTGCAGGTGGCGGCCGGCATCCGCTGGGCGGTGGACCACGGGGCCAGCGTCATCAGCTTCAGCCTGGGCGTGCTCGACACGCCCGCCATGCGGGATGCGGTCGACTACGCCTATGCACACAACGTCCTGATCGTTGCGGCGGCGGGCAACAGCGGGAACGACAAGTCGCCCTATCCATCGCCGGTCCTCTATCCGCACGTGCTCGCCGTGGGTGGTACGGATAATAAGGATCATCGTACCTCGTATTCCAGCTATGGCTTCCCCAATCTGGTGCTGGCGCCCAGTGAGAGCATCCCGACCACGGAGAAGGGCGGAGGCTATGGCCATGGCGGCTATACCTCCATCGCGGCTCCGCAGGTTGCTGGCATCGCTGGGCTGATTCTGTCCATCCGCCCTGGCCTCTCGGTCGACCAATTGATCAAGGTGATCGAGCAGGGCGCCGATCCAATCGATGGACAGACCGGGCTCACCGCGCAGAACGGCTACGGCCGGGTCAATGCGTACAAGAGCTTGCTGCTGGCCCAGTCGCTGGTGAGCGCCGCCCCGGCGGTGGTTCACCAGGAGGCCGGCGCCTCTGCTTCGTTCACCGTTAGCTTTAACAGCCAGGCCGCCGGTTCGGGCGTGGTCCTGTTTGGCACCGGCCCGGCGTGCAGAGGACTGGTAGAGGTTGCCATGAGCGACCAGCATCCCGGCACCACCAGCCACACGGTCGTGGTCACGGGCAATGATCTGGCTGGCACCGTTGGCGACATCGGCCTAGTGCCGGGCGCCACCTATTCCTATAAGGTCGTCACGGTGACACGCTCCGGGACCGAGGTCAACGATAACGGTGGGCAGTGTTACACGGTGACGATTCCCAGCAGATAAGTTTTCTCACTCAATTAGCGCTCGCACAATGTCGTCCACAGCCCCTTCAGCCAGGACGCGAATCTCCTGGTCGGTTCTATCCTGAATAGGATGCTGGACAAACACACCCGCCGGGTCAAAGCCCAGAGCACGGGCCTGAGCCTGGGCTGCATCGTAAAACTCGGTGGAGGCAACGAACACGCTGGGGATGCCCAGCCGTTCGAGCGTCGTCATGTCATGCATACTGCACGACGTGCACGACCCTCAATCGGCCAGCGCTTCGACCACCAGATTGCTGCCCGCGACGACCTCTCGGACCAGGCTGGGCGGCATAACCTTGGTGAACGTCGGTTTCTGGAAGCGAATTACCCGCATTCCACGCTGAGTCAGGAGTTCGTCCAGCCGGTCGAGAAAGACATCGCCGCGTGCCTTGGCAATATCGAGCAGGCCGACGGTCAATCCCTCCAATGAGGAGGGGCGAGGGCTGCGCTCGCGCTCCACGGGGGCGCGCTCGGCGGTTGGATCGAGAAGCTCACGGGTGGTCATGCTCGTACCTCCTGAGTGACAGGCTGGCTGCCGGCCTCGCCGGCTTTCCAGCTACCGATGATGCTTGAAAACAGTCCCGCGGAACCTCCCGCGTGGACAAACCACAGCCGATCGGGCAGGAATTTGGGCAGGGTTTCAGTCGTTGGCATGCCTTCCGCAATGCCTCCGGCGCCTCGAACGATCTCCTCACCAGGCAGCAGGAGCAGGGACAGGATTTCCTCGCGCAGGCGCGCCTTGCTCCAGCCCGCGGCTCGGAAGACTCGACCGTGCTCGGGTGAGACGACGATGAAGCCCTCGTAGTCGCGGGCCAGCTTGGGATGTGCCACCGAGACCAGGCAGGCAGCAAAGGAGCGCGCCAGCGACTCCGGCAGGCGGGAGAGCTGGTCGAAGACCGTCTTCGGCCCCTCCCCAGCGAAGACCGTGACGGCCGAGCCGCCGACGGGAAGCCCGCGCTCCACCGAGAGCGGCTCCCAGGGGGAGTCCTCCTCGTTTTCTGCAAAGCAAAAGGTGTACTTACCGGGGTTGCCATGGGTGGCGCGGTCGACCTCGCCCGGGCGGCCGCCGCCGACGTTGCGGATCACCAGTTGGAGTGCTCGTCCGATGGTCGCGTTGGCCCGGTTGCCCTGCCCCAACACGTTGATCCCGGAGTTCATGCCGATGGCTCGCACGATCGGTCCATTGACGATGACAATAGGCCCGACGGAATAGGTGGTAGCCAGGACGCCATGGATGTTGAACCGGTCGCTGCAGGTGGCCTCCAGGGCGGCGATTACCACGGGGAGATACTCGGGGCGGCAGCCGGCCATGACCGCGTTGATTGCCACTTTCTCAACGGTACACGGCGCCAAGCTGGGCGGCACCACAGCCACTAGATCGGCGGGATCGCGTGAGGTTCCGCCCAGCATCCGCAGAACCCGCTCGCGAGTGGGAGGGACGACGGGTAGGCCGTCGGTCCATCCGCGATCGAAGCAGGCCTCTAACTCATCCTCCAGTGGCGCCAGAGCCACCACCCGAGACTTCAAGCTGCTGCCGTAGCGTATCGCCAACGCTTCCGCGATTCCCGGCTCCACGCTTCGCGAGCCGCACCCCGGTCGCTGCGGCGGTAGGTCTGGCCCGAGACCGTGAAGGCCGGTCAAGGTCTCCCATCCCAACCGCGACCAACCAACACAGCGATCCGCGATGCGGCCCTCTTCGATCCTCAGCAGGGTGGGTACGGTCTCGATCTCGAGGCGATAGGACACTTCCAGGCTGGTGTCGTCCACCGGGAGGAGGTCTGGCGGGAAGAACGAATCGTCCTGCGTGTAGACGGTGAGCGTCGCTCCCAGCTCACCCAGCTGCGCCAGCACGGCAGCAATCAGCCGGCAGGTGGGACAATCGGCCTTGACCACGGCCACCAGACCGTCAGGTACCGCTGTCACACCTTCAAGATTCACGTGCTGACATCTCCCTTATGGCTGACGGACGCGCCGTGTACCCCCACAACATAGACATGGACCACTCCGCGTTGTGGGCATGGTAGAGCCAACGGGATTCGAACCCGTGTCGCCACTGTGAAAGAGTGGTGTCCTAGGCCTCTAGACGATGGCTCCAAGCGCACGTACCATCTTACCTAATGTGGTTGCTTGCCCAGGGAGAGCTTTCAGCGCACGACGAGCACCGGCACCGTGGCATGGCGGACCACCCGGTCGGCGACCGAGCCAATGAGGAACCTCCGCACCGCACTCTTGCCGCGAATGCCGACCAGGATCACGTCGTAGTCACCGTCGTCGGCAGCGTTGATAATCTCCTCGGCCGGATTGCCCGCCGTGAGTATGGTCTCCGCTCGCACACCAACCTCGGCCAGGATGTCGACCGCCTCGTCCAATTGCCGGCGGTGCTCGGGGATATCGCTACTCGGGTCGACCGCATCCGTCATCCGGGGACTGGCCTCCAGGGTGGGCGCGATGCTGATGACCGTGACTGTTGAGTCCTGGACCATCTGTGCCGCCCACCCCAGTGCGCGTCTGGCCTGCTCCGATCCGTCGTAGGCAACGAGAATCTTCATCGCTTTCCCCCGTCCTTCGATAGCTATTCGGTTTCGGCCGTCAGATCGCCAACATACTCGTTGACGCGCTCTTGGGGGAGGCGCACACGGATTGCGAGCAGGTAAATGACAACGCTAAACACGGCCATGACCAGCATATCCCAACCGAAGGTAAGGTCGTTGACCGGCCCCTTCAGCCCGATGATTGGAATGGCATTGGGCTTGTGGAAGTCGAAGGATCCGAGGTACGAGATCACGGCCAGGCCGATCAAATATGGCCAGAGCCAGACCGCACTCGGCCAGTCCAACGAGGGGCGCCGGTCGGGCGAACTGGTTGCAAACGAGATCGCCAGCAGCACGAAGCCGATCAGAATCGCCACGATCAATTTCCAGACGACCGCCCAGCCGGAAAACAGGATGATCTCGTTAGCGATGATGAATCCGACCGGAGCGAGCAAGGCGCCGACGGGAAGCCGGAAGGGACGCGCACGTTCGGGCTCCTGCAGGCGCAACGCGCCCATGGCCAGCGGCGCCATAGCATAGGCGATGACGGTGGCCGACGAGATGAAACCCACCAGCTGTTGCCAGCCGGGGAAGGGCAGGAAGACGAACATGCCGCACAGGAATGAGAAGGCGATGGCGTAGACCGGCACGCCACGCGTGCTCAGGCGGGCGCCCACCTCGGGTATGTACCGATTGCGGGCCAGGGCGAAGGTCAGCCGGGAGCTGGTGCCGACGTAGAGCAGGCCTGTGCCCCCAGGGGAGATGATTGCATCGCTGTAGAGCAAGACCCCGAGCCAGCCCAGGCCGAGGGCAACGGCCAGCCCGGCGAACGGTCCAAAGAGCACGCCTTTACCTTTGAATGCCACTGCGCCCCAGCCCTTGGCCAGACTGTGGGGGTCGAGGGCGCCGGTGAAGGCGACCTGGAGTGCGATATAGAGAATGACTCCCAGGATCATGGAGCCGATCACGGCCAGCGGGATGTTGCGCGTGGGATTCTGACTCTCGGCCCCCAGCTGAATGGCCTGTTCGAATCCGAGATACGCGAAGATCACACCTCCAGTGGCGATCGCGCTGAACACCCCCTTCCAGCCGAACGGCATGAATCCGCCGCCCGCCGTGAAGTTGCCGGGATGGAAGGATGTCACTAGCAATACCACGACGGCCAGCAGGGGAATGGCGATCTTCCACCAGACAGCGACCTTGTTGGTCTCCGACAGCCACTTCACCCCCATGATGTTGATGGCGGAAAAGATCAGCATGAGGACGGCAGCCACCGCATAGCCGAAGACCGTCAGGATCGGGAGGCCGGCCGAGATCGTGGTCAATCCGCTGATGTAGTTCGAAGCGTATTGCAGCGCGGCCTCGACCTCGATCGGCGCCGTGGTCACGGCCCCGAGGAAGGCAAACCAGCCGGCCGCGAATCCGATCATGCTGCCAAAGGCGTAGTGCGGAAAGCGTGCGCTGCCCCCCGCGACGGGATACATCCCGCCCAACTCGGCATGAATCAGCGCCAGAAGGATAACGGCCGCTCCACCCACGATCCAGGAGATGAGCGCGGCGGGACCGGCCACCAGTGATGCGTTGAGCGCACCGAACAGCCAACCCGAGCCAATGATCGAGCCGACCGAAACGAACATCAGGCCAACCACGCCTATGTCGCGCCGCAGTTTCCGCTCTCCCACGGGAGCAGCAGTAGCACTCGGTGTAATCACGCCCATGTTCGTAACCTCCACTGATCCGGGACAGTAACGTTTCGATAGGGATGGGTTCAACTGTAGCCAGGCGAAGTTCAGGTACCGGACAAAGGCCGCGCCGTCCACGCCTTGGAGCATGTGGTGCTATGATCTGTGCTCATACTATCGAACATCGAGGGTGGATGGGTCAATACTTAGAGCAGACCTTCAGTGTTCGTTGATGCGGTTCCGGATCGAAGCCACCGAGAACAGGTGGTCGAGGTGGTAATCCAGGACAGCGAGGGCGGTCTCGGGGCTACGTTGGCCGGCGAGGATGTGCACCGTGAGCCCGTCCAGCAGCGCCAGCAAGGTCACCCTCTCCCGCTCCGGATCAAGGCCAGCCCGAGTTTCGCCGGCTTCCTGGGCGCGGCGAATCTCTCCTGAGACGAAGTTTTCGAGCTGCGCGAAGCTATCGCGCAGGGCGCCTGCCACCTTCGGCTGCACGCCTGCTTGCGCCAGGAAGGCGAAGCCAACCACCGCGTCATCGCGACGCTCCTCATCCAGCGGTAGCATCTCGAGGAGTACTGCTCGCACCAACGATCGTGGCGAATCCGGGTCGGGAAGCGCGGCAACGCGCTCGGCCACTCGTTGGGAGACGTGCTCATTGAGCGTGTCCAGCGCAAAGAGCAGCATCTCATCCTTGGTGGCGAAGTAATGCTGGACCAGACCCATGGACACCCCGGCCTCGGCGGCGACATGTCGGAGGCTCACGTCACCGAGCCCCTGACGGATGGTCACCCGCCACAGCGCCTTGGCAATCAGCCGGCGTCGCACCTGATGGTCTACCTGCTTTGGCATGGGACTACTGAATTCATAATGCGAGTGTATTGCATCCGCGCCTGCTCCTCAATTACAATGCAGTCGCATTATGAAAATGAATAGGAGGCGACATGATGGCCGATGAAGGTAGACACCCACCTCCATCAGCGCGGAGTCGATGGCTCTGGGACTTCCTGAGCTCCCGCGCCGGCTCCGCCGAACGGATGAACGAGCCGGTCCGCCGGTTGGCGATTGAGCGCCTCAAGCTCGAGGACGGGGAACGCGTTCTCGACGTTGGGTGCGGAACCGGACCGACCTTCGAGACCCTCCGAAAGGCCATCGGGCCACGGGGTCGGGTTGTCGGCGTGGACTTTAGTTCCAAGATGGCGCAGCAAGCACAGGAGCGGATCCGGAAGCACGACTGGGAAAACGTCGAAGTCATCTGTGCCGACGCTGCGACGGCACGACTCGAACCCAACACGTACGACGCGGCGATTGCAACCTTTGCATTGAGCGCCATGGCCAACGTTCCTGCGGCAGTCGAGAATATCTATATGGCCTTGCGTCCAGGCGGAAGGTTCTTCGTGTGCGATCTACGGCTCGTCCCGCGCGGTCGCACGGCGCTCGTGATCCGGCTCCTTGGATTCGCCTACAAGCTCATCGCCGGGTGGAGCGGTTGCGATGTGCTGGAGCAACTCCAGGCGACGTTCCCGTCGGTCGATCTGGTCATGCCTCTGCGCTCCTGGCCGCCAGTGACGCTCGCACTGGCCAGGAAGGCGGGGGCTTAAGACGTGCCAGGACACGGGCAGACGCGCGGCTGTCCTCCCGGAGCCCACACGGCGCCGGCGCTCCGGCAATTCGGCCACCCATCGGGTGCTGGCGCACCCAAGCGCCACACGATTTTGGAGGGCCAGTGATGGCAAGGAACACGACAGACAACGGTAGCGCGGTGGTGCTCGACCGACCCACGGACGTGGCGGTCATTCCGTTGAACCGCATTCGGCCGGGCACCAACGTCCGCGATAACTTACAGGTGATTACCGAGCTCGCGAAGTCGATTCGTCAGCACGGCGTTCTCACTGCGGTGTTGGTCACGCGTCGCGACGACGGCGACTACGACCTCGACGCCGGATACTGGCGGATTGTCCAAACCGCAGGCGTAGACGCTGTGGCAGTCCTCGGCCAGGGCCAGGCACTCGCGCAGGTGCGTGCGGGCCTCGTCGTAGGTGGTGTCGAGCGCCTGGAGCCGGGCGGTCACCAGGTCGAGCTGGTGGGCGAGGCAGTCCTGTTCCTCTTTGAGCAAGTCGAGGGGCAGCGCGGCGGCGTAGTGGGCTTGGAGGCTGGCGCGGCGCTGGTCTTGGATGCGGTCGCGCTCGACGGTGAGCTGCGGGCGTTGGAGATCATCAACCGGGAGCCGCACTGGCCGCAGTAGACCGTGCCCTTGAGGTAGTGGTCGTGGCGGCGGACCGCGGTCGGAGCCTCATGAGCCCCATCGATCCATCGCCGACTGATCTGCCGGCCGTCTCCTACATCCGCGTCGCCTCCGCCGGCCCCGACGACGCCGCCCGTACTGTGGAGTGGCAGCGGGCGCAGATCGCGCTCGCCGCGCAGCGTCTCGGGCTGCGGTTGGCCGACGAGTTAGTCGATATCGGCTCGGAACTGGGACGAGTCGAAACAGATGAGAGAACTCGTCTCACGGTGTCCGCGAGGGCCTCGGTCAGGTGCCGACGTAGGCCGCGAGGTGCTCGCCGGTGAGGGTGGAGCGGGCGGCGACGAGGTCGGCGGGTGTCCCCTCGAAGACGATCCGGCCGCCGTCGTGGCCGGCGCCGGGGCCGAAGTCGATGATCCAGTCGGCGTGCGCCATGACCGCCTGGTGGTGCTCGATGACGATGACCGATTTGCCGGAGTCGACGAGCCGGTCGAGCAGGCCGAGCAGGTGCTCGACGTCGGCGAGGTGGAGGCCCGTGGTCGGCTCGTCGAGGACGTAGACGCCGCCCTTCTCGGCCATGTGGGTGGCCAGCTTGAGCCGCTGCCGCTCGCCGCCGGACAGCGTGGTGAGCGGCTGGCCGAGGCTGAGGTAGCCGAGCCCGATGTCGGCGAGCCGGTCGAGGATGGCGTGCGCGGCCGGCGTGCGCGCCTCGCCCGCGCCGAAGAACTCCTCGGCCTCGATCACGGACATCGCGAGCACCTCGCTGATGTCGCGGCCGCCGAGGTGGTGGTCCAGCACCGATGCCTGGAACCGCTTCCCCTCGCACTCCTCGCAGGTGGTGGCGACGCCGGCCATCATCGCCAGGTCGGTATAGATGACGCCGGCGCCGTTGCAGTTGGGGCAGGCGCCCTCGGAGTTGGCGCTGAACAGCGCCGGCTTCACGCCGTTAGCCTTCGCGAATGCGTTGCGGATCGGGTCCAGCAGTCCGGTGTACGTCGCCGGGTTGCTCCGTCGCGAGCCGCGGATCCCGCCCTGTTCGATCGACACCACACCCGCGCCGGTGGGGATCGATCCGTGCACGAGCAAACTCTTGCCGGAGCCGGCGACGCCGGTGACGACGACAAGTACCCCGAGCGGGATGTCAACGTCGACGTCGCGCAGGTTGTGCGCCGTCGCGCCGCGGATCTCCAGCCTGCCGGTGGGCGTCCGCACCGTCTCTTTGAGGGCCGCCCGGTCGTCGAGATGGCGGCCGGTGAGGGTGCCGCTGGCCCGCAGCCCCTCGACGGCGCCCTCGAAGCAGACAGTGCCGCCCGCCGTACCGGCGCCGGGGCCGAGGTCGACGGCGTGGTCGGCGATCGCGATCGTCTCCGGCTCGTGCTCCACGACGAGCACCGTGTTGCCCTTGTCCCGCAGTCGCAGCAGCAGGTCGTTTATCCGCTGGATGTCATGGGGGTGCAGGCCCGCGGTGGGCTCGTCGAAGACGTAGGTGACGTCGGTGAGCGAGGAGCCGAGGTGGCGGATCATCTTGACGCGCTGTGCCTCGCCGCCCGACAGCGTGCCCGACGGCCGGTCGAGCGAGAGGTAGCCCAGCCCGATCTCCACGAACGAGTCGAGAGTCTGTTGCAGCGTGGCGAGCAGCGGCGCAACCGACGGCTCGTCAACGCCGCGGACCCATTCGGCCAGGTCGCTGATCTGCATCGCGCACGCATCGGCGATGTTGATCCCGCCGATCCGCGACGACCGGGCCGCCTCACTGAGCCGGGTGCCGCCGCACTCGGGGCAAGCGGTGAAGGCGACCGCCCGGTCCACAAACGCCCGGATCTGCGGCTGCATCGCCTCCCGGTCCTTGGAGAGGAACGACTTCTGCACTTTGGGGACCAGCCCCTCGTAGGTGAGGTTGACGCCGTTGATCTTCACCTTGACCGGCTCCTTGTAGAGGAAGTCGTGGAGCTCCTTCTTGGTGTACTTGCGGATCGGCTTGTCCGGGTCGAGGAAGCCCGACTCGGTAAAGATCCCCACTGTCCACCAGCCGTCCACCTTGTAGCCGGGGATGGTGATCGCGCCCTCCGCAAGCGACTTGGAGTCGTCGAAGAGTTGGGTGAGGTCGATATCGGAGATCGTGCCCATGCCCTCGCAGCGCGGGCAGGCGCCGGCGGGCAGGTTGAAGCTGTAGTGGAACGATGGCCCGGCACTCGGCTCGCCGAGCCGGCTGAAGACGATCCGCAGCATCGCGTTGGCGTCAGTGGCGGTGCCGACGGTGGAGCGGGCGTTGGCGCCCATCCGCTCCTGGTCGACGATGATCGCCGTTGTCAGCCCCTCCAACAGGTCGACCTCCGGCCGCGCCAGCGTCGGCATGAAGCCCTGCAGGAAGGCACTGTACGTCTCGTTGATCAGCCGCTGCGAGTCCGCGGCGATCGTGCCGAATACCAGCGAGCTCTTGCCCGAGCCGGAGATGCCGGTGAACACCGTCAGCCGGCGCTTCGGGATCTCGACGCTGACGTCCTTGAGGTTGTTCTCGCGCGCGCCGTGCACGCGGATCAAATCGTGGCTGTCGGCAACGTGCAGCGCAGGCGACTGCGTGTCCGTCCTCGTGGCCATGCTCATCGTGTCTCCATTAGGCGGGGCCGCCTTCGCGGTCTCCGTCGGCCTCGCCTGGCTCGATCTGACCAGCTTCGAGCAGTACGTCTGGTTCTCCTTCGCTTCGGTCCGTGGAGCCTCTGAGCCCCGGCCACGCGGCGCGCCCGGCCGAGGCGTCGACCAACCAGCGGCCGTCGCGCATCAGCTCGCGGTCGGGCATTTCGTTCACCTCGCGCCAAGCCTGGATGCGGCGCGGGGAGATACGGAACCAGCGGTACGGCGTGGCCAGCGCACGCGGGTCGAAGCCGGTGCGCGCGGCGAACCGGTCACCCCGCTGCTGCGGCAGCGCGTCGATCTCGAGGACCTCGACTTCGCCATCGATCATGGACACGTCGCGGGTGTGGCCCAGCCCCAGCCGAACGGTTCGGGTGGTGGCCAGGTTCCTGCCGGTGGGGCTGTCCGTCGGCGTGGCCACTAGCAGCGCTTCGCTGTCCCAGTCGAAGGACAGCGGTACCAGATACGGCGCACCGTCCGCCGAGGCACTGGCCACCCAGACATCGATGTCATGGGTGAGCCGATGCTCGGTGTCGCGACGACGCTGGGGACGGGAGCGAGGGGCCGGCACTCATCGATCCCAAAGCAGCCCGAGGACGTTGCCATCGGGGTCGGTGACGGTGGCCATCGGGCTGCCGCCACCGATGTCGTGCTCCTTCGCGGTGGCATCCGCGGCGGTCACCCCGGCAAGCTTCGCCTCGAGGTCCGGCACGTGCCAGTAGGCTACCGGCGAGGTCATGCCCTGCGGTCCACGGCCCGGCACCAGCCCGATGTGCTGGCCCTCGGCCTGGAAGCCGACGTAGTAGGCCCCGTCGGTCTGCGGCGGGACGCCGAGCAGGGCGGCGTACACCGCCTTCGCCGTCGCCTCCTCATCGAGGGAACTGTGCATGCACTGACGGCCACCGAGATTCAGGACGAGGTCGGCGACGCCTTCGCAGCCAAAACCAGCTTCGACCCGCGCCGGCTCACCAGCTCCTACCCTTACTTCCGCATTCATCCGCAGCGGCTCCAGACTTGGCGCGAAGCCAACGAACTCAAGGACCGCGAGCTCATGTTCGACAGGCAGTGGATCGTTCCTGGCTGAGAAGATCGCAATCTGCACCGTATGAAGTACCGTACTATGGTGGACAGCATCGTGAACACTGGGGCGCCCCCTACGCCTGCGATCGTGGATGCTTCTGGCGTTCGCGATAGTATGAGGCCATACACGCCGCACCCGAAAGTCTTCGCCTACGTCAAACCATCACCAACTTTTCGGCCGAGTACCTCCAGATCGTCACTATCGATCTAGGCCGTCACTATTAGGCCGTCACTATAAGGTAGGCAGCCAGGACCAGGCTGGTTAGGGTGATGACGGCAGCCAGGGCGATGTCGAGTGTGGGGGAGAAGCGGACCACCGAGCGCTCGATATCTCGCCGGATCTGGAGGAACTTGAGGGCAGCCAGGACGGCCGTGAGCAGGCCGCCCAGCACCAGGGTCACGCCGACCACGGCGCCGGCCCGGACCGTCAACGGATGGATATGAGCGCCACCGATCTCACGAAGCAGGATGCCAAATTTGGCAACCACAAAGCCCAGGGCAACAACAGTGATTGCGGTGCGCATCCAGGCGAGAAAGGTGCGCTCGTTGGCCAGATGGTCGCGCAGCAAATTGGGGTTCGACGCCGGTTCCAATGGGGCCTTCATACCGTAGAGTACATCCCTTTCCGGCCTCCGATGCGTAGTCCTTAGTGAGACTACGGAAACGCTTCTTTTGCATTGGCTTTGTATAAGGTAAGCGGCTATACTGTAGTAGAAATGCATAGGGACTGTACAGTGCTCTTCCCATGGAAGGGCAGAAATGAAGGATAAGACATGATCGTGCATGCGGAACTGAGTTGCCTGAACTGTGGCTATGACGTGGGCGACGTCGAGGGAGAGCGCGGCGCGCCGGTGAACCGGCTGGTCTTTCTCCCCGTTCATCAGGGAGATCGACTGGTATCCGACCGACGCGGACGGCTGCAATGTCCTCGCTGCGGCGGCCGGGTGCTGCCCCACGGCGTGGCGCCGGTCAATCGGCCACTCGACCCGTCTCAGTTATTTGAGGCGGAAATCACGGGTGAGGTTACTCGCGGCTATCTTCCATAACTGACGGCGCGGGATGTGACAATAGGATATGACTGGGAACTGGCGCGGTACCCTCATCCTGGCACGTCCCTCGCTTCGCCGGTCCGCTGCGGTGGGCGGTATGGCGGGTACTGCCTATCTGGCCTCCATGGCCGCCGATCTGTGGCTGACCGGCAACCGATACGACGACCTGATGCTGTGGGGCGGCATGCTGTCGCGTCACCCGGTGCGCAGCCGAGCCCTCGGTGCGCTGGCCCATTACGGTTTGAGCATCGGGCTGGTGGCGACCTACCAGGCGTTGCTTCCTTCCTTGCCACCGGGACCGGCCTGGCTGCGCGGGGTGCTCTTCGTTCAGGCGGAGAACCTGTTGCTCTATCCGGGCGTGCCGGTGCTTCACGCCGCCCACCCGATGGTGCAATCCGGTGAGCTACCGCCTCTCACCACCTGGACCTTTTTCTGGCTGGAGGCGCTGCGCCACGCCGCCTTTGGTTTGGTACTGGGCGTGATGATGACCGAGAACCATGAGCGGTAGGAGGGCAAGGCACTGATGAAGATCGTAATCAGCGGCGCAACGGGATTTATTGGCCAGGCTTTGGTCAAGGCGCTACTGGCGCGCGGCGACCAAGTCGTGGCGCTGGCTCGCACTGTTGAGAAAGCGCAGCAGACGCTGGGTCCCGAGGTTGAGGTAGCGACCTGGCAACCGGGCCGACCAGGTAGCTGGATGACTGTGTTCAACGGAGCAGACGGCGTGGTGAATCTGGCGGGTGCACCGGTAGCAGATCCGCTGAAGCCCTGGACCGAAGAGGCGCAGGCGTTGATCCGTTCCAGCCGGATCGATTCGACGCACAGTATGGTCGAGGCCATCAAGCAGGCCGAGCCGAAACCGCCAGTGCTGGTCAATGCCTCGGCGGTCGGCTATTACGGCTCGCAGGGCGACGCTATTCTGACCGAGAGCAGTCCGGCAGGGAATGATTTTCTGGCCGGGGTGGTGAAGGACTGGGAGGCCGCGGCCCGGCCGGTGGAAGAATTGGGTGTGCGGTTGGTGCTGCTGCGCACTGGCATCGTCCTGGGAGCCGAGGGCGGGGCACTGCCGGCCCTAGCCATGCCGTTCCGCATGTTCGCCGGCGGCACCATGGGCGAGCCAGGTCAGTGGGTCCCGTGGATTCACCTGGAGGATGAAATTGGCTTGATCTTGTATGCGCTCGATCACGACTCGCTGCGCGGCCCGGTCAACGCCGGCTCACCACACCCCGTGACCATGGACCTGTTCTGCCGGCAAATTGGTCAAGCCCTGCATCGCCCATCCTGGGTGCCGGGCTATAGCACGTTGCTCAAACTGGCGCTGCCCAAGCGCAAAGATGCCTTCCTAGCCAGCGACCGAATGGCTCCCGAGGCTGCTCTGGCGGCTGGGTACCGGTTCCGCTATATGGATAGCGGTGAGGCCCTGCAGGCGATCCTGGGGTAAGCGCGGCGCCCTCACGTTCCAGCCGCACTCCCGCGTGGTAGGAGAGCGGCAAGTCACCCCCTCTTCTAAAGAACGCCGTCCATCCACTGTTCGAGTGGTATACACGGCCGAGAGGCCCAGCCCAGGGACTGTTCGATGACGGGTGGGGTATCGCCGTGCCCCGTGGCACTCTGCTTGCAGCTCTTACAAAGATCGTGGCTAGAATGAGGTGTTCAAGCCGCTTGGGTACCATTCCGAGAGGGAACGGATGGAAGACAATTCTCTGCATCGTGGCGAGCTCTCCTTCTGGGAAGCAATTGCTCTTTCTATCGCTATCATGGCGCCGACCGCCGCCATGGCCCTCAACGGCTCCCTGGCCGCGAGTGTCACCGGCGCCTCGGTACCGCTGGCTTTTTTGGCCGCCGCCATCGTGGTTGGCCTGGTCAGCTTTTCCTTTATCCAGTTCACACGCTACTTCGCCCACAGCGGCTCGGTCTATGCGTTTAATGGCATTGCGCTCGGTCCTCGCGTTGGCTTTTTCTCGGGATGGGCCTTGCTCGGCACGTATGTCGCGTTTACCGCCGCCTCCACCGCTGAAGTAGGCAACTTTGCGCAGGCCTTCTTCGCGAGCATCTCGGCCAACATCGATTGGTTTCCTCTGGCTCTGATCGCGGGGATTCTGGTCTGGTTTCTGGCCTACAGCGATATAGCTCTCTCCACCCGCTTGGCGCTGGTCCTCGAAGGCATCTCTATCCTGCTTATCAGCATCCTGGCGGTGGTCATCCTGGCCAAGGTCGGCGGCCAGGGTCACCTCTCCGCCACGCCGTTCACCCCCGCCGGCAATCCCCTTAACGCCATCGGCCTTGCCGCGGTCTTCGGCTTTCTCTCCTTCGCCGGATTTGAGGGGGCGGCGACGCTGGGTGAGGAGACGCGCAATCCCCGGCGAAACATCCCGCTGGCGATTCTCACCGCCGTGGTCTTTACCGGGATCCTCTATGTAATCGTCACCTATGCGCAGACCGTCGGCTTTGGGCTCAGCCCTGCCGGACTCAAGGCGTTTGGTGCTTCCACTGCTCCGCTGGGGGATCTCGGGCATCGCTATGTCGGGCGGGCCATGGAGGTTGCCATCAACGCCGGCGCCACCATCAGCGCCTTTGCCTCCGCCCTTGGCGCCGCCAATGCGGCCTCCCGTGTGCTGTTTTCCATGGGGCGGGACGGCTTCATCGACGATCGCCTGGGTGAGACCAGCCCTCGCACAGGCTCACCATGGGTTTCCCTTGCCATCGTCATGGTGGTATCCCTGGCAATCGACATCATATGGGGCCGCTTCCCCGGCACCAACGGCGCTGCACTGTTCGGCTATCTGGGTACCATCGGCGTCTTCCTACTGCTGATTGCCTACGGTCTCACCAACGTCGGCGCTATGAGGTTCTTCATGTCCCGCCACCTCTGGACCTGGCAATCGATCATTCCCATCCTGGCACTGGCAGCCCTCGCCTATACCCTCTACAGCAACGTCTATCCGGTGCCTGCCGCTCCCTACAATGTGTTCCCGTACGTCGCCCTGGTCTGGTTGTTGGTTGGGTTGATCATTGTCTTTGTAAGCCCCGCCCTGGTGCGGCGTATCGGTGAGCACCTACGTGCCAGCGATGGGCTGCGGGTGGAAGAACAGGCCGGCGCGATGACGGCCGGAGAGTAGGATCGAGGAGAGCCATGCAGACCACAGCGCGGACCATCCATGTTGCCCGAGACCAATGGCATCTGGCCTGGGACCGTTCCATTCCACCGATTGGAAGGATTCAGTCGGGGGACAGCGTCGACTTCGACCTACTCGATGCCTCCGGCGGTCAGATCGGGCCGGATTCTACCGTTCACACCATCGAGACGCTGGACTTCTCCCTGGTCGATCAGGTCAACGGCCCCATCTACGTGGAAGGAGCGGCCCCGGGCGATACCCTCCAGGTTGATATTCTTGAACTTCAACCGGCCGATTGGGGCTGGACGGCGATCATTCCCGGCTTCGGGTTACTGGCCGGCGAGTTCCCCGACCCTGCCATCAAGATCTGGCGCTTGGAGAATGGCTACGCCGACTTCGCCCCCGGCATTCGCATTCCTCTCGACCCGTTCTGCGGCGAAACGGGCCTGGCCCCGGGTGGCTCTGAGCCCCTCTCCACCATTCCCCCGTACCGCCATGGCGGCAATATGGACACCAAGTATCTGACCAAAGGGGCCACGCTCTACCTGCCGGTTGAGACGGACGGCGCCCTCTTCTCGATGGGCGATGGACACGCGGCACAGGGAGACGGTGAAGTGTGTGGCACGGCCATCGAGACGCCCATGCGAGTGACTGTCCGCCTTACCGTGCGCAAGGACCTGGCGGTGCCGGAGCCGCAGTTCATGACGGCGGGCCCGCTCTCTCCGCGTACCAACACCGCCCCCTACTACGCCACCGATGGTATCGCCCCGGATTTGCTGGAAGCCACGCGCCAGGCGGTACGTCACATGATCGAGTACCTGCAGCGCACCGCCGGGCTCTCTCGTGAGGACGCCTACATGCTCTGCAGCGTGGCAGTTGACCTCAAGATCTGCGAGGTCGTGGATGCACCCAACTGGCTGGTCGGCGCGTTTCTCCCCCAAAGTATTTTTACTGCAGGCTCATAGCGATACGTCATCGGTCACGCTCCAGGAATTGGCTGCTCCACCGGCACAGTGACCCCGCCCTCTTCGGCCATGACACTCGCTGGTTCTTGCTCCGGCTTCAGATAGGTATCGAACCAGTCGAGCGCCAACTTCCATTGCAGGTACCGCTGCAGCGGCGTACCGCTGGCGGCGATGACGTGGCTGCAGCCCGGGAACCGAATCAGTTCGACGACCTGCCGCCGCACGCGTAGCGCGGTCAGCATCTGCTCCCCCTGCTCGATCGGACAGCGGTAGTCGTTCTCGGACTGAATCAGGAGCAGCGGCGACGTGATGCGATCGACCGAGGAGATCGGTGAGTGGCGCCAGTATCGCTGCCAGACATCCTCACTTTCCCAGTAGACCCCGCCAAACTCGGTGGGCAACCACAGGGCAGACATGTCGCTCACCCCAAACATGGAAATCTGATTGCTGACGCCGTTGACCGACACTCCGGTCCGGAACCGCTCTGAGTGCCCCAGCGCCCAGTTGGTCATGAAGCCGCCATACGAGATGCCGGTGATGCCGATTCGCTCAGGATCAGCCGCTCCGCGCTCCAGCACGGCATCGATGCCGAGCAGCACATCCTGAAAGTCGTCCTCACCCCAATCGGCCGCGGCGCTGAACTCCTGGCCGTACCCCAAACTTCCGCGCGGGTTCACGTACAGCGAGGCGTATCCCTGGCCGGCCAGAACCTGAGCCTGGAAAAGGAAGCAGTTTCCCCACGCGCCATACGGCCCACCGTGAATCTGAACCACCAGTGGCGGCCGTTCAACGTCACGTGGTCGGTACAGCCATCCCTCGATCTCCCATCCTCGTGGCCCCGTCCAGGTCAGCAGCTCCGGTGCGACCAGTGCCGCCGATGCCATCAGCTCGCGGTTGGTCGAAACCGCCGGCTCGGGAGACCCGCCCGAGGACGGCATCGCGAACACATCAAATGGGTGGTCCGGCCTGGCGGCAATGAGTATCAGCCGTTCACCGTCAGGGGAGACGGCCGTGGAAGCGATGTCGGTTCCCACTGTCGAAAGCCGCCGCACCTCGCCGCTTTCGACGTCGACCGCGTGCACGGCGTCATCGCCGTGATCGATTAGCGTGAAATAGACCGTGCGGCTGTCCGGAGACCAGGCAGGCGGTGGTGGGGCAGGAAACTGATAGTCACCCTGGACGTGCCGGTGCCCCAGGTCCAGCCGAGCCGATGTGTCTCGCTGGTCTCCTCCCTCACGGGACACCGTCCAGAGGTGCGTGTCGCGGTACCCGGCCGCGGTCCACGACGGCGACGCGTAGAAGGCGAGCGATCGTCCATCGGGTGACCAGGACGGGCCACCCGCCATCAAGTCCCCATCGGTCAGGCGCAGCGTATCGCCGGATTCCACCTCGATGGTCCAGATGTCGGTCGTCAGCGCATGCTCCTGCTGTTCGCTCCGATTGGAGAGGAATGCGAGCAGCGTACCGTCCGGCGACCAGGCAGCCTCCACGTCGTCGTTGTCGCCGTCCGTCAACTGCCTTGGCTCGGCCTCGGGATTGTCGACTTCGATGACAAATAGATGGACGTGTTGCTCGATATACCCTCGACCATCGAAGCGGGAGAGCAGCGAGTGCTGGCGACGCAGAGACGGGGTTTCCGTGTCCACCTCCGGATGCACTTCCAGCCACGCCTTTTCCTGCGGCGCCTTCTGCGTGTCGGAGGGTACGGCCATGGTATAGCAGAGTCGCCCTCCATCCGGCGACCAGGCGGGTGACTGCGCGCCGTGCTCAACTGTGGTGAGGCGCTTCGGCTCGCCGCCGTCGCGATCCATGATGAAGATCTGGGGCTTGCCTTCGTGACGTGCGGAGACAAACGCCAGGCGCGTGCCGTCCGGCGACCAGCGGGGTTGCGTATCCACTGTATCTCCGTTGGTAAACTGCCGGGCACGTCCGTTCTCGAGCGATAACAGCCAGATCGCGGAGTGCGCCGCATTGTGCTGCTCGTCGTAGGCGCCGACCACGTAGGCCACGGTTTGGCCGTCCGGCGATAGCTGTGCGTCGCTCACGGTTGCCAGCCGCCAGAAGTCATCCAGGGTGAGAGATTGCTCGCTCATCGTTTGGTCGCCTGGAGAACGGTTCCCATCTGGTTGATCAGCGCCTCAGTTACCGCGCCAGTTCCGTCTCGTTTGAACTCGACGCTGTGGCCGGAGAGGCCTTTAAAGGCAAAATCGGTTCCTGTCACCGGGACCAGCTCGAAGGCCGGCTGCCCCGGCATAGAGATCTGGAGCACGTCTCCCTTGAACTCCACCGCCATGACGGCGCCCATGACCTCATAGGCCCCAATGAACGCCTCCAGGAATGATCGATCGGTCATGGACGCATCGGGCAGGCGAGTGAAGACGATTGGCGCCACCGATGGTTCCAATGGAGCTGTTACCTGGTTGATGGTGCCTCGCTCGTCACTGATGAAGGAGGCCTTGCAGGTGAAGCCGAAACGCTCCAGCGTCACGTCGAACACGTCGTAGTGCACGTGCTTCACCGTAAAGTCGTTATCGTTGTAGGTTGCCTTCAGTTTGCCCTGGTCCAGTTCGATGCGGATGTCGCCGTAGCCGGGATGCCGGTACGTGCCCGTGTACGCCTCAAGACGATGCGATGGCCGCGTGCCTCGCACCCGGTCTGCCTTCGATTTCTCCTTGCCTCTGGCCTGGGCGGCTTTCAATTCCTTCTGCAGCGCCTGATAACGATCGTCCCACGGAACCTGCTCGCCACCGATAAAGCGATCGAAGACGTTGTAGGTGATGATGTCGCGCGTGGGCGTGCCGTCCATATTGGTGAGCACCACCACCCCAATGTTGTCGTCCGGCATGAGTGCTAACTGACTGCTAAAGCCGTCGATATTCCCGCCGTGGTGGATCATGCCGCGCCCGCGGTACGGCTGCACGAACCACGCCAATCCGTAGCTGGAGTACGGCAGCTCGGCATACTGTCCCGGCTCGATCACCATCTGGGGCTTGTGCATCTCCCGCACCTGCGGCTCCGAAAGAAACTGCCGGTCGCCGTGCTTGCCGCCATTGAGGTGGACCAGCAGCCACTGAGCCATATCCGAGACGCTGGACACAATGGAGCCGGCGGGAGAGACGGCATGAAAGCCCTCGTAGAGGGGCATCTCCACCACCTTATTGTCCTTCTTCCGATAACCTTGGGAGAGATCGGCCGCCTCTTTGGCCTGGGTCGACGTAGCCGTGCTACTAACCATGCCAAGCGGATCGAAAATACGCTTCTGAATGAAGTCCTCCCAGCTCAGCCCGCTCAGTTCGTCGGTCAGGTAGCCGAGTGTCATGAACATCAGGTTCTGATACTGCCACACCGTTCGAAAGTCCGCAGTGGGTTCGAGATACTGCAGCCGGTCGAACAGCGCCTTACGAGATTGTGTCGACCCGTACCACAGCAGCTCATGACGCGGCAGCCCCGATCGATGACAGCCCATGTCCTTTGGCGTCGTGCGCTCGCTCGCGAACTCGTCCCACAGCTTAAAGGTCGGGAGGTATTGCCGTACCGGCGTATCCCAATCCACCAGCCCCTCATCGGCCAGTAGCGCAATCGCCGCCGTGGTAAAGGTCTTGCTGGTCGAGCCAATTGGCATGAGGGTGTGGGGAGTTACTTCCAGGCCCCGTTCCACATCGCGCAGCCCATACCCCTTCGAGAGGATGATCTCGCCGCCCCTGGCGATCGCCACCGCCACGCCGTTGACCTTCCACTGCCGCATCAGCTTCAGAACGAAATCGTCGAATCCCTTCAACTCGGGAATATCCTGTGCCGTGCCCGACGTCGCTGCCGGTCGTGTTGCCGTCGCTACCATCGCTTTCTCCTTCTGCCCTATTTCCGCTCCAGGATGCATAGCCTCGGTCACTCAGGCCGGTGCACACTTTCCACGTTTAATCACTGATTCCTGTTTTGCTCAATAGAGCAGCCGAAACACGACTTGCATCATGTGGATGTTCCGGCAGGGCCTCTTCCTCATCGCTCGCGCCTCTGAATCCTGCCCCCCATGCGCAACCATTCAATGGCGCCGTCGTTGTCGCGCAGAAACTCCGCCGTGCCGCCTTCCATCAGTCCATCCAGGGCAACCAATCGGTCCTTGGCGCAGAACGCCATGCGGAACGGTGGCGGCGTGGGTGGAGGTGCGTCCGCGGGGAAGTCGTGAAGAGACATCACTGCCACCAGCGCACCGTCCTCGGCTGTAAGGTCCAAGGTCGTCGTCGAGGATGTGTACTGTCCGACGTACGCGGCAAGCTCCTGGTCCGACCGCGACTCTGGGACGGGCTCCGTCTCCGCAATACCCAGATAGTGCTTCAGCGCCCACTTCTCAATTGACTGAGTCAGCTCTCCTCCACGATTTGCATTGGTCAGTACCGTCAGCGCGAAGTTTCGTTCCGGTGCGAACATAAATGCCGAAATCTGTCCGTTTGTTCCGCCTCCGTGCTCCACGATGCGAACACCCTCGATCTCTCGCAGAAACCAGGAAATCCCGACGTCCCGGTCCACGCCGGCGCTTGTCACCGGTGTCTGCATCAGCGCCATTGATTCCGGAGATAGCACACGCGTGCCGTCCTCGGCCGTGCCGTCGCCCATGTGGAATCGGGCATAGCGAAGCTGGTCGCCGGCACTGGAGGCCAACCCACCTGCCGGGTTAGCCGTGCGTGCCAGTGCCCATGGCGTCGCCACCTGAGCCGCGTCATCAACCACATTGTGGCCCACCGCGAAGCTGTGGACCATCGCTTCCTCTGGAAAGAAGTACGAATGCTTCAGGCCCAGCGGCTCCAGGACAAGCTCTCGCACCGCTGTCTCATATGGATTTTCCGTCACCGCCTCGATCACTCGTCCAGCAAGATAAAAGGCCGCGTTGTTGTACGACCAGACAGTGCCGAGCGGCGTGAGCTGTGACAGATCCGCCATCTGAACCACAATGGTCGCCAGCGCATCATCGCCGCGTCCCGTGTCCGCGAAATAGTCGCCGACCCACCCAGCGGTATGCGAAAGCAGATGCCGCACCGTGACCGCGGCAGCGACCTCCTCGTGCTGAAGGCGAAGATCGGGCAGATAGGTACGCACCGGCGCATCAAGGTCCACTTGCCCGTTCTCGACCAGGCGCATGATGGTGGTCGCCGTGACGGTCTTGGTCGTGGAGCCGATCTGGAACAGCGTACCTGCTTCCACCGGAGAGGGATGATTCACATTTGTGACGCCAAAGGCCGCCACATGCTCCTTGCCATCGACCATGATGCCGAGGGCAACCCCCGGCACGTGAAGCCGATCCATCGCCTCGCGGATCACGTCATGAAGCTCGGCGTGCTCTGTTTGTGCTTCCGTCGCGGTTGCCATGATTCCTCTCCTTCGTTTCGGTCTATCGTCCGAAGCCGGGTCCGTTCACAATCCGTCCCGGCGTTGCTCCCGTATGCCGGCCGCCCTCCAGTACACGCGTCCCATTGATCCATACATCCCGCACGCCAACAGAAAGTTGGTGCGGCTGCTGGAAGGTAGCGCGATCGGCAATGGTAGTCGGATCAAAAATCACAACGTCGGCATAACACCCCGGCTGTAGCAGGCCGCGATCTCGCAAGCCCAGGCGATGCGCTACCGCTGAGCTCATCTTGCGCACGGCATCCTCCAGCGAGAGAACACCTTCCTCTCGCACGTATTTGCCGAGCACACGGGGATAGGTGCCATATGAACGCGGATGCACCGGTCCGTGTGTCTCGGCCCATTCCGGATCGACGCCACCTGCGTCCGTCGAGATCTTAATCCAGGGCTGCTGGAGCTGGAGGGCCAGGTTATCTTCGCTCATCATGAAATACACGGTTCCGATGGTCGTCCCTTCCGCGATGAGGAGATCGAATACTGCATCAATCCACTCCTGCCCGCGCATACGGGCAATCTCCGCGATCGACTTACCGATGTACTCTCTATGCTCGGGCCGTTCCAATTGGAGCGGAAAGACACCCTCCGGGCCGGCGAGCTTTTCCATCGCCTCCCACTCTCCGTTCGGGTTCAAGGCCTCTTCACGTATTCGTGCTCGGGTGTCGGAGTCCTGGAGGTTATCGAAAAACTTGCCGCCCTCGGCCACCCACGGCGGGAGCACCGAGGCGAGTCCGGTCCCTCCCGCGATGTAGGGATACATATCGGCTGTCACATCCAGACCCTCCGCCCGGACGGCGTTGATTCTGGCCATAGCCGTCGGCATCTTCTCCCAGTTCGCTGCACCCGAAGCCTTGAGGTGATAGATCTCGACCGCCGCGCCGGATCGCCGTCCGATCTCAATGGTCTCGTCAAGCGCCTCCAGGAACTTGTCTGCCTCGGACCGCATGTGTGTAATGTAGGTGCCGCCGTACTCAGCGACCACCTTGCACACCTCGACGATCTCATCCGTGCCCACAAAGGCGTCCGGCGGATAGATGAGGGCGTATGCCACGCCAAAGGCGCCATCTTGCATTGCCTCTCGCGTCACTCGCCGCATCGTCTCCAGCTCCTCAGGCATTGACGGACCGACATCCATCCCCTTGGCATACAGCCGTACGGTTCCCCCACCCAGATATGAACCAATGTTCGGCGATACACCGCGGTCGACCATCGCGTTCAGCCAGTCTCGGAAGCGGTGCCAGCCGCGAGATCGGTCCCGCCATGCCTGCAACTCTTCCCGGTCGGACCAGCCCATCAGATCCTCGATGACCCGACCGCCGACGGGGGCCGGTGTTCTGGTTTCCCCCATAATCTCGGTCGTGACGCCCTGAGTGATCTTGGAGAGGCAGCGTGGATCAATCATCAGGGGATAGATCGAATGGCTCTGAATATCAATGAATCCTGGACAGACAACCATGCCGGCGGCATCGATAGTCTCTCGTGCCGTACTCGCGTCAATCGTGCCGGCGGGCGCAAGTTCCAGAATGCGATCGCCGGCGATGGCAACATCGCCGTGGAACCAGGGATTTCCCGTGCCGTCAACCACCCTGGCGCCACGAATCAGGACATCCATACTCGAGCTCCTCACTGCTGTGCACCCGCCGAAGTAAATGTGTCATATGCCGAGCGGGTGATATATCCCATGGCGCTATCAGCCCGGTCGGCTGCTTCGGCCGCCTCTTTGGCGTCACCCTCCAATCGATCGCGGCGCAGCAAAGCGAACGTCACCATAACGAACTGTTCACCTCTCGGGAGATACACGATGCCGGCATCGTTCCGCGAGGCAAAGAAGGTACCGGTCTTATGGGCCACGGCGGTAGTCGGGGGCAGGAAGCGCGGAATCCGTTGGTTGATCTGCTGCCGTAGCATAATGTCCAGCGCCACGCGTGTACACGGCTCCGACAGCAATTCTCCGCGCATCAAGCGTTCCAGCAGATGACCCATGCCACGCGGGCTTGCTACATTGTTCGCGACGGTGCGCGCGGTCGCGATCGAGTCCCAGTTGGGGCCGCGTTCCAGCAGGGCTTGAAGCGATGCATCCGCCTCTCCGGTGAGAGGATCTATCATTGGCCCCTTCGCATGGGAGCGGCGGTAGGCCTCGACAAAGCTGCCCTCGTTTTCCGGCCAGCCGAATCCGGCATCGAAAAGTCCCGCAACTCCCATCTGAACCGAGACGGTTTCAACACCCCAAGCTCGCAGCCGCTCCATTACGCGATCGCGCCCGATCCGGTCGAGAACCATGTCGGTGGCTGTGTTATCGCTGACGATGATCATGAGCGTCAGTAGGTCGCGCAGTGTTGGTTGCAGACCGGCATCTAGCTCGACCAGCACGCCCGAGGGGGCAAGCACATGTTCGGGGCGTAGCTCGACGCGCTCATCGAGTGTACAGCTACCCTCGTCGACCTGCGCCAACGTCTCCAGCAGCAGCGGTATCTTGAAGACGCTGGCCATGGGGTACAGCGCCTCGGGATGAATCTCCACCGTTGCGCCGGATTGAATATGACGGATGTAGACCCCAAAGTCCGCCACGTCCGCGTCGTCGACGTGGCGGGCAATCGCTTCTTCGAGAACGTCCAGGGAAGTGTTCACAGGTAGGGTTGCCTAGCGAGAAGGCAATACACTTGTACCATCCAGTACCTCCCTTGACACCGTGACTGCTGCCAGCGCGTCGCGGTCGATCTCGATGCCGATGCCGGGTCCGGTCGGGACCGTCAGCGTACTGTCGGCGTTCAGATCGAAGCCCGGCGTTGCAATATCGTGTGCATAGTAGCGCGCGCTGGCCGAAATATCCCCGGGTAAGGTGAATCCCGGCAGGGAAGCGATCGCGACATTGTGGGCACGTCCGATGTTCGTCTCCAGCATCCCGCCACACCACACAGGAATATTTCGCTCTCGGCATAGGTCATGAATCTCTCGACTTCGGCGATGGCCCCCGACACGCCCCGGCTTGATGTTGATGATCCGGCAACTTCCCAGATCCAGGGCGTGACGAGCGTCGGCAGGTGCGTGAATGCTCTCATCCAGACAGATCGGCGTACTCAGTTCCCGCTGGAGCACTGCGTGATCCACAATATCGTCATGCTCGAGCGGCTGCTCAACCAGGAGCAGGTCGAGGTCGTCCATGCGCCGGAAGATGGGCGCGTCGTCGAGGGTATAGGCCGAGTTCGCATCGACCTGGAGCAGAATGTCCGGGAACTGGACGCGCACCGGCCGTACCCAGTCCTCATCCTTTCCGGGTTCGATCTTCAACTTGATTCGCCCATAGCCGGCGCCGAGAAACCGGTCGACGGTATCCATCAGGGCGTTCGGGGAAGCCTGGATGCCGACGCTTACCCCCACGGCCACTCGATCTCGGGTTCCACCCAGCAACTGAGACAGAGAGATGCCGCGAACGCGCGCGAAGAGATCCCAGCAGGCCATCTCCAGTCCAGCCTTGGCCATATTGTGCCCGCGAACGGAGGCGAAGAGATCCCATACTTCCTCTGGCTCTCCGATCTCCGCGCCGAGCAGACGGGGAATCAGCCACTCTTTGAGGATGTGCTGCGCGGTGCCAACCGTCTCGTACGAGTACCACGGTCCGCTGCCGGCGACACACTCTCCATACCCCCGGTGAGCGCCACTCTCGACCTCCAGGATCACACAGGGCCGATTGTGCTCGGTCCCGAAGCTGGTCGTGAACGGAGCCAGCAGCGGCATCTGAATCTGGTGCAGGGTTACGCTATCGATCTTCATAGAGCGATCCCATCGCCCGGAACCAGGACAAAGGCGCCGTCCCGAAAATCGTCGGCTAAGTATCCCTTGCCAAACGCCCAGGTAAAGGCCTTGCGTTGGGCCTGCCGCCACGCCTGAGCCATCTCGATGTTCTCTCCCTTGAGCTGCTGAATATTCCGTGGTGCTTCAATCAGGACCGGAACGCCCGGATGTTCCGCGGGAATCGCGAGCACCGGTCGTTCGCCGCTGCTGGTCACGATTCTCACTGCAGAGCGCGGAGAGCATCCTCGGGCATCCGGCATGGGTGAATGAGCGAGGCGCCACTCCACATAGAGGCGGTCGGAGGGCAGGCCGCGATTCAGCTCGTCATCCATCTCGCCGTAGAAGTCTTCTCGATACTCGCGACCGACGACGCCCAGCTTGTGCAGATTGAAGTAGGCGTTGCGTGCTTCCAGTGGGTCGAAGGTCCAGGTCATCAGGTCGAGCCCCTGTTCCAGGGCCCGTTCTCGCTGCCGCCACTTGAGCGCTACCCCGATACCGGCGCCTTGCAGTCGCGGGTGGATTCCCAACATGTGTGATGCGTGGTAGAGACGGTTCCCCTGTCGGCCCAACAGTCCAAAGGCGAAGCCGACCGGTTCGCTGCCGTCGAACGCTCCCAGCACAATGCCCCCGCTGTGCGCCGTCAACGCCAGCAGATGTCCCGGAACAACTGTGCGATTATCATGCCCCCAGACCGCTGCCTGGAGAACCTCGATGGCCCGGAGGCGAGGCAGATCATGGACGTCCTCGATGGTAACGCCGCCCTGGACCGGATTAACCCTGACCGACTCCCGGACGGCACGCATGACGCCGTCGTCGGTTTTCATAGCTGTCTCCCCTGGGGACCGCGCTCTCACTGCTGCACGCATCTCTCCGTCCAACCGCGAAGGCGGCCCCGCGTACTGCATACTATCGTGCCTGGAGAGACAGTGGCGTCGGCTAGAATGCCGAAAAGTCAATCTATTCTTTGTGCATTTCGCGAGGAAGGAGATGACAGTGAAGGTGGGACAGCTCCACGGGCATCTCGGATCAACACTCGAGCAGCTCTGGGTAAACGATCCCAGCGCGCAGCGTCAAATCCATTGCGTGACGGTCGTACGCAACGTGGCGAAAATAGAGCGTGCGCGCTATGGGGAGCTGGCTGTGCTTGGCAGTATGCTGGAGCTCGCGGTGATGGAAGCCATGGTGACCGAGCTTTCACGTCACCGGGCGGCGGGGTTGCTGGTTCCCGCTGAGTTCCTGGATTCGCACAAACGGTCCTGGCTTCGCCAGCAGTCCATGCAACGGGACATCGCAATCGGTGTTCTCGGCGCCGGGACGGATGCACACGATCTTGCCAACGGACTCAATCGAGCGGTGGCAAGATCTCGAACCGATCCGGCAGGTGTTTCTCTCTATGCCGCGGATTCCCTTCAAGCACTGGCTCAAACCCTGGGACAACTGGTGGGCAACTCCGTTACTATTGAGTCGCTGCGCCATGAACTTCTGGCCTTCTCAGCCATGGTGGAGCCGGTCGATCGCGTCCGGGAGGAGACCATCTTGCGTCGGAGCGGTCAAGCGGTCGCTGTGGCATGGGCCATCCGCGAAGGGTATGTCGCTCGAGTTCTCGAGAGCGATCAGGTGGTGCGTGTGCCGCCGAACCCGGACGTTGGCTTCGCCGGCAGAGCGGCCTGTCGGGTTGCGCACGAGGGGGAGCCTCTGGCGGTTATCTGGACCACCGATAGCGCGCGCCCCCTCACCCGGCGTGATGAGGAGGTAATTCGCGAAGCCGCCGAGGCCGCGGCCGCCATCCTGGTGCGGCAGCGGGAGGTTCTGCAGCGCGAAGCCGAACTTCGCACCGAAATCCTGGAGGATATCGTTCACGGTCGCCTGACGAACCCGGAGAGCATTCGGACCGTGGCCCGGAGCATCGGTTGGAACATCGATCGCTTGCGCCAGGCGCTGGTGGTGTCTATTGACCGTGCTGAAACCTTTCGACTGCGGCACGCCTCCCACAGCGGCCGGCAGCTACAGCGGGCACGGGAGCGCCTGACGGAGCTGGTGCGTCTGGAAACCCTGTCGGTCGATGCGGAAGCGGTGATTGGGCCGCGTAGCTCTGGGACTATCGTCCTGTTCAACACCGACGACGCTGCCGATGAGACGCGCAAGATAACCGCATTGCGCCTGGCCACGCGGATCGCCGAGCGCTTTCACGATGTGATCCCAGATCTCACCGTGACGGTTGGCGTCGGCCAGCAGGTGCCATCATTCGAGCAGATCGCGGAGACTGTTAGCCAGGCTGAGCTAGCTGCCCACCTTGGCCTGACCTTGTGGGGCGGCAACCGGGCGGTGCACTACAGCGATCTCGGCATTCACCGGGCGCTCTTTACTCTGCAGCAGCATGAGGAAATGATCACGCCGGCGCTGAAACACCTGATCGAGTACGATCGCATCCACGGTTCGGATTTCTTGCACACGCTTGACGTCTACCTGGGCTGTATGGGCCGGCTCCGTGTGGCAGCGGAAGAACTCGAGGTCCATCGCAACACGCTGGAATACCGGGTGCGTCGCATCCAGGAGATTGCCGATGTGCGCCTGGAGGATCGGGATACCCGCCTAGCGCTGGAACTAGGTATTCGGCTGCTCAGGCTCAAACAATTGGATGGAGGGTGTGGCCCACTACCCCAGTGAAGACCTCACGTGTCCTCCCTGCAGAAGCGCGACATCCTGCTCCTACATTTCACTTGCCGCGGAATTTGGGATTCAGGGCATCTCCCATCGCATCGCCGAGGAGATTGATGGCAAAAACGGAGAGAACCAGCGCAGTCGCAGGGATGAGCAGCTCACCGGCCGACTGGAACATCTGGTTGAAACCGGAGGAAAGCAGCGTGCCCCAATCGGCGCCCGGAAGCTGCGTGCCGATTTGCAGAAAACTGAGCGCCGCTCCCGCCAGAATAGCCCCACTGAGGTTGAGGGTACCGAGGATGACGAGAGGATCGATAATATTCGGCAGAATATGGCGACGCAGGATATGGAATAGTCCTGCTCCCGCCGACAGAGACGACTCGACGTACTCCGTCCTCTTAAGCCGGAGGGTGGAGGCGCGTGCCACGCGAGCGTAGCCGGGGATTCCAGCAATGCCCAGAGCAATCACCAACGACTTGTAGCCGGGTCCCAGCACTCCGATAATCGCAATGGCGAGCAACAGGCCAGGGACGGTAAGGATGAGATCGACCACCCGCATCATCGCGTCGTCGACGGCGCGGCCGGCGTAGCCGGCTATCATTCCCATCGGCACGCCTATTACAAAGGAAAAGAACACGATCTCAAGGCCCGCAGGCAGGGACACGCGCCCTCCCCACAGCATTCTCGCCCACAGATCTCGCCCCAGAAAGTCTGTTCCAAACCAGTGGGCCCCGGTGGGGCTCTGATTCAGTATGTCGACCGTGAAGTTAGCAGGTTGGTGATTCGGGTCGTAGCGTCCGATGAGTGGCGCGAGGGCGCAGAGGAGCGCGATGGTGCCGATGATCACGAGACCGACCTGCGCGCGACGATCTCGCAGGATTCGTTTACCAATCATTCCAAACCAGGAACCGCCTCTTCCCAGGTCTTGGTCCGCAGCCGGTAGAGAAGCCGGTCCACCGATGGCGCCCGGCGCCAGATGCGGATCCATGAGGTTGGGTGTGGCTGCCGCTTTATTTACCTTGTCGCCCGGGTTGGACAGGCCCCCCCTGCTCATGAGAAATGAATCCGCGGGTCGATAAAGGCGTACGAAATGTCCACCAGCAGGTTGCCGGCAACGAGGATAACGGAAAAAAAGAAGGTTGTTCCCTCGATAACTGGAAAATCACGTCCGTTCACGGCGCTGATAGCCAGTGTACCGAGGCCCGGCAAGGCGAAGACGTTCTCGATGATGACCGCGCCTCCAAGAAGCGACGCTATGCTCAAGCCGAAAAGAGTGACAACCGGCAAGAGCGCGTTCCGTAACACGTGCTTGAGCAGAATGACGGAGCGCGCCACCCCTTTGGCTCGCGCCGTGCGGACGTAGTCCTGACCCATCACCTCGAGCATGGTCGCCCGAGTGAGGCGTGTTAAACCCGCCGCTATAGCCAGGCCCAGGGAGCAGGCAGGTAGAACCTCGTATTTCCAGCCACCCGTGCCCGCCACCGGAAGCCAGCCCAACTTAACCCCGACCACCAGGCCCAGCACGGTGCCAAGCACGAACTCCGGGATAGAGATACCAAGCACGGCCAGCCCGGTGATTCCCGTTCCCAAAAAGGTCCGATTGAACACGGCGGAAAGAACGCCGCCGAGCAAGCCAAAACCCATCGCAAGTACCAGGCCGCTAGCCGCTAGCTCCAACGTGGTGGGGAAGCGAACCGCGATTTCGTGCGTGACCGACTGATGGCTGATGATCGAGTCCCCGAAATCAAAGTGAACGGCGCCCTTGAGGAAGTTCCAGTACTGCACGAGCAGAGGCCTGTCCAGGCCCAACTCGTGATGGAGCCGGATCCGATCTGCCTTCGAACCGCTAATTCCCAGAATCACCTCGACCGGATCTCCCGGAACGAGCCGGAACCCAAAAAAGGTGATGGTAAGAACCGCCCAGAGTAGGGGGATCGAGATCAACACACGACGAACGATAAAGGTCAGCATTCCGGCTCGTTGCTCCTCTCATTCACGGGTATTCCCAATGATAGAGATGCCTATGGTGTGGCGCTTCGGAAGAACATCCAAACCCCGACCGACATTTTGTCGTCTCTTCCAATGCGGCCCGCACGCATGACACCGTAGGCTTAACGATAAGGGGAGTCGTATCCCCTTTTACCAGCATTAGTATAGATGTCCACGGGTTCGTGGCGGTAACGGCAAGTGGAGGAGAAGTCGATGAAGATGGTTGTGATATCACAGCGGCGCACGACACGCGCCGGTGTCTCCCTGCTGGGAGCTGCGGCACTGATCGCGATGAGTGTTTCACCCGGCGTACATGCACGTTCCTTAGCGGCCCCTAACTCGGCTCCCAGGTACGGAGGCACATTCCAGGTTCAGGGCGGGCAGCCCGATTGCCTCGATCCGCAGAAAACCGGCCTATCGGCGTCCTCTAACATCTTCAGTCAGGTGGTCGACCCGCTGATCAGTTTCGATAAAAAAGGGCATTACCAGCCGGATCTCGCGCTGAAATGGAAGTTCAGCAATGGAGGCAAAACACTGACGCTCGCCTTGCGGCATGGCGTGAAGTTCTCGAACGGCGACCCGTTCAACGCCAGTGCGGTCAAGTACACCTTCGATCGCGCGCTCGACCCCGCGACCAAGTCGACGACGACGGCCGGTGATCTGAAAACAGTCACCAGCACAACGGTAGTGAACGCCTATACCGTTCGTCTCAACCTCAGTGCTCCCTCTCGGGTGCTCTTGACCAACCTCACCCTCCACTACACCGGCATCCTCGATCCAAAGGTGACACGAGCGGAGGGAAGTGGTTCTTGCCAGAAGCCGGTGGGAACGGGACCGTTTAAGATCGAGAGTGTTGGTCCGGCGTTCGCTACCGTCACGCTGGTTCGCAACAACTACCACACTTTCAATCCCGCATGGATTCACAACCGTGGCAAGGCCTACTTCTCGAAGGTCGTCTTCAAAGCGATCGCGAGCCCCGCCACCGCGGTGAGCGAGCTACTCTCCGGCGATCTCGACTATGCCACTGTCCCCGGAGCCGAGGTAAGCCGCACCCAGGGGAATAGGAACATCAAGCTTCACAGGGCACTGGCCGAGGGGGAGGTTTTCATGGGATTCAACTTCACCCGCCCCCAACTCGCCCAGACCCCGGTGCGAAAGGCCATCGCGGAGGCAATCAATAAGCAGGCCATCCTGACGGCCGCGTACCAGGGGCTCGGCAAGATTGCCAATAGCCCTCTGGGCCAGACTATGCCGTTCTACGACAAGAACGCATCCAAATACGCCCTGAAGTACGACCCAGGGGATGCGCAGCGACTGGTCGTCGCCAATCACGTTACCGGTCCCTTCGATCTGGTCATCCTCCAGGATCCGGCGTATGAGTCTACGGCACAGATCGTTCAGCAGCAGCTCGGCGCGGTAGGGGTCAAGATCAACATTGTGACCAAGGCGCCGGCCGATTTCTTCCCCGCGCTCTCCACCGGGAAGTTCGACCTCACCCTCCTGGGATACGGGTACCCAGATCCCGACATCCTCTTTCAGCTCTTCCATTCCAGCCAGCAGCACGGTGGCTTGAACCTCTGGAGCTACTCCAACCCGACGGTCGACAATCTCCTTACTACCGGGCGCGAGAATGCCAAAAAAGCTCGCGCTGCCTACAATAGCATTCAAAAAATCTTCGATACCCAAGCCGTACTCCTCCCATTGATCGACCCTTCGACGCCGTTTGGTCTGCGCTCTCGGATCAAAGGATACGATTACAACCCGAGCACCGGCATTCCCTACGTGGGACTATACCTCTAGAGTTCTGCGCTCGATCTCAGACCCGACTCAGCAGGTGTCGCTGGGGTTCATCCGAACTCCAGCGACACTTTGTTTTTCCATTTAACAACTTTATTCAGATGATGATGGCTGAGTGGAAAGTGCCAGGACTCACCCGTATCACCATGTCGGGGGCTGCGGTCACCGCGATCAGGACGTAAGCCTCTACCTCCGAAGCGCAAAAATCCGCTTGGACAAACGCATCCAGGCGATGTCGCCATCGGCGCCACGGAGAAACTCGCCCTGCACGTTCTTCAGCGGCGGGTCCAGAATCATCAACCGGTCCGCTCCGATGATCGCTGCCCGTATCGCCGGTTCCGCAGGCGGGATGTCCTGCTGCCCGGGTGGCGCCTGTGTCGGTACCATTCGGATCATCAGGCCGTCATCGTCGTACGCCAACTCGATGTAGCTACTGGTGCCCTGGTAACAGCCGAGATACGGAGCGAACTCTGCCTCGGGTAGGTCCAGGGGCACGGGCTGCTCGTCCTCGATGCCCAGATACTCACGGAGTGCCCACGCCACGATCTCATACCCCAAAGCGTGGCGATGGCCGCCGTTGGTAAAGACGGTGATGGCGAACCGCTGCTCGGGAGCCATCAGAAACTCCGAGTACTGGCCATTGATGGTACCGCCGTGGGAAACGGTTCGGACGCCACCCACGTCCTTGATAAACCAGGTCAGGCCAATGGACGAGCCGTTGTCAGCGGTCGCATATGGTGTCTGCATCAGTGCGATGGAATCGCCGGAGAGAAGCCGCGTGCCGTCATCGGTGGTACCGTCACCCATGTGAAATCGAGCATACCGCAGCTGATCGGCGGCGGAGGAGACAATGCCTCCAGCGGCGTTGGCCGAACGCGGTAGGTGCCAGGGACGAGAAACCCGGATTTCGTCGTTCTCGATACTGTGACCAACCGCAAACCGATAGGTCATGACCTCCTCTGGGAAAAAGAAGGAGGATTTCATGCCGAGAGGATCGAGCACCAGTTCTCGCGCCGCCGTTTCGTAGGTCGAGCCAGTGATGACCTCGATGATGCGGCCAAGCACATAAAATGCTGCGTTGTTATACGCCCAGACCTCGCCAATTGGTGTGAGCTGTGGCCGATCCGTCAGCATCTCGACGATCCGTTCCAGCGCATCCTCGCCACGGTGAAGGTCGGGAGCCACGAAGAAGTCCCCTTCCCATCCGGCTGTATGGGTCATCAGGTGACGCACCGTGACACTCGCCGCCGTAGCTTCGTCCGCGACTCGAAAGGCGGGAAGATACGCGCGCACGGGAGCATCAAGATCGATCTTGCCCTGCTCGACCAGACGCATCATCACGGTTCCGGTCACCGTCTTGGTGGTCGAGCCAATCTGGAACAGCGTTCCCTCGTCGACCGACAACGGCTGTTCGATATTCGTGACGCCAAACGGGGCAATGACTTCCGTGTCGCCGTGCTGGATGGCAACCACCACACCTGGAACTAGGTTTCGCTGCATCGATTCCTCGACCGTCGCTTGAAGCATGGCCGCGCATGTCGTCGTCGTTGCTTCTGTCACTGTTCCCCATCCCTTCCATTGAATGTTGCCCTTGCCATCAGTGTAACGACCTGCGCGCGCCTCTGCCTCGCGACGGTTTTCAGCAGATGGGGCCATCCGAACGGGTAGCGAGTAGCTGGTCGCTCGTCCATGACGCTAAAAAAGCACCGATTGAGAGAATAGTCACGCCACGTCCTTCCGTGAACGGGGCGGAGCGGAGAATATGATGGGAGAGCCGGATGAGGCGTATCAATTGGAACGAGTTGCGGCAGACCTCGCGTCCGGAGAGAACACGCAACCTACCCCACGACGACGTCGAGCTGCGTGACGTAGACCTCTTGGTGGAAACGCTCTTCGGTCTCGCCTGGGCTGGCTGTCTCGAAGAAGAGACCGAGTGCCTCCCGCAGGTTACATTGGGTCTCCTCAATACTGTCGCCCTGACTCGCGATGTCCAGTTCGGGGCAGAGGGAGACGTATCCATCGCCTTCGCGCTCAATGATGGCGGTGACATGATGCATGTGCTGCACTGGGCTGCTCCTCGGTACGATTATCCCGGCGGATGTGTCACCGGCTGCCCGGATGCGTCCTGCTCCGGCTGGGCAGCGTTCCCGCCGCACCACGTGTCCCACGCGGCGACTGTCACCAGAATCAGAGTCGCTACGACAGCGAGTATTAGTGAATGTGCCACAACTCCAATTGGAACGAGCATCCCAAGTGCAACAATTCCAACCAGGTGGGAGACGATGAACCGGCCGCTCAGTGCCCACTTGAAAAGGGCGTGCCCAGCCAGAAACAGCGCTGCTCCGCTCACGATGACCGCAGCAGTTGTCGCCTGGGTCTGACTATCAGAGTGAGCGATCGTTAGCTCGTCGGCCACGGCGGTCACGATGATCCCGGCAACCATTGGTAGATGAAAATAGGTATAAGCCGACCTTCCCAGCCGGCCTGGGTCGACTGCGGCGCCGATCACCTTCTGGCCACCTTCGGCACTGCGATAGAAGTAGATCCACCACAGCGCTACCGTGCCGACGAACGCCACTACCAGGGCGACCACACTAGAGATGGTCCAGGACAGGGCGCCGAAGCTGGTGCCGGTGTCGAGGATTGATTCGCCCAGCGCGATGATGAGGAATAATTGACATCGCTCGGCCAAATGAGTGCCAGTAATGGTCCAGTCCCTGGTGCTCGAGCGGCCCAATCCCGGCGTGTAGAATCCGGCGGCAGGCGCTAGGTAGTCCACGATCACCGCACCAAGCCACAGCGCCTCTCGGGTCATTCCTTGAATTAGGCCGCCGACCAGCCACAGCACTCCCGAGGCCGCCGACCAGGCCAGAATTCGCTGAAAGTTGCGGCGAAGTTGGGGCTGGGAACTGAGTGCGGCGACCGCAAAGATGCTGCGTCCGACCTGGATCACCACGTAGGCCCCAGCGAACACCAGTCCCCGCGTGGTGAACGCCTCCGGCAAGCTCGCCGACATAATCAGGCTGACGAGCATCACGCCGAGCAACACTAACCGCACCGTCGACCGGTCGGGGTTGAACCAGTTCGTGATCCAGGCCGTGTAGACCCACGCCCACCACACTGCCAACAGCAACAGCAACGTCTGTGCAGCTCCCAGCAGACTTAGATGGCTGATGAGCAGATGAGCCAATTGTGTGACCGCGAACACGTATACCAGATCGAAGAACACCTCGAAGTTGGTGACCCGCTGGCCACCCTCGGTTCGTGTCCGCAGTAGCCCGATGCCGTTCGCGGTGTCCGTCATCGATTTAGCGACCCACCATTCCGGATAGCGGACAGTGAATATGCCGCCATCATTCATTGATGTGCTTGGGTGTACACAGGTACCACCCCAAGATGTTACTTCCTCTTCCTCCCAAGCATCGATTGGGCGATCTCGATCGCTCGTTGCTGCGAGAGCCGACCCTCCAGCCGCACAGTCACGGGGCCATGCTGCCAGAGCAGCACGTTCCCGGCCAGACGAATGGTGTCGCGCAGCGGTGCGTGTTGCTGGTTCAGGTAGTAGACCATGTGGATGTGGCCGGAGATCCAGAGGCCAGGTTCGCCAACGATTGTGATTGGCTGCACGGTTGTTCCTGGCGGCACCATCTTCCCGACGAAGACGGGTGTCTGAAATTCAGTGATGAGCAAACCGGCCGTGGTGGTCGAGGCGCGTGGCAGGCCGGGCCTGGCGGCGTAGAGAAGAGAGACGCGCCCGTTAAACGGCGGCGCGCCGGCATAGATCTCGTCAGGGTGGTTCAGACCGGGCAGCGTCGGCATAAGGATGCGGAATGGCGCGTGGCGCTGTGCCTCATGCAGCGACACACGCTGGCCAAGCTTGAGGTTGTGGCCCAGCGGACCGGGCGCTGAGCTGCCGGATTCGATCCGCACCCCGGCGATGTGGAACCAGGACGCGACGGCTGAACGGGCGTCAGGGAATATCGCCAGCACCGCGGCCAAGATGGCCACCGCGGCCAGAGCAGGATAGAGCATCTCATGCCAAAGAAACGGGGTGCGGGATCGCCGGCCCCGAAGCGACTGCCGCTCTAGGTCAGCACGGACGGTGTGAGAGAGATCCGGAACCGGGGGATACTTCAGGTGTTGCCCCAGATCACGCAGTGATCGCTCCAACTCGACCTCGGAGAAATCCAGGGACGGGTCACCCACCGTTCGCCTCCTGGTCCACGCCATCGGAGTGCTCGCTGGCCAGGGACTCTCTGAGGCGGGCACGGGCACGGGCGAGTCGCGACTTGACCGTGCCACGCGCACAGCCGAGGGCGGCCGCCATCTCCGCCTCCGATAGATCCAGGAAGTAGCGGTACGCCAGCGCCTGCTGATCCTGCTCCGGCAAGCCATTGACTGCGTTCAGCAGCACGTCGCGGTCCAGCGCCAGGACCGCCTCCGACTCCGAGGATGGAGCCACGGCATCCCGTGTGTGGTTGCCGGCCAGTTGCAACTCGTATCTCGCGCGTCGGCGCGCTGAACGAGCCTGATTGCGCGCCTCATTGGCGACTATCTTCAGCAGCCAGGGGCGGAAGGGCGCGCCCGCACGAAAGCGATTCAGCGCGTGGTACGCCTTGATGAAGCCGGTTTGGGCGGCATCGTTGGCCGCTTCCGAGTCTCGCGTCATCGCATAGGCGGTCCAAAAGGCAAGGTCCTGGTACCGGCGGACGAGTTCCTCATAGGCCGATACATCGCCTTGCTGGGCTCGCTCCACGAGCTGGACATCATCCAGTGGTCGACCTCTCACGGATCCATTCTTACCCGAATTACACCGGTGCGGTCGATCCGGTTCCCGTGATAGCGAATGCAAAACCGCCATGGACGAGCAACCTACGTCCCTGGCGCTCGGAACCAGTTCCTTCTCGTCGGTGTAGAGAGCAGTGAAGGAGGGTGCGACATGAACTCATTGTCCAGGAATGGCGTCACTGCTATCGTGGTCCTCGGCCTGCTCTTGGCGCTTCATGGCGCGTCGCAGATCGGAGCACATTCCTCCATCCCCCTCGCCGGGCGGGCGCCGCACCCCTTTCCAACCGGCTCCTTTCGCCTCTACCGCTCAACCGCTGCGCAGAATACCCTCCAGCCCATCGACCGTCAGTCTCTGGTGGATCGGCCAGGCTCTGTGTTTCACGTTGGCCCCCGGCCCGCGCCGAATCAGGATCCCGCCATCGTCGCCACCGCCGACGGCTCCCGGTTTGTCGTCCTGAACCGCCTTCCCACCGCTCACTGGCCGGTTCGGGCGGGCGACCTGACACTTCAGCTCTTCGACGCTCGCACCGGCAAGCCGCTCTTTCCCCCACATCACCCGGCGGTCCCCTTCTGGATCAACAGTATCTCCGCCGATGGCTCGGTCGCCTATGGCTTTAGAGATGATGACCTCAATGTACCCTGCGCGTCCGGGCACTTCTATCTCCTCAACGTGCGCACCGGTCGGATTATTCGACAACTGACTCTGGCGGTACGGCTCTGGGACTCTGCGCTGGTATCACCCGACCTCGGGCGACTGTACACCACGACAACTTCCGACCACATCAACGGCTGCGGTCCGCGGCTCTCATACCACCCACTCCTAACGGCATACGACCTGCGCACCGGTAGGGCCGTTCGTTCTGTGCATTTGAAGGGCGTGCTCGGCGGCCGCTGGTTGACCACGCGGATGGTCAACGGTGAGAGAGTGGCTGCTATTTGGCAGCCGGGAATCGCGTTGAGCCCTGATGGCTCTCAGCTCGCCATCCTCGATGGGAATACCAATAGGCTGACACTTCTGCGCGCTCAATCACTCCAGATCGCTAGTACGGAGACGTTGTCTCATCCCAGGACGGCGCTGGAGACTGTCGCCGGCGTGCTCGGCATGGCGCCCGACGCGGCCGAGGCCAAGGGCCAGGATACGGGCGTCGAACTACAGATGCAGTACACCGCGGATGGTCGCTCGCTGGTCGTGACCGGCGCCCGCCTGAGTCCGGATCGCCGTCACCCGTATGGATCGTCCCGCAACCTGGGGATCCAGTTGATCGACATCGGCAGCGGTCAGCTTCGAGCCTGGCTCAACGACGGCAAGCTGGTCCTGAGCATCTGGCCTGCTCCCGATGGCAGCACGCTGTACTCATCGGTGCAGGGATGGTCTCGCCAGGGGGGGTGGCTGAATGCGCTGCGACGACATGATCCCACCACGCTTCGCGTGGTTAGTAGGCGCACCTTTCCGCACATGGGCAACTGGTACCTGCATCTCGTGTTCCTGCAGGCTGGGCATTGGAATTGGCGCACCCCCAATCGGCCACGGGCGAACTACTTTAGCCAAGATCAACCTTAAAGAACTCCCCCTCTCCTGCTCAGCGGGAGAGGGGGCTGGGGGGTGAGGGTGCCGAGGCGAGTGAGGCTTACCCTTTACCCGTAACGCTGTTCACTTTGTCCAGAATGGTTTGGGCGATCTGGGGACGCTGCACCGCGGCTGCCGTGACCGCGACGGTTTGCAGCCACAGCAGTCCTGCCAGCCATTTCGGGGCACGGATGCCGAACAGACGATCCAGCGAGAAGCGTCCCGGACCGGCGATGGCCAGTAATAAGGATGCAGCCAGGTTGGTCGCGGCCAACTCTGCTCCACCCTCCGAGACCCAGACGGGTGTCTTCCAATGAACGCGGCGCGTGGCGACGGTCATGGTCGCGGCGATGTTGAGCGGACCGAGGGGGCTGAACAGACCGAGTGCGGTAAACAGGCCACCGGTGGTCTCGCCCACGGCAGCGATCGTACCCCAAGCTTTACTTGGCTCCATACCCAGCGATCCCATCATGCCACGCGTACCCTGCAGTCCTGGACCTTTGAACCAGCCAAAGAGCTTCTGTGAGCCGTGGCCCGCCAGCAAGGTACCGAGGGTTAGGCGCAAAATCAATAGTGCAAAATCCATCGTAAATACTTCCTCCTTCAAGAGTCCTTAGATTGTAACTTCGATTGGTGCAAATATCGTGCCAGCGGTTGAGAGGTAAAAGATAGATGCACAGCGACCAGGCATCTATGATGGAGAATCACCTCCTGTGTGGAAGGCGCCGGCAATGAAGGATCCGATTGACCAGGCTTTGCTCGATCCAGCCGTAAAGAAGACGGTGCTGCGGATGTTCACCTACGGGCTCTATGCTGTTGGCGTGGCCCAGGGAGACGACCAGAACCTCTTTACGGCCAACTGGCTGACACAGGTTTCCTTTGAGCCGCCGTTCCTGGCCCTCTCTGTGGAGAACGATAGCTACTCGATTGAGCTGATTCGGCAGAGCCGTGTCTTTGCGATCAGCGTCTTCTCGGCGGACAGCAGGCAACTGGCGGCCGCCTTGGGCAAGCGCCGAAAGGTGAAGCCCGACAAGCTGGATCAGATACGCTACCGGCTGGGGACGACCGGCTGTCCGATTCTGGAGGAGGCTCTGGGCGCCGTGGAGTGTCTGGTAACCGGAGAATTGCCGGCGGGGGATTCCACGCTGTTCCTGGCCGAGGTGATCCATGTCGAGGCTATGGCAGAGGGAATCCCACTGACGATGGCGGAAGCCGGCTTCCGCCACGCCGGATAAGATGACGGAGGGGAAGCATGGCGCTGGACACCGCTGACTTCGTGATACCGCTCCTGCGAGAGGAACGGCAGATACTGGATCTGGGTAACTCGCTGATGGCTATCACCGGCGTGGGCGCGATCAGCGTCGACCTGCCCTCGCATACTATCTCGATCGAGTACGACCCGGCATATCTCAGTCCTACCATGATGCGAGCCTGCATCACCGGCTCAGGCTACCCCCTGGTAGGCGCACCGTGACGACCATCGGCGCCGACGAAGCGATCTCCACGGCGAGTACGCATATCGTTGCCTGGGAAAACGGGCGCTGGACTGAGCGGCAGGACACGCTGGCCGGCGAGGAGCCACTGGAGATCCGCCTGGCTGGGTGTAGTGTTGCTGTGACCATGCGCACGCCGGGAAACGACTTTGACCTGGCTGCCGGCTTTTTGCTGACCGAAGGCATTATCCACCGCCGGGAAGATATTGCCAGCATGGCCCATTGCCCCGCAGACGAGCACGGGCTGCGGATCGAGCCCAATATTGTCAACGTGAACACCAGCGATCCGGCCCTGGTGGATCCGGATCGCTGGCGGCGAAACTTCTTCGCCACCTCGAGCTGCGGCATCTGCGGCAAGGCCAGCATCGAGACGGTGCGTCAGGAGGCCCCCGCGATTCGGTCGGATGCCCGCATCAGCGACGATACCATTCTCGGATTGGACGCGCAGTTGCGAGAGGCGCAGGCGGTCTTCAGTCAGACGGGTGGGCTGCACGCCGCGGCGCTCTTCAATTTGCAGGGCCACATGGTCCTGCTACGCGAGGATGTGGGGCGGCACAACGCGGTGGACAAGGTGATCGGCGCGATGCTCCATCAGGACCGGCTGCCGCTCGATGGATGTGTTCTGCTGGTCAGCGGACGCGCCTCCTTTGAGATCATGCAAAAGGCACTGATGGCTGGGATACCAATCGTGGCGGCTGTCTCGGCCCCCTCCAGCCTAGCGGTGGAGTTGGCACGTGAGAGCAACATGGCGCTGGTCGGCTTTCTGCGCTGTTATAAGGAGGGGCAAGGCAGGTTCAACGTGTATGCGGGGGCAGAGCGGATCGTGAGAGAACGGGAGGCAGCGATCGTATGAGCAGGGAGCAGTTCGTCGGTACCTGGAAGCTGGTGTCATGTATCTGGACCGATACGGCGGGACGGCTGAGCTATCCGTATGGACACGATCCTCAAGGCTATCTGCTCTACACGCCCGACGGGTTCATGGCCGTGAACTTCATGAGCGCCAACCGGCGACGCTTTGCCTCGGACGATCCCCTGGGGGGAAGCATCGACGAGCGCCGCGCTGGAAAAAAGACGTATCAATCGTATTGCGGCACCTTTGAAGTGTGCGGCGACTGCGTGATCCATCACGTCGAAGTCAGCCTTTTCCCCAATTGGGTGGGCAGCAAACAGGAACGCTTCTATCGCTTTTCGGACAACCAGTTGACGCTCAGCACGCACCCCCTGCTCCTGCGTGGCGCGGAACATCGTGCCGAATTGGTGTGGGAACGGGTCTTGCTACATGCCCCAAACGAGAGAGATGCAGGAGAAGCGCATGGCCAGGAAACGGTCTCTAGCGACCATCCTTAAGACCCACGTCGGAGTCTCCCCGGAACGGCCAGTCAGCCCCAAGACCGATCAGATTCGGTCCCGTCTGGAGGGCGCCGAGGTCGGAGTGAGTGTCTGCCCCTACTGTGCGGTGGGGTGCTCGCAGTTGGTATACCACAAAGATGGTACCGTGCTCTCGATCGAGGGAAACTATGAGAGCTTTATCAATGGCGGCACGCTCTGCCCCAAAGGCTCGGCGACCTATGGGCTGGTGGTGAACCCACGCCGCTTGCAAACCGTGAAGTATCGCGCGCCAAACAGTGACCACTGGGAGGACAAGCCGCTGGATTGGGCCATGGAGCGCATCGCCCAACGCGTGAAACAGACGCGCGACGAGACCTTCATGCATCAGACGCCGGACGGCAAGACGGTGAACCGTACCACCGGTCTGGCCCACCTGGGTGGAGCCACTCTGGACAACGAAGAGAACTATCTGATCAAGAAGCTCTTCGCGGCCGGCCTGGGGATGGTGTACATCGAAAACCAGGCCCGTATATGACATAGCTCCACGGTGCCCGGTCTGGGCTCCAGGCTTGGTCGAGGCGGCGCCACGACCGCGGAAAACGATCTGGCGAACGCCGATTGCATTGTCATCATGGGATCGAACATGGCGGAGAACCACCCGGTGTGCTTCCGCTTCGTGATGAAGGCCCGTGAACAGGGCGCGAAGATCATTCATATTGACCCGCGCTTCTCGCGCACCTCCGCCCTTGCCGATCAGTATGTCCGCATCCGTCCCGGTTCGGACATCGCCTTTCTCGGTGGCCTGATCAACTACGTGATCGAGCACGAGACGTACTTCAAGGAGTACGTGGCGGCGTACACTAACGCCGGCACGCTGATCAACCCCGAGTTCGTCGACACCGAGGATCTGGGCGGACTTTTCTCCGGCTACGATCCAGAGAAGCATGGGTACAGCAATGCTACCTGGCAGTATCAGGGACAGGATCGGCCACCCTCGCCCGACATGCACCAGCAGTTCTCCAGCATGTCCTACTCGCAACGAGTGGGCAACCTGGGCGGTCAATGGCCGCCGCCCTCCGATCCCACCATGCAGGACCCGAACTGCGTGTTTCAGATTGTGAAACGCCATTTCGCGCGCTATACCCCGGAGATGGTGGAGGAGGTCTGCGGCGTGCCGCGGGAGCAGTTCCTGGAGGTGGCCCGGGCCATCTCGGAGAACTCCGGACGAGAGCGGACCACTGCCTTCTGTTACGCGGTGGGCTGGACCCAACACTCCAAGGGCCCCCAGATTATTACCGCCTGCGCGCTGCTGCAGTTGCTGATGGGGAACATCGGCCGGCCGGGCGGCGGCATCATGGCGCTTCGCGGCCATACCAGCATCCAGGGTTCAACCGATATTCCCACGCTGTACGACATTCTGCCGGGCTACCTGTCGATGCCCAATACCTTCGACAAGCATGACACGCTCCAGGACTACCTGGAAGAAGAGACACCCAAGACCGGCTACTGGCACAATCTGCCCAAGTTCATGGTCTCGCTGCTCAAGGCGTATTACGGTGAGAACGCCACCGCCGAGAACGAGTACTGCTACCAGATGCTGCCCAAGATCAGTTCGGACTACTCGATCTTTCCCATGTTCATGGCCGCCAAGGACGGCTACCTGAAGGGTATGTTCATCATGGGGCAGAATCCCGCGGTGGGCGGCATGAACACCGGGTACATGCGTGAGGCGCTGGCCAATCTGGACTGGCTGGTGGTGCGAGACCTCTTCGAGATTGAATCGGCCACCTTCTGGCGCGACTCCCCCGAAGTCAAGAGCGGCAAGCTGGACCCCACGTTGATCAAGACCGAGGTGTTTCTGATGCCGGCGGCCATCATGGCCGAGAAGGACGGCACCGTGACCAATACGCAGCGCCTGCTGCAGTGGCACGATCGCATCGTCGAGCCGCCGGGTGACTGCACCACCGAGCCCTGGTTTATCCATCATCTGTATCGCCGGCTGATGGAGCTGTACGCGGCGGAGGACAATCCTCAGGCGCGCCAGTTGCGCGCGCTGGACTGGAACTACCCGGTTGAAGGGCCGGACGACGAGCCGGTGGTGGAGTCTGTGCTGCGGGAAATCAACGGCTACACGGTGGCGGACCGCAAGCCGCTGCCGGCCTTTGACGCCTGCAAAGAGGATGGCTCGACCGCCTGCGGCTGCTGGATCTACAGCGGGGTCTATCCCGAGGAGGGCAAGAACCTGGCACGCAGTCGGGTGAGCGACGACCGCTACTCGCTGGGCTGGGGGTTTGCCTGGCCCGCCAATCGACGCGTCCTCTATAACCGTGCTTCGGCCGATCCCGAGGGCAATCCCTGGTCGGAGCGGAAGAAGCTGGTCTGGTGGGACGAGGTGGAGGGACAGTGGACGGGCCACGATATTCCCGACTTTCCGGTAAAGAAAGCTCCGAACACGCCGGCCAAACCGGACGGCACGGGGATGGATGCCCTCTCCGGCGCCGATCCCTTTATCATGATGGGCGATGGCAAGGGCTGGCTGTTTGCGCCAGGCGGACTCCGCGACGGCCCATTGCCCACCCACTACGAGCCGATGGAGTCGCCCGTGGTGAACGCGCTCTACCGGCAGGACGCCAATCCTTCGGCCAAGTTCTGGCCGAGAGCGGAGAACCGGCTCGCCAAGCTGCAGGATCCGGCCTACCCCTACGCCGTGACCACCTATCGGCTCACCGAGCATCACACTGCCGGAGGCATGAGCCGCTGGGTTCCCTGGCTGGCAGAGTTGCAGCCCACCTTTTTTGCCGAGATCAGTCCTCGGCTGGCTGGTGAGGCCGGCGTGAACAACGGTGACTGGGTGGTGGTGAGTACACCGCGGGCCGAGATCGAGGCACGCGCGCTGGTGACCGAGCGGATGCAGCCGCTGCGCATCGGCAAGCTAACGATCGAAACCGTGGGGCTACCGTACCACTGGGGCTACGCCGGTATCGTGAAGGGCGACGCGGCCAACGACCTGGTCTCGCTGGTCGGTGACCCAAACGTGAGCATTGAAGAGGCCAAGGCATTCACCTGCAACCTACGCAAGGGAAGGACCCGAAAATGAACATCGACAATCCCCTCAACCCCTCGGAGCCGCAGCCCATGATCGCTCCCGGACCCGAGCCTTCCACGCCGGATGTCGCGCCCGGGCAGCCGTCCGAGCCAATCATCACCGACGTGCCCATGCCGCCGAATGCGCCGGCGCCGCAAACACCGCCGTCTCCCCCAGAGCCGAGCTATAACCCCCTCTCCCCGGACCCCTCCCCCTCCAGGGAGGAGGGGAGCCGGCCCCATCTCTAAAGGATTGGGGCGGAGCAATAGATGAGCGATGATTAGCGAACCACCGGCGCCTACTCCTACCCCGAAGGGGTTTTTCACCGACACCTCGCTCTGTATTGGCTGCAAGGCCTGCGAGGTGGCGTGTAAGCAGTGGAACCAGTTGCCCATGGACGATGTGCCCATGAGCGATCTGGTCTGGATGGCATCGAGTTACGACAACACCCATCAGTTGGGCAGCACTACCTGGCGGCACGTGACCTTTGCCGAAATGCCTGGCTCTGGCGGCGCGGGTGGCCAGACCAACTGGATGATGATGAGCGACGTGTGCAAACACTGCGCCCATGCCGGCTGCCTGGAAGCCTGCCCCACCGGCGCCATTATCCGCACCGAGTTCCATACAGTGGTGGTGCAGCAAGATGTATGCAACGGCTGCAATTACTGCGTGCCCTCCTGCCCCTACGGGGTGATCGAGGTCAACATGACTCCGACCAGCGGGGACGGCAAGGCGCACAAGTGTACGCTCTGCTATGACCGACTGAAGGACGGCCTGGAGCCGGCCTGTGCCAAGGCGTGCCCCACCGATTCGATTCAGTTTGGCGATTTAAGCGAGCTGAAGGTGCGGGCCAGGGAGCGGGTGGCGCAGCTTCGCGAGCAGGGCTTGCCGGCCTACGTCTATGGGGATGAGGAGATTGGCGGCACGAACGGCATCGGTCCGCTGAGCGCCTCCTTCCTCTTGCTGGATAAGCCGTCCAGGTACAACCTGCCCGAGGCGCCCACCCTGCCGCAGAACCATACACTGCCGGGCATCGTGACCATGGCTGCCACCGCGTTGTGGCTGGGCGCGGTCACCGCCTGGTCACTGAGGAAGGGATGATGGATAACCGGGACAGCGTGGTAACCGCCAGCAATCAGGTAGAGAATAGCTATTACGGCCTGCCGGTGATCAAAGCGCCCCATTGGAAGTGGTTGGTCATTCTTTACTTCTTTCTGGGCGGACTGGCGGGCGGCTCGGCCACCATCGCCACCATTGCCGATCTGTTTTCGAAGGATCGGGGTCTGGTGCGCGCCGCCCGCTATCTCTCCCTGGCGGCGGTCCTCCCGTGCCCACCATTGCTGGTGCTCGATCTGGGCCGGCCGGAGCGCGCCTTCAACATGTTCCGGGTGGTCAAGCTCAAGTCGCCCATGTCGCTCGGCTCCTGGGCGCTGCTCTTCCTCGGCGTGTTCAGCAGCCTTTCCGCGGGACTGCAATTTCTGGCCGACGTGCTCGGCCGCCAGGTACTGGGCGGAACGCAGCGGGTGATCGGCATTGCCACCCTCCCCTTTTCGATCTTTATCGCCGGCTATACCGGCGTGCTGTTGGCGGCCACCAACGTCCCCCTCTGGGCGCGAAACTATCTGCTGATCGGACCAACCTTTGTGGCCTCGGCGTTTTCCACCAGCCTGGCAGCCCTCTCGCTGGTGCTTGGAGTGGGCGAGGGTGAGCGGGAGGACACGGCGCGACAATTGGCGCGCGCCGAGACCGTTTGCCTGGCGACCGAAGCCGCCACCCTGGCAGCTGGTCTGGTTCACCTGGGTAAGCTCGGCAAGCCGCTGACCACCGGACGGTGGGGCCGTCTCTTCTGGCCGGTGATAGTGGGCGCCGGCTTGCTGACGCCACTCGGTCTGCAGCTTGGCGGACCGGTGCAAGGCCGGCCCGGCTCTTGGCCACGTCGGACCATGACGGCCTTGCTGGTACTGATCGGCGGCTTCACGCTACGCACGGTGATGATCTTCGCCGGACGCGAATCGGCCAACCGGCCCCAGGATTACTTCGAGTACACACGTGACCGGCGATGACCGGGTCAACCACAACGGGACAACGGGAGCCACGGCTGCATATCCGTCCCGGCATGGACGTGTACAGCGCGTATCAGAACCAGTACCTGGGGAGTGTGGTGCGGGTCTGGCAAGGAACGGGCGCCGCATCGTCCGCCGGCCAGCCCAGTCAGGACGCGGGCAACACACTGGCGGCAGGGAACGCGCCCATGGTACACGAAGAGGGCAACGTGGTGGGTCACGCCGAGCACCGGGGAAATCGAATATTGGGCGAGGATCTGGGGCCTTTCCCCACCAGCAAGGCGGGCAATACCGGCCCGCTCAACCAATCGGCCGGGCACGAGTTTGCCACGGGCCGCGCCGACCCACTGGCCAACGTCCGCTACTTCGCAGTGCGCCCCGGCCGGATCAACCTGGGCCTGCTGACCAGGCCGTTCTATGTGCCGACCTCGGCCATCCACAGTCTGTCGATGGAGCGCGTCGTGCTGGATGTGCAGCGAGAGGATATGCCTGCTGGGTGGAAGAGGCGACCGCGGTAGGTTGTTCTCGTGCTCTTGGCCCACGCTCATCCCCACCTACCTGTGCTAGGATGGTTCCAGTAAATTGCTACCGCGTTCACGCTGGAGAAGATACCGGCCATGGGAGAGACACGGGAGCGTCGCTGGCGCTCGCTGGTTTGTTGCCAAAACGGATAGATCGCTGCTTACAGGTACCGGCGTCGTTGTAAGCAGCGGGACGGACGCACTGTTCTCGGGTCTCTTCGGCGTGCTTGCCGGATGAGACGCGTCTGACTGTGCCCTCCTGCTATGACCCCATAGTGTTTCAGGAGGAATCCCCCGTGCCCATATCTCACCGAACTCAGATGCAGATTATCAAGCGCCGTCTCTCCGGCAAGGAGGGCAGCGAACGAGTGCGCGAGTTGCGCTCGATTCTTGAGGAGTTGCCCGGCTACAAGAACGGCCCGTATGCCGACCTGCGCAAGTGGGTGCAGAGCCAGATCGAGGAATCACGCGCCCGGTCGCGCACTATACAGCGCGACAGCATCGCGGTACGCCGCGAGGGCGCCGCGCAGGTAGCTCTGGTGGGCGCCCCCAACGCAGGCAAATCGTCGCTCTTGCACGCCATCTCCGAGGTGCAGATCAAGATCGGGAACTATGCCTTTACCACCCTGCGGCCGGTCCCGGCGCTGACCCGCATTAACGGTGTGCTGATCCAGTTGGTGGAGATTCCGGGACTGATCGCCGGCGCGGCCGAAGATCGGGGCGGCGGACGGGCGCTGCTCGGCGTGCTGCGCGGCGCCGATGCCATCGTCTATTGCCAGGATGTCACCGCGCCGCTGGATACGCTGCGGCAGGTCCGCGGCGAGGTCTCCGCCGCCGGTATCGACCTGCCGGCCCTGCTGGCCGTTACCAAGATGGATGAGGCCGATGACCTGGCGCTGACACGCCTCCGGGGGGCCGTGCCGGAGTTGCGAGTGGTGGGCGTCTCCGCCATCGACGACGACAGCCTGACCACCTTCAGGCAAGCGGTGTGGGAGCTGACCGGCTTGATCCGGGTCTATCTGCGCCTCCACGGTGATACGGACCAGGAGCCGGTGGCGCTGGAGCCCGGTGCGACGGTGGCCGATGTGGCCCGCGAGATCCACAAAGATATAGCGACCACTTGCCGGGCGGCCCATATCTGGGGTCCCTCCGCCCGATTCGACGGCCAGCAGGTAGGACGAGAGCACACCGTTCAGGATGGAGATACCGTGGAGATTTTGCTGTAGTGCCAGCAGGTGGTGTTGAGAATGAGCATGGACCTTCCCACGGTATCTATCAAAGGATTGAGCCGGCCAGGCTGGTTGTTGTCATACTAGGCAGACGGAGGCTGAGCGAGCCGATGGGATTGTGCGCGGCACGATGCTACCCGACGCCACGCCTTCGATCGACCGAGGTTGAGGTTTCTTGCTATGCCCACTGATATCACGGTGTTCGGCGCCGGCACTGTCATCTTTGTAGATGCCATTGCGGCGGCCATCGCTTTGGCCCTGTTGCTCTATCGGAAGCCGGGCAGCACTATTCTTCGCTGGACAGTTGCCGCCATTCTTACCCTGCTGCTCAGTTTTCTGGGCGCTCAGATCGCGGCGGCACTGTACAACGATCCCCGGCCGTTCGTGGCTGGCCACTACCGACCGCTGATCGCCCATGTCGCCGACAATGGCTTCCCTTCTGACCACTCTCTGGCAGCCGCGGTTATCGTCGCCGTGGTGGCGTTTGCTCGCTGGCTATGGTCCCTGCCCTTTGTGCTGTTGGGCGGGATTATCGAGGCAGCGCGAGTTGGAGCCGGGCTGCATCATCCGATCGATGTCATCGGTAGCGATGTGGTGGTCAGTATCGCGGCGGTGCTGGCCGCCGTCCTCGCGCCGGCCATAGCGCGGCGTCTGCTGCCCTACGTACCTGATCGTTTGCTGAAGCTGGTCGCCGCGCCCGAGCAGACCGGCGCCTAATTCGTTCCAGCCGAGGACCATTGGATGCCGTCAATAGAATCTCAAGACCTGCCGCTTCTCGAGGAGATGCCAACTCCAGACGAGGTGCGAAGGCGTCTCGCCGCCCACCTCCGTACCTGGCTCGGTGCATGGCCTCCCAGCGAAGAACTGCGGGTGGTCGCTGCCCCGCAGCGAACTCAGCCGGGGTGGGATGGCGCCATTCATGGAATCCTGGGGGTTGCCTCACCAGGCGGCTCGGTGCTCTCCGTCCCGCCGGAGGTGGCGCCGGCGGTGCGTGCCCTGGGTACCACCCTGGACGCCGTGGCATCCGGCATCGGCGCGGCGCTGGGGAAGCCAGGGGGAACGATGTTCCAGGGCGCCTTCCGCTGGTCGGACCAGCCGGCCCAGCTCCCCGATGCCGGTATCTGGCTGCCGGCGGAGGATCCCCGCATACCATCGTGGCTGGTTCCCTTCGGCGGCGATGTCCTGGTGGCACTAGACGACGATCAGCACTATATGGCGGGTGTGGGAATCAAGCGGCACGATCACTACGGCCATGAACTGGCCGTCGGGACCGAACCGGCCTACCGGGGACGTGGCCTGGCCCGAAACCTGGTGGCGCAGGCCGCACGGTGGACACTTCACAGCGGCGCGGTTCCTACCTACCTGCATGAGTTCAGCAACATCGCCTCCGCTCGCGCCGCGGATGCCGCGGGCTTCCCCGATCGCGGCTGGAAGATTCTCGGTTTCCACCTCGAGTAAACCTATATCTCCGCAGCCTCGGTTTGCATCTTAAACCCCTGGGGGGTATACTGGTGCCACGTGCATACCCGTCCGGGGTATGCATAGACGGTAATCCGAAGGATGAGGGCGAGTGTCTCGCCGTTCCATCGGACACATGCCCTCGTAGCTCGGTTTCGACCAGGATCTGCCGCCCAGGAGGCAACAATGTTTATTCTCGATGCCCTTCGCATCGCTTTTGATATGTTCTGGGAGGTGCTCTGGCCGCTGGTGCTCGGCTTTGGTCTCTCCGCGGTGGTGCAGGTGTTCGTCTCCCACGCGGCCATGGCACGACTTCTGGGCAAGGACTCACCGAAAAGCTTGACACTCGCCACCCTCTTCGGCGTGGCCTCCAGCTCCTGTTCCTATGCTGCGGTGGCATTAGCCCGCTCGATCTTCCAGAAGGGGGCGAGCTTGACCAATGCCATGGCCTTTGAGCTGGCCTCCACCAACCTGGTCATCGAGCTGGGGATTATTCTCATCGTGCTGATGGGTTGGCCCTTTGCTGCCTCGGAGTTTCTGGGCGGCATTCTAATGGTGATCCTGATCGCACTCATCTTCCGCTTCACACTGACACCCCGATTGGCCGATCTGGCGATTCGGCAGGCGCAAAAAGGTATTGCCGGCCGCATGGAGGGGCACGCGGCCATGGATATGAGCCTGCAGGGCGGCTCATTCCTCTCGCGCTTGTTCAGCCGGCGAGGGTTCACCGCCACCAGCCACCTCTTCGTGATGGACTGGGCTTCGGTATGGGTCGACATCGCCGGGGGCTTCCTCATTGCCGGCGCCCTGGCTGCCTGGGTGCCGGAGGCCTTCTGGAGAGCCTTCTTTCTCTCCAGTCACCCCACCCTGGCAAAGATTGAAGGTCCCCTGGTCGGGCCGCTGGTGGCCATCGTATCCTTTGTCTGCTCGGTCGGGAATGTGCCGCTCGCAGCCGTCTTATGGCGCGGCGGGATCTCGTTTGGCGGCGTCGTCTCCTTCATCTTCGCCGACCTGATAATCCTGCCCATCCTGGACATCTATCGAAAGTACTACGGCGGCAGAGTAGCGGTCTATATCCTGACGACCTTCTACGTCACCACGGCGCTGGCCGGCTACATGGTCGAGGTGCTGTTCGGCGCTCTCGGTATCATTCCAACCAACCGCGCGGTGGGCGTGATTACCGACGGGCCAAGCTGGAATTACACGTCCGTGCTCAACATCGTGTTTCTGTTCGTCGCTCTGGTGCTGTTGCTTCGATTCTTCCGCACCGGTGGACCCGCAATGTTGCGCATGATGAACACGCCGGAAAGCGAGATGGCGTCAGATGACCGAGAAAACGTTCATGCACCTCAGAGCCATGTGCTGTGACAGTCTCGGCCGTGCTGGGCGGCCCGCTGGACCCGCGCGGACAGGCTGCAGGAGCACGTGTCAACCCTGCCGGTCGACCAGCAGCGGGTCATCCGCCTCCACTTCTACGAGGATTGTGCTCTGGCGGACGTGGTGGACCTGCTCACATGACAGGGACAGGTAGCGTTGTTAGGAAGATGAGTTCCAGGATCCTCTGTTGAGGACCTGACGCAGATCACCTGAAGGCTCTCAGACTGGATGGATCTTTGGACGGTCACATCGCTGCGAACTCAATGAGGGCGTCGACAATGGTGATGGGGAAGGTATCACCGCCGCCATGGCCGGCGTCATCCAAAACGTACAGGCGGCTTGTGCTCCACCGCTGGGATAGCCGCCAGGCAGTCACTAGAGGGCTACTGACGTCGTAGCGTCCGTGGATGAGTACACCGGGGATACCGTTCAGGGTTGGCGCCTCGCGAAGCAGTTGGTTGTCCTCGAGGAATGCAACGTTTCGCCAATAGTGCGTGACCAGACGCGCGAACCGGAGGGGGAATTCCGAGTCGTCAGAGTGCGAGTTCGGGCGATGGCCAGGGGTGAGGGAGATGTGCGCATCTTCCCACGCGCACCACTCCCGGGCAGCATGCTCACGCACCGCAGGATCGGCCTCGAACAGTAGTGTCGCGTAGGCATCGACCAATGGCAGGTGCCGTAACGCCACGGGAACGGCGGCTGCGAATCGATCCCACTGTTGTGGGAAGATCCGTCCGACGTCGCGGGTCAGCCACTCGACTTCGCTGCGAGACGTGGTGGTCACGGCCGCGAGCACCAGCGCGTTCACGCGTTGCGGGTGCGTCTGCGCATAGGCCAGGCCCAGGGTTGTTCCCCAGGAGATGCCCAGGACGGTCCAGCTCTCGACGTCAAGGTGCAGTCGGAGCGCTTCGATGTCAGCGATGAGGTGAGCAGTGGTGTTGGTGGTCAGGTCGGCATCAGGTTCACTCGCAAGCGGCCGGCTCCGTCCGGACCCCCGCTGATCGAACAGCACGACACGGTAGGCGTCTGGATCAAAGAAACGTCGCTGTCCCGGTGAGCAGCCCGAACCGGGCCCGCCATGAAGATAGAGGGCGGGTTTGCCATGGGGATTGCCGCAACACTCCCAATACACCCGATGCCCATCGCCCACGTCGAGCATGCCGCTGTCGTACGGATCAATCGCTGGAAACCTGCCGTGCTTGTTCACATTCATTCCTTCTGTTTTGAAGAGGCAGAGGTGGAACCAACTCATTTCTAGCACTGTGAGCAGTCCATGCACGACGCTCCAGCATCACCGCTTTTGGATACCGAACCTCTCGTATCCAAATTGACTACCTGTTATGGTTCTCCCGCAAAGTTAATGCCGACGGGTAGTAATACGGAATCCGTCCGCGGCGGGACTTGAACGAGATGTCGGGCACTGGCAAATCCACGCTCATCCGCGAATTCGCCGCATGCGGCTACAAGGCCATCGATACGGATACCGATGAGGGGTCAGAATGGGTGACCATCGCTGACCACCCCGACCGGCCCGGCCCAGGCGAGGAGCCGGACCGGGTCTGGCGCGAAGACCGCATCCAACGTCTCTTGTCGACAGAAGACGCCGACGTGCTTTTCGTCAGTGGCTGCAAGTCAAATCAAGGGAAGTTCTATGTGCGATTCGACCACGTTGTCCTGCTCAGTGCGCCAGTCCCCTTGCTCATGGTCCGGATAGCCACCCGGACCACCAAACCGTACGGTAAGCACCCGGACGAACTCACGCGGATCCTTTCCGGGAAATGGCTAATGAGCAGCCTATGTCGCGAGGTTCCCTGTATCCACCGGATACCCTTCTTCCTCCATCTTTGACTCGATAGCGCTGAGCGTGGTCGACGATGGATCGTAGGTCACGCTGACCTGCTTGGCCGAGACGTCGACTGCCACGCGGTGCACGCCCGGCAGGGTGGCGACTTCACGCTCGACCGTTGCCTTGCAGTGGTCGCACGATATGTCCGGTGCGGTAAGGGTGATGGACTCCATGAACAAATCTCCTATCTGAAACTGACGCTGATGCCCCAGACGACTAGGATCACAGCGATGACAAACACCGCGATAGCGGTCACAGTAGCGGCACGCGTGCCGCGAAGCCGTAGCGAGTTGGAGACCACGGTGACCGATGAGAGTGCCATGGCAGCCGCCGCGAAAATGGGACTGATCTTGCCGAAGATGGCCAGCGGAATCAGGATGACGTTGTAAAAGAATGCCCAGAACAGATTCTGGCGAATCACGCGCATGGTGGCCCGGGAAAGCTTGATGGCCAGCGCCAGGCTCCGCAGGTCTCCTTTGACCAGGGTGACGTCGGCCGCCTCCATGGCAACGTCGGTCCCCGTTCCCATGGCGATACCGGCGTCCGCCTGAGCCAGGGCCGGAGCGTCGTTGATGCCGTCTCCAGCCATGGCCACAATTTTGCCAGCCCGCTGCAGGCGGACGACCTCAGTTGCTTTGTCCTCTGGCCGGACATCTGCCAGCACCCGACCGATGCCGACCTGATGGGCAATCGTCGCTGCCGTACGCGCGTTATCTCCAGTCAGCATGGTCACCTCGATGCCCATGGCATGGAGTTCTTGGACGGCCGCCGCCGACCCATCTTTGACTGCATCCGCCAGGGCGATTGCTCCCGTGACCTGGTCGTTCACCGCGACCACCATCACGGTCTGCCCACCGCCCTCGAGTCCTTCGATGGCCTGAAGGTGGCCATTGAGGTCGATCCCGTGTTCAACCAGCAGACGCCGATTGCCGATCAGGACCTGTCGATCACCCTGCGTGGCCTGAACGCCCCCTCCCGCGATGCCGGCGAAGTGTGACACGGTCATCTGCGCATCGAGTCCATCGGCCCGGGCCCGCTCCACCACCGCACGGGCCAGTGGGTGCTCGGAGCCTCGCTCGACGCTGGCCACGAGTTGTAAGAGTTCTGCTTCCGGGCGGCCCTTGGCGCCGTCGGACCCGAAACTGACGATCTGGGTTACCACGGGACGGCCCAGGGTGATGGTGCCCGTCTTGTCGAGGACCACCTCGTCGATCAGGCGCAGGCGCTCCAGGCTCTCACCACCGCGAATCAAGATGCCATTCTCGGCGCCGCGGCCTGAGCCCACCATGATGGCAGTAGGCGTGGCCAGGCCAAGCGCGCAGGGGCAAGCAATGACCAGCACGGCCACCGCCGCGATCATCGCCTGTACGGAGGAGTGGCCGCTTAACACCCAGCCCAGGTAGGTGGCTGCCGCGACCAGCAGCACCGCCGGCACGAAATACTGAGAGATCTGATCGGCCAGACGTTGGGCCGGCGCCTTCGAGATCTGGGCCTGTTCCACCAGGTGAATGATGCGAGCCAGGGCAGTGTCCTTGCCCACGCGCGTGACTTGCACCGTGAGGAAGCCATCAACATTGATACTGGCGCCGACGACGTCATCACCCCTGCCGCGATCCACCGGCAGGCTCTCTCCGCTTATCATCGACTCATCGACGCTGGCTTGCCCCTCCACCACACGCCCATCAAGCGGTATTTTTTCGCCGGGACGAACCAGCAGAAGGTCGCCCACCTGCACGCGCGAGAGCGGAACCTCTACCTCGATACCGTCGTGCAGCATGCGCGCCGATTTGGCTCCGAGGGTGGCTAAACGCTTGATAGCCTGGCCGGCACGATTGCGTGCTACCGCTTCCAGGTACTTGCCCACTGAGATGAGCGTGACGATGGCGGCGGCAGTGTCGAAGTAGGTCTCGGCATTGATCTGGAAGAAGGTGGCCCAGACGCTATAGAGAAACGCCGCGGACGAACCCAGCGACACCAGCGTGTCCATATTCGCGGTGCCATGCCGGGTGGCCCGCATGGCGCCAAGATGAAAGTTCCTCCCGACATACGCCCAGACGGGAAGAGCCAGGGCCAGTAGAACGATGTTCTCGCCGCTGAACCGGTTCATGAAGAGCATGCTCAGAATTAGGAGCGGCGCCGTCAGAGATGCGCCAACGGCGATGTCGATCTGACGGCGGCGAGCTATTTGGGCCTGCCGAGCCAGCACCTCGTTCGCCTCGCTGTCGGTCTGCTCTGGTTCGATCAGACGGGCGTGATAGCCGGCGCGCTCGACCGCGGCCAGCAAGGCCGGCGCCAGCGCGCTGCCATGGACCACCGCCCGCTCGGTGGCCAGGTTGACGCTCACCTCGGCGACAGCATCGACTTTTGCCAGGCTACGCTCCACCCGACGAACACAGGACGCGCAGGTCATCCCTTCGATGGCCAGCTCCACGTCCTGGTCAGCCGCATCCGGCCCGTGCGGCGGTGAACTCCGCGGTGCTGTGGTGGCGTTTTCAACAATTTGCATTCGCACTCTCTCTATTTTTCGTGGACAGGCGATAGACCTAACGCCCCATCGCTCTACCCAGGGTCTCGACCAGCTCCTGTATCTTGCTTTCCGCCGCGTCGGTCTTCACGGCATCGACCACGCAGTGGCGAACGTGGCCTTCCAGGAGCTGGAGCGACAGTTCACGTGCCGCGGCCTGGACCGCACTGAGCTGATTGACAATGTCGATACAGTACCGATCTTCTTCGATCATGCGCCCGACGCCTCTGACCTGCCCTTCCAGACGATTCACGCGCTTCGTCAGCGCCTCACGATTGTCGGTATATCCGGTTGCGGTCCTTGCCACGTGCGTTCTCCTCCACATCTACTGCAATCATTATACCCCCATCGGGTATGCGGGCCCAACATCTCATCAGCCTGGAAGGGATTCACTCCGAGGGTACGAGGTTACCGCCCGGCGCCCGGCGTCAAGCTCAGCCAGGAGTGCTCCTGATTGGTCGTGCCCACCCGCGCTGTCCCCTCGAAGCGATACGCCGGCACCAAGTATGCCGTTCCATGGTTCCCTGACACCAGAACGAGGACGGGGTCAATACGGCGGAGCGTAGCCCGGGCGGTAGCCCGGATGCCTGCTTCCACTCCCTGGATATCCGACGGCGCTCGGCCTGAGATCACATCCCTCCAGGCCGATACCGTGGATCGCGCAGCCACGCTACCCGACTGGGTAACCGGCGGCCAGACCCATGCCTCGATAATACTGTGGTCGGGGGTCATCCAGAGCGTTGCCTCCTGGATCGTGGCTTGCCCCACACCGTGCCAGCCCAGCACCACCTGCCGCACTCTGGGATACGCGGAAACAGGTCCGAACGAGCGAAGCGGCATCAAGCGTCCCGGCCACCCCAGTGCGGTGAGCCAGTGGCGCGCTACCCGCACCGCCGCCGCCTGGGTGACCGGCTGCGTGGCGCGCGGCAGGCGAAAGTTGCGCCGGTCATGATAGATCAGCTCCCCCGTGGTGAGCGAGACAGCCAGGCTGTGGAGCAATCGATGGGACCCGGGGCCACCGTCGGCTGCCACCAGCCAGATGGACCTGTTGATCAATACCCGGCGAACCGGCGCGTGAATAGCCAGGAGCTGCCGGGCGCGAGCCGCGACGCCGCGCTGGGATACCAGCCGGTAGGCGTGTACCTCAAATGGACGCTGGGCCGGTCGAGGGCGAGCGACACGCACCGGTCCGGCGAAGGCAGCGCCGGATGATGGGTGTACCAGACTGAGCGTGGGGACCAGGCGCGAGAACGCGTGCGCCGGCGCCGGTAGATTGAAGAGCAGGTCCGCTCGCGTGGGGTATGGCGCCCGTAAACCAGCTCCATGGGGGTGATTGAAGAGGAGTGCGCTAACTATTCCCGCCACGACTGCGAGTACGCTGAGCGCCGGGAGAAATCGCTGACGTGGGCGGGGCACCGACCGGGCACCGGTAGGGCGCAGTAGGTGTGCACGAAGCCGGCGTGCGAACGTGGGATGAGGCGCCACCTCCTCCCCATGGAGGAGGTGTGCGCGGAGGGTCCGGGCGAACGTCTCGTCGATGTCGCTCTCGGCACGGTCTAGTTCGCGCATGAACCCGCCTAGTTCGTCCAGCCGGTGCGCTAGCTCGCGTTCTGCCCTGGAAAGACCGTCCAGGTCCCCCTCGTCATGCATCGCTCAAATCCCCTGCCCCCTCCTCCGTAATACGCCCGTGGAGCGACTTCAGAGCACGCCGAAGTAACTGCTTTGTCGCTCCCTCGCTGCGCCCCATCCGCTCCGCGACATCGGCGAAGCGCTGATCCTCATAGAAGCGCAGTCGCACGACCTCTCGCTGGTCCTCCGGCAGCATGGTAACGTGCGTGTGCAGCCAGTACGCCTGCTCCCAGTCCTGCAGAATGGCGTCCTGCCGCAGGAGTGAGAGGTTATAGCTCGATGGAGCGGAATGCCCCGATCGCCGGCTGCGATCGATGACCGCATTTTTCGCGATGCGCAACAGCCACGCCGAGAACGGTTGTCCCCGCTCCTCATACCGGCAGATGGCTGCCAGCGCCCGCTCGAAGGTCTCCGCCGTCAGATCTTCCGCGTCTTCACGCGTCTGGCTGTACTTCCGACAGAAGGCATACACGCGGGGAAGATAGCAGTCGTACACCTCCGCGAAGGCGGCACGGTCGTAGGTCGACCGGATGATAACGTCTGGAGGGACTTCGCCTGGCATCGCGCCCTTCTTTGCAGGCACTCGGCTCCATAGCAAGCGCCCCCAGGTCCACGCTGCATGAGATACCGGTGCGCGTACCTTTTTGTGGTTCGGGTGCGTTTTACTATACAGGGCCATCTATAGTGTATTCCAAAACCTTCCTTTCGTCAAGTTGCGGCACACATATTGCTAGGTGTTCTTGTAGTGCCGTTCAATTCCTCGGACGTATTACCCCGTAAGGACTCCCCTTAGTCAGGATGTGGACAGGGAACGAAGGAGCCGGGACAGCAGATGAACGACGTGATGAGAAGGAGGGATTTGCTCACAGACATGGTACTCAGTAGAAGGTCGGCACACGGAAACAGGAGGTTTGAATGAACACGGGAACGCAATCACCTGATCAGTTATTTGGCTGCGAGGTGACAGACTCAAACGGGAATAAGGTCGGCAAGGTCGACGGTGTCTGGGTAGACGATGCTACGAACGCCCTCGAATTCATCGGGGTCAAGATCGGCATGCTGATGGGCAAGACCCACATTATTCCGGTCACCCAGGGGCAGACGGGCAGCGGCACCATCACCGTGCCCTACGCCGAGAGCCAGATCA
>JAABUZ0100000320.1_pt1 | contig 121477 bp, 109 predicted proteins | sample 5562091 | NCBI WGS metagenome assembly JAABUZ01 (sample SAMN12813069, study PRJNA571459) | rock metagenome | isolation source: Antarctica rocks | place: Antarctica: Victoria Land, Linnaeus Terrace sud | collected 2015-12-21 | reverse complement strand
CTCCCCTTTACGCCTCGCCCACCCCCCCCCCCCCCCCCCCCCCTCCACAACTTCCAGTCGCAGAAACAAAAGCTCAGAGAACCCGCCTTGCGCACTGTAGATCGTTCCACCCATCCGGCGCCGCGCGCTTGGCCGTGCGGGTGCAATTCTGCTCGGTGGGGTATGTGGGAGTGTGGTGGGGATCGGGTGGTTGTATTTGAAATTGGTGGTTTGGTCTCTGGGGGGGTTTCAAGGAGGTTACTGGGGGTGGTGGAAAAGCCGGGGCAAGGGTGGGGGTAAGATGGTTTCTGGGGTGGGGAAGAACGCGGGAGGGGTGGGGTGGTGTGGGGGGGAGTGGGGGGGAGTCTTTCGAGCCTGGAGGCGGGGAAGTGGGAAGAGCTTATTCGGATATAGGAGGTAGATGGTGTCTATGCAGGAACGAGGGAAGAGGGCTGGTTGGGAAATGTACGACAGTTGGTGCAGGTACATGGGGGCTTGGGTGCGGGATGGGCTTTTCTTAGGAAGGGGAGTGAAGAGTCTTCTGAGTGGATATTTAGACTGTTTGGGTTGTTTGGAGTCGTTGGTCTTGAATGATTGGTGAGGTTATGGGGGACAAGATGAGAGAGGATGGACTGAGCTGTAGTACTGAGGCCGGATATCCCACATAATCACCAAACGGGTATGCACAGCTTCGGAACTCAGGGAATATAACAGAACAACCATGAAAAACTACCCATCCAAAATTACCGGAATTGCGTTCTCTATATTAATAAGCAAGGAAAAATTACCACACGCTGTAGTCCACCTCCATGCTGTCTCCCCACGTACTGTCTTCAGCAAGCCGAAGAGGTGACGAAAGCGCCATGCCGATACCGCCAGTACTCCAATCCCACGCATTTCTTCGCGGCGAGAGTGGTGACACCTCGTCCTGATCAAAATCGAAGTTGAAACCTGCATGGCCAGGTTCGACGCTGGCCTTCTCGAATGAATTTGATAGGTCAGACAGCATATCAACATCAGCATCGGCGGTTGCGTCTACTGTGTGAAAGTTTGGCTCGGCTTTTGAGTCTGTCGAAGTATTGGGATCATCCAGATCCATCTCGTCGGGTTCTGCGCTGAAGAGTGGCTTCGGAGCAATCGATGATTCGTAGTTGCTGTGCTGCTGTGACTCAAGAAAGCGTTCAAAATATCTGGTAAATTCTAGAGCTGGGCGGCTGATCTCCGAGTCTGCACCTAAACTCAAAAATAGACCGAATGAGCCCGTGTAGCTTTTCGATTCCAAATCTTCAACACCGTCCTGCCTAGGTGAGTCAGAATCAAGGAAAGACTTAGGACCATACCCCTTCGAATTTAGGAATCCTCCAAGATAATTGGAGAAGTCGAGTGCAGGGCGACTGACCTTTTCATTGCTCGAAGACGGCTCTCTTAGGGACGAACTCTCTTCTATAATCGGTGACAGAGGAGTAATGATCTTTGCTTGTTTTCTTGCTTTTCGCCTCGTGGTGCGCTCTGCTAATGACTTGCAGAATGTCTTAGAAGTTCTCCTCTCACTTCTTGGTGCTGCTGTTGTAGGTTGTAAGGAAGACGATTCGTCGCATGTAATGGCTGGCGATGCGAGCTCCGCCCCACTCATAGACTTTCCGGAGTCCTCTTCTGCTGCGATAGCAGGTGCTGTTGGTGTGCTCGCCAGAGGGTTCGGGTGCTTTATCAATTTTTGAGGCGGTCCGGTCAATTCCGAGACCGAGCGACTATGTCTGGTAGTCAGGTACCTTCGGACCTTATCGTCGAGCTCTTGGGCTGGCCCTTCAGGCCCAAACTTTACAGATGTTGACCCGTCGAAATTATAGGAGAGGGTGACTTCGCCTTCGAAAGCATTATCGTTGATTCTATTAGTATGCCGTTCCGGGTGCCAACGACTAGATCAATCTCGGAGTCAGTATTACTCTATAAAATAAAAGCAGTGGATGGCGTGGGAGGTTGTCCAGCGCGGCTGCCACTAAGACATGTTTCACGCTTCTTGAGCATTCGAAAGGGGAAAAGATGCCCAAGAAATTTACTTACCACTCACTAGGATGGAAGCAATTGTTGGAACAGCCTTTTGCTTCCACTTTTTTCTTTCGATTCAGGGTTTCCCTTCTCATTGAGTACAAGTGCCAGCCTTTGTAGTCGAAGTCACTAGAGCAAGCATTCCTGCGTTTCAATTTTCCTGTTCTCTTACTCGCTTTGACCTCACCCGTGCATAGATAATGGCCATCAATGAGACATCTTCGACTTGCACCGAGTGGATACTGTGTATGGCACAGATGGCACCGCCAGGTCCACCGGCTTGGATCGACGGGTTTCCAGCAGTCTGCCCAGAGATGTTGCTCTGAGACCGTCGTGGGTGATGGAATGGTATTGATTGAACGGGTGGCCAGCGGACGAGGCCGTAAACCAAAGGGTGATTTAGGGCTTGCTGGTGAGGTTGGCCCTGAAGTATATTGGAGACTAGAAGGCTGCAAAGGCGCGAATTTTGAGCTAAAGTCCCTCATGTTGCAGTCGACTTGGTCTTGTATCGCCTCAAGCGAAATCGGACCTTAAAATGTGCGAAGGATTGTGCTTCAAAGATACATATACACTGCACCGTGAGTCATGTATCAAGATGCGTATTCAATGAAGGTCTTGAAATCAACGAGGAAGACCAGCTTCCTAGACAGAATACTATGCAATTGAGAGTTTGCTGGAGAGGAGAAGTATACAGACTTACAAAACCCTAGGACACTGCGCGTTAATGGAGGTGGTATTGTCAAAGGGATGGTTTTTCCCCATCACAAAGCACGCACACGTGGCGCAACAAGGCCAATTACCGGCACCGCATGTTGAAAGAGAATGTACATAATTCGTTAAAGGGGAAGAATTAATCTTTGTTCCATTGATCAGGCTTTCGCCATCACTCATAACCCTTTGTCCTTATCACTGGCCGGGCGGTGGCTGAATGATAACATTGCATTCAAGCAGCAGGCCAAGCTTAAACTGAAAATCTTGTAGACATCAAGGATGTTTGTACGATGTGTGAAGAGGGCCAGTCTCCCAAGGCAAGTTTCGACGCGTGTGAAGCCATTCAATGGTTCTGTCTAAGGCGTATTGACCTCTTCACAACTACTATCATGCCGGTAGTATCTAGCACAGCTATTGCCCGTCAAGCAAGCATATTCTTAGTTATATTAGGAAGAGGAAGGAGTCTGGGCTATCACGAGCTTGAAATAACCGACAATGCCAAGACCTTTGAGGCCAAGGCCGGAAGCGGTTCCGCTCGTGAAAACCAGACGAACTCAAGTTAGTTCTGCTGTATGCCTCGCAGCCAAATTACCCAATCGAATTGTCCGACTCCGAGAATATTGAACAAGGCTGCTATCACTGCTGGGGGGCGTTGGGAGGCTATGCGCATTCTCACCCCCATCCCCTATCGGCCCTTTGTGTCATTCACGAGAAATAGCTTGGGGCAACTGCTCGACTCCCTTGAGTCGTCCGCGACCCACGCTGAAAGAGAAATTGGATCTCCAGCTAGGAAGCAAGAGAAGACATCCGAACAGACTCTGAATTCATGGACCCTCTGTCGGTAGCGGCAGCCGTTGTTGGCCTGCTTGGAGCGACCGCGACTGTCAAGACAATCTTGACCAACATCATCCATGCGACGAATTATGCCCCAAAACTCGCAAATGGCGTTCTTCAGGAGGTGTCCGACATCAATGCCTGTCTCACGCAGTTGCAGGTTTTCCTGCTGGGAACAAGAATTGGCACAAGGTCACGCACTGCACTTATAATGTTGGAGCAGGTTGTGGCAACATTGACGGCATGTGTCATGACTATGTCGGAACTTGAAGAGATTCTCGAGTCCTTGAACGATCCCACCCCTACAGGGTTGACTAGTCGAATAGCGTGGATGAGGAAGGAACCTGCGTTGGCCAGGTTATGCCTGCGCCTGTCTTCGTCGAGACAATCTCTCAATCTAATGCTTACTACCATAACATGGTACGTCCTAGCTGGCTCGAGACTATTCATCGCTCGCTCGGTCTAAGCTGACTGGCACGTCAAACAGCGCCTCCGTAGACCGGGCTACTACTTCGGTTGAGACACTGACCAGCGTTGTTCAACATTTAATGCAACACAATCAAGATCTGTGTAGGCGGATCGACAATCTCGAGTCTCTACCTTCTGACCAGGCTATAAAGGAGGCAACCTCTTTAACCGAGAACCAAGGCAATGACGAGGACGATGCATCGACGATCCGGCCGAAGCAACAGGCGACTGATCCAATATTGAAGGCTAGCGAGCCAGCCGCGACAGCTATGAAGAGGTTCACATTCGAACAAGATCTTAGGCGTTCTAAAGTATACCGTCGAGCTAGGCGGAGAATGTCACGCGAGTCTCTACAGTCCTCTGCCGCAACTTCTTTTGGATGGTCGTGCCTTTCTGAGACGAGCCTTGCTAATGTGTCAAATGTGTCTGTCATCTCGTTGCCAATTTCGGCGAACGAGCTCGCAAACGCTCAGCACTATGCATGGTCTTCGACCAAACAAGACGGCTTGAACCGGGTTAGATCCAGCCGCCAGCATCGGGTACCATATATGCCTAAATTGGTATTGCCAAACACTCCTACACCAGTTCTTGCCGGCGGATGGGATAGAATTGACAACGTGGCCACGGAAGCGCGCGATCATTACGACGAACAGGAAATAGCAATTCTAGGTTAGCAAGTCCTCCATATTCAAATCTCTATGGGGTAGATTCCAGCGATGGCGAAAATGATGTCCCTTCTCTCTATAACGGAAAGCTAGCATATTCGGGGGTTTGGCGTTCATTATCCTTACTTTTCATTGGCAAGCTAGGTCAGGCAATGGATTCTACTCCTTTTGAGGACGTGGTAATCCACCATTGCGACACCTTGTGCTGATAGGTTCTCGTGGTTCTAGGCACCTCGCTGTCAGGTAAAACTACCATCCACAGGCAAATCCACGCTTTGTGTGGCTATCAATATACCGAGGATGAAAGGGAAGAGATTCGCGCTATTATCCTGGATAATTTGATATCTGCATCATTGCTAGTATCTTTTAGATTTGATCATTCTGGGATCCAACTAAGCAAAGAGGCGCACAAGGTTCGTATAGCATAGAGTTCGCCGCACCCTCTCACTATCCTAACCCGAGACTTTAGTGGTTGGATACTCTCAAATCATTCCACGCGTCGTGGGGCACAATTGTGCCGTATGATGCCGTTGTCTCTTATGTACGAGCATTCCGTGAGCTGCTGAGTAATTCGAAAATTCGTCGTCTAATACGCTCGGAGGACGATGCAGGACTTCACGACAACATCGGATTGTATGTCTTCTAATTGGATCGGTACCCAAGGAGCTCACTAAGCACATTTGTAGCTTTTCATTTCGCTTCGAGTCACTTTTTGTAGAGAGTTGTACAGCTGCGGATCTGGACATGTTCCGCTCCAGATTGGAAACTCCAGCACCGGCCGTGCAGATCCACGTACTCACTTGGATCTGTTCGATATCATGCCACTGACGTTGGTGGGAGACGGTCTGAACGGAACGAAACTTGGCGCACAGCATACTCCAACGCTAACTTAGTCATATATACAGCAGCGCTGTCAGGATACTGTCGTCGGTTGCCAGACTACAACAATGCGGTATGTAGACGGGGATGTCCGGAGAGAAGCTAAGCCGTTGACAATCACTAGAACCAGCTGAGAGATGCTATGAGCGCATTCGAAGATATCGCCATTTCTGTCACAATTCCTATCATCCTCCCGTTCACCAAGACAGATGTGTTCGTAGAAAACCTTAAGGTACAGCCCTTCTCCAAATTCTTCCCAAAGTACACCGGTATGATGGACAGCACCTCTATATGTGCATACATTGCTACTGTATTCCAACGCATTCACAAAAGGCCTAACGGAAAATTGTACATCCGCTTCGTGAATGCGACCGATCCCGATGCTTTCAAGGAAGTCTTCGAGGAAACTAAACATATACTCAGGCCACAGCGTGTGTCGCCTAATCATCGTATTCGGCAATATTTACCATGGAAGGAGCCGCAGTCACCTCACGAAGCTTCGAGCCCCACTACTATGCCGTTCTAACCGGCCTCCGATAACGACTCCAGATTCCATTACTTGCATATACAGCCTTTGCTTGGCGATCTCACATTTCCTGGATGAAGGTGCCAATCCTGAACTCGATCTTAGATCTGATACCTCGCCCTGGAAGCATGCTATCAATCTAGCGGTGATCTCACCGGTGGCACATGACAAAATTACATATGTTCCTCGTGCCGCGGCGGAAGGACCGTCGTTGTACAAGACGATGTGGCCGGAATACACTCAAAACCCTTGCTGGTCAATAAAGGCCTTATGATAGAAGTGAATCTGGTATTTGGTAATTCACGATACTCGACTGTTGGAACAATGCTCTCTCTTGCTCCGGGGCCCTCGCCAATGACCACCACGCATCCTCGAAGTACCAGGCCTATTCTGTTTTCGCGAAGGAGATATACATTCAACAAGCTTCGGACAGACGCATGCAGCGAGCATTGCTTTGCCAATTGCCAAATGTCCGCTAGGTTCATCGAGTTGATATCATGGATGCTCCTACTTGGTGACTACTTAACTTTTCACTAGCTATTATATTATCTAGATTTCAAGTACGTTCTCTATCATTTTCGTCCTACAAGACTGCTTCAAGTGCTTGCATCTTACAGAAATCCATCTCCATCATTCTCAGAGAGTCCGCATGGGCTTCATCGCAATCATGTCATTTGCGCCCATCAAGGTAGCATAGTCGCGCAAAAGTCAGAATGGACATCAACCATTGACGTTGAGTTACGACGATCACTGCTGAGCGGTCTCTGTGCCGGCACCAGGAGCATGATTTGGGAGCAGTACGGCAGGTACCACCGGAAGAAGTAGTGTCTGTGCTGAAGCAGGAATGATACGCCTTGTTGACAGAGGTCGCTAGGGCTTGTTGGGCGAATCTCGCACTATGAACGCGTGGAGACGCTGATAGGCGATATTGAAGATAGGAAGAGGGTTGAGCCAATTGAAGACAAGTGCACGAGGAGGTTGAATGGGAATCTGGACGATAGGGGAGCTTGAGGATGGGTTGTCCGCCAGGGGCCCCGATGGAGCGCCGGGGAGGCCGAAGATAATGCTTGGGAGGTTCAACGGCCAACATGTCGCTCGCTTCTTGAATAGAGCTACAGTGTGTACAGCGTTTCCATGACAGGATCGGCGATTTGCACGTCGAGTAGTGCAATGTTACTGTTGTGGACTGGTTTGTGCGCCATCGCAATGGCTGGTTCGGCTCGGTGTCACCCACAACCTTCGGCAGGCAACGAGGTCATCTCAACGGAAAATCTCCCGTTTCCATGCCCTGATTGTTCTAATCGCGAAGAGTTTACGATTCAATGCAGCTGACGGCGCACACGCTTTCATGTAACGCAGCCATCCACCTCATGTCGCACAGCGGTCGCTGGATACCTAGCTACAGGACTGGGCCTCTCTGTGGACGGCTGAGTGGGGAAACCCAGAACATTGGCATCCAATGGACGCTTACACCTTCCCGAAAGCACCTGCATCGCACAAGTCGCGTGGACGTTTTAGCGAGAAGATGGCGTGTTGAACAAGTGTGCAGTCTGGGCGTGAGACTGAACTTTCGAACTTAAGAGAAAAATGCATCCTTGATTCAAGGCTGAATTCTATCAAGCTTGCTATATCGATCTCTGTCTCTACTTGCGATATTCGAAGAAGTGCAATTCTGGACATCGCGTCCTGACTTTGTAAGAACGAGCAAATGGTAGCTTCGCAGTGCTGTATCACTTATTCTTAAAAAGGCCCAGGACATCGGCCGGAAGCTGATGTGGTTCACGAGTCCAGCCTGAAAGCCCTTCGCCCGAGACCTCTCTAGGGCTCGAGTCATCATGGACCATGGCAGAGATGCTTGCAGAGATGCGCCAGTCTATGGCAAGCTCGCACTCGCCGTAATCACAGCCGTCTCTGTGCACCATGGCTTGTTTGTCCACGGAGAATGGCACCTACACAGCCCTGCAATCCTCTTCTATCATTTGCTGGCTCTTGTCCTGTACACTGCGTTCTTGGTAATCGTCGAGCAATGCGCGGCCATCCCGGCTCTAATGGCAGCCACATCGGTCTTTGGTGCTTACCTTACGGCTCTATTGACGAGCATTGCTGTCTATCGAATCCTCTTCCATCGCCTTTCACGAGCAGGGTTCCCCGGCCCACCTCTCGCCCGGATCTCAAAGCTTTGGCACGTCTGGGCCTGCAGTGATTCGAAGAATCATCTGGTCCTTGATCGACTAGCCCAACAGTACGGCGACTTCGTTCGGACCGGTAAAATGCCTGATTTTCAAGCAGCTAGACTAGTATGGCGTTCAAGCTGATTTTTCTCAAGGACCAAACGAGCTCACGATTACCCATCCAGATGTCTATCAAGACATTGATGGGCCAGGGAGCGCGTGCAGTAAAGCTGATTGGTACGACTTCAACCTTCCGTTAAAGTCGCTGCTCACAGCCCGTGATCGAAAGAGTCATGACAATCGCAGGCGAATATGGGATCAGGCCTTCTCAACTAAAGGTCAGAAGAGGTTCCTCATGCCGAGCGCGTAAGCTGAAGAGGTATATTAGCCCTGGTCCGATACAAGGAGAGGGCGTTGGAGTACGTCAAACTGCTTGAAGAGCACATCGCTACCGACGTTGCCGCCGGCCAGCCGACAGGCGTGAAGACGTTGTTTAGTTGGTTCGGTTTCGCGGTGATGGGAGATTTCGCTTTTGGTAATTCTTTCAGTGTGCTGCACAATGAGGAATGGGACACTACCATCTTGAGGGTGCAGGAAGGTTTGGAGTTATTGGGCCCCTTGTCTCCGGTACCATGGCTCATGCAGCTTGGATTCAACGTGGCTGGGTTCCTGCCGATGAACCAGAACTGGTTCGCCATGCTTGGATGGTGTCGAAGACAGATAGAAATCCGAGCGCCGGTACGACTGTGTGGGAGCAGCTTCGTTCAGTGACAGGCCTACACTAAACTGCAGGCAGCTCATCGAAGATGACAAGAATCACTCGGATTTCGATGTGACGTACTGGCTCATCGATGATGCTCGAAAGAACGGCTTCACAGAAGCGGACTGGAATTGGCTCAGTGGAGACGCAGTATTGGCGATATTGGCTGGGAGGTAATCAAAACCGCAGACCCTCGGATCGAGAATGTAGGCTTAGTGGAAGAGTGATACAGTTACCTCGACGTTGATCAACCTGTTCTACCGCCTGGCGGAAGACCCTGGCAGACTTGAGAAATTGCACGCCGAGGTGGCCGCGGTCGATTGCTCAGATGACAAGATACTGCAGAAGCTGCCGTATCTCAACGGTGTGATCAACGAAACCCTTCGATTACATCCCGCAGTGCCCACGGCAGGTTACAGGAAGACACCGAAAGAAGGTGCAACAATATGCGGCAGATTCGTTCCTGGAGAAACCACTATTGTTGCTCCAAGGTATACCATATTCAAACGTTAGGTGGACCTGGCTCTACATGCTTTTCCGCACGCTTACACTTCAAAAGGTGACGACTGCTTCGAGAAGGCAACGTCTTTCATTCCTGAAAGATGGTGCGATAGTCCAGAGTTGGTTAAGATCAAGGCTGGATTCGCGCCTTTTGGTACAGGTAAAGGCCTTGGGCAGAAGAATTGACCATCGAAGGGCCCACTTCAGCTGACAAAAGGATAGGTCGGTTCGGTTGCGTCGGAAAGAATCTTGCACTAGCCGAGCTGCGTCTTGTCACCGCATTTCTGGTCAAGAAATACCATGTCAGCTTCGCGGACGAGAAGCAGACTTCTTCATTCCTAGACGACGTCCACGACTACTTCGTAACCACGACCGGGCCCCTCGATCTCCAGTTTCGAGCCAGGCCCATGGCCGAAGCAGCGTAGGATAGCTGCTTCATGAGAGAAATGAAATGACAGTACTGGGAAGAAGAGACTGAACATGCATTGTATATTGGACATGCTAGTGCCAATGTTGTCGCTGTCTAAAAGGCTCCCGCGAGGCGCACGCTTCTTTCTGGGAGTCTTGTGGATTTTGGTGGGCAAGGCAATTTTGGGTATTGTGACCTTCTGAGAATAATGATCAGTCATCTCGACTTGTACCTGCTCTATTTATGCAGGTGGTACTTGTCGAAGTACGAGGCGTTGAGGATTAGCAGTGCAACGAGGACTTGAATGTCCTTGAGTATCGCTAGGGTGGTAAATTGTAGTGAAGTTCAAGAGTTCGAGTTCGAGGAAAGTAGGCTGAATCTATGTCTTAGCAGGTTTTGATGCTTCTTGTCGTGAACAGTATCAACAGCTTTGTTGTAAACTTTTCGAGGAGGTTGGAATCTTGTTTGCGGGTCACAGCCTCGGTGGCATTGCCCCAAAACAAGTATTAATCATGGCGAATTCGATTCGAAAGAACCATTCAGATCGAGACACAGCGTATTCCTATGACTTCGCTTGTGTTTTTCTCTCGGGAACCCTATATCGCGGCTATGACGATTTTGCGGTCAGAATTGATCATGTGGTAATAAAGGCGGTCAACTTCACCTCTGGGCAATCTGAGAACAAGTCTCTGTGGAGCCAACCAGAAGGACTCGGATCTTCCTGAAAATCTACGACAGGCTCTCGCCATGATAAGCGAGCATACAACGTTGATCTCATTATTCGAAGAGGAGCAGATAGGGGACCTTGGTGTCGTCGTATGCAAATAATTCGCATCGATAGATAGGGCTCTAGCCAATAAATTCAGTATATCTGGAAAACACTGAGACAGGTGCACGTTACCCAGGGAAAGAGCTCGTTGGATATAAGCAGGCCTTGGGCCGTTTGTGTTATATCACAACCCGGCCTAGGTCCTCCGAAATCTAGCGGGGCCCTGGCATCGGATTACGCTCTTGTTCATGCAGAGCACCATCACTCGCCAGCATGCATTGGTCGTGGGACGGCACTGTTGTTTTCGGGGTTACGGCGAGCCCGCTGCCGTCAACGTCTGTATAGGTCACCTGCTTATCAAAACCTTCGCTGCCGGCATATCGTTTCGCGTTAAGCCACTGCTTGAAGCAGGCTGGTCTAGTGCGTGGTTCCCAATCATACTACTCCACCGACGGTGGACCTCGCTGGTTGCGTAGAGAGACTGTCAAACCTCTTCAACAACCATGCTGACCGCGTGGACGACCGAATGCCATGGTTCAGGGCTGTGATGTCTCTGAGAGAGCCGTGAGTGCGATAGACATTGACTACGGATGCGGCGAACTTCAGCTGCAGCATGATGTCGTGCGAAGGGTATGTCGTATTTGTCCGCCATCGCCTACATTGTGACATAGATTTGCGAGTCGGCATTTCATTGTTTCGAGCCAAGGGTAGGGGTAAATCAGATGGTGTGATGTAATCAGTACACAGTAGTTCCTTGATAGGCGTTTCTCTACTGACGCATACTAGAATCATCTCGAAATCGAGACCTTATGTTCCGTGTTGACAAGGTGTCATTGTATTTCCGGTTCGGAGTTCAACATGTGTACCAGTATCTGAGATGTTGCCTCGATAGAAGTGATAGACAATCTTCAGCTACATAGTCTTGCGTTATCGGACCACGTAGATATGAGACCGTATAGAGAACTACCTAGCTGTACATTGGATTGGATTGGCAGTGTGTCGTCCGAGTTTAGAGATAGAGAGAAAAGTGAGAGCGAGCGTGTCGAGTGAGCGATGCCACGAGAAATCGTAGATGAAATGTAACCTAGAAGCTTTTTGGCGCGATCTTTTCTACCAAACCGAAGACAGGAGCAATCCCCAGTTTTCTCAAGAGCTGGGAAGATTTACGTCGCCACGACGCGCTAGGCGAATGGTAAAGGGTCAGTGATTAGCAGCGGCGATTTGGATCACGCCGCGATGACTTGTAACGGATGTCGCCCTTGGCTGTAATGTTGGAGGGTGAGGAGGACTTCAAGATTTGAGTATAGACGCCAATGGTGCAACTTACTACCTAATGCCTTGTATTGAGTTTCGGATGATCTTCCTGCAGCAAGAATCATTTGAACATCAAATTCTGCGTTTCAAACTGAGTCGAGAGTATTGGATGGCGCTTTGTCTATGACTAAGGCATTCGTTGGTCGTAGTGTCCCACGATTTATTGTGTAAAGGTTGAATGTCTTTAGAATTACCATTCTTGTTGGCAATACCTAATGCTCAGCTTGCTCCGCGATCACCGTTTGGGAAGACATGCAATTCCGAAAGAACCGGAGGAGCCTTTAAGAAGCAATTATGAACGTAACATTAATGTCACTCATCTTCCAGCCAATTAGATTGCGCACGGGTAGAATGGTGTTCTCTACGATTCAGTACCGACCATGCAGTCCCGATTATGCAAGATACCGACTGCTGATGGCCGTACGGCGTGGTGCAGCTGACATCATGCGACAATGACCATAGTCAGATAAGCAGAGTGGTCTGCATGGTTCCTGTTCACTCGAGAACCTTTTTTTCAATCATGCTAGGAAATGCCAGCATATGGTTTCAAATCCTTCATTCAACGTCTAAGATCTCTGTCATAAGTGGAAAGTACTGGAAAATGATAGTACGTAAGGAGACATGTACTTCTCCCAGCCGTTACGTGCCATAGGCATCAAGTCCTGCTATGTTTAGGCCTTCAACCGGTATTGATTCAGGGAGACCATGATCATGACCGCTTTCTTGTATCACAGTGAGCGCAGTCTCTGTATTGGAAAGGTTCCGAGTAATTGATAGGGATTAACCTTGGGTTTGCCAAATTCCTCGAAATAGGTGCAAGCCTACCGAAGAATGGCGAGTGGCGTTCACTGACAAGCTCATGTGTATATCCCAGCTTTCAAAAGTATCCCATGCCACGGCAAGAAGTGGTTCACTCGTTCTTTGTCACTCCTGGAAGAGCGAAATGACAGAATCGCAATGGACTGTAAGAACACTTGCAGACCCATAGCCGAAGCGGAAGAGGCAAACCAATATTTAGGGCGTTTGCCTGACTCAGCCAAATCCCCGTTATGAGGGCTCGAAGAATTCATTGGAGATGTATGTGACATTGGTACTAGGCCATGGGACAGCAATCATTTCGATATGCGCCCTTTTTGGTTCGACTCCTTGACCCACAATTTCCTTGCCTCACCGATGGCCATTACTGGCTTCAGAAATGACAAGGATAGATCCACCCAGCAGGTCAGAGACAGTCTTTTGGGAGCTTGGAAGCGTTCATGTTCGTAGAATGAGACTTTGACTGCAGATCAATACAGTACTCCTTTCGTTCATGTGTCATCGCCAGATCATCCTGCGCTCCTTTCAATCATTTATTGTATAGCCCCATGGAAAATTGTGGGATGCCGTCTGAGACTTTTCTAGGCCACCTGCTGGTCCTGTGCCATCCTTGGGCCTCTGAAGCGCTATTCGAAGCTCGTTGTGGATGATTGAAGCTTCGAAGTAAGACAGTGTCTGGCAGTGTGTGAGCTAAGCTATCAAACAGCTGTAGAGAGAAGCATCTAACGGACATTGTATGGCAATGAAGAAGTTTGGCAGTCGGATGTCCTCAAGCCGAGCGCGCAGCATGTACATGCAATACCGCTACTGAAAAGCTGTCAAGCACAATACCTCCATCGATGTAAGGACAGTCTAAGCTTTGTAGTGTAGACGTCGGTGCTAAGCTGGCAGCACGCCAGGCATTGCATTGCTATTGTATGGCCATTCGTAGGTGATTGAGTTGACTCAGTGAATCCGCTAGCGCCAATTCAGGACCGGAGCTGGCGAGGCCGGTTTACCACCCCTCCCCTCCCCATCAACCAGCAATCTTCTTGAACAACATTCACACGTCGCCTTTGGACCTTTGCATTAAGAGTGAAGTCTTTCAATCGTTTGCTATACACTCAATGCGACGACGGAATTCCAAAGCCGGTTGGCGCTGAACAGAACCGCTCTACCCCCACGCCGTAACTCGAATCACAGCAGACGATATGGCTACCAGATCTTTCAAGCAAGACGCAGGTCGTCGGCCTGTCAGATATCGTACACCTTCTCCGCCAAGCTCCGCCATCGAAGCACTATCCCCTCTCTTCACCGACGGTCCAACCAAGGCGTATGGCGGCATGCGATGGTCCGGTCAGGAAAATCACTGCAAGAGCGCCTCGGGCACATCGGTCACCTTTCAAAACATAATGAACGGCAATGAGCGCGAAAGAATAGTGGGCTCTGGAGGCGCAATGGACCCCTTCGCATCGATTGCTTTGGCCACCAACCCAAATACCGCGCCCCGCCGATTCAGTCACCATGAGCAAGCAGGCAGTCGCAGCGGCATAGATAGCGACGACAATATGGAGCGGCCGGCAAAGCGAGCAAAGTCTGAAAAGCTTCCATCGCCATTATCGCGCCGTTCAGCAGTCAACACAGGGATGGGGCTGGCTACAAGCTACTCGCAGTCGTCCAACAGCAGAATGCTGGAGGCGGAGCTGCTGCTCAACTTCGCGCAGGAGGCCAGATTCTCAGTTCCACCAAAGATCCATCCTCAAGCAGACGAGCAGCCGATTGCGTCCGAGCTCATCGCGTCGCCAACCGTTTCGAACGGCCTGACGCCACCACAGCCCGACCAGGAGAAGCAGCAACACGAGAAATTGGCAAGCCCTCAGAAGCTCTACGAACATACAAGATATGATGGGCTCAGCGGGTCGCGCTCACTAGATGAAGCTTATGGTGAAATCGAGCAGAAGACTTGCGGTCAAGTTTTGCGCGGAGCTTCTCAACCAATATCACCACGTCTTCAGGGAACTTCAGCGCAACAAGGGTCACTGATATCTGAGCAAGAAATGAGCGATACGCTGAGAGAGCAAGCTACCGTTATGTCTGCTGTTGGTTCAGTGCTCGAAGACAAATTTCCTTACAAGCACACCATAATAGGAGATCAAAAGGAGGATGGTGAACATGTTCTAGGCGAGAGTAATGAAACTCGGGCACAGGAAGATGCCGTGAACCAGGTTCTACCCCCTTCCGGGACATCGCCACGTTGTTTGGAGCAGAGCGAAGCCAAAAGCCCCCTACAACCTAGGCCGAACGACATCAGCATTAACGTTGCGCCAAATAAAACTTCGGGGGAGGAAGATAGCTTGTCATCTAGTGCAGATGATCCCTCAATCGCACCAATGTACGACTTGGCGGAACCGAAGGCGATTGACACAGACCATGCTACAAAGACTGGCGACACTGCTGCTCCGGCTGTTTGCGCTTGTTGCGGCTTCACAAGGAACATCGTTAACGGCGAGGTCGATACTAGTTCCACCTCTTGGATTAGTTGCGATGCCTGCAAATCGTGGTACCATTTTGCTTGTGCGGGTTTCAAGAGTGAGCGAGAAGTCAGAAGCGTCGACAAATACCGCTGCCGGAAATGCAAGCCAACTCACGGAGCGACAACTTACGTTAGGAAGTCATCTCGTGCACACAGTTCGATTGACTATGCCGGTCTGCACCAGGGTGTTATCAAGACCTCCGACGACACTCCTGAACACCATTACATACAGCCTATCAAAGATGGCACAATATCATTCTTGCCGGAGACGTTTGCTAGGATGCGTCCTGAACTTGTGACCGCTGAGTACTTCGAGCAATGCAATGGCTGGAGGGAGCCCGTAGTGATTCCTGCCGCCTGGAACCCTCAGCCTCGAATTGGCTCTACCGCCTCCAGGCATCCAGATTCACACTCTGATCAGAATTCTCATAGATATGGCATGGTCGAAGATTTGCCGCCAGAAGAATGGACGTTTGATGGCTCGGAAGCACATTGTGCCCCGGACCATGGACAAGATGCCCTCGATATGGTGATGCCACGGGGTCTGACCGTGAGAACAGTGGCTGAACTATATGGGCCTGACGAGAAGGTAGAAGTGATCGACGTGAAATCACAGAATGGGGAGGGCAAGAAATGGAACATGCGGCGCTGGACTGATTACTATGAAAGCAAGGGTAACAAGATCGTACGCAATGTCATCAGCCTCGAAGTATCGCAGAGCAAACTGGGGCGCTTGATACGAAGGCCGCAAGTTGTTCGAGATCTTGACCTTCAGGACTCGGTCTGGCCTGCCGACCTGCAAGCCAAAGGAGAGATTCCCAGAGTCCAGTTCTACTGCCTGATGTCCGTCGCCGATTGCTTCACAGACTTTCACATCGACTTTGGTGGCTCATCAGTGTTCTATCACATTCTGAAGGGGAAGAAAACATTCTTTTTCATACCGCCGAAAGAGAAACATCTGAAAAGGTACGAAGAGTGGTGTCTGTCTCCTGCACAAAATTGGACGTTCCTGGGTGACCAAACGAAAGAATGCTACCGAGTCGACCTCTCGGAAGGAGATACGATGCTGATTCCAGCTGGATGGATTCATGCTGTCTGGACTCCCGAGGATAGCTTGGTCATCGGTGGCAATTTTCTTACGAGACTCAATTACGCGATGCAGCTTCGAATCTCAAATATCGAAAGGGCTACCGGGGTTGCGAGAAAATTCAGATACCCTCATTTCCAGAAAATCCATTGGTATGCTGCTTTCCGCTATCTCGAAGAAGACCCTCTACCTAGCAATGTGAAGGATCTACTTGAGAGTGGTGGCGTCTTCCGTCGTGAAAGCCCTGCCCATCACTGTTTCAATGATTGGGGTGAGAATTCTCGATCTGGTTCAGAGAATTATCATGCTAGGTACTACTCGCAAGGAGAGTTGGAAGGTCTACCTGAGCTCGTACGCTATCTCTTGAGGACTGCAATGATCGACATGGGTAGCATCACAGATGGCATCACCGCAGAGACGCGTAGTGCTGTGAAGCGCTCAATACCTCGAGGTCATGGTGAGCCTCTGGACGTCGTGAAGGCTTTGGCGGCATGGTGCGCCTGGAAGCGTGGCAATGAAACAATACCGTCCTGGGCATATCCAGATGCTGTGCCAGAACCAGATAATGCAGGCAAATTGAGCGTCGCAGCTCAGAAAAAGCTCGATCGAGAGGCTGCTCTTCAAGCCCCTAGACGGCAGTCGGCACGGATGCAATCCCTTCAGCAACCTGCTACGTCAACAGATGTAGAGGTGAAAGGAGACCATGAATTCGCGAATACTGCCATAGATACTGTTGATGGGAATCGTCCAGAAACCCCCAACAAGCGCCAAATGTCCGACCTCAACAACGGTGAGTCCATTGAGATGCAAACGCTCAGCAGATCTAAGAGGCGCCGAACAATGTCCGGCACCGGCTCGAGTTCGCATCGAAAAGTTGCTTGCGAGTCATGTAGGAAGAGGCGTCGCGCCTGCAAGCATAAAGATTTCAATAATGGCCTCCCGAATATCCATACCCCGAGCACAGAGAAAACAATTGTCCCCCCTACTCTACCTTTGCTTGACAACGTATCTGCCAGTGGACTTGTGAATGCTGTTGGAGGTGCCGAAGCAACCCGCGGACATGGTGACAGTGGACAATCGGAGGTCTTGGCTCGAGTCGATCCTAATATTACCATGCAACAGCTGACCAACACTTCTCCTGACATGAAAGCATTGACCGACACCGATCGGGAGCAATTAAATCAAGATATGGATTATCTACTAAAGCATCCCGACGAGATGGCTAGCACCCCGAAAATGCTGGACCACCTGTCAGGGGCTGGGCTATTGCGCTTGGAGCACAGAATTGCCGGCGGCCCAGTCAATGGACTCTCTGTGCTCTCTTTGAACGCACCGCAGGGACGGGGGAGAACGAAGGCTTGCAACGACTGCCGTAAGAGCAAGGTATGCATTCCCAGAATCAATCTACTCTATAAGTATATTGCTGATCTCTGGAACAGCGACGGTGCATACATGACGAGCATGGTAACGAAGATCCTGTCAAAGCACGTGAAGCTGCAATGCCCAGGCCTGCCGCTGCACACAAACGGAGGAAGCTCGATAGCAACGGCAATGAGATCCCTCCAGCTAAGAAGCTACGAAGATCGACCGGGTCACTGGCCCAGGATCGTGTTGAAGATATCTCCTGCAGGACGGTCTCTGACGCTCAGATCATTCAGCGGGCACCTGTCGCAAACATGATCCCATCAGCACCGGTTCACGAGGCGCAAGATCAAAAGCAGCATGACATAGTTTCAGCGTTCGATCAGATTGAGGCAGCAGCAGACGACATGGGCACATTAGATACCTCTCTCGACTACCATGAGGAAGATCAGGCCGCGGAGAACCCGCCAGCACCAGCAGCGCGCTCTGGCACCACTATCTCAGACCCAGCTCCTGATATACCGTCCGAGGTAGCATTAAGTCATCCAGTCGCCTCAACTCCACTAGATAGTAAGGAAGACATCCCGCTTGATCCAGCTCTTGCCACATCATCTCAGCCCGCCGCTTCCCTCGTCTCCCCTCCCGCCTCCGAGCACCAGAATGCAAGCAACATTCCTCCATCACCACCCACCACCTTGTCGCGGCACTCATCCCACGAGCCCAAAGAACAACGATACACACCCGAATCCTCGTCGCGAAGGGCAAGTACGAGCTCCACCAACGACGCAGCGGAAGCCAGCGAGAGCGGGAGAGCGAGCAGTGGGCCGACGACCGCGGGCAAAGAAGTGAGTCCCATAACGACGATCTCGACGACAGGCGAAGATGAGAAGAAAGAGGTAGGCTTGGAACTATCGGTGAAGAAGAGGAAGTCGATGGGCAGCATGGAGGGGACAGCGGATGAGGAGAGCTTGAGATTGATCAAGGAGTTGCAGGCTGAGGAGTATGGGCTTAGGAGGAGGGGGAGGGCGTAAGATATCCATGGGTGGCGTTGGGAGGGCACACTATTGCGACGGGAGCGTCATTTAATGAGTAATGGAGGGTGGCCGGGCTGGAACTGGGAATGGGGCTCGAGGAAGCAGGCGTTGGGATTGGGCTGGAACTGGGTTTTAATGGGCTTGCGAGCATCTCTGAGGACATTGGGAGATTGCCTAGGCGCATTTATGGATACGGGCGTTATGTACAAACGAAGCATTGACCATATCAAATCAGCCAGAATAGCTTACTTGAATATATGACCATTAGCTGAATACGAAGGGGAACTTCAATCATGCTTTGCAGCATCTTGATTTCTCTACATTTGAGGTGTTATTCCAGGGGAGGAGTGATTCTCGTGCCGCTCATGTCCGTGGACCTACTGCAATACAGACTCTCCCTCCGTCGCCAATACCACCGAGACATTCCTGAACACCTCGCTCAAGCCTTGAATCTCGGCCACACGGCTTAATGGAACCCCCAGCAAGCAAAGCAAATCCCTTGACCCTACCGTCACATCCTCCCGCCCAAGTACGACTGCTTCAACTGCATGATCTGTGCCCTCTCCGTCGGCCCCAGCATATCAATCTGCGCCTGCGGCATAGCAAGCACCTGCTGTATCAAAGCTTGCTGCTCGGGCGAGACCTGCGGCGGCGGCGCCTGCTGCTGAGGCGGAGGCTGATACATGCCCCCCTGCACCGGCGGCGTAGGCACATGCGCCATCCTCGGATCCAGCAAATGCGACGGGGGCGGAGGCTGATACTGCCCGTACTGCTGCTGTGGCGGAGGCGGCTGTCCGTAGCCAACGGGGGTTGGGCGTGGAGGCGGGATTTGCTGCTGCGGTGGTGGTTGCGCGGGCTGGCTGGCTTCTTGGATGACGGAGGAGAGGGCGGAGGTGTCGACGAGGCCCATGAGGAGGAGGGCTTGGAAGATGGCGTAGGAGAGCTGGGGGGCTTGTTTGAGGAGCTCGGTCGCTTTGGCGGGGTCGCCCATGACGAGGCCTTTCATTTGGGAGAGGATGTCGAGGAGCTGGGGGACCGGGAGGGTGGAGAGCGTTTGCGAGATGGCGTCGGGGCAGGTGAGGCCGGGGGATAGATCGACGCCGGGTGGGAGTGGAGGGAGGCCGTTTGCTTGTGTGGGTGGTGCTGTGGCGTCTGTGTCGTTTGGGAAGGGAGTTTCTTGGGGTGGCTGTTGCGAGGACATGGCGTCGTTCTTGCTTTTGCCTGACTGATTGTTCGAGAAGTCGGCGCGTAGTTCGCGGCCTTTGTATTGGAGACCGTTGATGTTGCGTCTGGCGGTGTCGGCAGCGTCTAGGTCGGCGAATTCGGCGAATCCGTAGCCTCTGGGCTTGCCGTTCTGTTCGTCGATGACAAGGCGGAAGCTGAGAGGGCGACCTGCTTTGCTGAGGAGGTCGTCGATGATCTAATGCTGCTCAGTAAGGTCCCATATATGCTGCTTACGATAGCTCACCTGCTCCTCTGTGGTTCCATAGGCAATGTTCCCTGTTTTGAGATAAATGATTAGGGTGTTGATCGTAAAGGGATGTCTTATGTGGTAGCGCCATTTCGCGGGTTGTGGCAGAATGACGGTTTCACGTTTCGACACTGTTCGCAACACTTACCTATGAAAATAGCTGGGACACGGTCAGCAGGCTTCCGCATGTACTGTAGGGATTGTCTTACTTCTTCCCGCCTCCTTGGTGGTCATCTTGCAAGAACCTTCTAATCCAGGTACAATTTTAGATCAGTTGGACAGAATTTTGCCTATTTATGTCTCTCACTGTGCAGTAACTATTACAGACTTTACTTTATTGAGGTCAGACGTTGATGAAGTCGTATAGCTACTTGAATACGATTAGTGAAGCTTTGTTCCTCTAGACCCATTATCAAACTGCACTAAAGCTCCTATAGCCACCGTAGCGCGGAAGTGCTGATATAATTTCTCCGCGTCACTATTGACCTTGACCATCAACCTTCTTCAGTGCCAACCTGTGATTCATATGTTCACAGAGAGCTAGGTTCCACCCAGTTCTGTCATCCCAGCTAAAGCAATGGGTCAAGATCCGAAGGAAGCATGGCGACGGCTGCAACAAACATTGGCCTCGGCCCAGCAGAGAGGCGGAGGACTAGGAGGAAGTCCCAGAAACATTACCGGCGTTATAGCTTTCGTAGCCCTTGCGGGTGGTGCTGTAGCGCTGAATAATGCTCTGTTCAACGTCGACGGTGGTCACCGAGCTATCAAGTATACTCGTATAGGAGGCGTGCAGCCGGAAATCTACCCCGAAGGTATGTAACTACCCATTGATGCCATATCACACGCAGCGGATACTGATCAATAATCCAGGCACTCATCTCCGTATCCCCTGGTTCGAGACCCCGATCACCTACGACGTCCGCGCCAAACCCCGCAACGTCGCCTCCCTGACCGGCACCAAAGACCTGCAGATGGTCAACATAACATGCCGTGTCCTATCCAGACCCCGAGTCGACGCCCTGCCCCAAATCTACCGCACCCTCGGCACCGACTACGACGAGCGCGTCCTCCCCTCCATCGTCAACGAAGTGCTCAAGAGCGTCGTCGCGCAGTTCAACGCCAGCCAGCTCATCACGCAGCGAGAGAGCGTCGCCCGGCTCGTGAGGGATAACCTCTCAAAACGAGCAGCGCGCTTCAACATCATGCTTGACGACGTCTCCTTAACCGTAAGCCGTCATCCAAATCTCCATGTCCAACACACTAACAACCCCACCAGCACCTCGCCTTCTCCCCCGAATTCACCGCCGCCGTCGAAGCCAAGCAAGTCGCCCAGCAAGAAGCCCAGCGCGCCGCCTTCGTCGTCGACAAAGCCCGCCAGGAGAAACAAGCCACCGTGGTGCGTGCGCAGGGTGAAGCCCGCTCGGCCGAGCTGATCGGAGACGCGATCAAGAAGAGCAGGAGCTATGTCGATCTAAGGAGGATCGAGAACGCGCGGAATATTGCGCAGCTGCTGCAGGAGGCGGGCGGCAAGAATAAACTGTATTTGGATGCGAATGGCTTGGGGCTGAATGTGACGGAGGCGTACGAGGATAAGACCCCGAAGCACTAGACGGGACGGGGAAAGAGGGAAGCGTTGGGCGGGGAGCGTGAGGAAACGGTGGTTTGGCAACAATCTCCTGTTATGCGAGTGAGGCTGGAGGGCGCTCGTTGTACTACATAGCAAGCATGGTAGCGGAGCAGTGTTGATATCTTGAAGACCAGCCTCTGGCGTTTGGAGAACCGAACCCCTGGTATTGAATCTGGTCGCCCGTCAAACGGTCAAGTCGTAGAGTCAAACATTGTCCGAGTATTGCTGGCAGAACTGGAGACTTGATATTCTATGTATCGACAAGGCTTCTAGTTGCTATGATATATCGCATGTCACAGGTAGGACAATCGATATCATTCTTTTCTATCAAGCTATTGCTCCTTTTCCACTAATGTACTCCTCGTTACCATCCAGCTACAAGCCCTCAGGTTCATACAATTTTTGGCGATAGCCCATCTGTCTTCCGAACTTTTCGTAAATAGCGCGCATGCAAAAGAGGGCCATATTGCTAGGCCCATATAAAAGCATACCAACAACAATCTCGAAGCGAAAGCTCTCGTCACTGTGACCTCACTGCCCCATCATAGCAGCCTGCACATCAAAGATCTCGTTCCTCCACCCTTTCGCAGAGAAGTCATCCACTCTCTCGCCAGCACGCCTCGCCTCTTCCTCCCATAGCTTAACAACGCTTCCTGGGGCATAGACGCCATTGAAGACGCCTTTGCTGGGCTTGACACCCACAGCGGTGTACACATCTGGGTCTTCTTCTGGGGTCAAGCGAGTAATGATGGCTTTGACGAACGTTCTGAGATCCTGTGGATCCGAAATACGTGTCGCTCGCAGCCGCTCACGCGCGTAGAGCAACTCTCGGTTGGCGGCATGGATGCCGTCAGCAATGGCGCTAGCGAGCTGTTTTTCCATGACTTTGCGGACGATGGGGCGGAGGAGGGGTTTGACGAGCCAAGCCAGCCAAGAGAACTTGCTCTTGCGAAGGTTGTAGGAGAGCTTGTGCACATGAACTCTGACGGCTTTGAGCGTAAGCATCTTCTCGAGCTTCTCCTGGCCGAGTTCGACGTCCAATGCAATATCAATTCCGCGTTCGTCGAGCTGGAATGACATGATACCTTCATCAGCAAGGCGGAAGATGCCGGAGTGGGCACGTAGCCAGAACCCAACCTCGTCCGCGCGCACGGAAAACCCATCGACCTTGATGGTGACAAGCGATGTGACCGAAGAGGTGGTGCGGAACTTGGCTTTGCGGATCTCGAGGTCGTTGTAAGTTTCGACACGTAGCTTGTAGGGGAGGAAAGAAGTGTTGTTGATAGTACGGCCAGGCTCGATTATGAGGTTTTCTAGGAGCATGTCGATCTCTGGAACGGAGACCTCGAGACGTGGAATAGGGATGTATTGGATCGCTTGGATCAGAAGAGGAACAAAGACATGGATGGAGTCATCCAAAAGGTCTTTGTTCGCTGCGGCATGAACGGGCGACAGGATGTTGAAGATCCTTGTAGTTATCGAGATTAATTTAGAGATATCCTCGTCCTCGACGACGGAGCGGAAGGTCTCCTGCATCTGAGTAAAAGCTTCTTCGATGTCTTTGCGCAGCGTAGACTCTGTGCCGACCTCCTTAGCTTTCTCACGAAGCTCCTTGATCTTCTTATCCGGCGACTCGAAAAAGTCAGGGTCTGTCATTAGCTTCTGCACCGAATTTCCAACATCGGTCATGAGACTCTCAAACTCTGGATCCGTCTGAGAGTGTTCCATGACTTTATTGGCCTTTTGTTCGAGCAGTTTCCACTGCTCCTTCTCCCCAAAGCAACTGACGAGGGCCCAGAAATTCTTGACGGCTGTGTCAAGCTCGGCGTTGGTGTGTACATCATCTTGAGCAGTGCTCACTGCTTGATCCGCTGCTCTAGAATATGCCAGGGCGTAGCGTTTAATTAAAATTCCGATTGTCGACACAGAATCGGAATAGTCATTGCGTTTTCGTAGCTTGATGACAGCCTCCTTCAACCGATTCAATAAAGTCTCCTTCTGATCGCCCGAGATGTTCTCCTTGGCACTCGACAAGGCATCCTTTCCAGTCTTTGCCAAACCGTTGCCCACGATTTTGGATACATCGGCTGCTTCATGGCCAAGATCATCCGCTGACGGTGGTGACCCTTCATCAGCCCCAGGTTTCTCCAGTGCCTTCGAATGTTGTTCTGAAGGCTCCAGCTTCTTACCAGCTTCCTGGGCAGCATTCGAGAGAGAGTAAGCGGTATCTGCAAAGACCTGGCGTCCAATCGTGCCCAGGTCGCCAAGGAATAGACGGAAATCAGAGTTCGTGAGGAGAAGACTACCGACAGTACGAAGGCTCTCGTAGGCTAAGAAAGAGGTCAGAATAACTTTGGATGGCCGTAGACAAGGAATATATACCTGCAGTAGCGTCCGCCTTTGACTTGACCTTGGAAGCAGTATTGGCGAGATCTTCGGTGTCTAGAGAGATCCTAGATTTGGACAAGTACCAAATGAAGTCTTGTATCTGGTCATCGTCGTTCTTGTGACGTATGATCTCAATGAATGCAGTCAGCCACTGCTTCGAGTATTTCAGTAGAAGACGTCCGGAGTCACTCAAGTCTGGGTTGTCCGGATTGAGAACGTCTGAGGCTAACAGGGTACGTAGGTTGACGATAAGCTGCTCTGTGGAGGGCATGAATCCCTTGGACAAAGCTCGAAGCATTTGATACGAGTGCATCTTCTGGTGCAGGCTCCGCTGCAAGCTCGTATCGTCATCATACTGTGGAAGTAGAGCTTCTGTATCCTCGCCTTTGGACTTGCGGAAGCCAAAGCATGAAGACATTCTAATTGTCCGTGTCCAGGTACGTGGAAGGGCACAGACTCGATCCTTTTACTGTGCGAACAGCTTGAACAAGCTTCAAAGTAGTAAGAGGGAAAGGCTCAATGGGCTCGGAGTCTGATTGCAGAGGATATGGACGTAATGGCCTATGGCAGCCTGGTGTTGCACATGCAAGCAGGATACGTCGAATCCTGCGCCTACTCCATAGCTCGGCATAGCCGTGTTGGGCAATAGGAAGTGTGATGCGGTGCGAGTGATGTAATGGCTTGAAAGGGGCAAGCGCGACGGGAACGAACAGAGGTCTGAACGATGGAATTGGGCCTCTCGCGAACCTCGGACTTGACAGTTGACAGCCATGCTTCGATAAATAAATCATCTGGGGACAGTTGCTTGCATATTTCATTTTACTTTATACTTTGTTCGTACAATCCATGTATGAATAGGATTACAATTCCACAGGAACAGCCACCCAATCTCCATGCCCACCTCGGTGAACAACGGTGAAAGCTGACCGCGTGTTTATCTACCCGTAGCGCCTACCATCCCCTGTCACTTTACCGCTCTCCGAGTTGCTTCTGTTGAAGGCTGATCCTGCCCGGATGGTCGTACTTATTTTCTCGAAAGAGAAGGTGCGGAGGAAATTGCTCGACATCTCTTCTTTTCTTCCCCGTTTTTCCCTTTTTAACATAGCCCCACACCGTTGCTTAATGCAAAGCAGTTTTGGAGCTTGCTTCTTTCGTCGCCGTCTATCTTACAGAATTGTATCAGAAAACCCATTGCTCAACTCAAAGCGTTCTAGATCTCGAGACGCTCCAACTCTTCCGAACCCCCGACTGCAGTCCACCATGTCTAATACTTTTAGCAATCCCCAACCGGGTGACTTTGACACCTCGCACTCCATCGCTGTTCGTAAGTTCAACCGAACTCATGGCCTCCTTCCTCCGCGCGTCGAAAGCAGCGACATACAAGCTCAGAGGTGTCTCAAGCAGCTAGCACAGAAGACTGAGAATATCGGAAAGTACCTATATCTCAGTGGCCTCCGAAATACCAATATCCATCTTTTCTACCGGCTGCTTGTAGAGCATATCAAGCTGCTTGCACCCTTGATCTATACCCCGACTGTCGGAGAAGCGTGCCTAAAGTGGTCACACAACTACGTACAGCCTGAAGGGCTCTACCTGTCTTACTCGGACCGTGGGCATATCGCCCAGGTACTGCACAATTGGCCGCAACGGAACGTCGAAATGACCGTGGTCACCGATGGATCACGCATTCTCGGCCTGGGCGATCTTGGTATCAATGGGATGGGTATACCCATCGGCAAATTGGCTCTATATATTGGCTGTGCTGGAATCAGGCCGAATGCCACTCTCCCACTCATGCTCGATCTAGGCACAAATAACAAGACCAACTTGGAAGATCCGATGTATTTAGGCACCCGAAGGCAAAAAGGAACGTCGGAAGAAGAATTGGAGTTTATGGATGAGCTCATGGTTGCTTTGAACGAGAAGTGGCCAGGGTGAGTGCAATGGGCTTATCCAAGATTTCAGTTCACTGACCTCAATCCGAAAGCATCATCGTCCAGTTCGAGGATTTCAAGAATCCTTTCCCAGCCCTTGAACGGTATCAAAAGAAGTACACCTGCTTCAACGACGACATACAAGGCACGGGTGCGGTGGTGCTCGCTGGTATCATCAGTGCCGTGAAGATGTCCGGTGTGCCGGTCAAAGATCAAAGAGCAGTGTTCTACGGTGCGGGGAGTGCTGGCGTTGGCGTAGCTAAGCAGATTGTGGCATATTTCCAGTGTGAGGGTCTCACCGAGGACGAAGCTAGGCGCTGCTTCTGGCTCGTAGATACTAAGGGTCTCGTCACCAACGACCGAGGCGACAAGCTAGCAGATCACAAGATTTACTTCTCCCGATCCGACAACGGTGGGAAGCAGTACAAAGACCTCTCACAAGTCGTGGAGTATGTCAAGCCAACCATCTTGATGGGCTTGTCAACGGACGGAAACGCCTTCACTGCCGACATTCTCTCGAAGATGGCCCATTGGAACGAGCATCCGATCATATTTCCTTTGTCGAATCCATCTGCAAATTCCGAATGTACTTTTGAGGACGCGGTCAAGCACACGCATGGCAAGGCGCTTTTCGCAAGTGGAAGCCCATTTGATCCAGTCGAATACAAGGGACAAACATACTACGCCGGTCAAGGTATGTCTTTCTCGCACAAGCCCCAGAGATACTACATGAAGATCATACCGCACTTTCATACTGATGCAGTCTAGGAAATAACATGTACGTTTTCCCCGGCATTGGCTTGGGAACCATACTGTGTAAAGCCACAATGGTCACTCAGTCTATGATTTACGCTTCTGCGACTTCGCTTAGCACCGCTTTGAATAAGTCGGAAGTCGCGCAAGGCCTTCTGTACCCAGAAATCGAGCGCATTCGCGATGTGAGCGTGCTGGTTGCCATCGGGGTCATCCGGGCTGCGCAAGAAGCAGGCGTAGACCGAGAAACGCAGCTCAAAGGTATGGGCGACCAAGAACTTGAGAAGTGGGTCCGGTCGAAAATGTACGATCCCTTCGAGGAGACCCAGAGATTAGAAAATGAGGTTGGTGGGATGCTCGAGGATGTTGGGAAGGCGAATGGAACCAGTGGATCCCGTCTTTAAGCCGGCCTTAACCAAGAGCTTGGGGACTTGTCGACGTGGACACATGTCTATATTTGATATCCTCATACCCCTTTTGTTTCTTGCGTCTCTTTTGCTACACTCGTTGCATAGCTTAGCGCACAGTGGTGACCTCAACGATGCCTTTTGGAAGGAATATAGATAGAATTGGGCTCTCCAGAGCCTAACTTCGGGTGCTGGCTTTCATCGATAGTATGAGAATGGACAACGGTATCCTACCTTGTTCTGCATATCTCAAACGGAAACTGCAGGTGATGTCCGCCGCAAAAGATACTCAATTTCTCCCTACACTGTACTACCAGTCAACGACATCAAAACTACTCTACTGATTCCTGATGTATTGTTGCGTTGCAGAGCGGAATCCTTGATATCCTCTCCCGATTTCTCATGGTTATTATTAGTGATAAAAGCTGGGTTGCTGTATGGCGCAAAATTGCTTGGGAGATCGTGTCAAGGTGACAACTACGGCTATATCTACATCTGGGATGCTCGCAATTCTAGAAAATTGATCTATCTGAGCAATAGTGCACTATCCTCAAATCCACTCCAACCCTAGATCGGCCTACACCCGAGACACCAACGCTAACGTTAGCTGCAAGCTGCAAGCTGCAAACCAGCCCCTCGAGCCTCTCTCCTTCAGATTGCTCATGCTGAAGCTTTAGACGCTGGCCACTGACGACTTATGACATTGTTTATAGATACCCATTTTGTCTATATTGAAGTTCCCGTAGATTAATAGATCGAACCAAACTCCTCGACAAACGCGTAAATCCTTGAAACTTTACATTCAGGAGTGAGTTGGCACAAGCAGCTAGTCATTCGAAGCACGAATCACAATACTTCTCGGTCTCTCAATACAGTATCGAGAGTACCATGTGGAATCGGATCATTGGCAAATCAAATGACGCAGAGAAGGATTCACAGTCTCAGAGCAGCCGGCGCAAAGAGAACGAGCAGCGATCGACGCGCAAACGTTCAGGATCAATAGCGTCTTCGAGTACAGCCCAGAAATCATCACGGCGTGACGACCGTGATCCAACTTTTCACCCTACTCCTAAAAATTACTCTTCGACTACACGAAATACTTTCACTGACACCGCCTCCGCTTCGATTGCCTCAAGCTACGCGACGGCTTCCGGCAATCAGACTGGGGAGCCCTATCCACCTCCCGAGGTTGCTAGAAATGCAAGTCTTACGAGCCAAATGCCAAAGTCAAAGACGGGCCGGGATGAGCACAACCCCGCAAGTGCTCGTGAGCGCAAGAGTGAGCGAAGGATGGAGCGTACACCCAGCCCAGAGAGAAACCGCGATAGGAAGGAGAGGCGAGCGAGCCGAGACAGAGATGAGAGGAAGCGGGAAAGGAGAGACAGGAGGGATAACAAAGAGAAGGATGGCATGAATGTTCGTGGATTAGGGGAAGAGGTCGACGGGTACAGCGCTTCGATTGAAAGGACCCGTGGCGACTTCAATAATCAGATCGGAGAGCCTGGCTTCATGCAATTCCCAGGCCAAAATGGTGCTGGCTTCGTGGGAGGGCCTTCCTCGGCTTCAGCTCCCATGTCAGCTCACGTTCCCGACCAGTTTCCAGGCCAATTTCCCTCGGGTATCGCTGAGCCATATAGGCCACCGATGGCTGTCAGCGAAGGAGGCCCAGGGCTTGCAGCAGACTACTATGGAGATACTGGAGAGTCGGTGGCAATGCAGCCCGGTGTTAGGCCTCAGCAGCCAAGCTTGATAGTTGGGGCTGAACCTCATCTACAACCTGCCTCATCCACCGTAGCTCCTCCACTTGAACCCAGCGCTACAGGCCATGTAGGGGCAGCTGCATCATTCTTCAGCGGGGATTTTGAGAGCGAAGCAGAAACAATCCCTTCGCAATACAATCCTGCGAGGCCCAATGCGCCCTCCTCCTCCACCTTCCCAACTCATCCTGGAAACGGTCACCATACCCCGGCATCCTCAGCAATACCCGCCCTGGGCGCGATAGCAGCCGGAGCTGCATCAGGATATTATACGGAAGCCCAATCAACATCACACAGTCAGCACCCCGACCATTCCTCGAATTTTGGGAGCGGCCAATCATTCGCAAGCCAGCGGCCGCCCTCATACGTCAACGGCTCGTACAGTACAGCTTCGCATTCCAGCCAGCCCTCTAACCCAGGTAAGCAAACCATCCACTCTTCTAATGTACCTCTATATGCAGCAGGAGCCGCGGGACTCGCGGCGGCAGCATATCACCACAATCATCATTCTGATCCCCAACATCCTCCTACCTCGCAAGGTTTCGCAAGTGGTTCGATGGCTCAGCGGCATCGCCATCGTGGGCCACTGGCCAAGTTCGTCGACTTCTTCAAGGATCCTGAAGGGGTAGCCCAATTCGAAGAGTACACAGAATATATCGGAGTGTGTAGAGACTGCTTTGAGCCTGGATCAACTTCAAGGGATGCGCCCCGCAAGCATCACCTCCGGAGTCGACGCTCAAGCGATCGTTTGGGCAGCAGTAATCGTATCGATAAAGACAGCAGATATTCGTCATCAGACAGTGAAAAGCGACGCAGGAAGAAGCAATCCTGGCTCGAAGCAGGCGTAGCGGGATACGGCTTAGCCAAAGTCGGGGAGAGTTTGTTCAACCAAAAGCATGCTTCTAATGACACTTACAGTGTCAAAAGTGGGTATACTAAGAAGTCTCATGCAGCGTCGTCTTCGGACAGAACAAGCTATACTTCTCGTGGCACTACGCGAAGATCATCTAAGACTAAATCACGTCGACGAGATTCGTCAAGCGAGCGTATCGAAACGGGCATCATCAGCGAGGGTCGGGTGTATACTAAGGACTCGCACGGCACTCGACACCGGTCAAGGTCTAGATCACGGTCGCTTTCCAAAGACCGAAAAGCTGGTCGTAGCGAGGCTGCACTTGGAGCCGCTACTGGGTCGTCGGTGATGGTTTCCAAGGCTCAAAATCATGAACATCCGACTGAGAAGGTATCCGTGAGACGAAGCCACAACCATCGTGAGCGAAGTCCAGACCAGCACCGGTCGTCTGACAAGAAAGAGAGGAAGAACAAAAAGAAGAGGAAGGGTTTCTTCAGCTTCAGTAGTTCATCTTCGTCGTCCTCTAACGAGGACCTCGCGTCCGGTGTTCGCTCTGAAAAGCCCAAGCGCCGGACACGAAGAAACTCCAAAGACGATCATCGAAAAGCCGAACTCGCTGTAGCGGGTCTCGGTGCAGCGGCCGCAGCGCTCGCTTTGAACGAGACACGCCAGGGCAACAAATCGAGGCGACAAGGTGACCTGGTGGCCGTCAAAGAATCCAAAGGAAAGAGTGGCCGAGGCTTGGACCATCGAAGGAGAAACAAACGGTCTCCACCCCAATTTGACGAAGATCCATGGGAGTCTGCTCTGGACGAAGATGAAAGCATTAATTCTGATCTGGCATATGGTGACTCTGTCCGAAGACGAGACAGTAGAAGCTCACTCTCTTCCGAGTCCTCGGGAACGAATAAGTGGGGCTGGCGATGGGGTAGTAAGAAGAAGTCCCGATCATCAGATAAGCAGGAGCGGCACGACGATCCACATATTCACCATAATGGGATCACCATGCATAGCAACAGCAGTATTCCACTCCAACAGATGTACCCTACACCTATGTCTGACCCGTCGCGACATGTTGCGGCAGGCCCGGGGATATTGAACGACCCATCGCACCCCAAGAGGACTGCTCGACCAGAACCTGTTCCGATTCAGCACCCTCAACCGGTCACACCGGTTTCGTCAACGGTCTATTCTACACAAACCCCTTATGAACATGCTTACAGTGCGCCCACTGGGCCTTCCGTACTTTCGCAACCGCATTATGGAGGACGGCCATCGTCAATCGCCCCCCAAGACGGCGCCTATGAGGCCTCTTCGCCATTCCATATACCTGGCAGCTTTCCTGAAAAAGCCAATCCTTCTAGCAATCCTTTCGATAATATGACTACGGCACCGAAGCCTCGTAGGGGATATTCTTCGCCAGCCGCATACGATCCTAGATCGTCAGACAGAGCTGTAGCCCGAAAGTCGGGTGCTCCCCGAAACGCCCCCGCTGCAGTTCGTTTCAATTTAAGCGAAGAACAAGCAGAAAGGGATCGTCGGGATAGGCGGCGGCAAGCGGAAGAGGACGGAGAACGAAAGTATCGTAGAGACCGCCGTGGCTCGGAGGACCAGAAAGCAAGTGATCATGACCAACAAGATCCGAGCGAAAGCTCAAGACGGAACTCTGGGTCGAAAAGGTACGAAGAGCGTAGTGAGCGGGCTGATCTACATGAAGATCGTCGCGATGAAAGATCATGGCCAGATAAGCGAGGCTCGTGGACTTCGCCCATTGCTGCTGCGGGTATTGCTTCCGTCGTTGGAGCAGCGATCAAAGCGCACCCACCAATCAGTGATAGATCCAACGTCGACGAGGTCGAACGTCGGGAGCGAAGACGTCGGCGCAGAGAAGAACGTGCAGCAGTTGCAGGGGCCGTTGAGGAGACGTCCGAGGAGGTCAGACAGGAAGGACAGCCCAGCGCCCAAGGGCCAGAAACGTCTGTGGCGAAGGATTTAGCCACGTTCAAACGAAGCTCAAGCCATGAGGATTATAGAGAGTTTTTCATACCCCACGAACTGTTGTCTAGAGCTCCTAGGTATAAGGAGGAAGCAGCGGAGGCCGACGCCGACCATACCATTGGCGCATATGAAGTTCCAGAAGTTGTTACTATAGAACCGAGGGGCTTCCACGACTCTCGGGAAGCACCAGCCTACACCTTCGGACCCAATGGCGAAGAAATCAATCCGGATCCGATCCCGCCTCCATGGGTTCCAAAGCTAAAGCTTATTGCTCCAAGCCCACAACCAAGCAGCCTAGCTGGCTCCGAAAGAGGAGACCTATCGCCAGTCATGCGGCCCCACGATACCACTGAAGATCTTGGCACAGAGGTACCTCCTCCAATAAGTACCTATACTGTCATCACGGATGATCATCACACGCCAGAGTACACCATCATTGAGCCCAAAGAACGCCGCGACGAAGCTATCCAATCGCCAAAGAAAGAAGATTCCAGGAATGGGCCTCCAACAGCCACAACGAAAAATGAGAATAGCGCGCATGACTCGCCAAACCCTACTGAGCCCAACACAACCAGCTCTACGGCGGATTTCGGTGATGATCTTGTTTTCGCCGCCACGTTGGCAGCTGGTTTGGAGGACGCAGGACTAGACCCGTCTATTGTTGTTGATGATCCGAGCTTTCGACGTCGAGATTCGCCTCCAGGGACAGAAGCGCCCGGGACCTACCGCCGCTCCTTCACCCATTCTGTCTTAGATCTTAGCTCGGACGCGCCGTTGGGCGAATCAGACGTGCCTCCTCAACAAGGCTTCGTCGAGGGCGACCTGCCAGAATCAAGCATGCCTGGAAGTTTTGTAGAAGAAGAAGCGCTTCATTATTCTAGGGAGCCTGAGCGAAAAATCGGTAAAAAGGAGAAGAAGAAGAGAGACAAGAAAGCCAAGTCCTATGAGCTCGCTCGTGCACCTGAGCAGGAGTCTTTCGGTGAGACACAGGAGCCATCAGGTGCTGTAGTCACGGAGCCAGAGACTCGAGAAACTAAATTGGAGTCTTCATCCTGTGGAACGCAGGAAGCTCCAGAGGACACACCCTCGGTTGCAGCGTCTGCCCCTATCTATACCGATGCTACTAGAGGCAGAAAATCCAAGAAAAAGGCAAACCGTAGCAGTCTTAGCCTCGGCGATGAAGAATCGGTAATTTCGGCACCGATTACTCGAGACGAACTGGACGAGACCACGACAAGAACCAAGGATCAGCGCCATAATAGTCTTCTCGGTCTTTCTGAAGCGTTGATAAAGCAGGATGTTGCGGAACAAGGACTTTCCGAGGAGGCGCCTATCCTAGAAAATCTCGAAGATTTCGAAGAACCAAAGAAGAGGAGCAAGAAGTCAAAGGGCCGCAAAGGAAAGCGTGAAATTGAGGATATAGATCCCTCTGAAGTCAATGGAGGTGTTGATGGCGATGGTGCCCCCATGGACCTTGACAAAAAGGGCAGACGCCCTGACAGCGGCTTCCCCGAATACTCAGGTAGGATCTCCCAAGACCTACCGGCCAAGGTATCTACACCGGCTTCAATTGGTTGTGCCCCTTCCTCAGCAACCGATGATTGGCTGACCTACCCCGAGGATCGCGATGATGCTCCCAACCTAGATGCACAGCCAGGAACAACCGACGGCGGACCGCCCATTGATTCCACAGAGCGCGACCACAACGAGGACACACGGCCATTGTCTTTTTTAGGGATGCGCCGGGAAATACCGCCGCCGCCTGACATACCTCTCACTGTAGAGCCTATAGGAGCACGTGATATGGACAGGCGTCAATCCTCGCCCCTGTTTACCGAGCCTTTACGTGGATATCCTCCTAGCTCTACTTCTTTACCAAATTCCCCGACTAGGAGAGCCGACGGTCAAGCAGAACGCGTCTCGGAACTTCAGAAGGCAGGCAACAACCAGTCTCCACTTGTCTCACCGTCCTCGACTGCGATACCCTTCCACTTCCGTGTGCCACCTGCTTCTCCCGGTGTGGCCCGTTCCTCGCCTTCCGCCCCGCAGACGCCATCCACACCAGACACTCTACCATCTCGCCCTAAGCTCCGTCCCCGATCCACGGAGTTCAAATCATCAAACGAATTCCGTCCGCTTTGGCTAGTCGAAAGGCATGGACCCAAGCAAGAGCCGACGCTCGAAGAACCGTATCCTTCCCTTCCTTCGAGTCATACGACGTCAAGGAGCTCATCGGTGCGAGATCCTGATGAGGCTGCGTCCGATCGTTCAGAATTTTATGACACCATAGAATACTATGGTGAAGATAGGCACTTAGGCGATGGTCTACTTATCGATATTGCACGCGCTAGCACGGATACTGGTCTCCTTGACTCACAGCAGACTACGCCTACTGCTGCATCATTTCCCACTGTGAATGATGCGCCCTCGCAACAGGCGACAGGAGCCCCAAGAGGATTCGCGCCTTCACAGCATGTAACAAAGGCTGAACGCGATGAGGAAGTCCCTCCGCAAAGTAGCAAGCCTTCATCTGTACAAATTCACATGACACCAGAGAGTAGTCTACCGAGCCTGGGAGGTATCACGTTGGGAGCTGTACTAGGAGCCTCCGCCGCGGGTTCTTTGCTTGCAGCCAAGCACGAGGAGAACAAGTCGAGAACGCAGGTATGCGGCTCCATGTACGACGAGAGGCTTCAAATGAACGGAAAACAAGAGCCAGGTACCAAGCAAAAGTTATCGCAAGATGTCGACGATTTCATGGGAGTATCTGAAGGTCATTCAATTGAGGACGGTTCTGGCCGCAAATCTCTCCTGGACTTTGCCGCTGTCGTTGGAGATGAATCAGCTCGGCAAGCCCTAGAAACTAAGGCAAGGTCGATGAAGCCTGAGGTGGAGACATTGACAGCAGCACAGCAACGTGAGATCCAAGAACAGGATGCGCAAGACGCCGTCGACTCCTGGTTTACCCCAGTGTCACCGAAGAAGTCCAGCGCAGATAAATCAGGCAAAAGGAGAAGACGTACCGTCGCTTCTCGAACCGAGTCAAAGGACGTCTTGCCATCAGCAACACCTATGGCACAGCAGGTCAAGGGCATTGATTTCATGGGAGAAGAGACAGCGCTGCGAGAAGCTCTTCGCACTGAACAGCAACGGGAGACATTAGTTGCGCCTATTTCCGAACCCAGCGAGATTCTGCCAAAGGAGATGCCAGTGGAAGAGGATGTCAATGTAATGAGCAGTGTCGCCGGAACTACTCAAGATGGCATCAGTGTAGGAGCTCCAACTCAAACCGAAGATCCACTTCTGATCGAGCAGGAGTGGCCAACAAAGACCAAGAAGGGCAAGATTCGGTCCGGTAAGAAATCTAGGAAAACCTCTTTAGTCCCTGGTCAACTCGGGTTCAGTGACCCAACGATTGAAGGAGATGACAAGATTAGCGTTGATCCCATCGTTGATGAGCCTCAATCGTACGTTCTGGAGGAAGCAAACCCAATCCATGAAGATGATTCGTTTCGTGACATTCGCACTGTGGACACCAATGATCAGACTACTCAAGACTTGGAGGTCAGCCGCGGTCCGGGAGAGCGAAGGGCTGAGCTCAAGCCAAGTTCGTCCAACACTAAGGAAGGTAAAAAAGGTAAGAAGAGGTCGAAGCAGATCTACAAGCCCGAAATTGAGCCCGCAGCCGCCCCTGAGAATATTCAGAAATTGAGCAATGATGTCCAAGACCAAGAGATCGACTTGGAAAGCGTTGATAAAGACGTACAACCGGACACTGAGTCTAATATGTGGACTGATACTGTGGCTCGCAAAAAGTCCAAAAAGGGTAGGAAAGAGCACAATAGCTTACCGATAGACGAGCAAGTTGAAGCTTCCGTTGTGGCGACCGAATCTCAGTCCTTGCAAAGGCCTGCTCAACAACATGCCGCGAAAGCAGAGATCATGGTAGACATGACTCAGGCGTTGCCAACAGTTTCTGACCTAGAAGACTCCGTCTCCCCGAAGGATATCCCCCTCCCAAGGGAAGAATATTCGGAGCTCCTCGAATTATCCGAATCAAACATCGTTGCAGAACCTACTGGTAACACCAATGGGACTACAATGGAAGAGCCTTCTGGGCTTAATTTCCGAGGTGATGTACTTGACAAGCAACCATCGGTGGACACGCCTCCACAGGAGCCGACAAATGCCACTACCAATGTTGAAAATCTCGCTACTCACTCACCACTGCAGGACCTTATTGCTGAGGTGGGGCCAACATATCCCGAAGTTGTAAAGCCTGGCCGTTCCGAGGACAAGTACGCTAATGAGTTCGTTGCTTTTCCTGTCAAGAAAGACTTGAGAGGCAGAGAAAGCAAGCAGAATCAGCCTACAGAGATCAGTGTAAACGTTATTTCGGAGGAACCCGAAACAGCCCCTGTCACTGTAGTACTACAGCCTGCAGACCATCTTAAAGTCCTTGAGCATGAGCATGAGCTCAAGCCATCATCTCAAGATCGGTCAGTGGATGCCAATTCGCGTTTGAGCAAGCAGGATTATAACGAGAGAAAGGAGCGGTCTCACATCTTCAACGAGCTCCAGCCTAGCCCAGCCCAACGTGCCGGCTACGAACTCGAGAACGTTGACGCTTCGGATCCTCTCATTCAGCGGACTAAAGCAGAGATGGTGCAGCCTGATGAGGATGAGGATGAGCTGGTAAGGACCGAGCTTGAGCCCATGCCAGTAGAGGCTATTGTCTCAGAAATTGCGGATGTTGAGATGCTCGATTTCCTCGTTCAACAGAACGGAGCAGAACTTGTACAGCCTGATGAGGTCGAATTCCCACCGACCGAATTGCACCGCGACAAGGGTGAAGTTATGTTACCCGAGCCTGCGTTGACAAGTTCGGAGATCCCTCGAAATGATATCGAAGTCCTACCGCTAAAGATGGGCGAAGCGGTGACCGATCCTGCCCAGTCTTCGCTCCTTCAACCAGATGAGATTGAGGAGCCAGGGTCCATGAGTTCTCGACCAGAAGAGAATGCGGTTGCAGAGATGCAAAAGCCGCAGAATGACGCTTCTCAAGCCCCGACCCCAGGTATATCCACCTCTGACGCGAAAGACACGCCGGCATACCAAGATGCGAGCGGTGCTGAGGCTGTCAGCGGCTCGCTGATCCTGAATGTAAAGGCACCCGCAACAGACGATGCAGCGCAGGATGATGATATTTGGGAGCCACCTCTTAAGAAGAAAAAGGGGAAAAAGTCGAAGAGGAGCAGCCTAGCGGAAGTGGCGATACCAAGCTACAACGCCTCCGAGGTAGAGGGAGAGCCGACTGCGCCAGCTTTACCCAATGCAACGGCAGATGCCGCCCAAATTGAAAATGACACAGTGAGCTCCCAGGCCGTCGACCAGTCGGAGGTTAGTGGTCTTGGTGAGTTTAGCCAGAGGAAGCAGGAAGCAGACTTCAGCGAGCGAGCCCTGCCCGCGGTTCTTGAGGCGCAATTGGAGGAGGACGAGTGGGACGGGGGATACAAGACAAAGTCGAGAAAGGGCAAGAAGGGAAAACCAGCTAAGTTGCCAACTTTCGCTGAGGTCGACCCTCCTGATTCTTTAAGTGTTGCTGCCGTTGCTGTGACTAATACCGCCCAAGAAGTCGAAGGCATGCTTCAATCCGAATATGTGCCGGGATCTCACCGGCAAGGCATGCTCGATGCTAGATATAGTGAAGCTCTTAGTGTACCGAAAGAAGAAAGTGATGCAGTTGTGGCGTCGGGGCGTGAGTTGTCGCCTGAGACATCGGCTGAATCTGGTCAAGCAGAGTGGGACATGCCAAAGGGGAAAAAGGGAAAGAGAGGCAAAAAGGGGCGGAACATTTTTGCAGAAGAATCGAACACGCCAGACGTCTTGGAGGATCCTATGCAACCTTCGGCAACTGATACCTTTACGCAAGTAGAAGTATCCGGAGTTGAGCCTGTGGAAGACTCCACGACGAAGAAGTCGAAGAAAGACAGAAAAGGCAAGAGGAAGCAATCAGTCCCAATCGATAACCTTCCGACGATTACAGTTGCGCCTGAAGCTACTGAAACCATTGCGGATCGTGAGCTCACCGAAGACCCATCGGGAGAGTTTGTTGATGCGGAGGCTGTACCCAAGCAAGGAAAAAATATTTCCCCAACGGCCCAAGAAGACCCATACTCATCAAAACACGATCCACTAGCACTAGCTACAGATGAACCTGTATTGGTTTCCGCGAAAGAGGTAACATTTGATGACCAATGGGAGCCCTCCGCAATGGCTGGGGATGACATAGAGAGTCACCAGACCGATGTCGAACCAGAATGTCCATTGCTGAACCGTGGTGAAGTAGTGAAGCCATTTGCGCCCGATTTGGCTGATCCAGAAACTACTAAAGATAGCATAGCGTTGACCCAAGAGAATCCATTTTCAACAGAGCAGCCTCATGAGCTCGAGCTACAACCATCATCTGTTGTATCAGTAAGCGAAAGGGACGAAGAGCGGGCAATAGCGACCGAAGACTTCGCCTCTGGAGGTGAAGTCGCTCAGCCTCTGGTTGAAGTGTTGTCATATTGGCTTCTGGCGGACGTCGGCAAAAGCGCGAAAGACAATTTCGCTAGCAATGACAAGTCAGGGTCCCAGTTCACAGTCAAGAAGGAGAAGAAGAAGACAAACAAAAGTAAAGCACTGGGATGGGAAGACAAGACCACGTCTTCGCCGGCCGATGATCAGGGCTCCCAAGGTATCTCAGATGTCCAGCAGGGACCGTCGCCTAAGCCAACACATTTTGAGACAAGCTTTCCGGAACAGGATGATGCGATGATCCTCGAGCGCGACCTCAAGCGCAAGAAGGATAAGAAGCGTAGGAAGAAGAGTTCTATGATGTCATGGGAAGAGAGTATGGGATCTTCGGAGCCTCAAACAGAGCAAGTGATTGAAAGAAAGGTCACTGCAGAGATTGATATTGCTTCGATGCGAGACACGGCTGAAGAGCCACCGCCGAGTATTGCGGATGATTTTGTAGCTACTCCCAAGGGCAAGAAAGACAAGAAGAAAGCTACGAACGCGAAGAGTTTGGGACTCGACGAAGACGTGGGCTCTGCCCTGCCTAAGCCAGAGATGGACATTGCTCCACAACAAGAATTAGTAGGAGTGCCGGGACAAAGCGTCGCTGATAACCTCGAGGACGGCGTTAGGAGCAAGAAAGCCAGGAAGAAGGGCAAGAAGGCGCCTTTCTCCTCGCTCGAAGATAATCTCGACGATGCCGTATCTAATAGCGAAATAAAAGTTAGACATGAACCCGACTTTGACTCCACTCCTGTGCGAGCAGATTCTCGAGTCAAGCTGGAAGAGCCAGTCAAACAGATAGCAAGAGATGTCACAGGCGTATTAGAGACTGCTCCAGAGATTGAAGAATTCAAAGAAGCGCAGGTTCCTTTCAAGACAAGTGATGGTGCAACTACTAGGACCGATAATGATCATCATCGAGAATCTCAAGAAGAGTCGAAGGCTATTGATGATCATGATCAGATCAAACGAGGATATGAGGAGGCGTCCACCGGGCCTGCAAGAAGCCTCGTAGAGGAGTTTGAAAGCGTGCCGAAGGGCAAGAAGGACAGGAAGAAGGCTAAGAAATCCAAAACTTTATCCTGGGATGATGAGCCGGATCTTGCTGCGCCTGAACGAAATGATGGAGCTAAGCCGAGATTTGAAGAGAGTCCCACTGTGGCCGCGCAAGAGACACCGATTCAGGTCGGATTGGCAGAGCCATCCACTGAACCAGTCAAGGATGTCGTGGAGGAACTTGAGAAACTTCCAAAAAGCAAGAATGATAGGAAGAAGGCCAAGAAATCGAAAGTCTTCTCCTGGGCCGACGAGCCCGAATCTGCTGTGCCTGAACAAGCTTATGGAGCTCATTTGACGAGCAAAGAAGGTTCCGATCTCGCCATCCCAAACGCATCGCTTGAAGTTGAAATCAAAGAACCCTTCACGGAGCCAGCGAGGGATGTTGCAGAGGAGCTTGAGAGCGCTCCCAAGAGCAAGAAAGACAAAAAGAAGGCCAAGAAGTCGAAAGCTATCTCTTGGGCAGAAGAGCCTGAAACACTTGGTTCCAACTCTGAAGCCAAGGCTCAACAAGAGTCCAAGGAGGATCGTGATGCTCCCCTCTTGCAACATTCGCTAGAGAAAGGTTCAACAGAGATAGTCACTGAGGGGTCAGAGTATGTTGTAGGTGATGATGGGCCTGCCTCACAGAACAAGAAAGCCAAAGATTTCGACGCTCTAACCTTAGCAGCCGACACTATGCCAATTTCATCCCAAGCTGAGAGCTTCGAGACGTCAACATTAGCGCCAGACCAGTCCTCTGAATCCAGGTCCTCAGAAAAAGTGGATGGTGTATTCGAACAGTCATCTTTAGCCGAAGCTTTGGTTCAGCCTTTCTTAAAAGCAAGTCAGCTTCCAAAAGAAGTTGAGGCTTCGGACCTGGCAAGGCCTGAAAGCCAACGCTCGGCTGTCGGTGCCAAGGCTCTCGATGAGGCGCCATTGGAAGCTACAGCAAGATTGCATGACAACGCTGAATTGGTCGACCAGCCAGCATTTCAATCAGAGCGATCCGCTGATGAAGCTGAGGACCTCAATCGATCAGTATCCGTCACAGATCCGCCTCAAGTAGAACGAAAAGCTTTTGAACATCCGATCTTCGAGCCTGAGCAGCCATCCCTACCGACGACCTTGCTGGAACAGCCTACTTCTAAAGCGGAGCGAGAACCAATCCCTGAGATGCCTGAAAACCCACACAAAGTCGTGACCGCAATAGAACAAATTGCGCCAGCATCGGAAGCCGATATTGAAGAACAGGAGTTCGAACCCGATCTGCCCTTTAAAACATCTCTATTAAAGATGAATAGCTTGAACGATGCATCATCGCGGAAAGATCACGACGACCTAGACATCGCTGAGCGCGCCGTGTCAGCCGAAAACACGGAAGAGCAGTCTATGCCGTCGGTAGTCCCATCTCTCACACCAGCATATGACCCATTAGCTTCACAAAAAGTAGGCCACGAGTTCGAGCTTGACCCTATTCGTAGTTCCGAGAAACTCCAGCAAGACGAGCAAGCGGAAGACGGAACCCAGACCTTCGATATGGGAGAAGGAGTCGCGGAAAGCGGCAATTCATCGTCATTCTTCGAGGATCAGCATACCGCCGCCACCCTACCAATACAGCAGACGGTCGAGAAGCCATTGCCTCCAACTGCCTCTGCTTTACCCCGAATAGCTGAGGAGGATCCGATCGCTCAAACCCCCGACCTTGACTCCGATCTAGATGCCCCATACAGTCTCAAGAAGAGCAAGAAAGACAAGAAGAAGCAGAAGAAGGCCAAGGCGTCGGATCCCGGGCTAGAGATTGGTCCAGCGGATCGGACTACTGAGGATTCATCGCGGTCGGTAGATCCTAGCTCGCCCTCAACTAGAGATGAATATCCAATGGCTCAAACCCCAGAAATCGTGCCCGACCATGAAGCTTCTTACGGCTTCGGAAAGAGTAGGAAAGACAAGAAGAAGACGAGAAAGGCCAGAATCTTGGATGTCGAAGAAGAGATCGCTCAAAGCGCACCACAAGTGATTGGTGAAATTCTTCCAGAGCACGCCACTACCGAGGACGTACTGCAGAAACTCGAAGAGTCGATAGCCACGGGAACGAGAAATTTCAGTACGGAAGACTTCTCTAAAAGCGCATCACGAGTTGGCGACATTGCAGTTCCGGAGCAGGCCATTAATGAGGATGTACCGCAGACAGTTGAAGTCCCGTTGCCCACTGGGGCAGGGGACTTTACCGAGACAGCAGAAGTGGCTTCCACGGGGGAAAGAGCTTCGGAGCATGTGCCCAAGGCTACTTATGATACAGTCTTTGCCTCAACTTCCCCTGAACATCCGCACAAGCGAGGCTTCTTCGAAGATGTGGGACCTGAAGTTGCCCTCGAGGAAGAGAAAGCGATAGAGCCGCCCTGGAAAGCTAAACGTACTGACCAAAGCAGCCCTCCTTCACAGAAGATAGTGGAGATGGAGGAAGAAGTGTTTTCTATGGCAAAAAAGAAAAGCAAGAAAAGCAAGCAAGCGAAGAAGTCTGCATACTCGAGCGTCAATCTGGAAGAGGAGGAGCTCGTTTCCGTACAGCCAGAGCCACCGCTTAGCCAGCCACCAGTTTCTTCTGATAAGAACTTCGTTTCTCAAAACGAGCAAGAGCTAGGTAAGCCCGTTCTCGAGCAGCCTCTTGTCGAGGGTGCAAAACCGCCTAATGCCGAAGCAGGTTCCAAAGGAACAATAGAGAACTCTGCTGCTGCTGAGCGAGCAACTGAACCTATCGCAGAGCTCGTCGATGACGGTGACGCTTGGGACGTGCCAGTCAAAAAGGGTAGGAAAGAAAACAAGAAGCGCAAGGAAGCAGTCAGGATACAGAGCGAATCTGAGATTGTAGAAGCAGGTTCTCCGTTTGCCGCAACACCCGTCAACGGTCTCAGCCCAGGAACACCAGCTGCTGATGATGCGGTTCAGCGAGCGATGGACCTTACTACAACGGACATCCCCGGACCAGCTGGTGTTCAAAATCTAGGCCTAGTGACTGACAGTGCAGATAGAGTTATCCCTTTTTCAGGTGATGTGGAAGGTGGATCAACGGCTTATATTGCAGGTGAGGGTCTAATACCTCTACGGGATCAGACGTTGGACATTCGAGAACATCAAAGTGCGAAAGGCCTTCCGGTAGGGGACGAAGACAGCATCGGCGTTATCAATAGTACGAAGAAGAGCAAGAAGGATAGAAAGGCAAAAAAGAAACAACAACCAATCGTCTGGGAGGATGACAATTCTACTGCATCCGGGCCTGACAAGGCTGATTTATACGCGGATCTTTCAGCGCCCTTAACAAAGGATGTCCAAAAATCAATCACGACACGAAACGAGCAAGAGACTGTTGCATTTTCCCCGATAACAAACATTCCGACTAATGAGTACACTGCCCTAGAACCAGAGTCTTCCTGTCATCTTGACAGAACCAGTCCCTACTTCAGCAATTCCACAGGTGAAGTCAGAGAAAGAGATCCTCGTGAGCAGCCTCTTTATGGGGAAATTGTCGAAGAGCAGGGCAAGCTCGATCCAGAACTGCTACCATCCACCGAAGACTTACAACCAATTCAAGGCGAGCAGATGCCAATGGAACCGCGGACCAGATCTCGTGAGCGCATACTGCCTGCTGATGATCAGACCCGCGAAGTGGGTTTTGCTAGCGAAGCTCGACATGGAAATCCCGATGTGGCCCAGTTCAATGTAGAATCCAATGTCAGTGAAACAGGGTTAGCAGCTGGGATGGTACTATCTACTTCTGGACCGGCTGAGAATGATGGAACTATTGTATCAACGAGCAAGGCCAAGAAAGGCAAGAAATCGAAGAAGCGTGATCCGACCGTAGAGGACATGATTCCTTCCAATGAGGCGCGGCCAGACCGAACCGTCAGCGGCTTGGATTCCATATCACGGAGCACGTCCCAGGCGCCGCCTGCAGATTTTGAAGACAAGAAGCTTAGCTGGCGTGGTGATTTCGGGGCAAAGGAAGCGCTTGCTGCCGCTGGTGCCCTAGGCGCTGATGTTGCGGTTGCTGAGGGGCTGACAAGACGAGGCTCGAAGAAGCCGGGGAAGAAAGATAAGAAGAGCAAGAAAAACAAATGGGCGGGTGATGACGATGAGGAAGCTGAGCCAAAACCGGGTGTCGATGATGTTCAACAAACGCCGCCAACTGGCCCTGTCACGACACCTCCTAGATCCCCTAGGGCGCGAAGCCCCACTCTTAAATACGTGGGTCTTCCGGAGGAGCAGCCTCACACGGAGAGAATGGTCAATCGTGACAGTGCAGTTCATGTCTCGGATTCGCCCATCATACCAGACAGCCTTCCAGTGCATCGTGAGATTCGAGACAGTGGTTACCAAGATACCGAAGCAAGTCCTGTGGTCGATCACGGACATGAAAACAAGGCACCAGATAGGGGGCAAGAGGGTACCTCGACTGATCCTTCCCTTGAGACTATCGATCAAAGTGGGAAGATACGGATGGAGGAGGACCCCATGCTGCGACCAAGAACAGCATCCAGGGGTGCTTTGAACATATCTTTGGACGTTGACTCAAATCACGCTGGCAACTCGGAAGCCAGTCTTGAAAGAAACCGAGCGCAAGGAGCACCAATGCCCAACACAGACCTTCCCAGAGGCCTCGATACAACATGTCTAGCCTATGATGACCCCCACGGACCTTCGCCAGTCAGCTCGACTACCAAAGACCGATCGTCAATTCTGTTCGAGTCATCACCTTCAATCAGAGAAGTCAGGCCAGACCCCCCTGTCCAATTACAGAGTCCACTACGCGCCCAGAGTCCCTTGGACCATGACAGAGCTTTGAGCCCAACATTCATTCCTAGTCCAATCGCTCAAGCACATCAACAACCCCATCAGTCACTCTTTGGGGGCCCAACGTCGCACGATAGCGATGTTATTTCTCCTCCGAGGACCCCGATCGCCTTCGATGATACGCCACATGGAGGATTGAACACGATCAGCGAGTACAGTCCTGAAGAGTCGCCGTTGCAAAAAAAGGGTCGGCGATCACTCTCAGACGTTGGCTCGCCAGAGCGAGGAAATAACTCACGCCGTCACACTCAGCGTCAGATTCGCTCTCCACCGCTGCCTGAGCATCCTGCTAAGGACATGGTCTCTACGGACGACATTATTTCTCGCTTGTCTTGGCCAGCAGTAGATGAAGAGAAACACGCTGTCGATCTTGAGCGGAGTAGAAGCCGAACAACAGACCGGCAAGCTTCAGGTCGGCAAAGCGTCGTCTCGGCGTCGAGTATTCCGCCGAAGCCAGTAGAAGGAGCAACCCGCTCGTTCAGTGGAGCGAGCATACGGTCCGGTGAAAGCATTAATGCCATCATCAGAACTCCGCCGGATACAGTCCGTTCAGCCAGTGGACTTGGTTTTCGAAATTCTGCCACACCCCCTTTAAGGCGGGTTGATCGAAGCGTTAGCGGGGATCTGCGCCAAGCAGCTAAAAAGCGGGCGAGTACAAGCGAAGCTGCCGCATCTTCGTCCTCGACCTCGAACTACATCTACGATACTTCTGAAGATAAGGGCAAGGGCAGGGCCGGAGAGATGGCTGATGTCTATGTAAGTAGTCTTTAAATTCCCTTAGATGGAGATGGCAACTAATGCGATGTTTGTAGGAGGGTAGAGGCGACTTCCTGGGGTCACCCATCAGCTCGACACGCCCCCCAAGTATGCGCAAACGGCAGAGCACGCAAATACTGGACCTCGAAAGTCGACTCGATCAGCTCGTGTCGGAAAACAGGCTGCTCAAAGATGCCAAAAACAGAGCTGACAGAAGTCTCGATGACGTGTCGCAAGACTCGAAGAAGCAAAACAACGCCTTGCGGGAAGCCATCGAAACACGTGATTTGTTCTTGCGCCAGAAGGATGATGAACTCAGTGAACTTCGAAGAATCTTGGAAGGCTTACAGAGCCAGGTTTCACAACTTGCGGAAGTTAACAACAGCCTTAGTGCCAGTCGTGACCTCGCAGATGGGCATCAGCTAAGGTACAGCAATTTGGAGGCCGAGCATGCCGACACCCACCAGAGATGGCAAGAAACTGAGAGAGAGCTCGACGAGCTCCGACAAAAGCATTCCAATCTGTCTGGTGGCATGGAAGAGATCGTTAGACATGAGATATCCGTCGCTGTCGAGGGCAAGAATGCAGAGCTGCGCCAAGTGAGAGATGAGTTAGAGGCAGCGAAAAACCAAGTCCGTGCATTGCAACAGCAAATACTGGAGTCGGGGTCGAAAGATGAATTCATCGTAGATCGAGACGAGGACTACTTCGACAGTCGATGCCAGGAGCTTTGCCAATACGTGCAGCAGTGGGTGCTACGTTTCTCGAAGTTTTCTGATCCGAAGGCGTGCTTCCTGGCTAGTGAGGTCATGGATGAGAAAGTGGTCGACCGCATGGAGAACGCCATCCTGGACGGGTCAGACGTCGACGTCTACCTAGCGGATCGAGTAAAGAGGCGAGATGTGTTTATGTCGGTGGTCATGACCATGGTTTGGGAATTCATTTTTACGCGCTACTTGTTCGGTATGGACCGCGAACAACGCCAAAAGCTCAAGTCGCTCGAGAAAACGCTTTCGGAGGTGGGACCCATCACAGCGGTCCATAAATGGCGAGCGACCACTTTGACGCTGCTCTCGAAACGGGAAGCCTTCCTTATTCAACGCGAGCAAGACACTGAAGCTGTGATTCACGAAATCTACACTACCTTGTCTACGTTCTTGCCTCCGCCTTCGCACCTGCAGCAGCAGACCATGGACTCTCTCCGCAGGGTCATCGGAGCTGCCGTAGATCTCTCTGTCGAGATGCGAACGCAACGTGCCGAGTATATGATGCTCCCGCCGCTGCAGCCAGCATACGATACGAACGGCGACCTGGCGCGCAAAGTCTACTTCAACGCCTCGCTCATGAACGAGCGCAGTGGAACAACCACCTCCAACGAGGCGCTCGAGGCGCAGGAGGCGGTCGTGCGCATGGTGCTTTTCCCTCTGGTGGTGAAGAAAGGGGACGAGGCTGGGGTAGGAGATGAGGAGATTGTGGTGTGCCCGGCGCAGGTACTGACGGCGCCAATGGGAAAGGAGAAGAAGTCGGTGAGGGTGACGAGTGCGGAGCCGAGTGCGAGGACGGCGAGCTATGCGGGCAGTGATGCGGGTATGGGAGGCATGATCTGAGGCGTCACACTCTGATCTATCTTTTCATACTTTGCGAGAAGGCATTTTCCTGGACTTACTTTGGATTTCTGGGAGGGTCGTTTAGCGAGCGGGCATTCCATATACAAACGCTGTGGTAGGGTACACTAGCATGGATGGACAAATTGGACGACTTGGTTTATTCTACGTTCATCTTCGATCTCATTAAAAGCATTGGTGTGTTTGCATTCACAGCATACATTCCTTCCAGCCCTCTGCGCACAGACTGAAGCTCTTACTTTACCCCACGCTTCATGGACAGCGGCAGCGGTCACCCGGAAAGAGCGGCCGCGACATGGCGCAGTAGTGTCGATCTGGTCAAAGCTTGGAAAGCTTGTTTCTCGTGAAGTTCCTTTTTCAATAATTCACTTCTGACGTTCGAAGTCTCAGATACAGTTGAATCGAGTCAATTAATTGTGAAAAGCTTACTCCATCGAGCAGTCACTTCCTCCACTTGATCGACTGCGACTACTACTACGGTTCTTCCTCCCTACCTCTGACAGTGATCTTTGAAATCTTGAGGGATACCTTCAGTAGGACGTTAAGAACATCTACCGAAAGAACTCTCTGCCCGTCATGGCTGGACTCGCACGTCATGTAAGACTACACCTGCTAATTCCCAGTCCTCTCTGAGCCTCGTTCGAGATTCGCCAAATTCGCCCGCCCGCCCATCCCTGTACCCTCCCGTAGCTGCTTCAATGCAACAGGCTGAATAGAATGTTTCTAGGTCGATCCCGATGCCCTTATCAATTCGCTCCACCACTCCGACAATAAAGCACACAAGCACCGTGCCCACTACAAGACTGCTACCACCAGCACTACGCCTTACAGCACCCGCTACGCCAGCGAGCAGGAACTCAGCAAGTTCAAGATCCCGCAAGAGGGCGCTCCGGCGGATGCGGTACATCAGATGCTGAAGGACGAATTGGACCTCGATGGCAGGCCAAATCTGAATCTGGCGAGCTTCGTGGGGACATATATGGAGCGGGAGGCGGAGCAATTGATGATGGAAAACCTGAGTAAGAAGTAGGTAAACGTAACAGCTTGAGGGAGGTGCTATACATTTCTAACAAATTTTTAGCATGTCGGATGCTGACGAGTATCCTGCAATGATGGCAATGCATGCTCGCTGTGTTTCGATTATATCGCACTTGTGGGGCGTCCAGAAAGGCGAGACAGCTATTGGCACCGCGACCACCGGCTCTTCGGAAGCCATCCATCTCGGTGGACTGGCCATGAAGAGACGCTGGCAGGAGAAGCGTGATGCTGAAGGGAAGGACAAGAGCAAGCCTAATATCATCATGGGATCCAACGCTCAGGTCGCGTTGGAGAAGTTCGCTCGTTACTTCGAAGTTGAAGCTAGGATACTCGATGTCAGCGAAGACAGCCTGTATCGTCTGGATCCAAAGCTCGTCAAGAAAAACATCGATGAAAACACCATTGGTGTTTTCGTGATCTTGGGGAGTACATACACCGGCCATTATGAGCCTGTAGAGGAGATCTCAGATATATTGGACGAGTATGAGAAGGAAAGTGGCAACTCTATCCCCATACACCTTGATGCTGCGAGCGGTGGCTTCATAGCACCATTCACTAAGGCACACGCTGGTGGGAAGAAATGGTGAGCATGAAGTATACCTGATGATTGATGTTGGTTCGCTTAGAACAACAGGAACTTCGAATTACCTCGCGTCAAGTCAATCAACACCTCCGGCCATAAGTTCGGGCTGGTGTACGCCGGCGTTGGGTGGATCATTTGGCGCGATGAGTCCTATCTGCCCAAGCACCTCATCTTCGAGCTTCATTACCTTGGAGGCACTGAAGAATCGTACACCCTCAACTTCTCCCGTCCGGGAGCTCAGATCATTGCCCAGTATTACAACCTCATCCACCTGGGCTTCGACGGTTTCCGCGCCATCATGGAGAATTGCCTCGCCAATGCACGCCTTCTCAGCAAGGTTCTAGAAGCCAGCGGGTGGTATATCTGCGTGAGCGATATTCACCGCAAGAAAGGAGAACACGTATACAAGGGTCCACAAGAACTGGAACCCGATTCGACGAGCGCAGACTACAACGCTGGCTTGCCGGTTGTAGCTTTCAGACTTTCAGACGATTTCAAGAAGGATTACCCACACGTGAAGCAGGAGACCGTCAGTAATTTACTGCGCGCGAAGCAGTACATTATCCCCAGTATGCCTTCTCCATCCGGAAATTACTTGCAAGTCATCTAACAGTTGCAGACTACCCATTGCCCCCGAAGTGCGACAAGACGGAGATCCTGCGGGTTGTGGTGCGCGAGAGCATGTCGATGGACCTGCTGGACCGCTTGATCGCGGACATTCTGACCATCACACAGCAGTTGATGGACACGGACGAGGTGGATCTGGCAGCGTTCCAACCCGGAGCGTCGACGATCGAGAAGCAGCACATGAGCAAAGGCGTGGATCACAAGCACAAGCACCTGGCGGAACGGCCGATGAAGAAGGGAATTCATCGGAGCGTATGCTAGGGAACCCGTTGTTCGCATCGGTCCAAGATCTGGAGCGACGCCACACTCGCCCATTGGCCATGGCACGGGATCCCAAAATGCTGCTGGAAGCAAGCAAGAATTCCGAACTGATGGCTTTACAAAAGTTGATTATGATAGCATTATAGACGTTGACAATGAGCAGGAACCACGAATCTGACGATCTTACTATTCTGGCACATGACCATGCAGCATGCTCTTCCTCGTAAGCCGTAGAATGACATTTGCTGCCTAGGAAGGTGCATCCTAATGTTGTCGCCTTGGCACCAAGACTGTCAACCTCGTGTCCTTGGAATCCTTATCTTGCCGTCGGTGATTGATTCGGTCGACACAAGAACGGCTTGATATATCTATCGAGTCTATGACCTCAACGACTCCTCCAGCCCCTTTGCGTGGACCTTTCAGCGTGCTTGGCTACCATCGATCCCAAGTGGAAGTACAGCGGCCTGGGGAGCAAGCGAGGATTTTAGCCTCTTGACCAAACGAATTCGACAATCGAGGTCGAGATAAGGTCGGATGCAGCCAATGACAGTCTTCTGTTCTAATTGGGCGCTATGCCTGAAGCGAGCTTATCAGTTGAGATTGCCTTTCCCTTGTCCTTTTCCCACGTCATCCCACACCGCAGCAGGCCCCAAGGCGCTATGCTTTCAGCATCAGTTGTTCAGCCCCATGGTTTGATTGGTTCCGTTCTGGGGCAACTGTCACGCCGACACGGGAATTCATTCCCTCGGAGAGATCGGAGCTCGTTGTTGTCTCTACACTCATCCAGCGTTTTTGCCGTATCAGCCGAGACATGGGATTTGGAAAGCTGCAACGCGGCGAGGCTGCATATCGCATCAGGGGGGAGTCCGGGATCTACGATGGATAGATCCTTGGGCTCCAACAAGCACATCCTCCGGTCCTGCCCGTCAGTGAGTGGTCACCGTGCGTGGTCGAGAATATGGGGAAAGGCCTCGGCCATTGGTGGGCTGATAACAAGACTTCCCATCGGCCGGTTTGTGGCGTCGGCTGAGATTGGGTTTGGGAGCATTAAAGTGTTGCGGCTTCCCATGTGCTGTCTCGACTGATTCACTCCATCAACGCCGATCCGGGTGTACGACAGTCGCTTCTTCGTAACAGCTGCCAGACGATTCATTCGCGACAGGTGGCGTTCAGATACGGCGCGGTGATACACAAGTTAACATTTTGCATGTGCTTGATTGCTCCCTCCCACCTGTTTCTCGGACGTCTTCGTTCTTGACGTCGTTCCAAAGTTATTGATTGGACCAAGTCATTATGGCCACTTCCGGATTCTCTCCCTCCTACTCCTGGATTGGGCCTCCGACCCAGTTCAATGGCACCAACCCGCTCATCGGGGGTGATTCCTGTACGTTCAGTCTTTCCTACCGCGCAATCACCTTGTCCTCGAATGTGTCTGGGACGGACTTGAGAACGGCAATACTAGCAATGACTTGGCTAACAATGCTCGTTTCATAGCGGTCGAGAATCTCAACCAGTGGTATACCTCCGGAGACCAGGCCTACATTATCATAGCCTCTGCAATGGTGGTGATCATGATACCGGGTCTGGGCTTTCTGTATTCCGGTCTTGCACGAAGAAAGTCTGCGCTCAGCATGATATGGGCATGCATGGCGAGTTTCTCGGTCATCACGTTTCAATGGTACTTCTGGGGCTATTCACTGGCATTCTCGGCTCAGGGCAAGAGTGGATTCATCGGATCACTCAATCATTTCGGTCTCATGAACGTGCTTGGGGCGCCAAGCCCAGGGTCTCCTTTGATTCCGGAGTTGCTCTATGCCTTTTATCAGGTACGTCCGTGTTATAGAGTGACGCGGAAATTGAATTGACACACAAGACCAGATGCAATTCTGTGCAACAACGGCAGCCATCACAGCAGGAGCTGTCGCTGAACGGGGCCGCGTCCTACCAATGATGGTATTCCTCTTTTTCTGGGCTACTTTGGTCTACTGTCCGATCGCATGCTGGGCGTGGAACGTGAACGGATGGGGCTACAAGTATGGTGTTCTGGACTATGCTGGCGGAGGCCCTGTCGAGATTGGGTCTGGTTTCTCGGCCCTGGCATACTCATTCGTCCTGGGTAGACGCCAAGAGAAGATGATGATCAATTTTCGGCCGCACAACGTCTCGTTGATTGTACTCGGAACAACCTTGCTTTGGTTCGGCTGGCTGGGTTTCAACGGCGGATCCTCATTTGGTGCGAATCTGCGTGCGGTCATGGCATGCTGGAACTCTAATCTGACTGCCATGTTCGCCGCGGCAACTTGGACACTACTTGATTGGAGACTCGCCCGAAAGTGGTCTATGGTCGGTTGGTGTTCCGGGGCCATTTCAGGTCTTGTAGCTGCGACGCCTGCATCAGGATACATCCCTCCATGGGCCTCGATCATTCTTGGTGTCGTTACTGGAGCCGTGTGCAATTATTCCACTAAGAGTGAGTTAACAATGAACTCGTCAAATGGAGGGCTGCTAATGCTTCTTAGTCAAATACTGGCTCAAAATCGACGACAGCCTGGATATCTTCGCCGAGCACGGAATGGCAGGTGTCCTGGGACTGCTCGCCAACGGCCTCTTCGGCGCAACGTATATCATCGGCCTCGATGGCGTCAACACCGGCACCGTCACCGGCGGTTGGGTTAGCCACCATTACCGTTTGCTCTACGTCCAAGTCGCCTATATCGTCGCAGCTTGCGGATGGGCTTTCGTCGTGTCCCTCATCATTGCGTACGCTGTCAACTACATTCCTGGACTGCACCTACGTGCTTCGGAAGAAGCAGAGCTACTGGGCATGGATGATGACCAGCTTGGAGAGTTTGCGTACGACTATGTTGAAGTCCGAAGAGATTACCTCGCCTGGACACCAGCCAAGGCTGCTCCAGGCTCAGGCGAGCATGACATCCCGCAGCATGAGCGACATGGGATCGGTGCGCATGGCGAGATGTTGATGGGCAAAGCGCCTAGTGATGGGGATAGCGGAGAGGACCACACCGCTATCGCAGGTGATAGGCATGCCATGATGGTGGAGAAGAAGGAGCGTGGCGAGTAAGCGTGAGCGTTATACTCGCGGTGGGACAAGGTAAATGGGACATGGGGTCGGCATTGTATCTATGGGAAGGTGCCTTTCACTTTGTGGTCGAGCAGCTGGTCGGCAATGTGGGTATGGTGTTAGATAAGCATTGCTGCTGTTAGATAGATACCCTGATAGCGGCTTCGGGAATACAGACTGATGGAACGAAATAGACTTCGTGCATATTTTGACCAATTCAGAATGGCTAATGTAACCACATCTCGACGATTTGACGACCTCGTGACTCTGCGAATAGGTTCCTCCGATACCGGCGTTGGGGCCAAAACAACCATTTCCGAAACGCTACCCACTTGCACTCTTGGGTATACCTTGACCTTAGTATCACTGGTATAGCACACATTTGCTTTTTCCTCGCGCCACTCTCATCGTCGTTGCCGCCTCCCCAGCGCTTTCCAAGACTCCGACTGCCCTACTGTCCACACCAAAGCATATCAGGCCTTTGTGCACTCTCACACCGAGAAGACCAAGCCAGGAGCCAACCCAACGAACACTCTTCACGCAGCTATGCTCAATAATCTCACGATCCTACTTACGCAATAGCGCTATCTATGACCCTCATTATTGTTGTACGCTCTCCAATCAACCTCCTTACATAAACCCCATGCTATCTCATTCTACCTTACTTTTCAGTATCCATCTCTTCTGTTGCACCTCTTTGTACTTCCTTCTATCACATCTCTTAGATCCACTCCGTCAAAAAAATCTCTCTCGATCTACCAAGGGAAATCTCGCTTCAGAACCCTACCTTCTGCTCAATGTACCAAGTCGCTCCTTGTACCGCCCTCCTCTGTTCGACAACCAACTCGCCTTCCGGCATGCTATCCACTGGGGGCCTCCTCTGCTCCAACTCCTCCGACGAATCGAATGTCTTGGCTCTCCTCCCTGCTTCCAATGTCCGTCCCTCATCCTTGCCCTTCTCCACCTGCCACCACCTCTCCCTTCCCTTCCCCACACCCCTAATAATTCAGATCACTCCTCCTCCTCCCACCTCCACCTCCACCCCTCCTACATCCTCCCCTCATCCAGCCCCCTTTAAGGGCAAAAAACGCATCGCAGTTCTTCCCAATTCGGAATAGAGTGAGGGCGAGATGGGCTATTAGCATAAGTGCAAATCCCGCGTTTATCAGCAATTCTCGAAGGTAATTACTAAAGAAACACCCAGTTTCGGTAAGGAACACTCCCAGTTTCGGTAAGAGGCACTCCCTGTGGGATCGCCCAACCAATTTGGTGTAAAACCGCCAAATTCAATGGGTTTTCTCATGCACCACTGGTCCTACCTAAACGTCCAGATAGACATCGATTTGCGCATCCGTTTAATTATCAATTGGACTACTTATTCGCATAAGAAACCACCTAAGAAAGCACCGGTATTTGGCCCAAATGTGCCCGTTTTGCATGCAACTTCTCCCGCCTCTCTGCACATTAATTACACGGTTATAACCATCGTTTGAAAGCACCGTTTAGAAGCACTGGTAAACAGGCTGGTTCCCTCCTCTCTTTTCTTGAGGACCACTCTTACTGGTGACGATAGCTGCAAAGGCCTCGGCTTTGGCGTGCGCTTGCATTACAACGACGAGGTCATCAAGAGTTGCATAGTCCTCTTCAGAAGGAGGCTGTAGAGCCATTACGGCGATGGTAATGTGAGTATATGGAGGAAATTCCGTACAGATTATGGAGGTGTTTTTGAATTTCAAGCGCGTTTCGGGGCGGAACAATTGGAATCCGGAGAAGTCCTAGACTAAGCCCTAAGTAGGGAATGCCCCTTACCGAAACTGGGAGTGTTCCTTACCGAAACTGGGTGTTTCTTTAGTAACTACCTTCTCGAAAGTAACCTAACAGGTATAGATATGGACCGGGAAGGAAGACATTTGGTAGTGGGGGTGGGGATGACTGTCCATTATCGTGTAAGCAACCATGAATTTCCAAGCACAAGAGGACACCGCCCTCCGATATTGAACCCCTCGGGCCAGTGCGCCAACACGAATAGCAGCGATTCGTAGAGGAGTCCAAACTATCTGCCAAGGAGCGGTTCTCTAATTCCTATCCGGGATATTAAATCCTCTTAACACACAATCACTCCTCCGCGGGACTATTTCTCTTATCTTGCCTTTCGACTCCTCTTTGCACACTCCATCAGCAGGCAGCACCCTGCCTTGCGGCGTAGCCCCTTTCCTCAAATATCCCGCTTCCTCGCTCCTCACTCTTCTGGCCGAGATACCTCCCTCTTCGCCTCCCCATCCCTTCTCGGCAAGTTTTACGACAACATGAACACGAACACCCCCTTCCCTTCGTATCTAAGAGCTCATCACAGATGCTAACCGCAAGGGCGGATTTGGTGCGGAGACGGTGCGGACGATGAAGGTGGCGGGTTTGAAAGGGTGTTTTGCGGAGGTGAGGAGGATATCGGGGCTTTGAAGCCTGTTGGGGGGGGGTGGGGGGAGGGGGCGGGAGATAAGTGGGCGAATGGGAAATACAGGGAGGTGAGGGGGGCGGGGGGGAAGTACCAAGTACCAAAAATAGAAGAAGCGATGAAACCACAGATTCGAAGCCTAGACATGCAGATCAAAGAAGGAAGGGAGCCTGGGGGTTTCCTAGTCTATTTTGTATCGGCGCACAATCCACAGTCTTTTCCAATGAGTGGTCGTGTCTATGCACAAAACCTCTTCGTCCCCTAAAGACTCTTCCCTGCTCCCCATCACGAATCGAAATCTATCTATCATTCCCCGCCCACTGTCTGCATTATTTTCGTCCCACCCCTTTCCCCCCTGACGACCATTCTACCACAATACCCATCAACCACCCTTGCGGCACTCAACCAAGCTCACTCATACCCCTCATCTCCCTCCCCATCATACCCATACGGATACTCCCCCTCTCCATCGTCATAGCTATATCCGCGTCCGCTCTCATACCACGGATAACCGCCCTGTATCTATGAGTTAGCACCCTTTTTCTCCACACCATCCGTTCACCCCTCCGAAATATCCCGCCCGCCAAGGACCACGTGCTGCCCCCCCTCAACTACTAGCCCAAGGACTTCACAACCACACTAAGAAAAAGAGAAAACTCACATTCCCCTTCCGTCCCTTCCTGCCCTTCCCATGATGATGGAAATACTCCGTCGGCACACTCACAGTCACGCTCGTGGGCACGTACGTATACGCGCTTGAACCATCCGTAGCCGTCATCGAAGTAGGCGACACAGGCGTTGTCGAGGGCAGCCCAGAGGAGGCGCCAACGGGGTCAGCAGTGCTGGTGTTGAATCCGGAAGATGTGCTGATTGAGTCAGCGGTGCTGGTCGTGGACTCGTTGCTGGATGTTGAGGAGGCGCTGAGGGGAGCGGCGGTGCTGGTTGAGAAGGTGGTTGGCTGCGGAGGGGAGGAGAAGGGAGAGGAAGTGCTGGATGTGCTGGGTGTGCTGGATGTGCTGGATGTGTTGGCTGCGGTGGTGGGAAGGGAGGGGGTTGGGACGGGGCTTGAAGTTAGCGACTCGGAGGCGGTGGGGTCGAAGGTGTAGGGATCGGTGGGGTCGATTGTGTAGGGATCGGTGGGATATGGAATGGCTGGGTCGGTGGTGTTGGATGCTTGTACGGGGCTGTTGCTGGAACCACTTGAGCCAGCGGTGGGAGAACCGGTGCTGGGTGTTGCGCCAGATGAGATAGGGTAGGACGAAGGGGTGTAGGGTCCATGAGAGGGATAAGGGATGGTGGAGCTCATGTTGGTTGTTATGCCATCAGCGGTGCTGCTTGAGACGCCGGTACCACTGAGTGTGACGTTGCTGGATGGGAAAGGGCTGGTGAACGTCAATGTGGCGCTGATGGTCTCGGTGATGGCTGTTGTGCTCGGTGGAGAAGTGCCGGTAGGGAAGCTTAGGGTGTAGCCATAGACGGCGCTAGGGCTTGATGTCTCGGTAGGGTCTACGGTAGAACTATTTCCATACGGCGCGGTGGGGCTGCTACCGGTGCTTAGAGGTCCCATTGTGGTCCCTTCCGAGCCTCCAGTGCTGAGTGGGTCGGATGCGCTGCTGCTGGCATTGCCTGTGCTGAGAGGGGCGGCTGTACTACCAGTGTAGTTGCTCGACGAAGGGAGCAGACCACTGGCTGCAGATATAGGTCCAGCTGTTGTCGTTGGTACGAAGGGAGGGAAGCCATAGCTATATCCATAGGGAGGATAGACCGGTCCAGCAGTGGTCGATATGGAGTTCGAGGAGGCCGAGACGGGGGAGCCGGTCGACGAAGAGCTTCTTCCTGTGCTGAGCGGCCCTATAGTTGAGTTTGAGGGAGTGTATGGGTCGGATGGCTCGACTGAGGTGGGAGAGCTTGATAGACCAGTGCCTGCCAATGTAGAGTTGAAAATTGGAGTGTAGATGCCAGCACTCGTAGGATCGATCGGCAAGACTGTGGCTCCTGTGCTAATGCCAACGGGTCCAACGGTCACGCCCGTCGCAATGGGGTAGGGAGCATCGCTATGCTTGGAGCAGCGAGGTTTGAGATGTCCGTGGGGTTGGACTATGAGCGAGTCAGCGAGTCTGGACTTGAGGCTAAGAGCTTGAGATGCAGCGTTTTTGAGGCGTAAGGGAAATGGATGTTCGTGTTGGAGGAGTATCCGAGATGTAACATAGGAAAAACATCAAGGCTGATGCATGTTGATAGGGCTGTAGTGATGCTCCCTTCCTCTTTGTCCTCAATAGACCGCGAATTGGGCTCTCAAATTGATAAGTCTCAGCTTACCAGGGACCGACTCAGCAGCAGCTAGAGCAAGAAGCCCTCCCAATGTCAGCGATTCGCGACGCATAATGTGAAGTTTGCAGCTACTGGTTAGTAACGAGGGAAGGCAGCCTGTGGCGGAACGATCGAAGACGAAGACGAGTCAAGGACAATTCGAGTAGACAAGGCGATACCTTGATTTATACCTCCCGCAATGCTGCTCGGTCGAGCTAATGGTCATTTTCCAATGTCCCTCCGCAAGCTGCCGCTCAGACAGAAGTAATTCGATGCATCTTGCGGTGATCACATGCAAGGTTCCACGGAGACATCCTTACGACGCACATACGCAGCTCGGGATCCTTGACATTTGAAATAAGTGTTTATCAACCTAACATGGAACTTATATCAAGATCGTGCCTGGACCCTGGAGATCCCCCTCCAAGGTACGACTACATGAACAACGTGACCTTTACTACGCAAAAGAGATGATAAGTACGACAACGATGTTGGACAAGTCTATCCAAACGGAGCAAGTGATCTTTCCAGCATCGAGGATCTCCAAGTGGGACTCTTGCGGGCCGCTCACGCAGCGGGAGCATGCAAGCAGAACGACGCTGCCGTCCGCCTGCACCTGGCTGAGAGGGCCGGTGAAGCAAATGAAATAGAAGAAATTGTTGAGATATCTTAAAGGAACATACGCAGTGCAAGGGAGAACCCCGATAGGTGCTTGCCGCGAGCCCGGCGACGGTGGAGATCGGTGCGGTGGCTTGCGTTAAGCTCTAGGATGATGCATTGCATTGCATTGCTAAAGGAAAATAAAATATCTCAAAGGGCACATTCAGAAGCTCAAGCAATATACTGAGAATTGATTGCTCCCCATACCGAAATCATTGCGGAAAACAGAGCTTTCGAGTACCTACGAAGACGTCCGGATTTGCAGAAGGGAAGTCTGTTTACTCGCCTGGATAAGAGAAGCGAGAAGCTGCAATGAACCTAGTGAATGCAGCTTTTTGATAGTCGCATTCGGTACCACGGACCTGCACCAGGCTTTGCTTTCGGCTAGCGGTCCTCGTAGGCTTGATGTGTTCCTTGCATACGCGGATGTCTGCATGGCGATGGCGTCGACAAACGACCAAATCCGCGGCTTGACAGCAGGTTGTGGCAGCTCATCGGTGTGACCTTGCAATTTGATACCGTGTCACAGCCATGCGCAAACGATATGTCGCCTACTTGGTCGAATGTCGGCGCTGCGGGAAGGCCGCGTTGCGATGAGATGTTTCACTTACCCGATTGACTTTGGTCCCTTCCCGCCTCCCCGCCCATGTGCATATGAAAGCCTCGATGCTTCCCCGCCGTGCCCACTCACCACAATCCTATTTGCTCACGTCGGAGCTTAAGCTCTCTGTCTGACCTCATCATATTCCTCACAGCGTCATCAATTTGACTAGGAAGCGCTTGTTCCGACGTGCCCTGTCCCAGGAAAGTACTTACCTAAAGCTCTTTCCAGCGAATTTTCCACCCAAGGAGCCATTGTTTTTCCACTGAAACTACCAAAATCCCCAAAAATTCTAAAAGACCATTCCAAAGTCAGCATGAATAACACACCCGAGGATATTTCCAACTCCGCCCAAGGGCACAAGGCAAACCTCTCCAACCCAAGTACCGTTCCCCGCCCTTCCTTCGACGTTTGTGCTGTGGCTAATGAAATTTAAGACACTTCTGAAGCCTCCAAAGCTCACTCCAAGGAAGTGCTCGACTCCATGGACAAGCCCTTCTACAGCGGCGAGGACCAGAATGTCTCCAAGAATCCGAACCAGGTCGCCGGAGGCTTGAAGGCCGCCATCAATAACCCTCAGGTCTCTCAGGAGGGCAAAGACGCGGCACAGAAGAAGCTGGATAATATGTAAAGGACAGCATAACATAGGCGCAGACATGGGACACGAAGGAGTGTAAAGCACGGGAAGGCTTGCTGTGGTCTTACACCATCGAAGGAAGCAATGCCCAGAATTATCGCATTTTCAGGACTCGCACGATCATGAGCACATTCGACTTATTAGAATGCCAATCGACATTGACTCTGCGCCATCTCCTTTTGACACGTACGTTGTAAAATCCCATCATTCAAAGGTTGTCCCCTGTATGTCAACTCTACCACGGATAAGAGTCGCCGAGCTGGCCCATGCCTTAAAACGCTTGACGAGACATTCATGATATCGTGCCAACTATTTTGCCCAACATGGTCCAGCAATTTATATGCGTAGCCTTGGTACGTTGTGGGGTGGTGTCAGGAAGGTTCTGGACACCAGGTAGTGTCTTGGAAACGGTATCGCCAGAGCACCTAGAAAGTGCCACTTTGAGTGGGTACGTCGTCCAGTATGATCGTAATCGATCTCCGTCGGACGGACCGTAGCAGACTTTTCGGCCAGGGAATACGCAATTTTGGTATGAATTATTTCCCTCAGCGACCAATCTCACTGGCCCTCTTTGAACCTGATTGCTAGTAATGATCCGATGCTAGTATTGTGGCACCTCAATAGTCACTTTATTGCTGGGAGATTGCTCCTTTCAGTCGACAGCTCGCCACATATCTTTACACGCTAAGCTTTGCTATCCGCACTGAGGTCTTGTAGCCGTTGTCGGATCGAAGGTAAGTGAGAGGCAAAGCGGACGACATCGACACATGGCGCGAGAGATGCTCGAAGTCGAAGAGGCAAGGCAGGTTTACACCCTTAGCCCTAAGCTATTCCACCAAGACCGTAGCCCTAACTCTAACAAGTTAACGCATTGCCGCTTAGATGTTTTTCCGCCCGCCCCGAATCTTCCTTCGAGTCTTTTTTTTGGTGGGTAATAACATAACTCATGGAAGGAAACCCCAATTCGGTTGGTGCGAATCCCCAGGCAGATTGTGCTTACTCTCTGTTCAGCATCCAGGAGTTCTGGCTACAAAGGTGTCTAGTTAGGGTTGTGTACCGTATTGATACTACGGTCGACAAAGCAATGCAGGATGGTGACTAAGGTAGATCCTTATTTGGCTTATAATTTGGTACTCGGCGCGTGGGTATGTGAGGGAACAGGTCCCATAGGGTACTGTCAGAATCTTTTATTTCCGTGCTACTCGACTTCTCATGTTGGAAAATCCGTACCTTACCTTGACAGATACATGTACCATTTTATAGCAAAGGTCCACCATTTACTATGTGTGCTCAGAAAAAGCTCTCACCTATGTTGCATCTGTTCCTGCTTCTTTCAAGCGTTGTGGAACATATCTCGACGTCAATCCTGAACGAGGATCACCTTACTTTACAAACGGTAGCTACAATGGCAAGTTTAGAAGAAGGCATTATCCGTCTCCGCTCCGAGGATAACGCAGCTAACTGCTCGATTACTCCTCTGTCACTCACAAAACTGCTGAATCATGATCTGTAAGAGGAGAACATGTCTGACAATGTTGTTTCAGATCGTGAAACGCTTCGAGCTCACTCGTCTACCTCATGGTCACCCTCGCCCCCCTCCCAATCACCTCATTTGGTGGTATTTCCATGCAATACTTCCAAGGTCAAAGCAATCATATAGATATGTTCCAGATGGAACGTACCTGCTGTGGATTACTCAGGTGGGACAAGCTTTTCTGGCGCTCTTACTGCTACAAGAGGCGGGTTTTGCATCGACTTCCACAGGATGGACAAAACAGTAGCCGTACATGTCGAGGACATGGATATAGTGGTACAGCCAGCGGTTGAATGGCAGAGTCTCAACGCAGTGCTGGAATAGCAAGGTCTCTTTTCCCTCCTGATCCGGGACCCGGAGCGAAGATTGGTGGGATGGTAAGGATGACCCATGCAACGCGCCTTTACGTCGAAGGATGATTGCTCACGATCGAATTCAGATTGCGATGAGCTGCTGGGGAACAGATGCGTACCGTCACGCCAGTGATGTCTAAGATCATCCAATCTAACGTAAGAGCGATTTGACGATTCACCCTCTGGAAGAGAGATACCCTAGCATATCAGCATAGACTCGGCAACACAATTTCTGCGATACGGCGCGATCATCGCTCCACTAGCACCATGTCTCCACCATCCATTTTGACCTTCACCCACCCCTCGCAACCGCCCTCTCACTACCCTCCGCCTGCCCATCCCAGTCAAGCACTAATTGCCTCTGGTCCAGGGCCCACAGATCCAGTCCGAGTAACGTTCCCTATCCTAGGCTGCCCCATCGGATCCTTCATGATAAACCCCGTCCCCACCGACCGCCCTTCCTCCCTAATATCGAAATCCGCATTGCTCATCCTCTGCTCCACAAGGAACTTGCCCAGCGCCTCGAAAACCCAGCCAAGCAGCTCATGGGTAAGGCGCTGGAGGCCGTTCTCGATTGTGATGATGATGCCGTAGGCGTTGTAGTCGAAATGGCGCGGGAGGTCGAAGTGGGAGTAGGAGGAGCGGTACTACGTTATGGCAGAGGTTAGTGGAAGCGAGAAACTCTCGGAAACTTAGGGTGGTGCGCGGAGGTTGGGAGATGGAGGGATGAGTAAGGTGGGACGGCGGGCAAAACAGGTGGGGCATACAGCGACAAAATTCTGGTTCGAGGCGCTGACCAGCGCGGCGATGTATGGGCGATCTGGCGCCTGGTATTCGTAGTGAGAGATCTGGAGTTCGTGCAGATTGTCGATGCCTTGGGTGTGTATTGGTAGACGGGCGGTCAGGTTGAAGACATGCGACGAAGCAGGCAGGGTCGCTGCGACGGAGAACGTTGTTGAAAAGGTGAAGAGCAAGAGGAGGGAATGGACGCGCATGGTGAAGCTGCTGAGATTCTGTTTTGGAGCGGTACTGGGGGAGGAGTGACGAAGGATACATTACAGAGGGTAGAGAAAGCTATCGCGGGCGGGAAACGCGACTTGCGATGACGACGTGATCTGGGGGTACTTGTGCTGTTGCTAACTCTCGATAAATGCAGATACGAAGAGCAGAGCCGCGGAGCCTACTCCGGGCGGCTGTTGAGCACAAATCAGAGAGAGATCGCGTGAGTGGCAATAGAGGGTGTGCGCGAGGTACAGCCGCTTGCCCTGCATATCTTCCTTGCTCGCAGGTATCATAACGCTATGTCAGAGTGCTTCATGTTGTCGATAATAAAGAGGCCAATGCAAGCTCATGGAATAAGCTGATCCGTGAAATGACTTGACGAATGTTTATTGGCTCAAGACAGAAAACAAAGCACGAGATCAACCGAAACGAGAAGTGTGAGAGAATGACAGAAACCTAAAGTACGCCATCAATTCGTCTGTGGAGGAAATATTACGGCCGACAAAAGGCTGAAAGCGCGATCGCAATTCGATGAGTAGTTGAACGCCTTCGACGGCGTGTGGGAATCTCGTTTCGAACACCCACAAGGCTGATGATCAAAGTTGTCCAGAGATCGCACTCGACTATGATGGCGACATGGTTGTCCAGAACTTCGGTTTCTATATCATTCGTACGACAGGTAATAATGACGAAGATAACCAACGTGCTGTAGAGCATCGAGATGCAGGGCGAATGTCTCGGTGCTCATACTATAGCGCTTGCCTAAGCTCCTCAGCTCGCAAAGACAGACGATGACGCAATAAAGAAAGCAGAAAAAGGTAATATTGAACATTTGAGAGATATGTTTTATCATTGGTAAAGCATGGACAAAAACTACTCGGGTCGCCAGAAAATAAGTTAGTTACCAGATCAGGTTAGCCGACAGCAGCTCGTTTGTCAACCAATCAATTCATTCGGGTCATGCGTGCGATCGTGTCTTCATGGAATGCCGATCAAGAGGTTGGCCGGCAAGCGTACAGTAGTCGGCTAACCGTATCAGGTAACTAACTTATTATCTGGCGACCCGAGTACAAAGTGGAAAGGGGTATCGAACCGAAAAGTGACCCGCAACCATCGAGAAGCCTCAGACACTTGAATCGACCTACCAGCGAGCCTTACCCTACAAAGAACAACTTAAAGACCTGATGCCTTGTGCGCAGCAGCGCCATGGTCCGTTTCCACTAGAAACATCTACCTCTTCTCACCAACGCCATTGACGTGGCCGCCTTCCTTTCCTTTGACCATTGCTTGGCTTTGTTGGTGTTCATGCTGGGAACCCATTTGAGCAAGCCAGCTGAGGGGCGCTGATCCCTGAAGTAAGTTATTCGGAGTGTTGGGAAAAGGACCGAGACTTCGATCGTCGTCGTCGTGCTTCAAGTAGCAGAACAAACTCGTGGCCGTCGTGAAGATCCCCAAGCGGCCAGTCCATGCACTCCTTTACCTCACTGAGCGCCTCGAACGGTTCGTCGTGGTCGACAAAGAAATTCGTGTCTACACTGGCGACCAGTCCGCTATGATCCGAAGGGTCAAAACAGCTGCCGCAAAGTCTAGCGTCTCTTACATAGCTTATTGGTGACGCTTTCAAGACTGATTCGGCGTGCGATTTTATGAAGTCCAGCCGTATCGTGCTGATTCCACCTACAACGTATCAGTGCCAAATTCGTACTGTGACCGAGTAAGCACATACCGCCATATGTCTTTGCTGCAGCCAGGCATGCCGCGGGGTGTGAGCTCATCAATGCGAAGATGTCATCTCTATCCGTTTTCAACTCGTTGAGAAGCCCTGACGCCAGTCCTCTTTCCCGATAGTCACAATGCACCACCAACTGTGTAATCCAGCATACCATGTTCTCATCGGCTTCGTAGCGACAACAGAAGGCATTTCCAGCCAAACGTCCGTCCACGGTAACCTTTGCGTACGCGCACTCGACGTTCTTGGGTAGGTAGTCTCTTCGTAACCGTTGTTTGGTAAGCCGAACTCGATTACCTAGTGACTTGTCAACATACTATTCCAAGATAAAGTAGAGCTCACTCGCCTGCTTTGGCGAATGGACCCATTCTAGTCTCTGCAAGTTGCCCCCAGGTTCCGTAGTTGGCATTGAAAAGATCAGCGGCACGTTCGAGCATCTCATCGGTTATCTGATTACTCTCAAAAATCTCGTAAAGCTTCGTAGCCATCTTGAGCTGACTATTCCTCAACGGTTGTGCTTGCGCATGGTGATGCTCTGGGGGTGCAGTAGTAAAAGCAACAGACTTGCGTGATGACTTGTTAATGCCAACAGTGGAAGGCATTGTATCAGTCTGATCGAGGGAATGCATGTTATTTGACAAGGAAGTAGCGACTCAAAGGGTTCAGCGCTGCGGTGTAAAGGTACTTCAGGCTGAATGAGGAAAGTTCCAATGTGAGCAAATAACCCCCACCTAAAAACGGCAAGCGCTTTGAGGTGGGCCCCACCTCACTTGCTTCCACCCCTCAACCGCCTAAATTTTCAAAATAATCCGTTTCACCACATCTGTAGCTCTTCGCCTCTCAAGCTCGGTTTGTGCCCGCTGGACTTCGACATCACGCTGCAATTCAGCGTCCTTGGCTTCCGAATTGCGAGTTGCTTGGATCTTCGCCAGATTGATTCCCATGTCCAGCTTCGTTTGCGTCGTTGCGAGCTGGGAAGGAGGTAAGCTCATGAACAGCCGTGATGCTGGCAAAGAAACATTACCTCGGCATCCGCCTGAGTCTTTCCGCTCTTACGTTGCGTCTCAAGAACAGCTGTCTGAGCATCGATCTTGCTTATCTCTTGACGGGTTCTGCCTCGTTCTTCGGCTTCCTGAAAGATTTTCTAAGTCAGCTCTCCTCTACCGAGACGCTCTTGAGCACGCTTCGACGCGTACCCGAGCCAACACTCAGCCCGCATTTCGTAGATGGAGCAAAGGAGGGAAAAGCAGCTTCGATTGCAACACAGCCTCCTATATTGCCTATCATCATAGCGTTGGCTACATACACCTTAGCCTGATTGGAGGCCCCTTCGTGTGCTTTCCGACTAAGAATTTTGAAGTACTCGCTGCCGGCAGTATCTTGGAGTTCTTTGACGTTCGCATTGTAGCTGGACTAGGTTCAGCAAGCGACGAACAGATCGAAAAGCAAGACGAAGGGTAGAGGAAAGCTCACATCCTGAGCCCGAACTGGTTGAGCTCGCTGTGCTCATTCTCAATAACCTTTGTCTTGAAGACTTGGCGCTCCTTGAAGATCTCCTCCATGGTCATCCCGCTCACTATGACGCGAGTTTCGCCCTCGATGATGCCCTTGACAATGTCTTGGACATGACCGCGGCCAGTAGCCGTTGCTTCGTGCTTAGCAGCATTCGCGGATTTCCCTGTCAAGATCTTGGCATACTTGACCAGAGAGTCAATGTGATCGTCTGGGCCGATTGTGAAAACGGCGGGCAAGGAGAATTGCAGCTTCTCAATGGTCATGGCTTGCAAGGTAATTTCGAAGTCAAAAGGACTGATAGACATCTTGCTGTGCTTCTGCCATGGGTACACCCAAACCTTTTTACATATCTTGATACTCCGTATCCTCGATGCCCCCTCCAACATAGACCAGGTGATTTGTGAGTGCAAGGAGCTTGCGGACACAAATAGGAGCACCTCTGGTTATCTTTGTGATGGACTTTTTGAGAAGAGAAGAGAAGCCGAGAATGAATAAAGCAGCCAGAGACACGGCCTACATTTATTGTGCAGGAAAACACCTACAAGGCTGAAGACTTATCCATATACTTGCCCGAAAAGCCTCATCGACCTATCAGAACCGATGTGATCCAGGAGGAACCCCGACATACTAGCGGCTAATGCAGCGTGAGTTCTACTTAGAAGAGTTGGTTCGTTTCTCTGGCCTCCTCAGTGGTCGGACGCGGGAAAGGTGTATCGTGTCTGTCTGCAGTCCTCGTTGGAATGAAGCGGCTTGGCACTCCTAGGGCATCCCACGCCGAAACAAGCACAACGTTATAGCTCCGTAAAGACTACATGTTGATCGATAACGTTGTTGGCGGATGTGCCACCATACACAGTGCTCAGACGATCACATGCGGGACGAAGTGGTCCCCCAACTGCTCGATCTCGCCTGGAATCGTCCAGCATTGAGGGTCTCAATCGTGGACAGCCTTACCACAGCCTCGCGGATGTGCGAGGCTGAGGTTCTTTTAGACACTACTAAACTATTGCGAGGTACTTCAACCGACGCCATCCGGAGGCGGCTTGTGACGAGGCAGTTTCGCTCCGTGCGAACGGTCCCGGCCGCCGGTGTGGTATGATACACTCCTTCAAGATTAATCGAAGTATAGATATTTTCGTGCCTTCTTCGGAGCCTTCTGCTGGGTCATTTTGATCGATGTGCTTTGACGGATTGCCTTGACAGCCATGGGTCTCCATTGGTCGTCTAGCCCATTGTAAACCCGTCAAGACGATACCTAGCTATCCGCCGGCGTTATGTCATCTTCAAAGTCACCTCTTCCGCTCGATCCTCAATCTGCGCCTGACGCCCCTCCGCCATCATAGCGAAAGCCTTTCCGCTCCACGAGGCCACGTCTCCCGCGTTCCGAAGCTCGTCGAGTCTCATATCCTCCATCACCTCCACGGCGACCCTATCACCATCCTCGTGCTCATACCCTCCAATGTTTCGACACTGATTCCCGAAACCACGACTTTCACATCTCCTGCAGCCTTCTCCCACGAAAGCATTGTCGGATTCCACTCAACGGAAACCCCGACCATCATCCGTCTTTCAGGTGCAGAGAACGCGCTTGACTTCTGGCGACGAGCTGCGGTGATTGGAGAGCTAGAAAGTCAACTGCGCGTGAGGCTGAGCGATGTGGGCTACACGGTCATTCATGGCTCGCCCAAAGCTAAAGCGCTGGGGTCCAGTCGGATAGCAGGGTCACAAAATGTAGATTGGAAAGGTGTAGAGCGGAAGACTTTAACGGAGGGAGAGGCGAGAGTGACCGCGGAAATCAAGGAGGTCTGTTTGAGGATAGAGAATGAGATGGGACTTTATGAGACTAGGAACGGCAGGGCGGTCATTGTTAGGGTGGAGCTTGGTATGACTGGCGATATGGACGACTGAATAACTTTGTCAGTCCGAAAATAGCCGTCGCCTTCACAACGAACCTGATCCACATCCTCTCCATCTACCGCGTCGTCGAATTCGCTGGCGACTTTTTTGGCAGAGTCGCCAATACTCAAGCCTCCTTCATGGTCTTTGAACGCCCGGTATTCGTCTTTGCCGCTCCGACCTTGACCATCGTCCACCTTGAACGCGTCTTCGTTAGGTTACGGAAGGCGAGTGGGAAGGGTGCCATGAGTAACATTGGCCATGCGAAGAATGGAACGTTGGATGATGGTCACGAGGAGCTGACGGCGCAGGAAGGGGCGAAGACCTGTTTCGGGTCAGGAGCGCTACGTGATTTAGGATGAGAGGGTTTATGACCATCCTTTATGGCGCCCACCCTTTTTGGTCCGTAGGACTTCGAGCACGAGGCTGAGTGAACAAGCAAAGGAAATGCATCGCTGTAATCTCTGCTCAGACCTACCTTCCTAGCACAGACTCCATGGTAAAGTATTACGACCTTCAACAAGCCATGGGACTCGCTATATACATGCATCCCATTCGAACGCCTACACAACTTCCCGCCAGGCACCTTGACGAGTGTAGACTGATCGGTAAATCGTCATTACGTCCATTTACTCAGCCTGAGCTTGAATTTCTTAACATTCGTAATGCGTAGCTCTGCATTTAGGAAATCCAACCTGCCAAAATAAAAAATCACGATGGAGAGATGCCGAGACTGCTTCGCACACAGCTGCAAAACAGTCCAGAATAACATCAAGGCTGTATATCACGATTGAGCGTTCTCCACAACATCCTTTATCTCTTCTTGCCTCTCGATTCCCCTGACAGATCTTCCTACACCATTCCTTACGAATGCCTGCCCTGTAAGTTCCCGAAGTCAGCATTCATCTTGTGATTGGAGGATAATGACATAAGGCATGTCTTTCGAGCGGATGCTCGCTAAATGATCTCAAAGCTCAAGAAGCGCTGAAAAGGAGGTAGGCAACAGATGCTCAGAAAGGAAGACCTACACCACATGGGCATCATACGCAATGGCCAGGCGACCCAACTCGCCGCTTCCGGGATCACCAGCACCCCACTACTGTCGCTCAGGATCTTTTGCACCACCTTCTCAGCTACTGTCTCCACCTTCTGCATTGGTAGTAGAAATTTATCTGGCACTTCAATCGTCTTTGTCATATTTGTCTGCACACAACTTGGGCACACGCATATAGTCCGCACTTTCGGAGCGTCGTATTGGGTAACCAGCTCACCAGCGAGACCCTCGTGGAAGGCGAGCGCGGCGGCTTTGGTACAGCTGTAGTCGACTATCCGAGGGGCGGTCAGAACAGCAGCGCATGAAGCAACCGTGACAACGGTTCCATGGTTGGCAGTAACCATTGAGGGCAGGAATTCGCGAACAAGGCGAAAGTGGGAGAGGGTGTTCACAGCAAAGATCCGCTCGACTGAGGTATCGGTGGATTTGAGAATTGTCGATTCATTGGCGATGCCGGCGTTGTTGATCAGGATTGTCGGATGCCCGAGGGTCGAGCGGACGGAGGCTGCAGCATTGGAGACCGCTTCGGGCGATGTGATGTCGCAGGTAAAGTGGTGGATATTAGGGCCCAAAAGAGTATTAGAACATTGAAGAACAGCAATACGGTCTCCAGAACTCACGAGACTCAAAGGTGGGAGGCTGCATATCCAGGGAAGCAATCTTAACGCCCCTTTCGGCCAACAAAAAGGCGATGTTCTTGCCGATTCCATCGCTTCCTCCAGTGATAACCGCTATCTCTTTCTCCCATTCATACTTCGAGCTTTGCCAGTTGTTTTGGGCGCCTCTGCTCAGGAAACCATTGATAACTCGTGCGATTCCGATGTAGATAAGCAGCTTGAGTCGGCTCAGAGCTCTGTCATGGCCAAGGGAGAGCTCGCGACCCTTCGTTGTATAGAGGGCAAAGAGAAGTAACGGTAGCGTTAGAGCGGGGTTGAAGGCGGTATTCTGGACCTGCCAAAGGTCAGATCTCGGGAGAGGTTGACAGGATGGACAGATTGGACACACGATACGAGCAACGACATCCGCTGTGAAACCTACGAAAGCACTGTCAGCGGGGTTATGACGAACGGGAGATGCTTGACTGACCTTCGCGCGGCAGCCAGGCTCTTCTGATGGGCATGTTGGCCGCCTAACATGACCAGCAACTCCGGTCCGTCGTGGCCGTGGGACATGAACGTATTGATGTTTTGTCGAAACCACTTTTGTCTGAAGAAGATGCCACGACCCGTCAGATCGGCGAGGTCTCGGCGTGCCAAGAAAGAGGAGCCGCGGTCCTGCAAGGTACGAAACAGCTAAAGTACGGTACTAGACTCCTTTAACTACCCGCAGACGCGACTCCCTGTTTACGCCTGTCCAGACCTTGGAATCGGTTGTTTGGCAACGACCAGGGAATCTTCGTTGACGAAAGATCTCTGACCTGTCTCTACCACCTAACAATACTGTGTACAATAAACTATCTAAACGTGCCGGTACTGTACACATACCCGCTATCCTCAGGGCGAAATTATCAACAATTCCCTTTTTTGGTGCCCGGATCACTCAAGTGTCCCCGTCAATCACCTCTCATCATGCTGAGCACTCTAGCTGCTCTCTTTTTGTTAGCCTTACCACTCACGTTATGCTCTCCAGCTCCTATACCAGCGGCGGCAGCAGCCGCAGAACACCCTATGATTACCCCTTCGCCATCCGAATGGAGTCCTACAAAAACTTTCAAGTCCAGAAGAGGCGTTGTCAGCGATCTTGAAGGCGACATCAACTCCGTCTTATCAGCATTGGGTTCCAACATACCATCGTACGTTGCTTCGGGCGTACCGAACTTCTTCCAAGACTTCCCAACGGGGGACAAGGTGAAGAGCAGCCTGGGGCTGAATGACAGTCAAATCGCGGCCCTACCGACACAGGTGCTGAACATACCGTAAGTTACATTCGCCGTCTTTTCCAATGATCAAAGACAGTGTTGACGAACCACCGTAGACCCTACGGAAATTGGACGAACCAGGGTTGGAACGTACGCTTCCATGGTAATGTCTTCAAGCAACCCAACATCAGCGAGTCGAAACTCGATGATCTAGCCAATGGCTTTCTTATTGGTACCTCGGTGCAGTCGTTACCGCCTTCGCAAGCCTCACAAGCGCGGAATCTTACCGCTGAGATCTATGTCCTTCAGCAGTCGAACCAGAACGTCACATTCAGTCTGAAGCCTGCCCCAACAGCTGGCGCATCTGGCGAACAAGGTGGTGGCGGTGCCGTCACACCACCGGGGGGGAGCCAACAAGTCAAATTTCCTACACCGACAACCCCAGAAGGAGACTTCGACGGGTTTGTTCAAATCAAGGACGAAGGACTTCTGTCTGGCAACACTACAAGCGAGATCCAGCGCTTGAATGTGTATACCGAGGGAGATATCAACGGAAATGCAACCGCATACCTCGTGCCTCCGAAGGGTCTCACAATCGTGTCCGATATAGATGATATCCTCCGAGTGACTAAGATCTACCAGCCAAAGGAGGGTCTGCTGAACTCCTTCGCTCGTCCGTTCACACCTTGGATGAACATGCCGGATATCTACGCCAACTGGTCTCGTAGTATCCCCAACTTCCACTTCCACTACCTGACCACCACCCCTGAACAAGCGACTCGCAATTACATGGACTTCATCTACAAGACCTATCCTGGTGGATCTTTCGACACGCGGCCTCTTAATTTCAGCGACGTCAGTGCGACCCTCAGTATTCGAAAATTTCTTCTCGAAAAAGTCTTTCAGACATTCCCGGAGCGGAAATTCATTTTGATAGCCGACACAAGCAACAGCGACGTGATGAGGGACTATCCGGCAATGGTCACGGAGTTCCCCGGACAGGTCCAATGCATTCTGCTACGCAATACATCTGCGACCGACGACGGAGATAAATTTCCATACGACACAAGCGGCTTTAAAGATCTGAACACCTCGACCTACATGTTCTTTCACGTACCGGTAAGTCTCAGTGGTGTGAATTGCCAACCGCTAGGGTTTCTGTCAACAATCTTCTTCGGTCCGCTGATTTCTATATAGGATGATCTTATGCACCTCGACATCTCGCACGACGGCGGATGCGTCAATACGACGATTAGCCAAAATGTAACATTCGGCGAGCAAGGGCTTCCCTTCGGTATCAACGCGGGTCCAGGAAAGAAGGGCGCCGCCGCTGCACCTCTGTCTACCAGCTTGTGGACAATCAGTGCAGCGGCTTTTGCAGTTCTCTTCTGCGTCTTCAGTCCAGCAGGGTCCTGAACGGGTAGGCAGTAGAGTTCTCACAGTGCATGATGCATTTCAAGCGTAGCCACTCATCCTGAGCAGCAACTATGTATAGTACCATTCCTAAATCTCTTCAGCAATCAAGATTGATTCCCTATTGTGCAACAACTGCATGGTAGGTATTCAGCTCTTCTTCTGGGGCCGGCAGGTCTTGCTACACAAGCTCGCAATGCCTGACTGTCTTCATTTCTTTGTTTCGATTGATAAACACTGTGATTACAGTAAGCCTACATGTCACCCTTGCTACATCGATTTTCCTACACTATGATATCGATCTAGGCAGTGGGTAAGTACTTTACTTGAGAGCATTCCTGGACCTGGCCTGTCACGTGACCCTTGCTTAAGCGAGCCCTAGGAACAATTATGCCATTGCCCCAATCGTCGATTTCAGAACCCGTTGCCTCCAATTAGAAAGGTCCAACTGCACTGTTCAGATCCTTGGAGGTCATTGACGATTGAGATCCCACAAGCGATTCCCATCATAGAGCACCTCATCTTAAATCTTCACTTCACTCTTCAACCAATGGGCATTTGCTGTGTGGCCACGCCGGCTCCACTTTGTGGATGAGGTCATCCGTGTCTTTGTCCGTGAATGGGATCAGTATTTGGATTTATCCGCTAGCGTACCTCGCATAGCACTAAGATAAATCGCACAAACTTCGCTCTTCCTTCTCTTTCCCTCTACATCCTCCTTCCTTCCCATCAAGTACGTACGGTACATCCTCCATCAAAGTCATTCCAGCTTCTACAGATCCGCACTCTGAACTCCAACCATCAACTACAGTAAGTCTGGCAGTGTGTTCGCCTTGTTACACACCACTTCCCCTTCCCTGTAGCTACATCAACAGCCCACATCCAAATATCTGACTGCCTTCACCTCCACACCCCTCTTCACTGCTGTGTACGTCAATGCGGGTCCTTCACCATGCGCTTTCCCCCATCTCTACAATCAACCTCACCTTCTTACTGTTCCTCACCCTGAAAACTGTTCTGAACCTCCATCTTCTCACCCCACCTCCACACTCGTTCCGTCGTCCACACATCTAGTCCATCAGCAACCTGTCATCAGAGCTTTACATCTGCCTCAAGCCTATTGTCCAACTTCTACATCTACCTTGAAAACAGCTGGTTCAGAGGTCTTCTACAACCCTGACAGCTGCCGCATCTGAGCTATCTAGCTCTCATCTACCACGCAATTTTACTAATCTGATTGCAGGTTTGTTCCTTCTATCGACAACAGTCGACTCTCACCATGAAGACATTCACTGTCTTTGCAGTCTTGGGCACTGCGGCTCTTGCCATCACCGGGGTGGCTGCCAATGCAGTGCCTGAAGCTGGTAAGTCCGTACCTCTCGTATGTGATACACACAGCTAACATGTATTACAGTCGTCGAAATGCCTGGTGGCAAGTTTGGATCTTTGGTTGTTGAGCGTGATACTGAAGATGCCAATCCTGGCATCCATCCCTGCTGGCATGGCCAGGATGATGGCACCATTCACTGCCCTATAATGGAGCGTGACGCTCATGCCCAACCCTGCTTTGGAGTTCCTGGTGGTGACACCATCTGTCCTATGACTAAGCGTGAGGACTGTTGGGAGGCTCCTGATGGACAGATCCACTGCACCAATCCTCCTAAATCCATCAAGAAGCGCGAAGATTGCTGGGAGGCTCCTGATGGCCGTAAGCTTCTGCCCCAGTTACCGATCCATAATCTAGCTGACAAGGATTTTAGAAATCCATTGCACAAATCCACCCGTCGAGAAGCGTGAGACATGCTGGGAAGCCCCGGATGGGCGTACGTCTTTAGCTTTTCTTACTATGCCAGGCTAACCTGGTACACAGAGATCCACTGCACAAATCCACCGGTCGAGAAGCGTGAAACCTGTTGGGAAGCTCCGGATGGGCGTATGTCTTTACCTTTCCTTATTATGGCAAGCTGACGCCTGATACATAGAGATCCACTGCACTAATCCACCAAACGAAAAGCGTGCCATCTCTAGCAAGCGTAGCCAGCTTGTGGATAAGCGCGATGGTTCCTGGACCTGTTGGGAAGCTCCCGATGGCCAGATCCACTGTATCCCAAAGCGTTCCCCCCTCGAGAAGCGCCAAGGCGACTGGAAATGCTGGGAGACTGCCGATGGCCAGATCGAGTGTGTCGTTGGTAAGCGTGATGACCTCATAGATCTCTCAAAGCGTGATGTCACCAAGCGCCAAGGTGACTGGTGCTGTTGGGAGACGGCCGATGGCAAGATTGACTGTGTCGTCTGCAAGAACAAGGATAAGCTTGAGAAGCGTCAAGGAGAGTGGAAATGCTGGGAAGCTGCAGACGGCCAAATTCATTGCACTGTCGGCAAGCGTCAAGATGTCCAGATGATCCAGGAGCGCGATGTCACCAAGCGCCAGGGTGACTGGTGCTGTTGGGAAACTGCTGATGGCAAGATCGACTGTGTTGTGTGCAAATCGAAGCGCGACAATACCAAGGATATCCAGGAGCGTGATGTCGACAAGCGCCAGGGTGGCTGGTGTTGCTGGGAAACCTCTGATGGCAAGATTGACTGCGTTGTTTGCAAATCGAAGCGCGAAGAACCCAAGGAACTTCAGGAGCGCGATGTCGACAAGCGTCAGGGTGGCTGGTGCTGCTGGGAGACCTCTGATGGCAAGATCGATTGCGTTGTCTGCAAGTCTAAGCGCGACGATGTCCACGAGCTTGCCCCCGGACACCATACTACTGAGCCGGTCTGCTATCATCACGGTGAAGATGATATTTACTGCCTTCATGAGAAGCGTGTCAGTAGTAAGTCTATAACCTTTCCTTGGTCTTTCTGCTGTCCTTCCAGTTGTTGTTTATCTCGCATGCCATATATATTGTCATCTTCATCTCTCCAACACCTGTTTCCGCGTAGGTCTCTGGTCTCCACGGGAGACTCCTTTGCCAGTGCTGCCAGGGACTAGCATGCACTGTACCTCCTGGTACAATGTCACCGCACCGGACCCTTTCGCCTGCATGGAGGCTCTCTCTACAGGCAACATTAATCTCGTCGAATTTCGGTCACTCAATCCCTTAATCGACGCCCAGTGCAGCAATATTATAGTAGGCTATGCGTACTGCATCGGTGGTAAGTCCCCAGTACTCCATGCCTCGTGTCAAGGCTGACTCCCAACCAAGCCACCAACAGCACAACAACAACGAACAAAACTGGACAAATGGTCACAGTCACCCAGACTGTCACAGCTATGCTCACAACCCTCTCTAAAACCTCACAAGCTGGCCCAGCAGTTGAATGCCGCCGCGATATTGCTGGCCGATGCATCGCGGGCTCATTGCAGTCACCAACAAATGTGCCGGCATATCCAGCCTACATTGCTCCACTCCGAGTCACTCTGAACATTGCCTCTCCAGTCCTCACTACACTTATAGCAAGGCACTCCCTGAATGCGTCAAGCATAACGATGGGTCCCTCTGGCATGCTCTGATCAGGACAGCAGACACTGTTCATGCAAGAGTCAGGATACAATACACATACATAGCTCTGCCTTTTTTTGGAGCATGATGGTTCATAGGGAAACCTTACCATGTACCCACGATTTTGGATCTGTCTACCATGTATCACTCTTTGTCTGATGTAGCATTAATATGCCATCCCCTCTCGTCTCTGCTGCCCCTTTTCATGTCCAAGTTTCTACTTCACCGTCGATTCCTCTACCGTGCACTTCCAGATATCACACAGCTAACAGCCGTCACACAGGCACCGAGGCTCCGGCAATCTAAGCATCCCTACCCGATGAACGAATTTGACCGACTTCTGCATATCTCGGCTTGGGAGAGCGATATTGGTCTTCTGAGTTCACAATAGGCAATGGATGTGGTGGTGGGAAAGTTCAGCATTTCGCTACATAGCATACTTTAGTTTGTGATCGTAATGGACCCGGCTAGCGACAGCTTCATAGCTAGCTTAATCAATGAGAACTCTCCTCTGACAATGTGCTCCTCAGTGTATACGTGGACCTTGGCGACAGGAAGACTACCTATCGTAACCAATTGACTTACCTCTTGCTGCCATCGACTACAGGGGTAGGCATGTCCATGAGCCTATTGACAATGGGAATGCGTTGTGAAGTATCGAAGCTCGAAACCACTACGCTCAAGAGGCAGCAGCATAATGCATGGCACTTTGAGACAGTAATATGATTGATCCCATCGAAAGACATCGGTAAGCCTCATCGAGAGTGCTACGGGTATCATTGCAAGGCGAGCCAACAACCAACGAGAGCAAATCAGGCGAAAAGCCGCCTCAGGGAGGCCCTACCCAAGAACCTTACACCGAAGCACGATCGAAGAAGAAATGAAAATCACCAGACTCCTACAGCCCACCCATATCCAAACACCATCCATCAGCCCCGTCCGCCGTGCCAAATCTAAAACGCCCCCTCACCAACACCTCTATTCATCCAGCCTGGCATCCAGCTCCCCCTGTTTGCCTTCTTCCGCGCCTTCTCCCTCTCCCTCTCCCTCTCCCTCTCTTCCTCACTGCCCTCCCCTACATTCTCCTGCACGAGCCTCAACGGCCTAAGCCTACTCTGCGTCATCACCGCGCCTGTATACTGCGGACCATGCCCACTGACGTTCCGGGGCGGAGAACTCGTGCTGCTTACTTCGGCAGCGTTGTTGCTGTGCTCGCTGAAGGTGCTGTTGGAGCTGCTGCCGGGGTGCGCATTGAGGCCCGAGGCTCCGGAGGCGACGCGGGAGGAGGCGGAGGGAGCAGCAGTAGTGACGGGATTGGTGTTTGAGGAGGGAGTTGGAACACGGGAGGAAGTGGTAGTGGCAGTGGGTCCAGGATGTGTGGGAGGCGGTGGAGAAAAGAAAGAGTTCCGAGCTGCGGTGGCGGCGGAGGGGGAGGGGGATATGCGAGCGGCCACTAGAGGGGAGCCGCCTAAGGGTGGACCGCGGTACATTTGATTGACGAGAGGTGCGTCGTTAAGAGGGGCGGGCATGTCGGACTGAGAGCGACGGTGAGGATGGTTGCGGACTGATTGAGAGCGCCCGAGAGGAATCCTGGGAGCTGTGGAGGGATCTTCGTTTGCGGATTCGGCTGTTGGTGCTAGAGATGGGGAGGCGAGGGCGTTGGTGGGGGGTATTTGGCTCGATGAGAACGTTTGCGTAAGTGGACGGGGCCGTCGAGGGCCAGCTCCTGCGACGACAGAGCGAGCTCGTTGGAGGAGGGATGTGGGCCGGGCGTCCTCTCTGGGCGGTGGTGGGGGCGGAAGCTCTTTGTCGACGTTGGCGGAAGAAGATGGAGGGCGGGGTTTGCCAGACATGAGGTCCGGGTTTTTCTCGAGGACGTTCTCGAACTCCTTGTGCTGGAGGAGACGGCCGATGATGTTCTCCACGTACAGTGTAAGAGCTTTGTTCGAGTCCCTGAGCGATTTGGCTTCCAGCTCCAGACGCCGATAATTTTCGCTTTCGCCCTCTGCAGATTCGAGTTCTTCCGCGAGAGAACCCGGGCCAGAGGAGTTGTGCATAAGATCGGTCTTGCTAAAGTCTCCGTTGAGAGTCTTCTCGCTAAGTAGAAGCTGGAAGCTCTCGTTATCCTCCGTTAAACGGGCGTTGGCTATACGGGTCTCCAACAGGGTCTTCTCCAGCTCTTGAACCGTACGCCCACCCATATTCTCAAGCTCCGCTAACTTGATCTGTGCCTCGGCTAGCTCGAGACGTAGCGACTCAATGACTCTGTCCTTTTGCATGACGAGCTTGGAGTGATGAATGGGGTCATTACGTTCGAGGGAAGATGGTGGTGCAAAGTGCCCGTTCTCCATGTCTGCGGAAGATTTGCTTCTAGAGCTCGCTGAAATCTGTCAGTCGAACCAAATGAAATCTGAAGAAATAGAGTACTTACAGGATCTGGACAAGCCTTTATCGTCCTCAGCGCTGGCTTTCAGCTCCCGCTGTGCAAGTGTCTCTTTGAGCCTCTGGACGACGGACTGTTGCTCAACCTCTCTAGCTTTGTGCTGCGCTTTGTCCTGCATCATAGCCGTACGTTCTGACTCAATCTGTCTCTCCACTTCCCGCTTTTGGCGTAGAAATGTTACCTTCTCCTCTTCAAGGAGGTTGGCCTTGGCTTCGTTCTCGTGGACCCGGTCCTCCAGCTTTGCTTGATCCTGCATGGACTCACCTAACCGTGCGTGCAGTATGCTTAATTGACGCTGATATTCTTCAGATGCCGATTCTGCCTTTTGTACTCGTTCTCTCAGCTCGTCCATCAATGCGTTGTTCTCCGCCCTTGCATCATCCTCACTGGCTTCATCCGAGACATTGGCATTCGTATTCAGAAAGCTCGTATTGGGTGAAGGCTTCTTCACATTTGCTCTTGCGGGTCGTGATGTGCCATTGGGGCCTCGGAGTGGAGGTGACCGTCCGAGTCCGTTCGCCGTGAGGCCTGCCGAGTTCTGCCGGCTAGAAGCTGACGGGCGTGGAGAGCTTGGAGGGTTGCCACCTATTGATGACATAGAGTTTGAAGGCTGTGGCCTCCTATTAACACTTGCCATAGGTTGTCCGCTGGCCTTCAAGGGCTATAGTCATCGGCGCCTTCTCTAGAGGAGAATGGGGCTAATCGGTAGTAGATAGCGTGTAGAGTTTGGGAGACCAATAGGACAGCAGGTAGGAACTGTAAATCTGGACTTGTCCTGTCGTATGACTATCGTGTCATGTTGGCTTAAGTCTGTAAGCGGGTCTGCGGCTGTAGTGTAGAGCTGACCGGTTCCAATAATAAACCAAATACCTTTGGTTGCCCTTGCTTAGAAATTTGGATCTTGATGCTGAAGCTAAGCAGCTGCCGTTCTCCTTACTAAGGCCTCAAGTAAGGATTCTTTATCATGGCGTCACACATGCTTCTTGTAGAATTGATATTACTGAGACTAGCTCACTGTACAGATATGATGCTGATGATGCTGATGCAGAGTGGCTTAGATCGTCGGCCGCAGGGGTTCTGCCGGCCGATCCGCGGGTCGCCTACTGCACACAAACCTTAATCTCTGAATCCTAAATACATTGACGACTTTCAACCCAGAGCACCTCAGTGTCGAATCTTATCGGTGACCACTTGATTATCGAAAGCTCAACGATGGCACCAGCAAAGAAGTCTAAGAAGACGGCGGACAGCATCAACTCACGTTTGGCGCTCGTCATGAAGTCTGGCAAAGGTAAGTTCTCTCAGCTCCGCAACCCAAAGAGCTGGGCAAAGGTAGAAAAGAGCCCGCTGACTTATGTTGTAATGCAGTCACCCTGGGCTACAAATCCACTCTCAAGACCCTCCGTTCAGGCAAAGCAAAGCTTGTCATCATCGCTGGCAATACCCCACCCCTACGCAAGAGCGAGCTCGAATGTAAGCCTCCTAATTCGGCAGTTTGCCTGAGACACGTTGACAAGTTACAGACTATTCTATGCTATCGAAAACGAATGTTCACCACTTCGCTGGCAACAACGTAAGCCACTCCCCTACCTTCTTGAGGTTTCCCCACCTCCCGCTCAACGACCAGACTTCGATCTTGAGGGCAACCCTGCGAAGAAGTCCTACACAAGGCTTTGGAGGGACAACACATATACTGATTGTTGACGTAGATTGAGCTCGGAACGGCGTGCGGAAAGCTATACAGATGCTCGACAATGGCAGTCTTGGATGCTGGTGATTCGGATATCTTGAGTGGCCAGACGCAGTAGAACGTGTTCTCGAATATCAAGGCTAGCATCTATCAATTACAACATCATACTTCATGAGAGATTGCGGTTGATGGTTCTCTGAGGCTTTTCCAAGTGCTATGCCAATGGTGAGGATCCTGGCCACTGGACGCTTCTCTAGGAAGCAGCTCTAACAAAGACATGTTCTGCCAACTATCCACTGTAGACTTACACTTCTTTCGTTCTACAGTAAAGCATCCACGAGGGCTAAGGTTCCCATCCAAATATTTCACGTATCGACCCAAAAGCGGAATATCAGAGGGCTAGGGCATACCCGGCGCTAGTGCTAGTGGCGTTTCTTTGCTTGGAAATCAGAATATGACCGCAGCGTGCGATACTCGGGCTTCAAATATGTTTTCAACCTTCGAAGGAGGAGTATCACCACCAGAGAAATCATAAAAGATGGCACGCCGTCCAGCGAGGTGCTACCGCTACTGCAAGAACAAGGTCGGTATTCTCCCTTGGACTATATTGCAGCACGAAATCCAGCCTCCGGCTTTATCCTCCTTCTCAAGCCCTGAGCTCTATAGCCCTTATTCAACCTTTGAAAGCCTGGACACATACTGACGAGAATATCGCAACAGCCTTACCCCAAATCCCGCTTCAACCGCGGTGTTCCCGACCCCAAAATCCGCATCTTCGACCTCGGCCGCAAGCGCGCCAACGTCGATGAATTTCCTCTCTGCATCCACATGGTCTCCAACGAATACGAGCAACTCTCCTCCGAAGCACTTGAGGCCGCCCGTATCTGTGCCAACAAGTACGTCGCCCTTCTTTCCCTCGTCTCCACCATACGTCCACCAATATCCAATAGATCCTCGCAAATCAGGCGGAGAATATGAAAAGAAGGGTCAAATACTGATGTTTGGCATGTGGAATAGGTATCTAGTCAAAGTCGCTGGCAAAGAAAGCTTCCACCTCCGCGTCCGCGCCCACCCTTACCATGTCGTCCGCATCAACAAGATGTTGTCCTGCGCCGGCGCCGATAGGCTGCAGACCGGCATGCGTGGTGCGTGGGGCAAGCCTAACGGCACTGTTGCCCGCGTCAATATTGGCCAGATCCTGCTCTCTGTTCGCACCCGTGACAACCGTAAGCTCCCTCCATTTAACCCCTTCCTCGTTATCTTCACACACCTCCCCTCCCTCAATGTTTCTCCTGGGGAAAATATGCTGACACACTTCTCACGCCCAAGACCGCGCAACAGCCATCGAAGCCCTCCGCCGTTCCCAGTACAAATTCCCGGGCCGCCAAAAGATCATCGTCAGCAAGAACTGGGGTTTCACCCCTCTGCGTCGGGATGAGTACCAGGAGAAGCGCGCTGCGGGCGAGCTGTTGATCGATGGGGCGTATGTGCAGTTCTTGAGAAACCGTGGACCAATTGAGCGGAATGTGGGGCGCTTTCCGCAGGCTTTCCAGACGGAGGCGGAGTCGTGATTGAGAAGGAGGTGTAGGGGGAGAAGTGCGAGCTAGGCATATGACAGGATGCCAATGAAGTGCATGGCTCAATGAAATACTTCTCGAAGCTGAACAATTGCTCTGCCAGGACAATGTGACTGTTTGCACAGTGTTCATGGGGTAGCGTCATGATGCCCAGAATGGCGTCTTGTAGGCTCTTACGATGGTTCAAGCAGAAGTATGTGTGAGCAAGTTGTTCGCTTCAAACGTGTTGGAGCTGCAGCCAACTCAAGCAGAAGTCATATCGCCAAAATCTTAGATTAACAGCCTCGACAATTGATCGCTTGATCAAGCTACCAGATACATGTATGCTCTCTATCATGCCAATGAGGAAGCAGCGTAGTCCATACTCTTATGCCGAGAACGCGCCAAACCCGAAAGCCCACCGTACCCAGGGATGTATCCATCATCACAATCATTACCATGCCCAAGCCTCCAGAATGCATTTCCCATCCAAATGTACGTCCACAGTCCCCTTTCCATGTATGCCAGCGAATGCTAGACCTCCCCCCAACCCCCAACCCCATAACCCCCAGCCACAATCCCACTCCCACTCGCCGTACTCCCGCCCAAATCCCAGTAATTCCGACTACTCCCACTCCACCTCCTCTTCGCACTCACACTCGCGCAGCTGCTCTCCGCCCTTCTTGGGTATCCGAACCCATACCCAAAGGACGCACTTCTCCGTGCCTGCGCTCTGGACACGAGTGGGTGGTGTGCTCTGATGATCGCCGCGCGACGCAAGCTATCGGGTGTGATTGCTGTGGCAATATTGGTGGGTCGTGGTGGAGTGGGGCGGGAGGAGGTGAAGCGTTGGTGGAGGAAGCGGAAGATGGTTTTGAGAGTAGGTGGGCGCTCCCAGTATTCGAGGTCGGTCTGGGGATGTGGTTGTGCGGAGGATGGTTCTTCTTCGATGCCCCATAGAGCCGCGTGCGTTGATTCGGAATGGGCCGATGTCGGGCGTTGTTGCAATGTGGGTGCGAAGAAGGGATTTGTTGAAGAGGTGGTGCCTGGTTCTTGTAGCGGTATCGTTTTTGGAAGGCTTTCGACGGTGGGCGATGGAGAGATGGGAATGCCAGCGTAGTCCGAAAGAGAGGAGATAATGGGTGTGCTGAAGGCGTTGGGGTGATCAGAGAGCTGCTGGACAACGATGCCTAACTCGCGGGCTAGGCGATCGAGCAGACGTTTCTCCCATCCGGAATATGATGTAGTAGCTAGCGAGAGATCAAGAGATGACTTTGATGCAGAAAGGCCGATAGACGGTTTTGACATTCCCGTGGGTAGGGACTCGCCAAGAATGACAGAAAGAAGAGCTTCGTCGATTCCAATGAAGTCTCGGATTAATCGACGTGTGACACGCTGCCAGAATGATTCGTTGGCTTCGAGCGCCGGACTCCTTACCTTCGAAGTTTCATCATCTGCTTGATCAGTGTTGGGTACCACCTTCTTATGTGTAACTTCCGCAGTCGCACGCGGGCACTGGCTTGCGTAACTCAATCTTCTCCTTGTCTGCTTCTCTACCTCGTCCAGGAGAGCCCTTGATTGCTCCAAGCGCCATTTCTGAATTCTCTCTGCTCGCTCTTTCTCCATGACTGCCTCCTCATGGTCTGCAACAGCGTCCAATCTCCTGAGCACGCTGGACCTTCGCCGATGATGCCCATCGATTGTCCTTTTGCGCGGATTGTATTGTTCAAAATGCCACAGTTGCTCCTGCACAGGGGGGCTTGAAGCCGGGAAGGTACCTAGCCCGTCATGTGTGGGTAAGATGGAGTCAGTCTGGTCACCATATCTGGATTCTTGGTACAGAGGAAGAGGCTCGTGAAAGGCGTGTAGGCCGTCATCCAGGCTGTCCAGCTCGTCGTCGTCAATAGCGCCTTCATCGTCAGATCTCGCAGCTGTCTCGAACGAGCCGAGATCGCTAAGCCTCGACAGACCAGCTGTTCGAGGTGTGCGCTCGGTTGATGTTGTCTGTGTTTGCGTAGATGAGCGAGTGTGGGAAGGAAAAAGAACCCATTCCTGAGATTCTTGAATAGGTCTTTGTTGCACAGCGGACGCAGGGGTTGAGGTACGATGGTCGACGTGGAAAGGAGCTTGGCGAGGAGGAGCAACAGTAGGTTGGTAAAAAGCCATAGTGCCGAGCGCGGTCGTTCTTGACGTTCCAAATCCTGGGGGCTTTCTGTCAAGGCTTCTCGACTCGAGCAAGTCGAAGCCACAGGGTGATTCGTGCAGTTGGCCAGTAGTCGAAGAATGTAAGCGGCTTACACGTAAATTAGGATGATAGAATGGCAGTATATGGTCTCTGCAAGGCTGTCGCAGGTGCTCAACAAGCGAATAGATCGGTGTCGCTATTGCAGGGGAGGGTGGTTACCATTTTAGGACATCTCTTGGAGATGTTCGCAAGAGAAAGGGTGGTGATGATCTCATGAGAGCCAATGCCGACCCAGATGGTGCAATTCTACGGAGTGATAAGATGTGCGACTCCTGGGAACGAGTCTAGAAGTAGATGATCAATCATGATACCCACGATAAGGCGTAGTATTCGGCAGCTGTTGTACTTGGGGGGGTGTTGCACCTATCAGGTGTACGCTGTAGCGTGCCCGTCACTCAGATCTTCACCACAAGAATCCGTTATTAATAATCCGTAACCCATCCGCTGGCATGAGACTACTAGTGCGCTTCACTGGGGCTGGATCACACAGCCAACTCCTTGATTGGGTGCAATCATCGAGTAATGTTGCTGTGGTCATCCTTCGTCCATCAATCCATCCGAGCCATCGTCAGATAGTGCCAAGACAATGTGCACCACTTCGACTCAGCCCATGAGACAGGTCAATGTGTAACAGTAATTGAGTTGTTATAAATATGTAGAGCTTCTAATCCCCACACTATACTCATACGCAACGTAGCTCTCTTCTGATCTTTCTTCATATCGACACAAAGACTGTTCCACGTCGTCTTAACGAAGGGAGAACACCAACCCAGAAAGCAGAATATGAACAGTAAAAGGCGAAATCTGCGAGAATATCCTCTCGTAAGGTGTCGCATCAGGTCACTGGATGCGTATCCGTGCCCTGTGAGCCGTTCAAGTACTCCAAAACCTTCCCTACCGTGATTGTCGATAACCCATCATTAGACCAACGGCCATCTCGGGTCATGAATTAACCCACTCCGTACTCCGCTTGATGAACTTGTCAAGCATGATGCCAACATCGTTGATGACGAATCTGCAAACGTAGAAGCCGAAGAACTCTGCGGCGTGTCGAGTGCTCAGCTCCAACCCAATTTGCGTCTGGGAAGTGTGCTTCAATCCTGGATCTTCAACCTGCCGGGCGATCTGATCTGTACTTATGGTCAATAAAGAATGGACACGGTATGAAGACAGAGCATGACCCACCCAGAATCTGCACAGCATCACAGAGCCTCGCAAGCGCCGCCATGTAGTTAGCATTCGGACCGCCGTATTGCGCCTGACCGAGGTCCCGCCGTGGAAAATGGGGATTGGCATTTGTCGTCATGGGCAGTGATTTCATCGCCGGCACATCCTTCGAGCTGTCCTTGGAAGCGGCGACGGCAGCAGCTGCAGTGTACCCTGGCCCAGTAGAATTCTTCGATCGCAGTTTTTTCCATGATGACAAGTATGACTTTGTACTCATGTTTGTACTCTTCGCTGCTAGGGTATCCGACGTTGAATGCATGTCATCGACAACGCTGGAGCCTTTGGAGAGCCACGGCGCACCAATTGTGCCGACTTCGCTGCCTAGCCTCTTCGACAGGCTAGCTTGGGTTTGCTCCATGACCGTTTCCAGGAACTGCATCTCCCGAAGCACGGCACCGGCATCGAATGTATCGACCTTAGCAAGCTTGAGTAAGGTAGCCGTCAACAGATCGCAGCTTGCGACTTTTTCTTCCACACTCTTTAATTTAGTCGTCTTGACTTTCCAGATGTCGCGCGGAACGAACAATTTGTTGGAGAGATAACCACCCCTAGGATGTGCGATAGTTTGATAGATGCAGCGAAGGAACCAGAAAGGGCGGAGAAAGGATGATTCAGGACATGGCTCCAGCGGAAGAGGAGCATTTACAACCAGGAGGTTGGGTGAGCCGGGACTTGTAGGAGAATGAATATCGCTGTCGAAAACGTGGATCTCGTCAGCAGGCAAGGCGCTGGCCATGAAGCTCGCTCCTGTGGGTGTCGGTAGGACCGGTACAGCTGAAGGAAGCCTACGCTGTTTTGTCATGGACGGGCCGCTGCTCCCTGGTGGGTTCGGCGGTTCGGGCTCTGGTACAGACACTGAAAGTATCTTGTTTCTCAGGCTTGATGATGAAAAATTCTTCTTGAGGCTCCTTGGACCTGAGGCGCCCTTCGTAACAAAACGGCCAGGCGAATCGGGAACCGAGGGTATGCTCTCGAAACTGTCGGCTGACGTTACTTTAGTAAGCGTCGGCGTAGCTGGGAGGGTACTCGGTGTTCCTTCACCATCTGCTGGGCTCGGTGTAGGGAGTGGCGATGATCCTTGTCGGCCAAAAGTGTCGCTTGAGCCTAGCGCGGGAGGTTTGAAGGCCTGGTTGGGCAGCAAATCCTGAGATTGTGTCGTCGCGAATGCCGACTGCGGAGGTTCTGGCAATTGCTGAAATGTAAGCAGAGAAGCCGGTGCACGGGAAGGCTGTAGTGTCGGAGCTGCCGAGCCTGGTGCAGGAGGTGCTTGGGTGTTGGTTTCTATCTTCAACTGCTTGACCTTCATGCCGGAAAGCCTTCGCTCTCGAACGCCAGGAGTTGTAACCAGGCTGGCAGGCCTTGCAACAGTACCATCCGTTGGGCGACCCGGGATTGGCCCAGCCAGCATCTGCGGCGGAGGGGGAAGTGCCCCCATCGGCGGCGGGTGCGTCGGTGGTGGCAGTGACTTTGCCTGAAGTTTGGTAACTAGCGATGGGAGCATCGAAGTCTCAGCAACCGTCGATAGAGAAGTTCCCGCCGATGCAAAATTAGAGCCATTAGAGCTGCCCCAGGTTCTCCCCGAAAACCCACTGGAATCCGACTGACGGGGCAATGCCGATTTGGCTTGGACATCGTAATCGACATCATCCAGAACGTACTCCTTGCTTAGCTCCTCCAGGATTCGCTCCTCTTCGTCTGCGTCGTCATTGTCGTACTCGAGATCGAGACTGTTTCTGCCCGGCTTGGGCTCCTGCAAACGCCTTTGCTCGCGCTCTTTGGCTAGAGTAATGGCCGCCTCTCTCTCGACTTCTCGCACTCTTTCTTTTGCTATCTCGACATTATTTCTTGTATCGGAGGCTAGGTCCTGCTCGAAACAAGGGGCGGTAGCTGACTCCTCAATGATCTCTTCACCTTCATTGTCGGCCGGCTCAAAGCCATCATCATATGCTGCTTCCACAGCTGCATCCAAGGCGGCGTCGAACTCAGCTTCGGTTGCGCCACTAGCAGCTCGAATGCGTTTTCTTCGCAATCCGATGGCGGAGCTCCGAGAATGCACAGATGATGATGACGAGCCACCGGATTCGTCGATGGTGTCTAGCCATGACGTTGATTCAGCAGCATCCTGCCGATTGTGGTGGATCCTAGTCACTTCGTGGTCTGTCGTTACAGAAGAGGCTTGAACCTTCGGCGCGTATGATGGGTCGTCAGATAGAGATGGAGGTGCAGGTGAGATTGGTCGTCGCGGCGAGAGCGGTGCAGGCATAAAGCTTTCAGATCGTAGCGGCTCCAGATTTATGGAAGATTCCACTATTTGGTCTGGAGGGTGACTGGCTCCCCACGGCTGTCGTTTTGTTTGCCCGTATGTCACGGCGTTAGAATGTGCTACTCTGATATGTCCATTCGAAGCAGAAGGCTGCAACGATTGCCGCCTTGGTGGTGGCTGGACTGGAGGTCTTGTTCGCGAGTATCGACTTTCTGCGACAGACGGGCGGTCAGCGCCTATACGCGCTGTGATCGCCGTACTCATATAGACGCTATCATCCTCCTCGTCGGTCAGTGACGACAGCGGTTCATCTCCTTTCGAGTCCTGGGAGGATCTGTCTTTAGGCTTTTCTGGCAAAGCTTTGTGATCTGCACTTTGATACACAGGATCGGCACTTCTCAACTCGTCGATTCGATTGGTGTACGTATTGCGCTGTTTAGCATGTCAGGATCAAATACCAATAACAGCGTTACTCGAAACTTACAACAGCCTCCAACTTTCTTCGGTCATCGTCGCCTGAGCTTCGTGTCATCACTTGCTGCAGTAGAGCGCAAGCGTCTGCATACGCATCCATAGCCCCCTCAAGATTCTGCGCGTTGTCAAGAAGGACTGCATGATTTGCTTTCTGTAATGCTTTCGAAAGCATGGCTTTCTGGGACGGGGTCTTGCGTCGATGATCCCTTGCGCGATTGCTTCGAACAGAGGATGCAGAGCTCTCCCCTTCTGTGCCCCCACTGCCTCTGCTTGGCTCGTCCCTATTCCTGGAATGCCCACTGCGCGACGACCGGCGCCCACTCCTGTGTTCCGCTCGGTATCGACCACCTTCGGAGTACGCTGAGATTGCAAGCTCTGGAGCTGCGGCAGATGGCCGCCGGGGGCTAATATTTTCGAACTGTACCCGTTTCGGCGACGAGGGTTTTGCGTTGGGAGAAAAGGTAGGAGTGCGCTGTACTGCAATTTTCGCTTTCGATGGCGACCTTCCCTTCCACTTTTCTCCAAAATAGTCTGGCTCGCTTAAAACAAAGCTATAGGGGGGCAGCAAATCTGCCGTTGCTGGTGTGACGGTTGCAATCGTAGAAGGAGTTTCTGCGGCATCGACCGCTTGCGAAAGGGAGGTGAGCGTACAAATTGGTGGGTCGACGGGCGGCGGCTGGCTGGGAGATATTCTCTTCGGTGGGCCTTCCGGACTATCTCTAGGTGAGGATCGTGTTTTTGGCGTACCTTTTGCATTTGGTGGAGGTGACGATTGGGCGCTTCCAAGGCCACTAAAAGAACCAAACGATCCTGATAATCTTCTTGAGAAGCTACTTCTTCTATTATGGGTTGAGGACGATTTGCTTGAGACAGTTGACTGAGACCAGCGATTTAGATTCCCAATTCCCTCCCTGACTCCATTGCCACTGTCCGATCTAGGATAGATAGCGCTAGCTCTCCGACTGGGCCCGGGTGACAATGTCCGCGCAGAGAAGGAAGCGGGGAGAGCGATAGCTTCATTAGGGCTTTGCGACCTTAGACCGGAGGGCGGGGGGTGGGTGCCATTCCTCGAGCTGAGCGAGGCAGCGCGCTGTACCGTAATGATCGATGAAGTGGAGGTAGAGTTGGGACGAGAGCTCTGACGTGTTTGAGTGGGAGGCTTCGACACTGTCGAAGCCATGATTCCACAAGGGACAACGAACCGATCTCAAATGCGGAACCATGCAATGCACCCAAAAGGCCGGCCCGTAAATCGCTGACGAGCTGCTTTTCGAATACGGGACACAATTTGTTGGCGCTACCACATTGGCACCTTTCGCCGGATTGGGATGTGTTTCCTGCAGGTCTCTTCGAACGCAGCGTATAGTTGCAGCCTCGCTTAACCCTGGCACTTGCTTGGCCTGCAGACACCGAAAACTGCTGTGGCTCCGGTTGAACGATGATTGTAAAACGCCCAGGATGACTTTTTCGGATGAGATGTGTCATGTACAAGGACGGAGGAGATTCCAGATCTCGAAGCAAAAATCCTCACTGCTTGAATGAGCGGTTGTCGAAATTAACAACCTCGTCAGTCTCGTATTCGTCGTCCTTATCTTAGCCTACCGTGACGAAACCGAACTTCTGCCTGAAGTCTGCCATGACATGTAGTACGAGGCTGGTCGAAGGGTCCGTCGCGGCACGTATGATTGAGAGCTCACAGGAGGCGGGATCCCCAACTCAACCGATTCGCGGCTCCCAGTCGATTCAGGTGGAGGAAGCGGCGCGCCCCGTGCTATGGAAAGAGGAGCAACACCCTTGTGTGAATTCGCATTTGTTTGGGTCAGAAACCGCTTGCTCCTAGTCAACGTATGTCCCTCAAACGGTTGGCTCACAGGATAAAGGCGCGACAACAGGCGACGGAACGGAGAAAGGCGCAGTCGATCTGTAATCTAGGGATGTCGGATCGCACTCCTCGAAGTCGCCGTATTCTCTGTCGTTAAGCTGTGCAGTGCAACGGCATGCCAGGTTCGATCATATGCTGCACGTTCTTAATAGGGGACCTAAGCACGCTGGGGCCGTGGCAGATAGCCGCCAGAACTGCGATGTCGTAGTGCCCACTGCCGATTTGTACTCAACCTTGGCCACCAAAGCAGCAGAGCAGCAATCGAGAGGGTTCGGTCGTTAGGAGGCCCTTGCCGAAGAAGAGGCTTGCACAACAAGAAGAGAAACAGTAGATCCTCCTCGGTTGCGGTAAAGTCGAAATATCTCTTCTTCCCAGCTCCGCTAGACCCAGAAGGGATAGCATTCGACGGGAGACCAATCACACGCGGCCAAGGGGGCTTTCGAAAGTTTACCACTTCATTTCCTCTGAATATATTCCATCAACATAGAGCTTAAGACCGTCTTACAGAGCGACATATGGCGGAACGATAGCTTGCGAGGTGTGGTCAAGCTTATGTATCTCGTTCCTTGCGCCTTGCATGATGACCATCCCTGTATCCCGCAGCACCGGTACCTACGTCTTGGCGTGAAGATGCTTAAAGTAAAGTACTTTACTTTCTTATTCTACAGGTATCCATGGGTAAGGTACGGTACTGTTGGGTACTGGCATAATTGGCACATCGCCTCTACCACGTTCGCCACGGCTTCTGTTTGGCCACACTAACACCGGAACATATCAAGCATGGCGGAAGTCAACCAGCGGTCTCAAGGGCCGTCTCCATCTACTACTGCAGGTACAGCTAGGCAATACGTATGTCTTGTCCAAGCCGAAGCAATGGCTGGACATTGAGATAGCCTAAAGTAATTATATCGTCCCATGTTGGCAAGATTACCTGTACCGCTGCGTTGTTGCTTGGCCCGCTGCAAGCGCTGAACATCACTGCGGGTCCATAAAGTAACCGGTCGACTCCTTTACTACTGCCTTTTAATGACGCCGGCTCGTTCTCTCGTCGATATGTTGCTGCAATTCTAGGTAGGCTCATGGTGACCAGCTCATTGCTATCGCTCAAGAAGTGTATGAAACAGTAATCGCGTCCTCAGAGAGCATCTTGCTGGTACTCACAAGTGGGTTTATCCGTCAAAAACGTTCAGAAATGGCCTTAGTGCCGAATCCTATCTCTTTTTTCGCCTGTTGATATCAAGTTTGGACGGCCTCCGGGGGTACAGGGTGCCGCTAGTGCCGCTGGTGCCTTTGTATTCATATTCCACCCGATGAAGCGCTTTGAGACGACATCGTATCACATCAAGTTGCCGCAGCTGGATCCACTCTCCACGTATAATGTTGGAAACCCTACATTCTGGGTCCAGACGCCCTGTGCAGCTTATCTATCGGACGTCATCATTACCTCCCATACTTACGACGTCCTGCTAGACAAGTTCATCAGCACGTCGTTCTTAATACACCGGACGGAAAACGAACCGATGGTTATGATTCTACAGCATGCATGAGAACAACCAGTCCGCTATTATACTCACACCGTTCCTTTTCCGGCCTCCACGCCATTGTGATGATCGTCAGAGACAATACGACAAAGCCGACGACCCGCAGCATTGCACTCTTGAGTGTGCATACTTTGGTCACCTCTGAATTGCGGAGGCATGCAGTCTTGTAAAAATCTACAGGGAGTCTATCTCGGAACATATAGGCTCCTAGCAACTCGAGATCGCCAGTTCCGGCGATGCAACACCAAAGAGATGGCGGCGCCGTACCCCGAATGAGCGCAAAGCCTTGTTGTTGCAAAGTGACCCAGATCTTTAACATACCAACACCCCATTGATCGATCTCGCTACCCTACATGGCGACAAGCCCAAGGACGAACTGGAACGGTACCGCATAGCCTACATCTTGCTATATCTCATCGTTAACCGCCTTCCGTGGGGTGTGGCAACCCGATTGGTCTTTACATCATCGAACCCCGTCCCGGCCAGAATTTTGGGTTTTTTTCCGTAACGCGCAGATCCAGTCGGTTTGGGACCGTGATGCCATAGCAGAGAAATCGGCTGATGGATGGTATTACCATGCATGAAGACCGATGTAGCGAATGGAGATATTTCAAGTTAAGAAGAGGTTCACCCCGGGCATGCGTATTGAGCTCCTAGGACTTTGCTCACCTTCAAAGTGCTACAGCATATGCTACGGTTCTTACGCAGATCCATTATAATAGTCCTTGGGGCTGCTCAGGTGAACGGAGACCTGTTCTTCCGCCCACCAACTGAACAAGCCCTGACTTGCGACAAATGGACAGATCTGATAAAATTGTACGTCTCAACCCAGCGAAAACAAATCGTGGGCACCGCTTAGTTTAGTCTAAGCAAGCCAGCCAATCTTCACCCAACCAAAATATGACAATAATCTGACGATGGAGAGAGTTAGAACCAAGCTTCTTAGGCCCATGACGAGCTCTGGCTGCTACACACGGATCCGGAATACTTCCATGATCGTGCGATCTATCATGAAGCACAGTAGCATAAAAGGGTTTCAATGACTCGTCGAGTCGCTCCATATCCGAGCTCTACTACATTCGGAAACCAAGCGCCGCGGCTTTCGCTTTGCTCTATCGTGTCAAATACCTCAAAATGCATTACCAGCGAGATTATACGGCTTGATTTCTCTGCAAGCTCGCCAAAGATATCTAGCCTCAGCCCCGCGAGAAGACAAGTCCCTCTCAACCAATTCAGCACCCTCAAATGGATTGAAGGGGTTGGAAGCCTCCTAGGTAGATATCACAGAGGGAATCCCGGGATACAAGGGCTGGGAAAGTCTCATTGAACAACCATTTCAACGCCACGAGCTGTACTGTCTGACGGAAATGTCGATGGATCCGGAACGCACTGCGGCGACTAGACACGATGGAATGGCTATCCGCCATGCAGGATGAGCCTTGATGATCACTTCGAAAGCTCGTCGAAGAAGAAGTCGGAGAGACTTGATCGGAAAACGTGCATGTGGATGTCTGATATAGCAGCTGTCGAGAGACAATGTTGGCAGTTCTCCAGTACGATCGTCCAGGATCGAAAATTCAGTCCTGAACCAGTATCAATAGACTTATTTCTCTAATCATGCACGTCAGATTTGTGGGCTTTCTCATAGAGAGAATGAGGGATCAGAAACGCCTGCTACTGCATGCCAAAGTGGGAAAAGATGAAGAATGACTTGCTCAGAGTGGCCGGGTACATCAAATGTTACGTACGCTGTGGGAGTGAGGTCGGCATGGTTAGCAGAAGATACTTACGTTGAGAAGGGTTGGTCAGGGGCATATCGATCCCCAACCAGAGCAAATGAAGCACACATCAAACAGCTAGAAGCCGAAAAGAAGCGGATTCGGGACAGGCTGAACGTTACAAGAAGCCGTGCTCCGCCAATATCAGACCAGGAAGAAACATCGCCTTTTTGCCTCAAGTTGCAACACCCCCGAACCATACGTACAGAATTTCGTGTGGAAAAGGTAAAGACTCGTTTCCAGCAAGCGTCTCTACCTTCGAGCTCGCCTTCGACGATTTCCGAAGCCGTCGAGGAGTCACCGGCTACCTTGTACATGATTGGAACCGGCTCGATCACATGTCTCACGACTGCTCCCTTTTCTTCCCACCAGACCGATAATACGATGAAAGAGGGTCTTGACTGGCTGGACTTCGCCACAACGGCGAAAGAATTGAGCTTTTATGTCTAACATCGAGGGGGGTCCACATTCACGTTCGGAGGTAGCATGGAAATAGCCCAACTTTCACAGGCCTCGTGATTCTCCAGAATTGGGCCCGAGACTTTTCCGATACAAGTCGGAGGTTGACCGGAACGTTTGGCTGGCAATGCGAGAACTCCCAATTCATTGCCAGAGCTTGTTTTCAACGGTGACACCAGAAAAAGGTGGCACGCACACAAAGAGCAAAGGGGTGGAAACGAGATCGAAGGGGGATGAGCAGCATAGGTAAGGAAGTACAGGGGAGATTGCTTGGATATGAGCAGGACAATTGTCTCTTTTCGGCGTCATCCTTGAATTCCAAAGACACTTCATGTATAGGAGAATACGATCACAGAGAAGCGAGGTCCTTCGCCGCTGGTCTTTTGCCTTGTCAGTATTATTGTCAGATCCCCCTAACTTTTTAGCAAACGCTTTGTGCATCTCAGAGGTTGAAATATATTCACTCACAGTGCTGTCACTAAAGTAGCTTCACTAAAACCCTCCAAGCTCACAACGTAGCAGATCGCATAAATGTCAAGATCAATATTGGGTAGATATGCTAGGCCGCCGGTTCTTGTCAACGCATTCCCCATCATACTGACATCCCGACCCCATCGCTTGCAATGCCTATGTAGGTAGACCAGCTTTTTCTCTTTCCATTCCTGCAATATCGGCCTGTCCGTTCCATGCCCGTGAAACCAAACCCCAAAGCTTCCCGCGAACCCTAGCTTAGAGGTGTGATCGTCACCTCCACATACGGCCGCTCCCATACGAGAATTAGGCGACTCCGTCGGCCTAACGTCCGACCGTCTCACGATGCGGCCTCACTTTCGCGAAACCATCTTCGCTCTACTGAAATGGCTCGTGGAATAGGTCGAGGAGGCAGGAGGCTTGCAGACCATAAATGGGCCGAGTCGGAGGGGTTGGTGGCCGTTGACGAGGAGACAATGGGTACTTAAAGGACGTGGAAGCCTTTGCTTGGAAGGACAATGAGCAGCAACATCAGCAAACTCCCTCCTACCACAACTTCAAAGCATATCCATCTGCCCACGAGGGACCATTGAGTCTTCTGCTTGCCTACCTGTTTAGCTTTTACTTCCTACCAAGTAATCCATCGAAACCACAACCTCCAAACTCCAAACTCCAAACATATACCCAGAGCACTACTCGACTCAGAACATCCTTTCCGCAGCAATGTGCCACAAACGCCGCGCCGCTGCCGCCGCCGCCGCTCCCATTGCACCACCAGACTATGCTCCTGTGGATCCACACGCCCCGTGCAGCAACTGCCCTAGTAACAACGCCGGCTGCCACTCCCGCTGTGGCCATCAAGCTCACGGTTGCGGCCACGCATCTCACGGCTGTGGCCACCAAAGCCATGGTTACGGCCAACGAAGCCGCGGTTGCTGTGGTCGTCGCTGCCGTGGCCCGCTTGTGGTGCAACTAGGGCGGTACGTGGCAGGGAAAGTGCAGGAGAAGAGAGCAGAGAAGAAGTTGAGGCAGGCTGCCGAGAATGGGTATTGCAATTTTGAGAGTGATGAAGGAGGGTTTGTGAGGGAGGGGTATGCGGCTTTAGACGGGGACCAGAAGAGGATGATTGAGAATGTGGAGAGGAAGGAGATGTGGATTGATGAGAAGGAGGTCTGAAAGGCAGCGGACTGAGGATTCTGTGATGAGAGGAGCATTGGTGCTGGATGGAGAGGGCGGCTTGCAAGGAATTTTTGGATTTTGCTTTTCACGTTGGGAGCGTTTCGATAGCATGTACGTGAATGAATTGGATATTCTGTTTGCATAGCAGAGACTCTTTGTAGTTGCGACGACGTGACATTAGCGTTATCGTTACCAGGTGTAATAAGACTTCCGTCCGAACATAGCAATGCTGTATATTAAAGCTTAAGTGCTGGGTTTGAAAGCACTTTGTACGGAAGCATACCTGCAAAGAATCTGGTCAGTAGATGATAAGGGAGAACAACGGCTCTTTAAAAGGAGCATTACTCACCCTTGCGGGCACGCTCTTCCAAGTGCAGCACTTCCACTCCTCATATAACAGATCTTCGCCTGCGCACACGCCTGGCTCGTGCAGTTGGGAGTCTTCACACTTGACTTGCCCTCGAAAGTATTGAACTTTGACACTAAGGAGATATCTGATTCCATTGCCGCGGTCACTGCATGCCAGTAGGTTGCATTGAGGGGAGCGTCTGATGGCCAGCCGATGTTGTACGCCTCGCGAGTCGAGTATTCGAGCTGGTAAGTCGGCCCAGAAGAGTTCAGAATTGGAAAGCTCGAGACATCCGAGTACCAGGTGTAGGCATCATAGACGTCGAAAGAACCTGTATCGACCTCGTACATGCGGAACCCGCTGTTCAAGTTCGTAAGAGGGGTCACACTGGGACCAATCCAGCCCGTCGTGAGAGCATGAGCAGCGGAGATGTCACTCCCGTTGTTGGCATAGTATATCATGAACTCGTCCTCGTGTGTGTGTCCGAAGAAAACGTTGGCAATGACATGTGGGGAATAGCGGTCGACGATCTGGTAGAACAGATTTGTGGGATTGGGTAGTGGATTGGATCCATCCCATCCAGTAAGAACGTGACCCAATATCCAGACCCTTTCCCCTGCGTCCTCAGCAGCTTGGAGCTCTTGGATCAGAAAAGCCTGCATTCCAGAAACATCAGGGTTACTCATGTTGTAGTAGTTCAGGAAATTTGATCGATACCAGAAGTCGGTATTCAAGGTAATGATCCGCAACCCATAATGGTTCTTGACGGAATACGCTGCGTAGTGAAGTCGTGCTTGTTGTGCGGTAGCTGCATCAATCCAGCCATTGTGCTGCCATAGACCCGCGACATGATCATAATTCCAGCTGAACTGCTGCCCTAGCCCATCAGGCTCACTGTGAGGAGCATCGATGGCTTCCGGGTTAGAGTCGTGGTTTCCGAGTACAGCGAAAACAGGGCTGCCAATATAGTCCTTGAACATGTTGTATGTACTGTACTCTGCATACTCCGTATACGCTCTTGAGAGCTGGTTCTGAGAATCATGCGCCACCAAATCTCCAGTATAGATCGTCCACGCAATGGTCGAGTTGCCCTTTGTGCCCGTTAAAGGCGCAATAGACTGCAAAGCGGCCAATGCTAGGTAATAAGGCGTATCACATCGGTACGCCCCGTACAGCGGCGCAGGTAGCTCTATTTGCGGTAAAGTCAAGCCCGTAGCGTGCACATTGGTCCTGCAACATAGGCCGCTCGAGCAATTCGCTTCAGACTTCACTGCGTATCGAGGATCCAGATGAAAATCAGACAGATGAAGGACCTTAACACGTTTTCCACTGGCGGCGGGGGCTTTTGCATTCTTAGGTTTCGGTTTGGGGAACAAGGTAGTCGTATTCAGAGGTGAGACAGTAGGAGCCGGGCAGAACGTCTTGCTTAGATCATTACAGATGTACCTACCATCTAATCCGGTGACATCGGCAAAGGCTAGAACCTGCGTCCAGATAGCGCCAAAGCTGGTCGCGGCGTAATTGTTCGTACATGTAGCATTGCTACTGAACTGGAATCTTTCGCACAGGCTCACAAGCATACCCGGGACGCTTGTTGGAACGACCAATGCAATCCCTTTAGCAACCGCCAGAGCTTGCTGACACTTGGAGCAGTTGCTCGCGCCGTTGTTCGCCTCGATAATGCCAGTTATATTGGCAATTGCAGCCTGCACCAAAGATGCCGCAGTGGCACTGGAAAGATTAGCGTGCGCCTTTGGATAGAAGACAGGATCATTGTCGACTTTCGGGATGGTGCTGGGATCGGTGAGGTTCAGCGGGTATGTGATATTAAGCACAGGATCATGCAAGATAGGCTGAGGCTCCTGAGTCGACGCTGGTCGAATGTAGTAGGAAGAAAAGGCGGATGTAGGAAAGCCTGCAGTGACGGTGTACGCTGAAGGACCCAAAGATGTTCCACTGCTCTGGTGAGCGAGGCCGAAGCCAATCAAGCCAGGTGTAATGACTGCTTGTAAGGTATGCGGACGCATTATGCCTTGAAGACAGGTAAATGGCGATAGAGCGAAAGGATAGTTCAGAGAGGAGGGCGCGGAGCTTCTTTTCTAGGTTCGCGCACTCCGTCACCACCTCGCACACGCTTGCTTTTCTCGTCGTCATGATCAACTTGACGGTGCTGTTGAGTAAGCACAAGTAGAGTAAGGTACGGCCTTCGAATGCGAGAAAACGAAAAGTGAAAGTGTCCGCCAATGAGCGTGGCCCAGCCAAGCACGCTCTAGCAATATCCAATCAAAAGACCATTGTATCGCACGAGTGCGATGGAGATCGATCTCTTTTTTCATTTCTTCTTCCTCTGTCTGTCAATCTCTTTGTGTACCATGGTCGGTGGTCCTGAAGGGCTGCCGAAGGGTGTTCAGAAGTAACCGAATGAAGGTGTGGCTAGAGCGCGACCGCTGGGCCTTCAGGATGTAACCTTCCAGGGAACACAGCATCTCGAGAGCGTGTCGACGACAGGATGATGGAGTAAGGTCCAGTAACGACCCATTGCTAGATACCTTGGGCAAGCAGTCCGATCGCATCAATATATACAGTATTTTATACTGCAATACCAAGCCTATGGGCTGGCATGATTGGCTATGATTTGTCGCCAAGATTGTCATTTCACGCGATCTCATCTCCGGCCTAAGGTATTCATGCCCAACCTCTCTTTTTTGATTTCCTTAACAGTTTATTTGCATAGAGTAGGTACATGTAGGTTTCTACGGTAGTAGTACGATAAGTACACACGTTATTGATAAAGGCACAGGTACGCTAACAAATCTTTCCCATAGCATATATTCCTTCCATGATGACAATATCCCATCTAGACACTGTGTGGTGCTTTCAACATGAACCCAAAGAGAGACGGATGGTTTGCGCTCTTCTGCACCGCAGACGTGCCATTAGAGGTAAATTGCAGTCATCCATCACATCCCTTATCCAAAAGCTCACCTGGCCTCCGATCAGCAAATCAATGATATCTTAACCAAAGCCTGCGATGGAGCTTCCGACGCAGCGCTGAAAAGAGCGTGGTATTTTTGGCTCGCCACAGACAATTTCGAGGATGCCCTGCCGCACAGCAAACGACCTGACGGGTCCGACCGTCTCGGCACCGAAGCACCCGTCAAGAGTTATACCTCGCCTTTCCTAGGAACAGATGTTAACACTCTTGCAGCAGGATTGGCAAAGGCATCAGACAAGGCATATTTGAATCGTGTGTATTTTGCTGTAATGGATGAGCGGACCAAGGAGGACGGATCCCTCATGCTCTGCTATGCCGATGATAGAGTGGCTGTCGATTCTCTCAGAGCCTGGCCTAACAACTCTTCGCTTTACTTTAGGGGCATGGAAGCTAGCACTGGCACATGGGATGAGCTCAAGCATTCTTGGGAATTTCACAAGGAGCAGGGTGGCGGGGACGTCATTGACTGAGAACCTTTATCATCGATCTTCGGTGCTATCTTGTTAGAGCGTGGCGGTCCTCTAGGGGAATCTCAGGACGGCAATTGTAGGATGACTGTTACAAGCGTCCTTTCCTTCAAAAACATACACAACGACTGATAGGATTCGACGGCTAAGCAGAGTATACTTTTACGCGGGTTTTATCGTTCGTTTGTTAAAATGTCCATTGAACCCAGATTCTTCCAAATGCTCCAGCTCAGTGAGCTTTCAAGCCCTCGCAGGCAGCTTCGTAGGAAAGAAGAAAGCTCTTGTACCTTTACTTTTATTCGCTCTTCTTACTTTCCTTTCGTCATTGCTTCACGATGTCAACGCGAGGACCTTCATCCAGAGCACAGGGCCCTCTTTCGAACCACCTCGCGCAGGCTGGCAACCGTCTTAGACTGGTAGCTGCATTCAGACAGGGCGAGACCGCCTCGTTCAAGCTTGTTACATCTCTTGACGTAAACTACAACAAGAATTTTGTGAGCTTATACGCTCACTCGTCTAGTCTCACCCTTTTCTTGACTCTTCGTACTGACCTGGATTTTTCCAGCGAATAAACACACTCGCGGCATTAGCCATATAAATGTTTGGTGTTGGCATTAAAGTCATACGAGATGGCAGTCAAAAACCTCAATGATCTTGCCACGCATGATCCGAGTCAGTACGCTCTAGGTGAATCGGACGCTGCTCCTATATCATGTGCCATGCAGGAAGAATCACCAACATTGACAAGTACCATCGCAGCAGCGCCTTCGTACTCGACACCTACACTGAGCCGTTCGAAGGATGATGTGGGACTTGTGCCAGGTGGAAACTGGTGTAAAGCCAATTGTCCTTGTTTCAGGAAGAATAGTGTATGCTAGCAAAAAACGATCGAACGGGATATTGACAGGGCAATCGCAGTACAAAGTGACAATAGCGTCGGAGCCTTTCCTCCCTTATTTGTATGGGTGGCTCATCACGAGTTTTGCAGAATGGGGTCTATAGCATTTTGAATCAGTACCTTTGTTCTCTGATATACCATATATCTGAAGATCTGTCTATGGACTTCAAGGCAATGACTTTGGTGCGCCAGATCTCAACACAAGCACTCCCTTTTCCCAACCTCACCACTCGAGTAACCCTTGTTCAGTAATCCTGACCTACAGATCGAGAGGCTGTATACCACGCACTAGCGAGGCATTGAGCGCGTTTGCTGAGCCTTCCCAGTCCTGAGTAGCTCAGTGATAGACGAGCCAGCAGACGTTTGGATCAGAGAAGTAACCTGGGCAGCGATAGACTCTTCGACTCGAGCTGACCATCAGTCAAGAGTCAAAATCGTGATACGATGAGCAACGGGGATTCCTCTACAGAAGCGCTGACGTGAATGACAAAAAGGTAAGACTTGGATGGTGCATGACGTCCAGGCATGGGCGATCCAGCATTGGTTTGAAAACATGATTAGTGTAAGATGCTGAGGTCACAAGAGGCCACAGCCCCAAATCTTGGATGCTGCAAGGTGAAGGCGTGGTCACACAATGAATCTGTCAACAAGGCAATAGGGAATTAGATCAGATCAGCAAAGCTTCTTGTTGAGTGCCTGATCATTCGAAAGGTCTTTATAAGCATTGTCATTGTTAAGCCAAGCCAAACAACGTAGTTACATAATGCCTGCCCAGTTACCTCAAAGGGTTAACGTCCAGTCCATCAACGCCGACGCTCAATCCTTCTGGCAGCTCTCGAAGAACCTTCATCGCCATGTCATTGCTGTGACCTGAATGCTGGGGTATCATAAAAGAGCCGTCAAGTATGCCAGACTTACCAGCATTGGTCAACCTGACCGAGAAACGCCCTGCATGCTTCCATACGGGCCTAGAGCTTCGGTAATCCTTTCCCCTGGTGTTCTCCATATGCCAAGTCCCTATATCTCGCGATAATCAGTAGGACGGTTCATGTTTCGCCGTGCTTGATGTCGGTGTGGATTGACCGGCTTTCGAAAATAGGCGCTGTCCTCATCGTTCGACCCTTGGAAATGGCTCCGCTGTTGGTTAGGAAAAGAGCCCAAGTTATGTGCTTTTGTGCCCACACCGTTAGGGCCAGAGTAGCCGTTGCCCATCGGCATGTTCATATTCTGCGCATTGTAGCCTGCAGTGGCGTATATTCCGTTCTGATAACCCGACCCCGTCAAACCAATATGCTGCTGAGGATATGCTTGTCCCCACATGTTCCAGTTGACGTCCTGGCTCATGAACATATTGTTTCCCATCAGTCCTGGATTATAAATGCCGGCATTCATAGGCATTCCTGGAAAGCCATTCATGCCATTCATATTGGGAAAAGCCATAGTGTTCATGGTCTGGCCCATCAGGTAATTTCCGTTGTTGAAGGGTAACTGAGGGTACGCAGGCATGCTTGGGGCTAATACTGGCTTCCGGCTCGACTGTGATGTGGTGCCATCTGCGGATGATTGCCTAGCCATGGCTGTAGCGGAAGGCCCTGGGGGAATTCGATCGTTTTTGAGATCTGTTTCGGCAGATCTCTTCTTACCTTGTTCTAAAGCTGGGCTTGGGACTGGTGCTATTGCTTTCACAGAAATTTTGTCAGGTAAGGATCGCTCAGATTTCGGTGACTGGCTCTTCCGCTCATGCTCCGCTTTTGGATCGCCTTTGGTAGGGGATCGTAACTTCACAGGGCCTCGTTCGTTGTCTGATTCTGCTTTAGGAGTGGGACTCTTCAATCGATCTTTGAAGGTATGTTGAGGGGCTTTCTGTTCCTGATAGCTGCGAATCTTGGATGCAGTCTCCTCGTCAGGTACTAAATGATCAAGCACGATGTCTTCAGTAGAGCATGAAGGACATGTCAAACCACTCTCCAGTAACGCATTGGTTATGCACTCATTGCAATAGGTGGTGTGGCAGCACGGAGTCTTAGCGGGCTCTACAAAAAGGCGCTTGTCAATGGGACATTCCAGTCCTTTCTCTTGCAATTCTTTGCTACCCAGAGCAGCAGCCTGCTGGGCGGCTGCTGAAACTTTAGCTTTGGCCTGGTATTGATCCCAAGATGCTTGGTCGGGTTCCGCCACGACCCATTCACCTTCCGCATTGACCATTACTCCAGACGGCTGCTTTGTATCATCCACGGTACCATCGTTAGCTATTGCGCTTGGTTTCTCGACGGTTTTGAGAAATGAGCGCGGAATCCCAGTTGTTCGTTTAATCCGTGGGCGGCCGTCGAAATTAGGATCATCATTCGTAGGACATGCTTGTATAAAGTGACCTGGAGCAGGGGTCAGCTATCTATATCTCATAGATATTCCCGAGGTCAGTATACCTTTCTCTCCGCAACGGTAGCAGATATACCCAGGAGGAGGCGGATGGTCTGGTACGTTCAAGTTCTTCCCCTTGCTTGGGCCACCGCGGTGGATGGGTGTCGCACTGCGCAGAGAACATTGTTAGCACTGTTGCGATAGTGAACGTTTGACAATGGCTTGATTCAAAAATTCCACTTACTTGGCCATCTCCTGCTGTTGCACGTCCCACTGATTCTTACTAGTTTGGAACATGGCAGCAATCTTCTCCTCTTCTGTTTGCGCACCATTCATATCCGACACTTGCTGGGGCCCACTTGTGGACTTTGACTGTTTCACTAGCTTTGATACTGAAGCCTCTGCTCTGTGCGAGTTCTTGGAGTTCTGTGGCATCTTGCCAGAAACATATCTGGCAGCTCCACCTCTTCCAGCCTTCGCCGCGGGCAGGCGTTTTGCTATTACGGTGGTAGATCGAGGGATGATGGTTGTGTCGTCATCATATTCTACTCAGCTTTAGTAATGTCCATGCTTACATAGTGGTACCTCGGGTTCTTGCGACTTACCTTCACTGGAGTCTTCGGCACTGATTACAAGCTCAAAGTCTGTTCCATCACCAAGTCGGTTGGCAGTAATGATTTCTCGCTTCAGCTCAAAGACAGAGATGCCCGTTCCATCAAATGTAATTCGGGACGGCTCCTTCTGAGACTTGAAGCGAAAGAAGACGGAGGATGACATCGTGGTAGGGGCAAAGAAATCAGGGTGAGATTGGTCTAGACACTCTGTGAGCTTTCGGCACGATGTAGAGTAGTGTTCTTGACGGTTCCAAAAGGTGAGGTCGTGTAGTAGAAAGGTCGCTGTACCATCAAGTTGCGGACTTCAGCTCGATGTCAATGTGTCAGTAGAAAATCAGCTATGTTGCTATTTCCTAGCACAGATCGTGGCTTTGATTTCTATGCCGAGCAAGCACAAACGGATAGCAGTATGGTCTGGTTACAAGAAGCGCAGCGCAGAGATACAGCACAATGCGTTGTAGAGTAGGATATTGTCCCAGCGAATTCCGGTAACCCCAAACGAACCGACCCCAAAGTATAACTCCAGTGACCGCCTTGATACTTCCTTTCGATACAGGTTGCCTCGCCTAGATGAAGTCGATGCAAATGTGGATCCTAGGTGATGAAACCGATGTGGTCGCAATCTGGATGGAGACGGCTCACCAGGGACTTGAGGTGGTGTGAGTGACACTGTCAGGAGAAGAGAGCGGGGGAGGAAGGGGCGGATATTTACGAAGAGTGACACAGGAGTGGGAAGGTGATGACTGTGTTTTTGATGAGCTGTTCTATGTTCGAAGACAAGACAGAAAGTGAAGGAGGACAAAGGGTGGGAAGCTGGAGGCTCTTTATGCGCTCATCACTCTAGCGCCATACTCCGCCTGCGGCTTACTAAGCGAATTTCACACTTGGCTGAAGTTGCACTCTGTAGTTTCGTGCAGACATTAGATTGATCAGCGTCGCAATTCTCACCGGCAAACATCTTGCTCCTTCATGATGTGCGATTCCAGAAACCTGGCCTGAGAGGAATTACGAAACAGCTGCAATCGATATCCATGAGCTGCTCGACGCACTTATCTTAGTCCGTTTACTCGCTTTGTCAACATCCTCACTTGCAGAGCACCTGAGGTATATGCTCGCCGGTAGCTTTTGCGCCAAGGCATATCCAAAGGGACTATCATTGCTCACTCGAACAATCCCTTGCTGTCAACGGGCCGCCCTTATAAAGCATGCATCATCTTCTTCTTCAAAGCGATGGCAAACGAGACAAGGAAAGGACAGATATGTCACCGAAGCCAGAGTGCAGAACCTAAAAAGCCGCGCAGCTTTCAAATTACTAGAGGTCTGGAACTGCCGATTGGACTTTCTCCTGGTTCTAATCGAGCAATCCAGATTAATGAAAAATATAAGATCTTTCAGAGCGGCCAGACAGTTGTTGACTTAGTACGTATATACAGACCCTTTTTCTAGGACTCAAAAGCTTATCGTCGTAGGGATATGCACCCGGCTCCTGGTCGCAGGTACACATGGAAGAACCAGAGCGACGGAATGCGCGGAGCTGATTATGTGTAAAGGTTGCGGTGGACCGGACGAGGCCCAATGGCCGTGTCATAGGCATTGATGTCATCCCAGCTCAGCCGCCCAGAGGCGTCTCGACGATCCAGGGCAACTTCCTCTCGCAGACAGTCCAGGACGAGGTGAAAAGATTTTTGCGGGAGCCGGATCGGGGCAGAACGTGGCGTCAACCCTCTATCAGCTCGACCGCAGAGGATGATCATATTACTGAGGAAGATCTGGCCGCAAGTTCGATAAGCTACTTCGAGTTAGAAAAGAGGACGGATCATCCTTGGCCTGTCCACGAAGAACCCGAATTGTCCTGTGATGGAACTCGTCAAAGATTGAAGGAAGAGGCTAACGAAAGGATGGTGGATGTGGTATTGAGCGACATGTTAGCGCCCTGGGATCAGACCGAAGGGTTTTGGAAGAGGAGTAAGAGTAACCCGTATTACAGGATGATGAATACCAGTGGCATCAACACGAGGGATCACGCAGGAAGCATGGTCTGTACCATCTCGATGGACGATACGCTGACACCAGCGTACTGACGCTGTGTGTTTTCTAGGATCTATGTTCTGCAGCACTCCGGTTCGCATTCGATACACTACGGAGTGGTGGGCATTTCGTCTGCAAGTTCTACCAGGGCACAGAAGACAAAGTATTAGAGACACGTCTGAGGGCACTTTTCGCCAAAGTGCACAGGGAAAAACCCGAATCTTCACGCAAGGTGAGATTGCAGGATTCCCATTCGGAGCGACATGTGCTGAACGACCTAATCAGGAATCCAAAGAGGCCTTTTTCGTTGCTCTACGCAGGAAGCCAGACGCGAAGAGCGAAGATGTTCTGACCGAAGTGTAATATATCATTCCACATCAAGAGACCAACGCCTAGCCGTGGATTCGTCGGGGTATGCCTTTAATCACGCCATGGGCGCCTTGGCTATGGAATACCGTTGTGTCTGTATGTAGATCACAATCCATTTACAGATTAGAAGTAACGCCGCATTATGCATGCCATTGGGGTATCTCAATCAACTCATGCCTCAATCATCTCGCCGTCGCCCTCTTCTGTTGCATCATCGTCACTCCACTCAATATCGGCTAAGGCTTTCTCTGCTAATCGTTGCACCTGCTCTGTATGTCAAAATCTGTCCTTTGAAGTATGAATCATGACTCGAAGACTCCGTCTCACCTCTGCAAGCCCACTCAACTCCTCAACGTAGCCTTTCTCGTTCAACGCTCTTTTTACGAAAGACCATCTCTCGGTCTGGTAAGCACTGACAACTTTTCCCGAGCATGCACTGCAGCAATCGTAGCTGTGGCCTTTGATCACCTTGTTGTCAAAGCTGGATAGGAAACCCCGGATTTGATGAGGTACAATACCAAGGGGGTGATCTCCCCGATCATCTGAGGCCAGTACAGGGGCTGGAGCTCGTGCACCCAGAGGATGCTGTAGCAAGGAAACAAACACTTCTACCAGAAGAGCGGACGCAATTGCAGCAACACCTGGACGGGTGACTGTGCATTGCTGGTCAAGGGTTCGGTCGGTCATAGACTGAATGCCCCGTTAGCATACCGATGATTTTGATCATTGGAAAAACCTACATCTGCTGGAGCGACCACATCATTACAGAAGTAACAACCGAGCTCCTGTCCAGGATTCTCCTCGTCGCCCATACCATGACGCATGACCACATATGTATCGAAGCCCAAAGCTGCATTCAGCACGATTTTCCCCGCGGCTTTGCCCATCACTGTGGGCAGCCATCGGCTTTCACGGGTATCCATCAGCAAGAAGATGGCATCATGCTCTTCAACGAGAGCTTGCAAGGCTTCGAAATCGGCCTTGATACTTTCCTCGTCCATGATTGGGTGTCCTGCCATTGGCACTGACAAGACGTGACCGGCTGAGTCAACCCCGGGATAGATCCCCTTCAGAGCAGCGGCCGCTCGAGGGGCCTTCTTCGCACCGCCAGCCAAACAATCTTCGAAGTTGAATAATGGCTGTCGTACGGGATTGGAGAACGAGACAGCGCCGTTGTCAACAAACGTGATCTTTCGAACACCCCATCCCTATAGTCACACAATTTTTAGCTTTCACTACACCATCAGAACATGTATATACCATGAGGTTTCGTGCCACATAACTACCCAGTGTACCAGCTCCTAGAAGGAGGCATTTGGTGCCTTTGATTCTATCCAGGTCCAGTGTTGGTGCAATGCGCCATCTAATGAGTTTTAGGTTGAGATCAACCGCTTGGTCCGCCAGCCTACAAAGCCCTTCAGCTTTCGAGATCATAAGAAGAGGAAGTGACTAACCGCTGCGGATCCATGTACTCGCCAAGGTTCGCGACTCTGCTGACCACTTTACCTGCGCTGTTTCGTTCCCAACCAGTGACCTTGGGCATTCCAGTTGTGTTCGACGAATCTGGTGATTCCACTGGTGCTGCAGCGTCCAACACAGATTGCTCTAATCTCAGGATCATGCTGTGGGCTTCATGTCGGCGGGCCGGAATATCTCTATAGCAGAGGATCTGAACTCTATCCAGTTTCCACCTCCTGCTAATGAGGACCAACAGGTTCCGGAGCATCCACCCAGGATAAGTGTCATATGTTGATGGGTCCGCGAAGCAGACAAAACGATCCCTCTCCGATGTGCCTTTGAAAAAGCCGCTCTCGAAGCTCGCTAGAGAGCTGACGACCCATTCATAGCCAAGGTCACCGCCTGGCGTGGTTGGTGTTGTTGGCCTTCCATCTCCACCTGCAGATTCGATATCACCTTGACCGAATTCGCCTACTGAGGCGGGCCGTTTCTTCCTCGCCAGGAAAAATCCATATTGCCTTACGTCTACCGAGTATCTCCAGGTCTGGACCGCATCAACCAAAGCTGTTGTCTCCGGGCCACAGAGTCGAAGCTCTGCGAGATCTAAATCGCTATCACTCTCGGGCGCTGATGAATTATTATTATTTTGTTTAGAAGCTAACCTCCAGACGGGTTCAGAATGCAGGGCGGGAAAAGCGAAGAGGTACGTGAACTTATATTTCTTGAGGTCGGCAAAACATATCGCTGTGAAAGAGGCTAGCAGTGAAGGACAGGAGTATATTGTTCCGTCGTTGATCGCATCCCATATCTAGTAACTAGGCCTCAGCCACCGTACTGGGGTGTAAGCGCTTTATAGCGTAGAACTCACGGTACGCGCCTGCTGGTTCAATATAGATCCTTTGTCCAGACTCCTGTACTCTTCAATGGTGTTGACATTCTTGATCATGCCTTCCGCACGATAATAGCCTGCTGGTACTCTAACCTTGCTATCAGTCCTTATTTCGCGAATCTATCTATGCATGCATGGATCACGCACCCATCCGCGGTCAGAGCGTTGCCGTGGAGCTGCAAGCGACAGGATGTATCAGGCGCCTCCGATGGCCGTACCTCATACAGCCCCAGGAGCCGCCGCGCAGAGTCGTCGAGTCTGTCATGGTCGATTTTGTGTGAGGCCAAGGAGGTGTAGAAAGGAAGTTCGATGTCGGAGGCCAAGGTCGCAAATTTCAGCATCGTCGCATCAGATCAAGGAGTAGGTGCGACTGAGCGGCAGAGTTCTGAAGCTTAGGAATGCGATGCTGTAGTTAATCGTATGTATGCAAGATCGCAAACACATGCGAATAGTGAAGCTGGAGATGGAGAGGCTGATCGGCTGCTTGCAGGTGACAGGGTCACCGGGACCATCTGCCGCCCAGCACGCGATGCCAAGAGGCGCGTCTCGCACGCGTTCTGAGTCCTCGGTCACTGGCTAATCAGAGGTTCAAGGTCGATGGATTTTCCCGTGTAATGTAGCATTGTGTCCTGGCATTCTTCCTGCATCACTGGACTCTTGAGCTCAGTACACAGCCTCGAAGGACATCAGCCCGTCTCGAACGATGTTGGTAGGCTTATGCGGTGGTAGGCTTTCATCGATTGTCTCATGTGAAATGGACAAACCGCTCACAGCGTCATGAAGGGATATGCGCTGGCAAACAGTCGGTAGCCGGGTATTTGATTGAAAGACACGGTTTCGTGCATCTACAAATCGCACGCACTGTATCATTGCCGGTTCCCCAGAGTACGGCCTCGGAGCACACTGTCTCTCCGTCGCACCGAAGCCATGAGACTTTGTTCAATGATATATATTCAATGCTTGAGTTTGTGACAGAGAGGTGGAAAGAGCGCTGGGTCACAACGGACATTTGGAACGAGACTATCCTGAAATCATTGTTGCGACGACCCTCCTTTATCTTCATCAGCGTTGATGCCCCTGTAAGCTTGCGGTGGCAGCGATACAAGGAGAGGTGAGTTCAACGCCTCTCGCCATTCCAAGTTGACAGTGAAGATTTCCAGGTGCGTAAGACGCGATGAAGAGCCACCGGGCCTTGAACATTTTGTGATACAGAATGATCGGCATCTGTATGATCATGATACCGGTCTTGCAAAGTTGATTGACCAAGCTGAAATCCGGCTTGTAAACCAAGGCTCTTCCATACCGGCGCTCCATCGAGCGCTCAACGAGCTGGACCTGGCTAACGATCAACGCCTGCGTCCAAACTGGGATGAGTATTTTATGCAGCTGGCCTCGTTAGCTGCGAAAAGGAGCAATTGTATGAAAAGGCGAGTTGGATGCGTCTTGGTGCGGGAAAGAAGGGTCATTAGCACGGGGTATAACGGTACGCCACGGAATTTGAGGAATTGCAATGAAGGCGGTTGTATGTGATTGCAATATTGACGGATGCCTGAAGCTTTGGATTTAACTTTCATCAGGCCCACGATGCAACAGTGGCCAGAAAGCCGGAGTTAATCTTTCAACCTGCTTGTGCCTTCACGCGGAAGAGAACGCCCTGCTCGAAGCGGGCCGAGAGCGCATTCGCGAAGGTTCAATATTATATTGTGATACGTAAGTATAAGCTCGACGATTCTCGTGCATACTGATCGCCTGGATACACAGATGCCCCTGCCTGACATGTAGTGTCAAGATAACGCAAGTTGGTATCTCGGAAGTCGTCTACTCCCAAGGTTATGGCATGGACGAAGACGTGGGTACCATGGTGTGCAGCATTGACATGGCAAAAGGCTGATGATACGCGCAGACCGCGGCTGTCTTCTCAGAAGGTGGTGTAAAATTTCGCCAATTCTCCTCTGTAAGTCTTCAATGGGGCGCAGCTAGGATCTTCTGATAATCCATTCGTAGCCGCGGAAAGGCTTGATCGACCTGGACTCGTCTACTTCATAACAAGCCTCTGCACGCGAAGAGGGTACGGAAGAGCTCACGTAGGAGAGGGGAGGAACTACTTAGAGTGACCTTTTTCCTACCGTCAAGCACAGGCCAAATCTTTTCATCAGCTTCTCGGACTCTGATGGAGAAGGCACGGTCGCACGCATCCACATGACCCTGGTGGATTGATTGGTTTACAAACGAGCCGTAGCCGGCTAGCCTAGTCGTGTGATTAGTAATTCATCTGGCGACCCGAGCGGGAAGGACACGCGCTAGCGTATCGAAACCGCAGTATTGAGGCGGTCCCATCTGTGACAAAGACTGAGAGACATGAAATCTCTTGTCGTGCGATGAGGTAGACCGACCATGCCAACAGTCCACCTCCTCGACTATGTCGCGGGCAACGTGCGCTCGTTAGCGAACGCGATTGAGAGATTGGGATACCACATAAAATGGGTCAAGCGGCCCGAGGAAATTGAAGATGCTGAGGTAGGTCGTCAACGAACGTTTGCCGTGTGATGTTGCCAACAGGCTTAGTCGATCAAATCTATGTAGAAGCTCATCGTGCCTGGCGTGGGCCATTTCGGCCATTGTCTCAGCAGATTCAGTCAGGACGGATATACCGAACCTCTTCGTAAATACATCGCATCTGGCAAACCTTTCATGGGCATATGTGTCGGATTGCAAGCAATGTTCGAAGGATCGGCGGAGAACCCCGTAGTCCCAGGTCTTGGTATCATCTCTGGCTGTCTGAAAAGGTTCGATGACACCAACAAAAGCGTGCCACATATTGGCTGGAACTCAGCAGCCACGTCAAGGACGGATTCGGCCGAGAACAGGTGCTTCTATGGTCTTCAAAGCGGCAGCAAGTATTACTATGTTCACTCTTACGCCGTGCCCTACGTTGACGGCCGCCTTGAATCAGAAGGCTGGACCGTGGCAACAGCGCAGTATGGCAATGAGAAGTTCGTGGGCGCCATTGGCCGAGGCAACGTCTTAGCTACGCAGTTCCATCCGGAGAAAAGTGGTGCGGCCGGACTTAGAGTTCTGCGAGCTTTCTTGAAAGACGTGGAGTGGTACCCTGTCGATGGTATGTCCAGTCCTGAGACTGGCCAAGGACTCACACGAAGAATCATTGCTTGCCTCGACGTGCGAGCGAATGATGACGGTGACTTGGTCGTTACGAAGGGTGACCAGTATGACGTGCGTGAGAAGACTCGGACCGCCGCTGGAGGCAACGTGAGAAACCTGGGAAAGCCGGTTCACTTGGCCCAAAAGTATTACGAGCAGGGTGCTGATGAGATCACATTTCTGAACATAACCTCATTCCGAAATTGCCCTTTGGCTGATCTTCCTATGTTGGAGATCCTGGAACGAACGTCCGAAAATGTCTTTGTACCGCTCACCGTTGGAGGTGGTATACGTGATACCATAGACTCGGACGGCACCAAAGTGTCTGCTCTAGAGGTCGCCACATTGTATTTTCAGTCCGGAGCCGACAAAGTCAGCATAGGATCTGATGCTGTTACGGTGACTGAACAGTACATCAAGAACGACCACCACTTGTCTGGAATGTCGGCCATAGAAACTATATCTGCAGCATATGGCAACCAAGCCGTGGTTGTAAGCGTCGACCCGAAGCGCGTATACGTCAAATCACCCGAAGCGACCAAACATCATACCCTTCGCACTGGTCATTTGGGACCGCTCGGCGAGGAGTACTGCTGGTACCAATGTACGATCAAAGGAGGCCGTGAAGGCCGAGATATCGATGTCAAGCAATTAGTTACGGCAGTCGAGAAGATGGGTGCAGGAGAGATCCTGCTCAATTGCATAGATAAGGACGGGAGCAACAGCGGTTTCGACCTTGAGCTCATAAACGATACCAAGAAAGCCATCAAGATACCTGTGATAGCATCGAGTGGCGCCGGCGTCCCGGCCCATTTCGAGGAAGTGTTTGGGCACACGACTACCGACGCTGCTCTGGGCGCGGGCATGGTAAGCATCCCTCACCGCGGACGCCGTAGAGTCGGACTAACCCAGGACAAGTTCCACCGTGGCGAGTACAGTGTCAAAGACGTGAAAGACCACTTATCTAGCAGAGGCTTCCTTATAAGACCGTTCGAGCCGGGAATCTGAAGAGAAATGAGATCCCTCAAGAGGTCCCAGTACCTTTGCTAGGCTTTCATAACATTCGACAATCATCTTTGCAAGCGCACAAGACCACGTAATTGTGGTAAATCCGTTCGATTCCGAAATTCGACCAAAGTACTCTTATAATGGCAATGATACGCTCTTGATGCAGATTCATCCTTCGAGAACAACAAAATATGGACCCTGCCCACTACGAGGCTGAACACTTTGTCCACGAGACGCCGGTCCATAGTGAGATTATGAGAACCAAGGGGCATTCGGATTATGCGGCACTGGTTTTCCTTTCTTTCTTCAAAGGTGAAAAGTCACCGAAGCCGCTCGCAGAACCCCCAAAGCGGGGAGCGGCCTTGGGTTCTCCAAGCGTTACTCTTCCCAGAGTACCAAACGCTCTTCCTTTTCCATTGGTGACCCGACCGCCTTTGACTGCGTCTCCATCATCATCGTCGAACAAGGTTTTAGCAAGGCCACCTCCAAGCAGTTTCCGTCTCCTTTTCTTGGCAGCCTGATTTTCGGTTCCATCCCCTGTTGTAATCTCTATCTCTGCGTCTATTGTGTTTGTCGACCTTGAAACGACGACTGCATCAGTCGTCTCCTCGGCCACTTGCTCCAGAGCCGGTGCTGACCGGGGTATGCGTGCTGGTGCTGCCTTAGGTTTGACTCCCTTTGCTTTACCTTTCTCCGCTGTGGTGAGCGCGCTCGAGTGTTTCAGAGCTTTGGCAGCTTGAAGTTTCTCGGAAGATTGCTGACCTGCCACAGCTGGAGCACGTTTCTGTTTCGCCAGGTGGCTATCGGGTCCTGCTGCTGCAGCTGCTTTTTCGTCTTGACCAGGTCCACTATCATCGAATCCCTGGTCAAGCTGGCCCGGCCCTACACTTGCCGTCCGATTTAGAAATGGGGTTATGGAGAACGTGGACTTGTCGCCAGGCAACGCCGATGCTCTCTTGATTTTCTTTGCCGCCTGTAGGTCACCTGGTGTACCTATAACTGTATCGTCTTCCATTAACGAAGCAGTACGTTTTCGAGCCTCTCTGCCTGCGTTTCTTGTAGTATTGCTCGAGATTGGCCGGCTAGCCTCGGCCTGAGTAGTTAAATGAGCGATATGTAACTTTGCCTGTGATTCTTTAAGCTGATCTTTTGTTGTCTTCAATTTGGTTCTGGAGGCGTCCAAGCGCGATTCAAGGGTTGTTATCTCTGTCTCCCGATCTGTCAAGATCTTCTGTGACTCCTTTTCTAATTTCTGGCGCTCCTTGAGTTCCTTGCCAATTTCAGCCTGAAGCGTTTCCAGTTCCCTTGCGACTCTAGCCTCTTCTGCCAGCCACTTCTTCTCCTTTGCCATCACACGTTCTGTGGCACGCTTTTCCATCTCTAGCTCTTCCTGTAGAGTGCTGAGTTGACACTGCAGCGAAAGCTTCTCTGAATACACGGTCAGGTGTGACGTAGCCTGAGACCGCAAATGATCGATTTCAGGTTTCAGGGCGGACAGTTCGCGTGCCAATGCGAGTTTTTCGGTCAAAAGCTTGGTTGAATCCATCGTCACCTCGTGCAGGGAACTCAGTTCAACCTAGGCCGTTCATCAGTCGTATGCCTGGGTGGATTGAGTGATCCGGTGCATTACCTTGAGGGTCTCAATCTCGCGTAATCTCAACCGCAGATCACTCTGGGCCGTTTCAAGGCTACCCTGAGTCGCATCCAGACTGCCCTGAAGCTCACTGCAAAGAGTGTTTAATCCATCGCTGCGACCGTCACTCTGCGTCAATTGCTCATGAAGCTGATCATTCTCATCTTCTAATAACAAGGTTTGCAGGCGCAATTGTCTCGATCTTTCTTCGACATATACAATGTCCGTCTGTCTAAGGCTCTTCTCATAAGCTAGTGCGAGCGCGTATTGATCCTGCACCTCGAAGATCTGTCAGTACTGCGAGCTCATTGAGCTGATGGCGAAGGGCACTCTTACTTCAACGGTAGGCCCTTTCATAGCAGATACTAGTGTCGTCATGTCGGAGAATAGGTATTGGGCTAAATCGTGTTAAGACTGCTGCTGGTCAATGATCATGGTGGACGCAAAGTGGCATACTTGTAAACAAACGCCAAGACGACGCGACCGCTAGCGGCGGCTCCTCCCGTGGTGCCAAGAGGACAACCAGCAGCTTTCATACACCTCGCCAGCGTCTCCATTATGGTCATCGTTCGGTTTTCCCCCCTTTGAGTCACCTTTCTGCCACGTCTCGATAGCAATCATGAGGATCTCTCAGCTGCTAGGCTTAATCATATTGCCATTCGTTTCTTATGCGGCCAAGAAGCCCATCGGGACCTTTGAGAAATATCACGAGAGGTTTATCTCGTCGGCACCGCTGAAGCTTGACGACTTATCTTACGAAGCATTGACGACCGCGCCACGAGACTACGGTGTAGCAATCCTGTTGACTGCTTTGGAAGCTCGCTTTGGCTGTGCTTTGTGTCGAGACTTCCAGCCGGAATGGGACATCCTTGCGAAGAGCTGGGCTAAAGGAGACAAGAAGGGAGAATCCCGGATGCTATATGGTACTTTGGACTTTACAGATGGAAAAGCCACTTTTCAGAAAGTCCGTTGTAGCTCATTCGAGTCGGCGCTCCTCACAAGAATCGATGTTGATCTCGAGATAGTTGATGCTACAAACTGCTCCCGTCTTACTCCTCTTTCCCCCCACAAAAGGCCCAGAGGCGAAGTCTGATGGCGCGCCCATTAGATATGACTTTACACAGGGGTAAGTCGTGATTCTCAATACATGTGTAATGCTAAAGCCCGATCAGAGTCCAACCTGCCGAGCATGTCCGGGAATGGGTCTTACGGCATCTACCAGACGGCCCTAAACCATCCATCTACCGACCTCTGAATTACGTCCGTATTGTTATCACAACGACAGTGCTACTAGGTTCTGTGACATTTGTGAGCGTGGCATGGCCTTACATCCTTCCTATTGTACAGAATCGCAATCTGTGGGCCGCCATCAGCCTCATCATAGTTTTGCTGTTCACAAGTGGGCACATGTTCAATCACATTCGCAAGGTGCCATATGTTGCTGGAGACGGTCGAGGTGGGATGAGCTACTTTGCTGGAGGCTTTTCCAACCAGTTCGGTCTGGAAACACAAATTGTTGCCGCGATGTGTAAGTTTTGGCTTATAGCTTTCCTGAAATATGAGGTACTGATATCCACAGATGGCGTTCTTTCTTTTGCAACTATCGCACTAGCGCTCAAAGTACCACGGATGGCAGACGCAAAAAACCAACAGGTCGCCGTGGTACTGTGGGGAAGCGTCATGTTTTTGATGTACAGTTTCCTACTCAGTGTGTTCCGCATCAAAAATGGCGGATATCCGTTCTATCTACCACCATTCTAGAACAGACTTCTGGGAGTTCTGGTGCCGGTCTTGTATTATATGGCAACGGCCAAATCACCGACTACTGTGGCTCTAGAACATGTTAGAATATTACCCAAAACCCACACTCGACAAGAGGCTTGCAAAGAATTTCTTTTCTTTCATCAGTAGACCAGAATCACAACAAGACATTATACACAGTCACGCGCGTGAAGCAGGCAAAGTCAGCGTAAACAGAAGTTCGATGCTTAGTTATTCAGAGTCTCTCTCGATTTTGTCTAGCAAGACACAAAATGCTGCAAGTAACTCAACAAAATAGTATTACTTCTAGAAACGTTATATAAAGTACTAGATTATAACAAAGTCGATATCGAGAGAAATATATATTAAAGAATAGCTATAATAATTCGATAATAGAGAGAACTATTAATTGCGATCTTATTGTTGAGCTTGCATCGCACACAATCTCTTTTTATTTTTTACTCTATATTTGATTTCTAAATAGATGTTCGAAAAGTTTAACATATTACAATTTCTCTACAAAGCATCTCTTAATAGACAATATCTTAATTTCTAGATTATCTTAATTATCTAGATTGCTAATTAAAATTAAAAAATATTGTTCTTTTATTAAATAAAAGTTCTTCTATTTAATTTATAGAAGCAATTATTATAACAAATATAATAATTGTATAGAGAAAATATTCTTTGTAAATCGAAGAGACTTTTTTTTTAAATTAAGTATATACAATCTTAGACTATATTATTATCTAATCTATATATATTAAGCTAGTATATTATGCAACTTTATTTATCTCTCTACTATTATTATATATAATATATCAATTAATTCTAGTATTTGCTAATATATAATTAAACAATTAAATATCTTTTATATTCTATTTAATTTTCTTTATTATTCTTAAAATTTATATTCTTGTTGTTAGTCTAATCTTCTTTAGATAATTTAAAGTACAAGTTAGATTCTTTTAAATTAAGAATAGAATTTCTATAGTTAATATTTTAACTTTGAGCTCGCAATCTAATATTCTATATTTTAAGATTTATATATCTTTATATATACAAGTATATCTAAACTATTTACTTTGCTTTATTTAATAAAATATTGTTAAAATTATTTGTATTTTAACTTTATTTGCACAAATATTGTAAAAGTAAGTCTATTAATAGAAATAAGTTAATTAAATTAATTTTTTTCGAAACTTTTGATCTACAAAGTTTATTATTGAAATTGATCTATTTATCTAAGTAGAGATTAAGAAATACTATTAATTATAACATTTGCAACTTATTTAATTTATAAAGAAAATATAATATTAATTCTTAATAATTAACGAATACGTTATTAATGTTAAGTTATCGTAGTAACAACTTAATATTGTATAGAATTTTCTTTTTAAGAATTCTTTTTTAAAATTCTTGTAAATTAATATTTCTCTAAATTGCAATTTTATATACTATATAATCTTGTTTTTAATGCGTCGATATAGCAACGTCTTGTTATACGTTTATATATAATTTTACAATATTAATTTATCTTAATCTTTATAAGTAATTGTTCGACAAAATAATTAAATTAATACGCAATACAAGACAAAATTTGAAGACAAACAAGAAATAAGCAATATTTTAGCGTTTCTAAAGCAACAAAAATGCAAATAATTAACTTATCTTTAACAATATTACGAAAATTTATATTATATTATAAGAAGAAATCTTGCAAAATAATAACGCTATACAATTATTGCAATTCGACAAAAACATTAATTACAAAAAGCTTCTAGTTGAAAAAAAAGCAAAAAGATATAAACTTTAAATAAAGCGAGAGCTTTGTATTGCTTAAGCAAGAAACAAACTTCTTTTAAAGTTACTTTGTAAGAACAAAATTAAAGCGACAAGTTCGCGTTATTTATGTAAAAATTACTTTGATAACAAAATTAACAAATTAATATTAAAGAAACAACGTTTTGCTTATTTTATAAGATCGACTTAATTAAATTTTTACTACGAAAAGAACTTTAAAGAATAAAAGAACAAAACTTAAAGTACAAGAAACTTCTTCGAAATTAATAAAAATTAATTCTCTACAAAAAACTTAAAGATTTGTTAAATTTAATAATATCTTTGCAATATATTAATAACGCAATAAGAAACTTATAAGAACAAACAAACAAACAAGATAAAGAAATAGAATTAAGAATAATTTGCACAATATTCAATTAATTTTACTAAGAACTTAAAAAATTGTTGTCTTATTTTCTCTTGCAAATACAAGAAAATTAAGCAAAGTTAATTTTAAAGCGTTAATAATTTTGTAATTTATATTAAGATATTAAAGATAAATCTTGACAAATATATTAAACGTTAATAATATAATTATCTCTTGTATTGTCTAAGAAGAAATCTTCGTAAAAAAATTAACAACGTAATTTAAATTCTCGAGATAAGAAGTGCTTTTGTTGCGTTAATATAATATATAAAGAACGCTTTACTCTTTTAATTTAATGTTAAAAACAAAATCTTAAATTAAGAATTGTTCTCGAAATTACGCAATAATTTTAAAGAGAGTTTGTATAATTGTAAATTGAAAAAAACTATATTAATAACTAAGATTTGCAACAATTTAATAACAAGAAGTAATTAAGAAAATACAACAAAGTTTTTCTTGCGTAACTCTAACAAAGTTAACTCGAATATGCGAGAAAAGCGCATTTGTTATAATTGTAACAAGAAAGAATATATTTGTAGAGAATATTTTAGATTTGTTAAAGACAACTTGTAAGTTAATACAATTAATAGTTTTTAAAAAAGCTTTAAAGCAAATATCTCGAAAGCATTGTTATTACATTTTTTTATTAAAGAGATTTTTAACAATTCGAAAAATTAGATAAGTTTGCAAGAATTATAATCGCAATTGCAAGTTAAAAATACAAGATAATTTTTTTTTGCAAAGTTATTAATATTTGTTAATAAAAAGTAATACAAACAAAGAGATCTTCTTGATAAAAACGCTTATATTAATTGTATTAACAAATGTTTAGCAAAGATATAATAATTAAAGAAGATCGAACAACTTGCAATTAAATCAAAAGCTTTTACAATTTAAAAGATTTAATTTGTAAAATTCTATATTGTAAAAATCAAGATTTACAACAATAAGAAACAAGAATATATATTAAAACAAGTTTTTTATATATTTGATAAAGTTGTATATAATATTATTGTCAATCTTTTCTAGATAATAAAAGTTAACTCTTACGTCAATTAATATACGCTAATCTAGCGCTATTAAATTACAAAGAATATTATTGTTGTTAAGTTCTCGAAGAGTTTTTTGAAACTTAAAAAATAAATTTCGATATTTGTTCTAGTTTGTTGCAATCTCGACGTTAACAAAACGTCAACAATATATTCTATATTTAAGAATATTTAGAATTACAACAATGTCTTCGATTTAAAAAATTATATTTGCGTTGAGACAAATGTTTCGAGATTCGCGATTGCGATAATTTTGTCGCAATTAGTTTATCTTATAAAAGAAATTAATTAAGCAATATAATACTTAATAATATTCTATTTAAAAAAGATAATTTTTGCGAAGACTTAATACAAGACTTACAATTAAGAGTTGCTTATTATTGTTATTAACTTTAAGCAATATTAATACTATCTAAAGAGTAGTTACTACTTAATTATCGTATTAACAAATTACAATAATTTATAATAATTTATAAAGATAACAACGCTAAATTGTTGTTAATTTTAATAAGTACTTTCGCTAACAAAATACAACTTCGAAAATAAATATTGTACAAGAAAAACAAATCTAGTTAGCAAACTCTCTCGACATCTTAATTACGAGAACAAATTAAATAATAAAAGCTATCTACTTATGCTTTAAAATAAGTTAAAGAATATTACTATTGTTGTTATTATATTAACATTAATACTTACGAGAGACGTTCGTTAAACACTAATATTACACAATAAGAACAAACTTAAGATTTAAGTATCGAAGATTGAAAAAAAATTTGATATTAAATTTCTCAATAAAAATACTTTAAATAAGAAAAATACAATTAGTAAAATTAAAGAAAAAGAAGCTATAGATACAACTTAAAGCGCAATAACTTAACAATTGCGTCGCAACAATATTTGTATTGCGTACAATAAAAAAAATAATTTAAAAACTTTTTTATCTTTCTTGTTATTCAAATTAAAAGAGCTACAAAAGAAGAATTTTATAGTGTTTAAAATTAAGAAGCAATTAATGTCGCAAATCTTAAATTAAGTTTGCGCAAAGAAAGATTAGTTAATTTACAAAAAAATAATATTCTTTTTTTATATTGTTCTAGTTCTTGACAAAATATTACTAAAGAGCGAGCTACTACGCTTGTATTATAATAATACTTTAATAGAATATTTTAAAATTAAAAAGACATATACTCTTATAAGCAAAAAGTTCTATTAATTAAAAATAATCGCGAATATTAATATATATATCAAAAATTACAACATTTGTTAACAAAATAAGATTTTCTATTATTGCTTTTATAAGAAGTTAACGTTGCTCTCTATTCTTGTTCGATTATAAATCAAGATTTCGATAAATTTTATAACAAAGTTGTTTGCTAATTGTTGCGAAAATAATATGTTTAACGCAATTCTAATTATAATCGATTAATACTTCAAAATATCTTTATATATTTTTGTTAACTTTATATAATTAACAAAAAATCTAGTCAATATTTTATTTAAGAAGATATTGCTTACTTATCTCGAAGTTCGTAAAATAATTTTCAATTATAGCTCGTTTTTTATTAGTAACTATTAATTCGCAATATATTATTGTATATATATTAAATAAAAGCTAAGTATCGCTTTTTATTTTTAAACTAATAAGTAAATCGAAAGACAAAATTAAATATTAAAATACTATTTGTGTTATTATTGCAATTATAAACAAGATAATTAAGACTTGTTGCTAGTTCTAATTTAATATATTTACAATAGCGCATTGCATACATTAATTAAGATATTATTTTTCAAATTAATATTTAAATTTGTTGCAAATTTTCGATTCAATTAAAATAACAAGAATTGTCTAGATATTCTTGTTGCTTAAGAACAAATTTAATCTTTGTAAAACAAACGCAATCGATTAATAAATTGTCATCGAGTAACAATAAGAATACACTAACAAGTCAAATTAAATATAAGAGTATATAAACAATTTACAATCTTGCGCTTTAAAGCGCAATATTTATAGCAAATATTTTTTTGCTTAATATATTGCATATTATTAGATTGAAAAGCAAATAAAAGTTGAAAATATACTTGATAAATAACATTTTTATTAATGCAAACAAGATATTGCAAATAGTAAGAACAAAAGAGAAAAAGACGTTGCGCTTGCGCGCGAACAAAAAGAACAAAAAAATTTATTTCGATTAATATTGTTGTTCTTATTAATTTTACTTACAACAAAATCTTGTTAAAGTATTGCTTATATAATTGATTTGCTACTATAATAACAAAAAATTAATAAAAACTTACAATTATCTCTATCGAAAAAAAATTGTAATACATTAAAATAATTGAGAAAACTTATATTAAATGCGAGATTTATATGCAATATTATTGTTAGCATTAGAACAATTTAAAGAACGTCGCATTTATCTATTAACTATAAATCGAAAAGTAATATAAGAAGAGAGAAATTATAATAATGTTATTAATAAATATTATTTGCGAATTAATTGCGCTAACTCGATTAAATTGAACAAAGAAAATTGAGCTAATTTATTTAAATAATAAGTTAAGCTAAACTTAAGATTTATAAGATTTAAATAAATTGCAATATATTATTATCAAGTATTTGTTGCGATAACAACGCAACAATATAGCGATTAAAAATATATTTGCGCTTTGAAATAAAAAAAAAAAATCTCTTTATTTGTCGATTTAAAGTTAATATACAATAAGACGTTTGTAACAAGCAATATAGCGCTTTACAATAATACACGAGAGAAGTTATTGTCGCTTCTCGACTTTCTCTCAAATATCTAAAAAAGATAAAAAAAGAAATTAAAAAATCTCTTTTATAGACGTCTCGCGATCTTGACAAGAGAATATATAAATTAGAAAAAAGTTCTAAAGAGAACTCGATAAGCAATTGACGAAATTGCACAAATAGAATATTGTTATAATATATTAATCTTGAAAATTAAGATTCAAAAGAAGAAGACAATTATAATGTTAATCTTTAATAATTAACAAACACGTTACTAGTGTTAAGTTATCGTAATAACAACTTGACATTGTGCAAAGTTTTCTTTCTAAGAATTCTCTCTCAAATTTTTTACGAATTAATGTCTCTCTAAATTGCAATTCTATATACTACGTAATCTTATCTTTGATGCGTCGATATAGCAACGTCTTTTTACATGTTCGTACATAGTCTTATAGAAAAAATAATTGTAATTAATATAATATCAATAAATAAATAAAACGCTTGCAAAACGCTCTCGCAAAGAATTTAATCAAGCAAGAAAACTATAATTACAAAGATAAGAAAAATAAGAATATTCTATAAATTTGAAAGAACAATTACTAAGAGTATAGTTCTTTAGAACAAAATAAGAATTGCATTTAATATAATTAATAAATATATATATTAACTTGACGCAATATTATATTAAGTTTGCTTTGAAATAAAAACAATTTATTGCTAGAAAGATTCGAAAAAATAATAAATAAAATAAAAAAAGTAACTAGAAACAAGATATAAACAAAAGCTTAAACAAAAAATAGTTAAACAAAAATAGTTAAAGACGTATCTTTAATTATAATATATATATTATTATGCAAAGATATTACTATTGCGTTATCAAAGTAAAAGCTTATTAAAAATATAAAAATAATAATATAAATTAAGAGAAACTCGAAAATCAAAAAAATATAAAAAATAAATGCAAAAAAAATTGTAAATTTAATACAAAATTTAGCTATTATAAGCGCATTATTAACGCGCTAAGAAATATTAACAATTAGACAATATAAAGAAATAATAGTTTTTCAAATAATATATAAAAGCAACAAGAAAATATTAATATAAAACAATTGTTAAGCAAAAAAGATTTCGATAATAATAATCTTATACTAGAAATACGTCGACGTAATAATACACAAAATAAAAGTGTTATTAAGTATTAAATTTGTCAATATAAGCAAGATTGTTTTATCTTAAAGTATTTTGTTTAATAAAAAAATTACAATGCTAAATATAACTAATAATATAACAAGAATTTGCTAGACAATTT
>JAABUZ0100000318.1_pt1 | contig 122514 bp, 111 predicted proteins | sample 5562091 | NCBI WGS metagenome assembly JAABUZ01 (sample SAMN12813069, study PRJNA571459) | rock metagenome | isolation source: Antarctica rocks | place: Antarctica: Victoria Land, Linnaeus Terrace sud | collected 2015-12-21 | reverse complement strand
TCGTAAGAATATATATCACCCAATTCTTAAAGACGGGGCGCTGCTGAGCTTGAAATATCCCGGTTGCAACTTCTGGAAGACGCCAGTCGGGTCGTACTTCTCCGCGATTAAGACCAGCCTGGCGTGGTTGGTCGCGTTGTAACTTGGGACGACATCCTGGAACTGGCTGGCGTAATTCATGTACAGATAGCGAATGTCCAGGCCCCATGCTCTGGCCTGAGCCACAGTGTTGTCGACAATCTTTTGACTGGCTTCGAGAATGGCCTCGTCAGCAGTCGGGTCCGACCACATGATGGCGATGTTCAGCAGGAGCAGCGGGCCGTCGTCGACAGTTATGCCGAGCGCGTTGCCGCCCTTCTTGGACATGTGCGAGAGTACGTCGGTAGTGATGATCTGCAGCACGCAGCTTGGAACGATGCCGAACATATTCACGAGCGGCGCAAAGTCTTGCTCGAATTCGTCAACGATGAAGGTCATCAGTGTCGTGTTGGCCTTGTATGTCCCGGTCCAGTATGTCTCTCGCAGCCGCCGGGGTTTGAGGCGTTGAACTCCAAGGTGATCTTGGGCAGGGCTTTGATGGCCGTCGTGTCCTCGAGCGAAGGGGGTTTCAGGAATGTCTCGAAGATGGCCGGGTTCTCAACTGGGAGAGCATATTCAAGATCAGCAACGGCCAGCCACAGCCTGTCTGCGTAGGCGAAGGCAGCAATCAGGGCCGCGTTTGGGTCGCTCGGGCCGTCCAGGGCGTACTGGTGAGTGGCGTTGAGGACTGTCGAGGTGTATTTTGGCAAATACGCCAGCGAGCCTCCTCACATCATGCCTTGGGGCTAGGTCTCGAGATCGAAGCGGATCACAATCCCGAAATTATTTCCACCACCTCTGAATGCCTAGTAAAGTTCAAGGTAGGAAGTCTCGTTGACATCGATGATGGCTCCAACGGCGGTGACGAGCTGGGACACAAGTCCAGCATAAAGTGACCGCATGGCGTGCAACAGCTGGCCACGTACCCCGTAGTTGACCACATTGTCACAAGCCCAACTGTATTTTCCAGGGAGAAAGTAAATACCACCTGCGCTCGTTCTTGGCCAATGGAAGGTTTCGCTGTCCAGCATTCCTGATGCCATCAAGTGGTATACGAGTCTTGGAACATCCTTTCTACCACGTCAAAATCCCAGTGCGCGGAACTCTCGTGGCTGTTGCAGCTTCTGCCTCCCTGTGTCAATCACTAGAGCGAGACCAGGCCCAGGACTCCCAGGTTTCTCTTCTTCTCGTGCAATTCGGCTGGAGGAGAGCGGTCAACCTCTTCGGACTAGGTAAATTCCTACACCCGCCGTTCTTTGGCCTCGCCAAAGTCGACGTTATTAAGTCCATGTACAAGGAAGGTCCTGAGGCCGAGTTTGAGCACTTTCGCCGCCTGGCGCAACGACTCGGCATACCAGCCGATAAATGCGTCGTTTACCATTCGAGAAAAGTCGAGGAGATAGCATCAGCGAATGGACCGCGGTGAAGTCCGTGGACGCATCACTGGTCCGCTTGCACGGCGATGCAATCGTTCACGGCACGAATCTTCAAAGGCCCCGGCTGCCATAGCAGATAGATCCATGCCGCAGAAGAGTACGCCTGGGGCCAACTGGAAGATGAACTCTTGAAGAGACAATAAGAAGTCCGCCAGACTGGCGAACTCTGCGAGAACATCCGAGAAGGGCTGATCGACTTGCTACTCGACGAGCGAAGGAAAGGCCATCACGCGCTCGTCATCCAAGTCGCCATCTTTTCCAGGGTCCGGAATCACCACCTTGTTCAAGTAGGTTACCTGCGCCTGCCCACAATTCAGCGATATATGTCAGATATTAGAGAATTGAGTGGTAATTCCAATTATGTAGCCTTATAATATCCAGCGATTTCATAGCCGGAGATCGAGTCAAGGCCGTAGTGGCGATAGTGCAATGAGTCCCTTTTTGGTTGCCTCCGTGTCCTCTTCATCGCCTCCGATCTATCCCTAGCGACGTTTGACCTGCCCCAAGCCCCGTTCCGAGTTGACCAACTTGTCGACATACCACGTGGGGAACGCCCAGGTTGCGAATCGCACAAGTAGAGCAAATGCCCCATGCCAGATCTGGCCCCTGGCCCCAACGAGAATGTCCTTGACCAGCTTGTCGGCAAGCACTCCGACTTTCATGGCCTGGCCCTGGTGGTCCATTCGCTCCTTGTATGCCGCGTCCTGAACGTTGTAATAGTACGAAGTCTCGGGCAGCCTCATCTGACCACCGGGCTTGCCGAACATGGGCGTGTCGGCGGACCCGCACATGACCGTCACAACGCGCACGCCCAGCGGCTCCAGCTCGAGCCGCATGGTTTCCGACAGGCGCGCTTCGGCTGCCTTAGAACTGGCGAAGATGCCTGGCCGCCGGGTTAGCCTTTCACCGACTGCCCAGGTAGGGAGTTGAAGCTTTGGCCGACTTACCCGCCCACACCATGTTCAGGACCGCGTCAATGGAGCTCTGGTTGGAGACGACTCCCTCGGCCTCGATCAGCAGGGGGGCAAACGCCTGGACCATGGCAAGAGGGCCCCAGACGTTGACGTCGTACAGCCTCTTCGCCTCGGCGACGTCGACATTTAGCAGCGGGGAGACGAACTCGACCCCGGCGTTGTTGACTAGGACGTCGAGCTTCCCGCCCGTGCGCTTCGCGACCGTGTCCTTGCACTGCAAGATGGTCTGCGGAACGGTGACGTCCAGCTCGAGTATCTCCACGTTGCTTAGCTCCGAGAGGTCCGCGGCCTTGGAGGGATCGCGCGCCGTGGCGAAGACGTGGAAACCCCGCTCGTGAAAGCGCTTGACCATGGCCCAGCCAATGCCGCCGGTGCTGCAGCCTGTGATCAGGACCGTCTACTTCTGTACAGTTGCCATAGTGTCGTTGTTGGTGGAAGACGGCCATGAACGGTTCGATTGATGCAGATTTGACAACGACATTAAGCGGAAGCTTCGGCCTCGTCTTATATAGCAGCTGGGGGTGTAACGTGTGCAATGAGCCTTTCGTGTGCGCACCCTTTCGTTAGCGTCGGTGGTGGGCAAATATCTGAATCTGCTTCTTGCCAATACGCCTTGCTTGTGTGAAACAGAGGCAATTTGATCAAATCAACATAGCGAATAGCGAGTACTTGGTCAGGAAGCGCACTTTACGAACTGACTATGACATGCGTCGCCCAAGCTGCGGCGTTTGCAATTCTGAACGCTTTGCGGACCTGACGGTGAAAAGGTTTGCCCGAACCCCGGCTTCCTATATCTAAGGTAGGGAATCAGAAAGTTGAAGCGGAGTTTGCGACTTCACCCCGCTGCTTATCATATCGAGACGCTACGTGGCTGTGCGCACTAGGGTGTATTCCTCCTTGGTGGGCTGACCCTATCTCAGCCCATTACAAACCACCCTCTGCAGGCCTCAGGCAGCGATAGCGTTGCGTATCATTCAATCTTCTATCAGATTCGTGTTCAGCACATCGACATTACTAGGCAACGTTATTTCCACGCGTCCGCTAGACATGGCGGGTCGTGGGCGCGGTGGCAGCGCTGGTGGAGGGTCACGTGTTGGGCGCCAAGGCCGCCGGACTTCCTCTGAGAAAGACGAATTGGGTGAGGGCTCCCCTTCATCTCAGACATCTAATACCCAGAGAAAACGAGACGAAAGACGAACCGATATCGACATGCCCTCCGACCTTAGTGCCCTTGCCCATGCGGCCTCCCAATACCAGCATATGACTCCCGAACAGTTCGAGGGATACAAGCGTGCCCGGGCAATGGCCCAACTGGAGGAGGACCATAGGGAGGACCTAGCACGCAAGAAAGAGGCGCATGAGAAGGAGCAAGCCCGGCTGGACAAGAAGCATTGTCAAGAGAAATCTCAACGTTTTCAAAATTCAACCGCTGCACCCGCGTTAAGCATATCCAAACCGTATTGAAAAGGTCACCTGAAACCCCTGTCCCCTATAAGGTCGCTGTTTAGCGCTCAGGTCACTCAGTCTATGTGAAAACCAAAAACAGCAACAAAAAAACAACATCCTAATTCGAGGAAAAACACGCAAGAGCCCTTTCCATTTGCGCCTGAAAAAGATGGACATGTCCAGGCGTGGGTAGCTCAAAATGATGTATGCAATGTCATCTCCATCGCCAAAGAGAGCTTACTTGGGAAGTTATCGCTTGCAGCGCAATCACAGTAGACAGGTTGCGCAACTTTATTCAATACAATTATTCAATTGGTTTGCGAGGACTAGTGGGGTCTAGGATCGCTAGCCCGCCCGCGCTATACTAGAACGGGTAATATGGATCGCAACCTAATGATTATTGTATTTGATCAATTTTCGTTTTCTCTTATCAATAATGTGCATTTTTAACCTCTTTTATCCTATCTAGCATGCTTCAATTGACTCAATTGACTCAATTGATCGACGACAACTAGGGCATACGTATAGCTATCGCTCTTGCCCTTGTCATTGTCGTTATTTTGAGTTAATATCTCGTCGACAATCCTTAACATTTATACATTAAATTAATGAAATATAAAAGATTTAAATTCGATTTGAATCGAATTTTTTTTAAACGTCTTCGTCGTATAATGCGATTTAATAAGAAGAAAATTCGATTGTTTGTTAATTACTTTGTTATTAATGTTATCGAATGAAACAATCGTATTAAATCATTTTTCGAACTCGCTTTTTGTTGTCTTCTATACAAACTATTTTATTCTTGTTAGCTATTTAAATTAACAAAACGATTTAATCGTTTCTTCTTCTATTTCTCTCGCATTCTTAATGATTTTCTTAAACATTTCGAAATTTAATACGATAATATGCTTCGATAACATTTAACGCTTATCTATATATACATCAAAAGATATGTTAAAGCAATAAAAAGAGTAAAAAAGATTAGAGACAAGAGCACTATATAAGAATTTATTAATAAAACTTTTTAAAAGTTTTGCAAATCAAATGTGAAACAAAAATTTTATTACTCTAGTTACAAAAAATTATACGAAATGATTTAACTAATTATTATTTGTTTAAACAATTTAATAAAATTTATTTACAATTTTTGTAAAGACAAGATAAACGACGTTACGATGCTACAAAAGTTCGAATTGCAAAATCGATTAAAAATTCTTTTTAAAAATCGAAAAAAATTTCAATTGTACAACGATAAAGTTTATATTTATTAATTGTATATTATGTTTCTCTATTTAAATTATACAAACGAAAGATAAATTTTTTTTAACAAACGAATGTTTGAAGCTCGCATTGTTGTCGAAAACTTCTTTGATTTAACTTAAATTTTATAAATATTTAATGCTTTTAAGACGCAAATAAAAATCGAATTATAATTGATTAAAAATCTCTATTTAGCAACAATTTTTCTAACTAATTGCTATACGTGTTTACGAGACAATTAAATAGAATTTCGTTTTGCAATGCGATCTTCTAGTCTTTTAAAATATTTGCAAGTTAATAGAGTCTTTAGCAATTTCAAAAGCTTTACATTATAAGAGTACTAAATTTTTCTTCTTGTGTTTATATATATATTTAGCTTTAATAAAGTTTTTTAGTGCTAATCTTTAACGTTTGTTGTTCTAAATCTTGTTATTGTTGTTTAATTATTAAAACATAAAGAAGAATCTTAAATTAAATTTTTAAAGACAATTTTTGTTCTTTTTCTTTTCTTTCGTCATTTTTTATTATTATCGCATTAAATCGTTGCGATAACATAATTATTTATATATCTTTAATAATTAGAAATTCTTTATTAATTTAGTAAAGAATTGTGATTGTAAATGATGTCGTTAATGTAAACACTTTTTAATCTAAATTTTATTTGCTTAATTTAAGAATTTTTTAAAGATATTATTAACGCAAATGCGATTAAACGTTAAATCATTATTTTCTTTGTTCAAAGATAAAATTTCAAGTCGTCGACAAAATAAATGTAGTTCACATTCGTTTATATTGCAACTCGCGCATCACATTTCTTTAATATATATTTAACATCTTTAAAAAAAAAATATTGTATACGAAAGTTTAGTAACTAGACATTTTGTTATTTCTTTTCTTCTTAAATGAAGCTTGCGAAGCTTTGAAAAAAAAATGCGATAATAGTATCTTTCGTTCTAAATTATAAATATTTTCGCAAAAACGTCTTCTTTTCGCATCTAATGTTACGATTTACTTTTTTAAATTTAAATTATATGTTGTTCTTTTTTTTCTATTTCTCTTATTGTTTGTTACGATTTTCTTGTCGTTCGCATTACTTATTTCGATTTTTTTGTCGTTCGCATTATTTGTTGCGAATTCTTTTTTTCTCGCATTACTTGTTACGAATTTCTCTTTATTACTTTTATATAATTGTTTTAGTTTCTCTATATTTTCGCTAAATCTAGTCAAATCTTTAAACAAATTATTTTATTAAAGATAAACATGTTTTTTATAATATTTATGCAACGATTTCTTAAAATAATGTTTAAGTTTTAAGACTTTCGCAATATGCTTTATTAAATGTCTTTTAAACGTATTTTTTATCTTTTTTAGCAAAGATTTTTGTTTTAATAAATTTTTTATCGATGACGTTCGATTTTTGAAATAGTTGATCAATGTGTTTTGCAAAACGTCTAAGTTTTTGTTGTCTATTATGTTGACATACGTTTATTTAAATCTTTTTAAGATTTTTTTATTACTTCGAGATTGCTTTGCAATCTTGCTTTTTTAACGTTTTATAAATTTTAACAATGTAAATTCATTTAATAAAGATTCAAAAAATATAGGCGAATAATTGTTGTCGTCTTTAGATAAGATTTACACTCTTGTACGTTAATTATTATTTATGTCTTTTTTGTAGTCTAAATCTTTTGTCATTATTGCATTGTTATTAGATAGAGAACTTATTTCTATTACGAGTTTCAATTCTTTTACATTTTTTTTTGCGTCAAAGAATATATTAGAATTATTATTTTCGAAATTGCTTTAATTTTTAAAGCTTTTCTTATTATTAACGAAGACGACGAAGAAGAAGAAAAAGAAGAAGAAAAAAACTTCGTAATTCGATTTATTCTTTAGTCGTTAATTAAGTTTGTCTTTTCTTTTTTCGTATTTTGTATTCTTTTTTATTTTATTTTTTTCGCAAAGAGCTTTTTTAGTTTTTCGCTTTTTAATATGTTGCGAATGTAAACATTTATTTATTAATAATTTAAATTCAATTGTCGTCTCGTATTGCATAATTAGATTTGTGTAAAACTTTAATGTTTACTTTTCTTTTATTTATTAAGTGCTTTATTCGTTTACTAACGTCAATATATTTACGATTTATTGTTGTTTCAAATCTCTTTCTAATTTTATTCTAAAAACGCTACATAGTCTCGATGTCGTATTTCGCAAATCTAGTCACACACATATTAATAAAAATAACATTGTTTTTCTATGTAAGTCGTTGATCGTAATTAAGCTTTTAATTTAGTTGTCGATCTTTTTTTCGTTTGTAAGAGACAAGAGAAATAGAGATTTTTGGCGACGAAGAAGCATTAGAAGTGCTAGAAGTACGACGTCAATTAACAATGTTTTAGATATAAAAGTTAAAATTAATATTGTTATTTGCATCTAACTTGACATTCTTTTTTTTCAATTTTTGTGTAATTGTTCTTTAATATCTTTTATTAACTTGTTTTTCTTTTTTTTTTAGCGATCGTTAAAACGACTCTAATTCGAATTAAATCGTCTTCTTTCGCTTACGAGACAATCGTTGTATATTTTTTGAAAATTGCGAGATCTACAAAGATAGCAATGATTGCGAGAATTGCAAAGACAACAATGATTGCAAAGACTTCAATTGTCGCGAAGAAGTGCTTAAATCAAGAATGTAAAGATAACTTTTAAATACATTTCTAGATATAACGACGACAACGACGACAACAACAATAGAGAAGATGATTATAATCTTTATAAGCTACGTCTAGACAAGTAATTGAAGCAATTAAATAAGATGATGAGTCAATTGAATGAATATTCAATAATTGAATACTAATTTAATTAAGATTGCCAAGTCGTTAGATCTGCTTGCCCTTTTGGGATTACACTAACTAAATCGAACAATGTTCAATTAAATAATCGTATTGAATAGAGTTGCGCAATCTATCTAGTGGCGTAGCATCTCTCTCGCTTTCTTCGAGCAAGTTCAAGTTTCAATTGTAAGATGTACTTGATATACTAGACATCATTAGTAACGATAAATTTATAGTGAGATCAATGAAAATTCATCGACGACTCACATTCGAGATCGAGAGAGTAACTTTGTCAACTATCTTCGAGTGACTCTTTCATTGTTAGTCATCAATGAAATTCTTATAGATTTGAACGACGATGCTCATGCATGTCAAAGAATTATCGTATTAACTCTCAACTTCAAATGAAATGCATCTCACAAAGTCTTTCGATGTCTCTATACTTTTTAGAGAAGCGTTAGGATGCTTCATCTTATATCTATTATAAAAGAGCACGAAAGCGTCAAAAGAAGATTTCTTTCTTAATATCAAGTAATCAACTTATTGATCTTATAGATTCAAGATTCGATAATAATTACGCTTCGTAACTTCTTGAAGTTTCTTCTTGACTTCTTCTTCATTAATGCTATTCTTGTTATTCTTCGAGTCTTTCGCACGAGCTCGTGCGAAGAAGTTCTTAACTAAGCTTTGATTCGCCATTAGAAATGAAGAGATAATAGAATGAGTAAAGGAGTTAAAGGCGAACAAGAACTAAAGAAGTCAAGTAAAAAAGAGAGAGCTTGCAACAATGATAGGATGCGAGATCTAGAGTAAGGCTAAATAATCTAGAGATTAAAGAAGAAAAGAGCGAGAGAAGATAAAGCATTTTATCGAGCGACAAGACGACGAAGCAGCTCTCAAGGAGTAAAGACTTTATCTTCAACGTGCTACAAGAGTGGATGGTCTCAACTCGCTTTTGCGTGTGTGCGTATATATCTATATGTGTGTGCTTAATCTCGAAGAGTTCTCGTTTCGACATTCCTAAGGCCCAAAACTAGACACTCGCGTATTATCGTCTAAAGTTGACAAAATAGACCAACAAGACTAGCGATCGATAATTGGCATGATTGGTGTATTGAAGTAAGTGATCAAAGTCACCTAAGCGAAGGGTAAATAGAGTGAGCGATGGGTGAGTGAAGAATAATTCGCGCTCGCGCAAAGGCGACGATGCTAATTACTTCTTTTCATCTAGTAATGCAATCCACCCAATAATGCAACCACTAGTGATTTTAGTGCAAATTTTAGGGTTATGAGGTTTAACCCTAAAAATTTTGCGCCAAATTTACTAGCGATTGCGTTATTGGGTAGATTGTATTACTAGATGAAAAGAAGTAATCGCTACGAGACTCTTTAAACAATATGTTATGTCCTAGTATCTCAATTATCGAATCTAGTTCGAGCTAAGATACTTCAATAGCGATCGAGAGCTAGGGATCGAGAATCGCCAAAATTAGGGATTCGATAATCGAGAAACGACTCGACTCCCAAATCCCACTACACTATCGATTAGCGTAGGATGGGAGTCGAACTCGCTCAAGATATTAAAGATCATATTCGCTCTCTTCTTGTCGTACGATCACGATAACAAAGATATTTATTCGTCATATAGCACCCACGCATACGCTATAATCGAAGGGGTAAGCATTGAGGTTTACGTATATCTTTACCTCGAATGCTCGATAAACATGATGCGTTCCTTGTGCCTAGCGCAATTCCATGACAAAGCGACCCGATCGATCTTTGTCCAAGTAGTGAGATGAGATGCTAATAAGACGTTAAAAGGGCAAGTGTGTTGAGGCGCCTAAAATTTGCTAGATTAGATCTGAATTTACCAAGAAGTGCATAATGAACGATATTCATACTCACGCTCATTCGAGCCCTAACACCAAGGCATGGCGAACGTTGTCGCAATGCCTACCCACTCTCGACCCAAATTGCAACCATTGGTGGCAACTCACTGGTCGCCACCTTGTCGCTCTCGTTGACGCGATTGACTACCCCATTGAAAAGCAATATGAGGCACTCTTAATGCACTACCATTGGACGATAGATCGCTCTCTTGTTGAACAATACTTTTAGCGTTCGTCTACTCTCTAATGCGATGGCTTCAAAGCTTCCTCACTTGGGCCCAACTCCTCGATCGAATGGCGTGCCCATCAAGTGGAAATCATAGCTGCAACTCGATGGCACGTCGATGGAGTACTCGTGGAAATGAAACACGCCCACGAGCGAACCCAATGTTCGATACGACGTGGAGCCTATTAGCCAGTGCGCGAGCACAGAGCTAGATCCTCTGAACTAGCAGGCGACGCGAGAACTGCTATATCGGCTCGCCTGCGTCATGTCGTTCGTGGACCTGCGCTAGGTCAATCATTTCCTAGCCACGCTGTTCGACCACGACAATACCAAGTACGCGCAGGAAGTCGCGACCGGCGCGCATTTGAGTACCAGCCTGCTAATCTTCGTCGAGCTTTTGCCTTCCGGCCCGGCCCTCAAAACGTACTTCTAGCCACGCAAGCTCGACCAGACAGGCCTCATGCCGCTCGAACACTAGGAGACCTCCATCAATCAACTGGATCCCGACAATGTCGCACGCATCGCCCTGCACGACTTCCTAAGCTTCGACCCCAAGAGTAAATTACTCACTCTCTTCTGCCTTAGTGTCGACAATGTGGAGCCAGCCAAAGCGCGTCTCAAGTGGTACTTCAACTTCTCGCACACGAGTTTCGCATCCATTCGCGACATCATGACGTTGGGCGGGCGCATCATTAGTTCGCACTTGATTGCACAACTCGCGGCCCTCCACGAGCTCATCAAGATCGTGACGGGCCTGTTGGTCGATTTCCCCAAGGACGTCGAAGTGCTGGCAGCGATAGCGTCGCAGTATGACCCTTCGACCAAGGACAACTTCGTCGAGCTGCCAACGTTGTTGATCGAAAACGTCTATTTCTTCGATGTCGCGCCGGGCAAAGCACTCCCCAAGATCAAGTTCTACACCTCGCTGCGGAATTACGAGCGTGACGACCTCGCGCTAGCGCGTGGGCTAACGACGTGGATGGAAGCGCACGGTCGCGATTCGTATTGCAATCGCTATCTGCGCATGCTAGAGAGCCTGGTCGAGCATAGGCGCCTGGATGAGGGCTAGGGCTTGCAAACGTTTTTGAGCTACCAGTTCAAGAGTGATGGCGAGCTCGACATCACTTCGTACCTGACGCCTAAGGCGTTTCACTCGCAGCGACTGGCGCGACGACGATCAACACTACGACGCGATGATGATTATTAGAATTTTAGGCCTTGTATCATGTTTGGCGTTGAATAGTACAATTCATTTATCGAGTTGAGCCAATGATTCCTTGGTATTTATGTTTAGCTTTTTCCATTTTCTCTTGTGAAAATCTCGACAAGGTCAAAAGATGAGAGCTCTAGTTAGATGTTCGACTATTGTAGATACGATGCGTCGAAGTGCTAACATATATCTCTATAAGTTACATTCTAGGCTATACTACTCTGCTGCAATGTCTATGTTCATTGGTCGTAAATGCTTCTTGCTATCAAATAAGAACGAGTCGAACTTAACACAATGCTAGTTTAACTACTAATGAATAGTAGCTAGGAGAGTCGATAGCTTAACATGGCGCTACGTAACACTTAGCAGGATTGAGATATAATTGACAACTAACTTTGCGATTGTTGCGCGAATCTCGATTTCGGAAGCGACGTGCATGTTCCATAGAGCTTCGAACAAAGTGATCAAAGCTAACTTGGAATGTACTTTAAATGACTTAGAATGTATTATATGCGTAGGTCCAAGCACATTGATAATTGCAGAAGAGTATACGATAATCTTCGCTAGGAAGATCACGTGAGATCACAATCTTGGCGACAATTTATAGCCAATCATTGCAGCTAATAGAGCTAATGTTGCAGTATATATATTTGTTGAGATAACTACATGTATGGTGTTATAGGAGATACGACTCTTGTGTATAGGTTCCATTAAGCAAGACGATACTTCTTCTTAATTATATTCGCAAGCTAGGAAGTGTTAACACATCATCATCAATTGCACCCCCCCTCAAACCCTCAAAAACTTATCTTTTCCCCAAAAGCGTACATCGTAGTCGTCGATCTCGCGAACACCATGATCGAGAAGTAACTGATATTCGCTACTCGTAGGCCCTTGACCTCGTACACATTGTGCTTAGGGTCTATCACGCCCCCAAGCTCCAACGACTGCATTGGCGTCGAGCAACATGAGTGCCCAACAAACACCACGAGTGTCTCTCGTATAACGGCAATGATGTCCTCATCGCTCTGCATCCCCTCCCCAAGCGAATTCGCCTCTATTGGGCCCAGGATCGTCATGTCTGGAGCAGTCATCAATTCTCGCAACTTACGAAAGATGGCGATGATGACGACGAAGTCGATCAAGTCAGTGGCAATGCGATAATCGATTACGAGGGGAGCGAGTGGATTCGTCGAGTTGATGATTAAGTTGTCTCGACTAAACGATCGCAATGAGAAAACTTGCGCCGTTCGTGCTATGTCCTAGAACAACACGTCGACGAAGTTGTTTGGGTTTTGGAATTCTTCAAGTAGGATTTTGCGCTAGGCTGCATAGCTCGCGAGGACGATGGGATCGACGTTCGATGGGAGCGACAACGCAGGATTGCGAGCGAGCGCGTTGGCAACGATGATAGAGTTTGATGTGGTGACGTCTTGGAAGGAAAGCGTTGCAAAGATCGTGCTAAGTCCTTGGACGATGATGTAGACGCTGGAGCGATGTTCGTCATAGAGGGCAAGCTTCATGGAGTTGTACGTGCGATTGATCTCGAAGCTCTTGACGTTGGGGATGATATTATTAGTGATTGCGTGGAGTTTGGGTTAACACATATGACCAATCTTAGATAAAGACTAGCGATGGAGAAACAACTTACAATTGTATGGTACTACTAACGAAGCCTGGTCTTGCACATTGGACCCAACTTCTAGGAGATTCGATATTACTGGAATGTTTAGCGAGTCGAACAACGACTTCGACTCGACACCAAATAGCTGGAGTATCTGTGGTGTGTGCAAGGCACCTGCTGCTAAGATTACTTCCTTTGAGGCATATATAGTCGACATGTTGTCTCTAGCAGTTGGAAGATACTTGACGCCAGTCGCTTTAGTTTCCTTGAAGAGGATCTTTGCCACAATGTAATCTACCAAGAGATGGTAGTTGGGTCGAGTGGCTATCACTCGATCGTAGTGGGCGATTCGAGCATCGCATTTGATCTAGTTGATTGCATTTAAAACGATTGGAACCCAGTATAATTCTAGAGTCACTCTCGCATTGGGATCTGGGGCAGGCTTAATGCCAATAGACTTTCTGGCATTCCATCAATTCGCTAACGAAGGTGTTAGCTTCAAGAAGAGGCGTCGCTGGCGAGAGTATCGAATCCATTATATTAGTATCACATCAAGGTGTCCAGAGCACGTATCGCTACCAAGGTAATAATAATCTAGATATAAGTACTAAATCGATTCACTATGCCCACGAACCCAGTCAACCCATGAGATATTCGCGATAGCGGCAAACGATAAGTCTGATGTCGTAAAGTTCTCGCTCTACATTGCTAGCCTTGTTGTTAGTCAAGATTTCTTGTCATCTTCAATTTCCTTCTTTCATGATAGACTTGCCTTGATGAAGTACGAAAGCAGGTCATTCCATCCCTAGCCTTTATTACCAAGCGATAACCAATCGTTGAAATCGACAATTGTGCCTCTGAATGTCACAAGATCAGTCGTTGAATTTCATCGTCGCACCAAACGCAAGCGCATGAATTCCAAGTACCTGACCCAATTCATCGCATTAATAGTGCTACCACCTCTCGTAACTCTTGCTATAACAAACGCGAGAGTCTAGTTGTTTAGCGCAATCAGCGACTTCGTAGCTAGGTTGAGCCAAACATATGGAAATGGGTTCTAGTCACTAGGTACGAGAACGCCATTTTGTTCACTATCGAACGACTCGACTTCGATAACGAGAACTTTCACTAATATTTATTAGCATTCTCTCCTTGAAGTATGCAGAAGAAGATGTCACATATTGGTGAGGTCTTCGATCAATCGATCGACCAACGTAAGTCTAGCAACGTCGTTCCCAACGATGACAAAGTCGTAGTAGCTTGAATTGACGATTCGCAGCAGACTTGAGAAGAATAGCGAGGAAGAGAGCGAGCCTCGCAGAACAGGAGTCCCCAAAGGAGCAAGAGAATAGATCGCTTGTCCATTGGCATCGAAAGAGGATGCAACATCTAACGAATAATCAAAAAACACGAAGAGCGTACGATGAGCTAAGCGAGGTCTATTTAATCTAGATAGCAAGCTCTCGACTACTCTGAAAGCAGGGTATACAATCGACATATTTTATATGTATTGTTGGGGGTCGAATATTCTACAATCGGAAATTGGGAGATTGCATCGAGCAATGGCCAGACTCTTACGTTTTGTTTTTTAGACTAAGTCGAGACAGTTCGCTTTCGTATTTTCGACACTTCCCTTAAGTCACATTGTGTCACCCACCAAGTAAGCATTGTGCTCGATTAGGATTAGTTCGTCGTCGTGGTCGTAATCGTCGTCGTCAACTATGTATAGTCCCACTAACGATGTCTCTAGTAAGAGAATATATTTGATATGCATCATTTATAGTATCACTCTAATGTAGACAATGTTGCAGTTATCTTGCAGATTCGTGCATCGTGCATGACGACTATGTTAGGGCCAGAACCTAACTATTGGATTCATTGCTCTACCTCGTGTATTATGTTATTGTCGACTCTTTGCAATCGTTGTCTCGAGTTGCTTTACTTGCCATTAGCCATTGCATCTACTATCGATTAAGTATAGTTCTTGGAGGCGATGTGACTAATGTGGCTAAAAGGAATGGTCGAAAGAGAACTGTCTCGAGTTAGCTTGTGCTTACTTTGTTGCACGGGTCGTCAACTATGATACGACTCTAGGACCCTCGTTCCTCACCCAATTGGACTTACTTACGCCATTCGCCCATGCATACACTTCCACCCCTTCATAAGTACGAAGTACTGCAGCTTCATTCATGAGTTTACGCACGTACTAGTGGACTATCCTAGTCACCAGATGCGAATAAGATAGCCCAAACCGCTCATATAGTCATGCTGCTCGTCAACACCACTTCAAGTATCAAATCCTCACAAGAATCGTTAGTCAAATGCGAGTGCTTCATCAATCGAACTAAGCTTCGAACATTACAACGAGTTGTGATGATAATCTTGATATGAGATCGATGACTTGTGATTGTTTCCAACTACGTTTCTACTATTGATCGCTCGCTCAATTGCATCAAGCCAAATTGATATGAACGAATTTCACATTGATGTAAGCAATCAAGTCGACTTCACCCAATTCTCTTCCAATTCTAGACTGTTTGATCTCGCCAAATGGTACGCTAAGCAAAATTGTTATGTAAATTGACTTGTTTGAAGATGCAAAGAGAACATACCAGTAGTCGAAATCATTGTTGGAGTTGATCCACACCATGTTAGCTTCAATGTCCCTGGCAACACGATGCGCCTTCTTGATGTCCTAAGTGAAGACCTTCCATGTCGAATGTTAGTCTCTCCCAAAGAATCAAGCGCCACGAGTTCTGCGACACGCATCGAGCTTCCTAGGCCATATGTTGTATCGTTGGCTCTCCGAACAGCTTCCTCCTCGATCTTGAAGCTCGAAATGATCACAAACGACCCAAATATTTCCTCGCGATAAATCTTCATCTCATCTTTGACGTCGATGAAGATAGTGGACTACACAAAGAACCCTTTGTCGTTGAGATCTTTATACGCCTCACCACCCAACGCCAATGTAGCACCCTCACTCTTCCCAAATTCAATATACCCTAGTATACGATCGAATTGCGCTTTCGTAACCTGTGGGCCATGGAAGGTAGAGTCCTCAAACGAATCTTCGATTTTACTTATCTCTTGAACCTGCTTCTTGAATGCTTCCAAGAATTGGCTATAGACTCCCTCCTAGACGAGAATCCAAGAGGTCGCAGTACACACTTGGCCCATGTTAATCATGATACCTCGATGCGCCCAGGTGACAGCCTCCTTTAGATCTGCATCGTCGAAAACAAGTAAGGGGCTCTTCTCTCCTATCTCCAAGGAAATGTTCTTAAGGTTTATACTCGCTAACTTCATGATTTCTCGTCCTGTAGCAATACTTCCTGTGAAGGCGATCTTGTCTATGTCTAGGTGAGATGCGATAGCAGCGTCGGCAATTCGCCCAAACCCATTGAGCATATTAATAACTCCCGGTGGGAAGCTCGCCTTTACAATCAAAGTGGCGAGGTAGAGTGTTGAGAGTGGAGTCTGTTCGGCAGGCTTGAGGACCACGATGTTTCCACACGCGAGTGTCGATCCAATTTTCCAGGCGACCAGCACCTATTTTTTCTGTCAATATTGTGAGGATATGATTCGTTGTAATGGGGACCCACCAAGGGAAAGTTCCAGTTGAAGAAGTTATTAGTCTTCGATATGAAGTAGTAGAAGTCGACTCACGAGATGATTTGACCATAGACTCCAACGGGTTCACGAATGGTATAAGTCAATTTTGAGGGAGCAATTTCAATAAAATCACCCTGGATTTTGTCTGCCCATCCAGCATAGTATCTTAGACACATGGCAATAGCTCTAATGTCGTCGGCGCGAGCATGCTTGAACGGTTTCCCTATTGAACATCGATCAAAGTCAGCGTTGGAAGGCCATTTTTTAGAAGAGCACTCACCATTGTCCCAAGTCTCGATCGTAGCTAGGGTGTGAGCATTCTCATGCACTAAGTCGACAAGCTTGAAGAGAAGCCTTCCTCGATCAAAAGAGGAAAGGTTCTTCCACGAAGGGTCCTTTAGCGCTTTTCGCGCAACTTTGATAGCAAGGTCAACATCTTCGACGCTGGCGACGTAGACACTGGTAATCTCTTGCTCATTTCTGTGGATGTTAGATCGCTGTGGAGAATTGGGGGGATTTGAGAGTCTTGACATACGTGGGGTTTATAGTTGCGAACTTTCCACCCGAGCTAGACTTCACGAATTCATTGTTGATGAAAAGGCCAATAGGCTGGTCGATTTGAAGTCCATTTGGCGCTGTGAGCTCCACAATTGTTCCAGGCATTATGAGGTGAATCTTAGTGAATGTCGAGGTAGATGAAAGAAATGACTGGCATCAAATGGTTGGAAGGTTGGAAGATGAGGGAGCATAAGTCCCTACACCACATATAAGCCTCTCATCGTTCTTCAGATCTTCGAAGTCGAGCATACAGTGGGACCCTAACCACTTTTTTGAGCAACACTCCAAATCTGGAAGGAAGGTACAAGCGTACCTGATTACGACAGCCTACATGGGGCAATTTAGGTCTTCGTAGCCTCATGTAAGTCGGACACCGAACCCTATAACGCCCTCTTTCATCGGACGTCGAACCCCTACCTGTAGCCCCTTGCATTTGACAAGCAATCCTGTGGTTAACCTCTCACTGCACTTCAATTCTCTCTATTGACGACCCACTGCATCTCGCTACCTCAACCAGCTACCATGTCATCCAAACTCTATCAACCGCTTCGAGTTGGCAATGTCGAGCTTCAACATCGTATTGTCATGGGACCCATGACTAGATTTCGCGCTAACGACTCCCATGTCTCTCTCCCCTTTGTCATAGAATACTACGCGCAGCGTGCCTCTGTCCCTGGCACACTCCTCATCATTGAAGCCACCTTCATTGCGCCCAAAGCAAGCGAATACGACAACGTGCCAGGAATATGAAACGCCGACCAAATAGCCGCGTGGAAGAAGGCCATCGCCGCCGTACACGCAAAGGGCTCGTTCATCTACATGCAGCTATGGGCCTTGGGTCGAACTACCTGGGCGAAGGTGTTAAAGCGCGAGTTTGACATGAATGTGAAGAGCGCTAGCGACCTCGCGTTTCAGGGTGGTCCTAAACTCAAGCCAATGACGAAGGAGAAGATTTGGGAGTATGTGAGAATATATAAATAGGTTGCACTCAACGCTGTTGAGGCTAATTTTGATGGTGTGGAGATTCATAGCGCAAATGGGTACTTGATTGATTAGTTCCTGCAAGATGTTTCAAACAGAAGAACAGATGCATGGGGCGAGAGTATCAAGAAGAGAGCACGATTTGGACTTGAGATTGTGAAGGCTTTGGTTGATGCTATTGATGCAAAGAAGACGACCATTCGATTAAGTCCCTTTTCCACTTTTCTAGGCATGAAGATGGTGGACCCGAAAGAACAATTTAGTTATTTCGTGGGGGAGCTAAAGAAGTTCAAGCTGTCCTACTTGCACGTTATCGAGTCACGAGTAGCAGGATATATGGATGTCGAGGCCTCAAAGAGGATTGACTTCTTGGTTGATTTGTGGGGTAAGACAAGTCCAATTTTCATTGCGAGAGGGTACAACATGGATTCTGCGTATAGAGCGATGGACGAGGAATACAAAGATAGCGATATTGCGATCGTGTTTGAAAGAGCGAACTTGGATTTGATATTCAAAGTCAAGAATAGGCTTGAGTTGACACCATACGACAAGAACAAGTTTTACAACAACAAAGAAAAGGATGATTATACGACTTGGTCTTTTAGTAAGGAGTTTAAGAGAGCGGTTGCGAAGATAGCTTAGCTGTATTAATACCTTTAATGAAAAGTCGTCACTTGAATTTGCGAACTCTAGAGCTACTAAAGAGCCAAAGGCCAGGCTCTTGGGAAAGAAGAAAGCCATGCCTCTTAACGAGAATCTCAAGAGAGCTTAGGCTCCTCGAACGCGCGAGCAAGATTGTTGTTTCGGCACAGCGATAAGAAACAGTAACTTGTTAGGTAGATGGCCATGCCTGCTCCTTTTGATCCTCCGTTATCTCGTCGCGGCTTTCGTCTTCGATCAATAACTGTTAAAACCCTTAAATCCAAGCCTATTGCGAAGCCCAAGGTGATCCCGAGACCTACTTAAGTCATATAAGGTGATATCCTGGAGGATCGCGATTTCAAACCACAAGAAATTCTAGCGTGCCAGTGCCATGTACAGCTGTGGTCATCGTGTCTGTGGTGCTAATTCTTAGAACTGGAGGCCATATGGGGGCATATATGATATGTTGATGAGGAGCTTGAAGCTGGATAGAAGTCTATGTCAAGTACATTAGGAGGACGAAGGTGAAAACTCTACTAGCGTCCCTCAGCCCTAGGAAAGCGGAGATTGCTATCTGCCTTTTTCCAACACTCATATCTGAAGTCACGTCCCCTGGTCTGTCGTTGGGATCAGGATTCACTAATAAGTCGAGTACTGCAAAATATACGACGAAAATGATGATTTATTAATTGGTAGATCTATCTGAAAGATGCAAGGAAGCTGGCAATGACCAGCTTGGGTGCTCCAATTCTACAGAAAAGTCACGACATGACTAGGGGAAAAGCGCACTCTAGGCAGTACTGTCTAGTAACCCTCATCGTAGTATTCTTACAATCTCCGAATATTGCGACTTCGATGCTATATGCGAAGGGTCACTTGAGCCTGTGTGGACTTGCTGGTGACGATGACTACTTGGCCATTTGGAGGTTCGACTAGTAAGTGGTGAATATTGAAAGCTTGTCTAAGGGAAAGATTCTCAGGGACGCCATATGTGGCTGTCATGACACATATATATCGACGTCATTGCGTTTCTACTAGGAAGAATATGTTAATCGAGAGTGAAGGAGCGATTCAGAGACGAATTAGGGATGCAGCGAATACCGACGGAAAGGTGCTTGTCGTACAAATACAACACCATGAGAAAGACTAATTGGTAGTTGCTTAGAAGAGCTACGATAAAGCCATGCAATTCAGACTTCTCCTACTGCATCCCCCAGGAGTCATGTCAATGATTCATCTTGCTCGACTCAGAATGGGACGAGCGTTTCCTTGCTAGCACTGTCCTTGCCAACAATCTTGCCCACATCACCATCTCTTTGACCCTCCACAACGTCCTTAATCATTCTTCCACCAATATTCGAATGGCCATCGCCCATAGCTGCGATCTTCTCCTTGATATCTCCGAGGTTCGTAGCGAGGAAGTCGAGTCCAAGACCCCACACCTTCACTCCATCCTCCTTCATCTTGTGATTCCAGTCTAGCATCACCATGTTAAGGGTCGTCTTGCTAGAACGATATCCGATCGTTTCGAAGTCCACCTTCTTAGACCATCCAACTGGTAGGGGCGATGTAGGGAAGTACTTCTGGCTTGCAACGATAATTTGGGAGAGACCAACTACGAAGATTAGACGAGAATCAAACGACTTGAGCAAGAGCGACATGAAGGTGTAGGTCATCACATTTGCACCGATCACGTTGACGTCGTAGGCCTTGCTGAAGCAGTCACGAAGAGACACTTTATTGGCGACGTATTGAATATCGAAGGTCGCTCCAGCGTTGTTGACGAGCGCGTCGAGGTGACCCGGATTAGCCTTGACTTGTTCGAAAGCCTTCTCGATCGACTCGTCATTGATCACATCAACCTGGAGAAGTTCAACGATATTACTGGTTTTTGAAACTTCCTTGTGGAGCTTCTCGATGGCAAGTTTGCCCTTTTCCAGAGAACGACTGTCGAGAAAAACGTGGTACTTGGCCTTGTCAAACTCGAGAAAGACTTTGACGACTTCGTAGCCGATACCATCGTTGGCGCCGATGACGAGAACCATCTTTTGGGACGCCATTGCTAGCTGTAAGTCGCGTGTGAATGGTTGAATAAATGTGCTATTGATTGTGCGTAGATCGTAGATCGTAGATACTTGGGTTGTTTGTTGTCTAGAGCTAATTAACTTGAGTTGTATATTGTTCAAGGTTGATCGACTGGAGGAGCAATGCCATGTTAAATAGAAAGGCTTCCCTCCTTTACGCGAGGGACGTGGGGGAAACGAGGTCGAAGCTGTACACTAAGTTCGGATCGACGCAAATCATGCACCTTAAGATACCTTCCCGACCCTCGAGGACGCTTTTGGGAAGTCCTTTTTTAGAGTGCTTCATTCATAGGGTGAATAATTGATTAGCAAAGCGAGCAAGACCCCTAATCGTGACTTTGAGTCTTAACACGATGTACTAACAAATAAAGCTCGTGGATACGATTCGCTCCCGGAGCTAAGCAACGAACTATCTTCATTAACATCGAAGACTAAACTTCGTGCTTGACTTTGACTCCAAGGGTTCCTCTTTCAATGAAATGTATGCTCCAGGCTTCTATCTAGTCACATCGACAGCTTACGACAAGATGAGCTTTCGACTCATGACTCTTTTGGAGCAATAGGAGCTGGGCGTGGGGTGTCGACGATGGCATTAACCTTCGAACTTCCAACGAACAATGATTGTCTAAGTTGTTACCAGTTCAGAGCGCGATAGCAGGAGTCATAGATAGAAATCGAACGATCCACGACTTCCAAGCGACGATAGAACATTCAATTTTATCGAGTACTTTCGCCTATACAAGTATCAAGACCGCATTAATCCCAGTCATTCCATCAATACCTCCATGATCGATTTTACCCTAGGCGTCTTTTGAACACTAACAAGCTTTAGTCGCTCGTCTGCCTTTGCGAGCAAGTCAACCTAGTCCTTATAGAATCGCTTCTTGGAGTTAAGTATTGTCATCATTTGCAAATCACTGCTGCGCATGAATCTAAGCATTGGGTTAGGCGTCGTCCCAGGACTCAACAATACTACCTCGACGATGATGATTCGACTACCTGGTGTCATGGCATGAACAATGTTTCGGATTATCTTGACGACATAAGAATCGAAATGACCATGTAAGCTTGCGCGTATAAAGTACACGATCGCTCCCACGAGCTATGGAGTAAAGATATCGCACGAGAGGAATGTGATTCGATCCTTGAGTTCGATCGAAAGCTCTCGTTCGAAATCAACTTGTACGTCGAGAAAATCCTCAACGACGAAGCTCAAGGAGGGATATTGTCGAGCGAGAGCGATGAAGTAGCGACCAATAGAACCACCAACCTATATGTAGGTCTGCATTAGCTCCATATGAGTCTCCTCGTACATATCAAGACTTACGTCAACGACAATTGCTTCTTCAAGAGAGCCCTAGTCAAAGCCTTGCAACAAGTAATCGTATTTATTGCTCGTCCCGCCAGAAATCTAGGACATCCCCTCTCCAAACCTCTGCATCCTATATCTCTTCTTCTTGTCCTTCCCATCATTCTCCATTATTGATCACCAAGTTCCTCCGGAATTCGAAGCAAGATGATCAAAGTAAAGCTGGCTTGTCGTTTCGATCGTGTCCATGCTGTCTCCCCACTTCTCCATGGCTTGGATAACTTTGGCAGTTGGTATATCTTCCAAACTGTGTAAGATCCACGCTTTGCTTGCTGGTTGTCGTATCAAGATGGAAGATAAGCTCGTGTAACCAACATAATCAGGACGTGGTTCATGGAACATGTTGTTTGTCATGGCATGACGAAGAATTCGCTGCACACGATCGATGCTGAGGCCAACTGTCTTCGCCACAGCCTTGAAAGGGACATGTTCGTGTTGAGGAATTGCGTCCGCCATTCCAAAGTGCACTATTGCGTGTAGAACCATCAAATCGAATTTAACCTTGCATATTTGATTAGAACAAATCGAAGCAATATAGTTTCCAAATCAAATGAATAAATATATTGACAATAAGATTCATCAATAAGTCTTGGGAACCACTTGTGAGATCGTGAATCAGCTTGAATGATTTGAGGAAAGTCGCTCTTGCTTCACGAATCTCTATATTTGACAAATCAAGTGAGACCTCGATGGGCGCATTTGTGTCAAGGGACAATCCCGCATAATTATAGGCCTCGAGGTGATCTTGAATTACTTTGGCGTGGGTTGAGAGCTCTGCAACAAGTCGTGAAAGGTTGTGTGTAAACATCTTTGGTATTAAACAAATCATCTTCAATTAGTTAGCACCATTGTACCAATATAGTCCCATGTGATGTAGTCTTTCTCTTTCGGGGGAACCCATGGGAATATCGGAAGTATCAATGCTATCCAACGTAATTTTGGTTTCTCTTTCTCGAGGCAGCTAGATTATCTCTGGCACGAGTTAGTTTATGTAGTAAGATCATTGAGGAATTGATGCACTTAGAGATGGATTAAATTTGCAAGAGCTAGTCTCTCTTAGAGAAGACTCGCTTGGGATCGTTCAAGTTATCGACTTTCGAGATGAACCACCTCATAGGATTTGAGAATTGCCTGCGTGATTGCGCAGCTAAACTACTACTTTCGCTCTCCGACATGAATTGGGAATCTCACACTCGAGGTCCCCATTACAAAACGTTCTACACATAGACTGTCGCACAGCTAAGCACTGCACCAATGGTCATTAAAGAAAATTATTTGATTGAAGAGAACAAGGCCTTTTATCCAACACCACATGGGGTTGCTAAGGCATTTTTGCCTATGATTACATCCTTATTTGCCACAAATTGGGCCTACATAGTGTTTTGATGAGCAGACGAACAAAGCATTGTGAGAGGTATCTATTTGCTCTTGATTCTAACGCGTGACTTCGTGTCCCAATCTATGCTAGAGATCATAAAAGCACTCTTGTACAACTTTCATTATGCCAATGTACAAGTTCTTGAGAAGAAAAAGAGACCTATCTAGCGATGCGATGGACTAAGACGACAGCTATAATCAAAGAACATTGTATTTTTAGTACTAAAGCGTAGAATTACGTTTGGCAGGCGTCAAGTATACATTCAGGGGTATTTGATCCCAGAGATCGAATTCTCTCTGTCTCTCAATCCACCTCGTGCTATCCGCGAGCTTCAAATCGAAATGGAAGATAATACGCGCCAAAATGAGGCGCATCTTAGCGTAGACTAGACTGCACAATTCATCTCTTGTTAGCAAACAGTGAAATAAAAACCTTTCGAGATTGAGATTCTCATACTTCCGTCCAATGCAATTCCTAGGTCCGATGCTAAATGCTTGCAGCGTCTCTATTTTGTTTCTTGATTGGCTTGCGTCTTTTGATTCGACCAAGAATCGGTCAGGACGGAAGGCCTAGGGGTCTGCCCAATTGTCCTTGCTATGGTTCATGAACCATTGCTGAACTTCGACTAAGGTCTGTGTATAAATACAATATGAGTCAGTCTATGATGCGATCACTGGTAGTAAAGTTAAGCAACCATACTCACCCCACCAGGAACATAACGATGCGCAATCTGGCCACCTTTCGAAGGCACGACCCTCACAAGGGTCGAAGTCACAGAAGGATATAGACGAAGTGACTCGTTGAACATCGCAAGCATATAAGATAGCTTTCCAATCAAGGCTATCGTAATCTCCTTAGTGCTACTGAAAGTCGAGCGAACCTCCTGATAGAGTTTCTCCAAAATCTTAGGATGGGTAAGCAAAAGATAGGTGGCTCTCGACAAGGTAGTTGCCGTTGTCTCTGAACCTGCAAGGACCAGAATAAATGCGTTTTCAGAGAGCTTCTCGAATGACAAATTCTACAGCGCGTCGAACGTCAATTTCGAATTTCATTGGATCAACCATAACAGAACAGGTTTCACATACCCACTCGTCTCGTCTCTTGACGAGGCCCTCGAATAGATCTTCCCGCTCCTTGTCCATAGTCAATCGCGACGTCACCATCGCCTCCGTATAGCTCCGGACGGTCTTCAAGGTGCTGGCTGCCCCGTATTTGAACATTATCTGGACCAGCTCGCTCAAGCCGACATAGCTCAAAGCCTTTATGACAGCGACAAACCTGGTGCCCTTCAAAATGAAGGCGATCCAAGGGTGATACTCGCGACTCTCGAGGCAATTAAACGATTGGCCAAAGACAAGGTTGTCGATTACGTCGAAAGTTGTCCAATTGTACCAAGCCTCGATGTTCAATGTCGTCTTGCCATTGTCGCATTCCTTAGTCAGACGCTTTAGCAGGAGATCCACGTACTTCACAATTAAAGGCTCTTGCTAGCGCATCGAGTTGTTCGAGAAGCCGTGCGACAGCGCGCGACGAAAGCGTTGGTGCTCTTCGCGATCAGCGTTGATGATCGAGGAGGGCATTTCGCGAATGACATGGGTAAATGTCTCCGACTTGGACATGTCGCCCATGTTGCTCTCATGCACGCGATGTCCATAGATATCCTTCCAAGCCCTCGAGTCGATAAAGGAAAGATGACCTGGGCCGATGCGCACGACGGGTCCGTATCGGTCGTGGAGTCTCTGGGTATTGAACGCCTAAGTATCGCTTGCATGTTGGATTGCCCATGGTATTCCAAATGCACGTTGCAGCAAAGGTCCCAAGAAGCTGCGCAATGGGTGGACGAAGAGGTTGTATATGATGCTGGTCGCAAGCCATACAAGTATCTGCGTCAATCGGGCCACATTAGAACCAGGAATTCATGTGGAAAATAAAGGAGCTATCAATTCTTATGGCGCTCAATGCAATCGCAATAGCTTGCAACCACAAATGGGGCTCGCTCGCTCCCATGGCATTCTCCCACATGGTTGTTCGTGTTAAATATCTAGTCGACCTGCCTGCCCGAGAACCTTGGGTGCGAAGGCTAGTCTGGCGTGAGAATATCTATCGATGAAGGCATCGAGTTTGTCACCTCTTTTGAAGTTCAATGAATCTTGTAAGAGTACTTCAATCCAAGGGTGGGACATGGTAGACCACCCCATGGATGACGCTACAGCGGGTTTTAGTGCTTATAGGTGCTAAGCATAGCATGTCGAGTCCCAATTCCACAATCCCGAGGCCCAACTACTTATTGTACGTAATCGATCTACTACTATCCCAATCGTAGTCGCTATTCAAATAGGTTAGACTAGCACTCACCTTGCATTCCCCGGACGCAATGCACATGAAAGCGAACAGGGGCCTTTGTCGAGCTCACTTCGATTTCGTGGAATTCGTTCGTGTGCTTCGTGCCATATCATGAAAATGATAATCGCCACCCCTAGTCGTCGAACGACCTTGATGGAAGTTCGATGATCGTTTGAAATTTTCTCTCCTCCCATAGACAGGTTGCGCAACTTTATTCAATACGATTATTCAATTAATTTGCGAGGGCTAGTGGGGTCTAGGACCGCTAGCCCGCCCGCGCTATACTAGATCGAGTAATATGGATCGTAACCTAATGATTATCGTATTTGATCAATTTTCGTTCTCTCTCATCAATAATGTGCATTCTTAACCTCTTTCACTCTATTTAGCATGCCTCAATTGACTCAATTGACCCAATTGATCGACGACGACTAGGGCATACGTATAGCTATCGCTCTTGCCCTTGCTATTGTCGTTATTTTGAGTTAACATCTCGTCGACAATTCTTAACATTTATACATTAAATTAGTGAAATATAAAAGATTTAAATTCGATTTAAATCGAATTTTTTCTAAACGTTTTCATCGTATAATGCGATTTAATAAGAAGAAAATTCGATTATTTGTTAATTATTTTATTATTAATATTATCGAATGAAGCAATCGTATTAAATCATTTTTTGAACTCGCTCTTTGTTGTCTTTTATACAAATTATTTTATTCTTGTTAGCTATTTAGATTAACAAAACAATTTGATCGTTTTTTCTTTTATTTCTTTTGCGTTCTTAACGATTTTCTTAAACATCTCGAAATTTGATACGACAATATGCTTCGATAACATTCAACGTTTATCTATATACGCATCAAAAGATACGTCAAAGCAATAAAAAGAGTAAAAAAGATTAGAGGCAAGAGCACTATATAAGAGTTTATTAATAAGATTTTCTAGAAGTTTTGCAAGTCAAATGTGAGACAAAAATTTTATTACTCTAGTTACAAAAAATTATACGAAATGATTTAACTAGTTATTACTTGTTTAAACGATTTAATAGAATCTATTTACAATTTTTGTAAAGACAAGATAAACGACATTACGATGCTACAAAAATTTAAATTGCAAAATCGATTAAAAACTCTTCTTAAAGATCGAAGAAAACTTCAATTATACGACAATAAAGTCTATATTTATCAATTGTACATTATATCTCTTTATTTAGATTATATAAACGAAAGATAAATTTTTTTTAACAAGCGAATGTTTGAGACTCGCATTATTGTTAAAAATTTCTTTGATTTAATTTAAACTTTGTAAATATTTAATGCTTTTAAGACGCAAATGAAAGTCGAATTATAACTAGTTAAAAATCTTTATTTAGCAATAGTTCTTCTAACTAATTGCTATATGTGTCTACAAGACAATTAAATAGAATCTCGCTTTGCAATGCAATCTTTTAATCTTTTGAAATATTTGTAAATCGATAGAGTTTTCAACGATTTCAAAAGCTTTATATTATAAAAGTACTAGATTTTTCTTCTTGTGTTTATATATATATTTAGCTTCGATAAAGTTTTTTAGTGCTAATCTTTAATGCTTGTTGCTCTAAATCTTGTTGTCGTTATTTAATTGTTAAAACATAGAGAAGAATCTTAAATTAAACTCTTAAAGACGATTTTCGTTCTCTTTCTTCTCTTTCGTCATTTATTATTATTATCGCATTAAATCGTCGCGATAACATGATTATTTATATATCTTTAATAATTAGAAACTCTTTATTAATTTAGCAAAGAATTGTAATTGTGAATAATATCGTCGATGTAAATACTTTTTGATCTAAATTTTATTTGTTTAATCTAGAAATTTTTTAAAAATATTATTAACGCAAATGCGATTAAACGTTAAATCATTATTTTCTTTGTTCGAAGATAAAATTTCGAATTGTCGACAAAATGAGTGCAATTCACATTCGTTTATATTGCAACTCGCGCATTATATCTCTTTAATATATATTTAACACTCTTAAAAGAGACGATATTGTATACAAAAATTTAGTAATTAAACATTTCGTTGTTTCTTTTTTTCTTAAATGAAGTTTGCAAAGCTTTGAAGAAAAAAATGCAATAATAGTGTTTCTCACTTTAAATTATAAATATTTTCGCAAAAACGTCTTGTTTTCGCATCTAATGTCACGATTTACTTTCTTAGATTTAGATTATTTGTTGTTTTTCTTTTTTTGTTTCTTTTATTGCTTGTTACGATCTTCTTGTCGTTCGCATTACTTGTTTCGATTTTTTTGTCGTTCGCATTATCTATCGCAAATTTCTTCTTTCTCGCATTACTTGTTACGAATCTCTCTTTACTACTTCTATATAATTGTTTTAATCTCTTTATATTTTCGTTAAATCTAGTTAAATCTTTAAACAAATTATTTTATCAAAGATAAACATGTTTTTTATAATATTTATGCAACGATTCCTTAAAATAACGTTTAAGTTTCAAGACTTTTGCAATATGCTTTGTTAAATATTTTTTAAACGTATTTTTTATTTTCTTTAGCAAAAATTCTTGTCTCAATAAATTTTTTATCAATAACGTTCGATCTTTAAAGTAGTCGATTAATGTGTCTTGCAAAACGTCTAAGTCTTTGTTGTTTATCACGTTAACATACGTTTGTTTAAATCTCTTCGAGATTTTTCTATTACTTCGAGATTATTTTGTAGTTTTGCTTTTTTAACGTTTTATAAACTCTAGCGATGTAAATTCATTTAATAAAGATTTAGAAAATATAGACAAATAATTGTCGTTATCTTTAAATAAGACTCACATCTTTGTATATCAATTATTATTTATATCTTCTTCGTAGTTTAAATCTTTTATCATTATTGCATCGTTATTAGATAGAGAACTTGTTTCTATTACGAGTTTCGATTTCTTTACATTCTTCTTTGCGTTAAAGAATATACTAGAGTTATTATCTTCGAAATTGCTTTAATTCTTAAAGCTTTTCTCACTACTAACGAAGACAACAAAGAAGAAGAAAAAGAAAAAGAAAAAAACTTCGTAGTTTAATTTATTCTTTAGTCGTTAACTAAGTTTGTTTTTTCTCTTTTCGTATTTTGCATTCTTTTTTATTTTTTTTTTTCGCAAAGAGCTTTTCTAGTTTTTCGCTTTTTAATATGTTGCGAATGTAAACATTTATTTATTGATAATTTAAGTTCAATTGTTGTCTCATATTGCATAACTAAATTTGTGTAAAATTCTAATGTTTGCTTTTCTTTTACTTATTAAATGCTTTATTTATTTATTAACGTTAACATATTTACGATCTATTGTTGTCTCGAATCTTTTTCTAATTTTATCTTAGAAACGTTGCATAGTCTTAATGTTGTATTTCGCAAATCTAGTTACGCACATATTAATAAGAATAACATTGTTTTTCTTTGTAAATCGTTAATCGTAATTGAGTTTTTAATTTAGTTGTCGATCTTTCTTTCGCTTGTAAGAGGCAAAAAAAGTAAAGATTTTCGACAACAAAGAAGCACTAGAAGTGCTAAAAGCACGACGTTAACTAACGATGTTTTAAATATAAAAGTTAAGATCAATATTATCATTTGCATTTAACTTGACATTCTTTTTCTCTAATTTTTGTGTAATTATTCTTTAATGTTTTTTATCAATTTGTTTTCTTCTTTTCTTTGGCGATCGTTAAAACGACTTTGATTCGAATTAGATTATTTTCTTTCGCTTACGAGGCAATCGTTGTGTGTTCTTTCGAAATTGCGAGATTTGCAAAGATGGCAATGATTGCGAGAATCGCAAAGACGACAATGATTGCAAAGGCTTCAATTGTCGCAAAGAAGTGCCTAAATCAAGGACGTGAAGATGGCTTTTAGGTACACCTCTAGACATAACGACGACAACGACGACGACGACGATAGAGAAGGTGATTATAATCTTTACAAGCTACGTCTAGACGAGTAACTGAAGCAATTGAATAAGGTGGTGAGTCAATTGAATGGGTATTCAATAATTGAATACTAATTCAATTGGGACTGCCAAGCCGCCAGATCTGCTTGCCCTTTTGGGATCACGCTAACTAAATCGGGCAATGTTCAATTGAATAATCGTATTGAATAGAGCTGCGCAACCTGTCTCATACCCTGTCTTCGTCATCCCACTTGGCCTTGAATCAATTACTACACCTGTTCTCAATATTCAAATAAACAGTAGAATTCTCAAATCAGCTATCAATCATCCATCATGCCCATGCACAAAGGCTGGCTGCCGCGAGAAGGCAGAGAACAAGAGTCCCCTCTCGTCCAGCAGTCAAACCCTCAAGCTAACCACACCTTCTGCAGGTCTAACCGCTGATCCTATTGGCCGGTTTATCAAGAAGACACTTTTGAACCCCGTCTTCACGATTCTCTTCATCCTGGCAGCGCATTTTACAAAGACAGGCTCGGACTTATCTATCATACACGATACAGCCTTCTCGTGGATCAAGACGCTGTTCTATTTGGGCCTTATCCGCTGGGTTTCTGGCTATCTCGATACTGGCTCGCTCAACAACTGGACGACAGATGCATATGATTGGGAGAAAGAGATTGTGTTGATTACTGGAGGATCGGGAGGGATTGGGGGCAACGTGGTAAAGCTATTAGCGGAGATGGGGATAAAGGTCGTGGTTATGGATGTCATTCCCATTACTTTCGATGCTCGTATGTGACATCTCTTTGGCTCGGATCCAAGAGATGAAGGCTAACGGCAGACAATGATACAGCCGAAAACGTCTACTACTACAAATGCGACATCACTTCTCCGTCTCTCATCGCCTCCACCGCAGCCAAGATCTTCCAAGACGTCGGCAGGCCCACAATCCTTATCAACAATGCCGGCGTCGCGCGTGGCAAGAGCATACTGAACGCAACCGAAAAGGATGTGCGTTTTACTTTCGACGTCAACACATTAGCACATTACTGGATAGCGAGGGAATTTCTGCCGAGCATAGTAAAGCGCAACCACGGAATGGTCGTGACGGTCTCTTCATACGCTGCCTACATCACTGTGCCGAATATGACGGATTACGCTGCATCCAAAGTCGCTGCTCTGTCCTTTCACGAGGGACTAACTGCAGAGTTAAAGACGAGGTATAACGCGCCGAGAGTCAGGACCGCGGTGATCATCCCAGGCCACACGAAAACGCCTCTGTTCCAGGGATACAGTAACGATAGCAGATTCCTCGTTCCTACGTTAGAGCCTCAGACTGTTGCGGAAGCAATCGTCAAGCAGGTCCTGACGGGCCGCAGTGGACAAGTTATAATTCCCGGCTTTGGGTCGGTAATGGCGTTTTTGAGAGGCTTTCCGCATTGGATGCAGTTGAATGTGAGGAGTGATGGAGAGAGAGCCATGACGAAGTGGGATGGGAGGCAGGTTATTGATCTCGAGAAATGGAAGGCAGGCAATGAGAAAGAGGAGGCGGAGAGCGCGTAAGGACTTCTTGCTCTGAGCAATAGGAAAGCAATGTTCAATGTTCCGTTGATCATTCGGCTGTCTTGGTGTCGTTGTAGGGGGCGTGCGAGGAGTATAGGGTGGTGTACGACTAGTGGTGACCTATTTATTATCATAACAACTATAACAAGACGGTTTGTGCGACGATTTTGGTATAATTAAAGATAATCAAATACCGTGCACAATACTCTATTGCCAATTGATACCCTAGGCAGGCCCCGTCGACGGCAAATAAGGATGCAACCAGGGGAAAAAATGCCTCGCCAGCCCCATCACAATACACAGTGGAGTTCCCCTTGGAAACTTGGCCCCCACCCCGCGCTTCTGGTTCACCACGCCAACATTCCTCCCATCATACCGCCCCTCCTGATCATCCGCCGCCTCGATCATGCCCGCCGAGAGATCCAAATAACTGATAAAACTCTCTTCCTCGTCGAGCGTCAACCTGTGCCCGCGCGAGACGTCCGGGGACAAGCCGGCCGGCTTGATGAAGATGCTGGACGCCCAGTCCGAATGGGAGCGCAGATACTCCTCGGTCCGCTGCAGGTCGGCGTAGACGTGCGAGCCGGCGGCCCGCATGATGGGGCGGAACCAGCTGGGCATATTGCGCGAGAGGTAGTCGTCGATGGTGGCGGAGCTGAGTAACACCAGCTTTGGCAACTTGAGGCCCGGGCCCGATTCCGCCTTGATCTTCTGCAAGGCCTGGATCACGGTGGTGGCGCTGTCCAGACTGACGCGGCAGCCGGGGATGTTGTCGTTGGTCGTCACCACCAGGAAGACGGCCTTAGCGCCGCGGACACAGTCGACCATGAGTTCGACATCGTAGATGCTGCCTTCGAAGACTTGGACCTGCTTGTTGTCGACTATTGGAGGGATCAAGCGTCGCAGCTTGGCCTTGTTGCGGCAGTAGGCGTGGATTTTGGTCTGGGGCGACTGGAGGAGGTTCTGGATGATGGCGGAACCGCAGTTTCCTGTGCTGCCAAGGATAGCGTAGGTGGCCATGGTGGTTGTGATAATAATGATAATAATGACGATGATGCCAGATGTTGTAGAAATGCGCCTTGGTGTTGCTTTCTTTAGTTTAAGAGCAGTCCTCTACTAATTGATGCAGTGATTAATGACTTATGACGGTGCTTAGAAGTGCGCGGGGCGAATGTAGAAGAAGTTGTGGTCGAGCTCCGAGACGATCGGGGCCACAGGCTTAAACGTACATCGGAGAGCGAAGGCCGGAGTGACAACCATGAGCGTAGATAGGATAATTATTGTGTGTGAATGCCGGGGGTCAGTTCGTATGACTTGTAGCTCATGGGTCGATTTCCATGAGACCATACGATATTTCAGTCGTCTTCCATTCTGTCTGTAGGCGGGCAGCAATGCCACGCACTTCCATACAAAAAACTCCAGACCTTACCTCGACACCCACGCACCATGGCCTTTCTTTACAGCCAGTTCTTCAGGCGACCACCCTATCCCACTCGTTCCTGCGCTGGAAAGACCGTCATCGTTACTGGTAGTAACATAGGCCTTGGTAAAGAAGCCGCGCGCCACTTCGTACGCATGGGCGCTTCAACGGTGATCCTCGCCGTACGCAGCTTGGATAGGGGCCACGCTGCTAAGCACGATATTGAAGCCACTACCAATTGTGCAGAGAACGTCATTCAAGTATGGCGCATCGATATGGCTAGCTATGCCAGCGTGCAGAAGTTTGCCGCGCGCGTTGACGCCGAGCTCGACCGCGTTGACATCTTCATCGCCAACGCTGGCGTGGCGACCTCCAAATACTCAACGGCCGAGGACAACGAGACATCGATCACGATCAATGTCGTCTCGACCTTTTTACTCGCCGCGCTTGTTATGCCCAAGCTGAAGGCCTCAGCGGCCCAGTTCGAGACGCGGCCCACGTTCACCATTACAGCTTCCGAAGTCCACGGCCACACCAAATTCCAGCAGCAATGGGCGCCCGACGGTAAGATCTTCGCCACGGTGAATGACAAGGAAGCGGCGGAGAAGAATTTCATGGACCAGTATCCCATATCGAAGCTACTCGAAGTGTTCGGAGTCCGTGCCATTGCCCAGGCGCATCCTGCCTCGGTATTTCCTGTCACGATCAACTGCGTCAACCCGGGATTGTGCCATTCGGAGCTGGCCCGTGAAACTCCTACATTCGGATTCTGGCTCATCAAGCTTCTTCTTGCAAGGTCGACGGAAGTCGGTAGCAGAACGTTGGTTCATGCTGGAATTCAGGGTGCGGAATCCCACGGCCAGTACCTGTCCGATTGCGAGATTGCGGAACCAGCTCCAATGGTTACGAGTCAGGAGGGTAAGGAGGCGCAAGACCGCGTATGGGCTGAGCTGTTGATGAAGTTGGAGGCGATCAAGCCAGGTGTGATGAGCAGCTTCTGAGTTGGTTCGACTACAGTACATATCACACTAGGAGGGTCGCCAGCTCCACAGGAGCTGCGTAAGCAGGGTTGGGACAGGGTGGTTGTTGCGGTTGTTGCGCAACCCTCAAGTTCAAGACGACGTCGATTCTGCCACAGAGCTTTATATCAAGTAACCAAAGTTGAGTGAGAATATGCTTAATGTGACTTAAAGTTTTAGGTATCTAGCTGGTTATCATATTCGCGAGTGCAAACACATAGCAATTGCGAAGACGAAGAGACCATTGATAGGGAGATCACGTGAGGTAACAGTCTTGGCGACGAACGACAGCCAATCAAAACGACCAGGAAGAGAGAAATTTTCAATATAATATAGATAACATCATAGGGCTGTGGCATAGGGCTGTAGCTAGGGCTAGACAGACCCCTGGCTTTTTTCGACTCTAGCGCTTACTCGTGTATTTATTCTAGATCTCCCTTGACGACTTTTCTGTGATCTTCTTATCGTGACATTCTTTTTATCTGATGCGGTGTTAAACCATCATCTAAAGCCATATCTACCATGCTACGACCAATCTCCATCCAGTAAATTCTCCACGTTCTTTCCCTCCTCGATATCCCTATACACCTCCTCAATCGTCCACGGCACAAATTTGTGCCCTGGAGGAAAGTTCGTATTTGTGAACTCAACCCCAGCCACCAGATGCACAAACGCCTCCCCATACTTCTCATACGCATACGCCTCGGGATCGTGGTTGAAGATCCACCTCGGAAACCGTGTTCGTACCGTGGCCGGGTCTTTCCAGATGGCATCCCAATCCGTGGCCGTCTTAAGCTGCGAATTCACAAATGACATTTTCTGAGCACAACTCACACGCTCATAGCGCAGTAGATTGAATATCTTGGCTGCAAGCGGCGCATTGCGGGGCCCACCCCCCAGCTGCAAGCACGTCGCCAGCGTAATTGCGTCCTCGAGCGCTTGTGTCGCACCGGTCCCAGAAGTCGGAATGAAGGTATGCGCACTGTCGCCAAGCTGCACTACATGGCCCATCGGCGATGTCCACTGGCTGCGCAGATCTCGCCACAGCAGCGGCCAATGCACAATGGCGCCCTTGGGCGCGGTGCGTACCAGCGCTAGGATGGCCGGGTCCCAATCCGGGGCTCGCAACAAGCCCTTGACGACGTCCTCTGGGTCAGTGTCTGGCTCCCAGGACTCGGTCGCCGCGCCCTGCTGATCGCGGGGGGTGAATCCCCAGGACACAATTTCAGAGGAGAGGAACACGCCAATATACATGCCAGGCCCGAGCCAGTACTCCCACACCTGCGGTGAGTTGCCCCATCGTCTCCGGACCGTCTCGTCTTTCATGGCTAGCTCGCGTGGATACGCTGTGCGGTAAATTGACATACCGCTGGACTTGGTGGGCGTGTGCTGGCCGGCGATAAGAATCTCAGAACGCGACTTGAGACCATCAGCTGCGACGACTATGTCCGCAATTCGGGTCTCTTTGTCTTCCAATACCACGCCGCCTTTACCAGCCGCTTTGTCTTCGAAATAGTCACGAACGACCTTGCCGTACTCGACTTTGAAGCCCAGCTTTGCTACTTGCCGGAGCAGCATTCGGAAGAACTTGCGGCGGACCTGCGCGGGTGCGACAAACGGTCCTTTTCGATCAGTTACATATTCAGGGTCGTTGAAGGACGGAACCGCGGGCCCGTAGATGTGCTTCCCATTGTGCATCTCGTAGCTTACGGCGGCGTTGACTTGCTCTGCTTCCATGTCGCGCCACAGGTCGGGCCAGTGGCGCATGATTGATATGGCCGAGGGCTGCAGAACGATGATATCTCCTATATGACTGTCAACCACTGTTGCTATCATCATCATGTGGACATGCAACATGGTGCGAACCAGAGTAGACCGGGCCTTGGTTTCGCTCGAGGATCCCAACCACGTTGTGCCCCTTTCTCCAGCATTCCAATGCGGTCATCAGTCCGCCCATGCCAGCGCCGACGATCAGTACGTTGATGCCCGTCTCTGGGTGACGTTTTGGCAGTCGTGAATCGATTCCGACTCCATCCTGGCTGGTCGTTGTTGTCCAGCGTTCTGGATCGAATTCATGCTGGTCACCTGGGACATTGACTGATTGTTGTGTCATGATTCCAAATGCAAAGGCAATATCATGCGCGTATCAGAAATGTGGAGCGAAGAAGCTTGGGAATAGTGTGCCTAGAAGAGGACACGCCTGTGGTTGTAGATCTTCAAATTATTGATCAGGGGTGACATGTTTGCATGGGTCGGCATCGCACATGCGGGCTACCTCGTTACGTGAGATTCCTGAAGGACGCCTTCGGTCCGAAGAGCAGACCCTTTCCTCTGTCGGACATTACATTGATAAGGGCTATCTGTAGCCCGACAAGCTCGCTGATAGTTGAGAAGACACCGCTCATGCTTCTTCCACGCCAAGGAACAACGGTATTTCTTTACGATTGAAAGATGGGAAACGAAGCTCCTAAGAAGCACAAAGGTGGCTACCGCCAGATCAACAAGACGTTTAATATTTGCGCTTTCGATGAGTATCTCGAGGCCCAACTGTCGAGATTGCCAGAGATAGCGGATGTTGAGCAAATCAGCCCGCGGGTGATTCGCGTGCTAGGTCAAAACGCCGGAAAGGTAAGTACTCAAGGTCTTATTTATTTCATCTAACCAGAGCTGGCGGCTAATAGACTTGTTAGTTCACATTACAAGGCACAAACACCTACATCGTAGGAACTGGCCCCAAAAGACTCATCATCGACACCGGCCAAGGCATCCCAGAATGGGCCAGCCTGATCTCCTCGACACTCTCCACCTCCAATATGGCGCTCTCCCATGTACTGCTCACTCACTGGCACGGTGATCACACCGGTGGCATCCCTGACCTCCTCGGCCTCTACCCGGACCTCTCCAACTCGATCTACAAAAACGACCCTAGCAAGAACCAACAGCCCATCGCCAACGGCCAGGTCTTCACCGTCGAGGGTGCCACCATCCGTGCCGTACACGCTCCCGGTCACTCGCACGACCACATGTGCTTCATCCTCGAGGAAGACAACGCCATGTTTACCGGGGACAATGTCCTAGGTCACGGAACCGCCGTGACCGAGCAGCTCAGTACCTGGATGGCATCACTACGCGTCATGCAGTCGCACAAATGCGCGATTGGGTATCCTGCCCATGGCGGGGTAATCCCGAACCTGCCATGGAAAATCAACGGCGAGCTGGCGTCCAAGGTGAAGCGCGAGATGCGGATCTTACAGACGTTGACCAGGATCAAGAGGAGTGCAGGGCGGGGAAAGGGCAGTGTGACGGTCAAGCAGCTTGTCACGGAGATGCATGGGGAGAAATTGGATCGTCAGATCAGGGAGATGGCCATTGAGCCATTCACGGAAGAGGTGTTGAGGAAGCTGGCCGAGGATGGGAAGGTGGCATTTGAGATACGGGGTGGGGAGAAGAAGTGGTTTGGGATTCAGATGGTTGAGTTGAATTGAACTAGACATTGCTATAGACGTTTAGATTTTTTAGAACGATGTTTCTACGTATTTTGGATTTCTCCTCCCAAGAGTCAAGATAGGCGCAAATCGGGCAGATTGGGAGTGCAGATGGGCGCCCAGCAGCGGGGCACCTAGGGGCGGTGTCGTGAATCACAGCACAGTGTTGTATAACTCTACATCATGGCATAACAGACCTTGCTTCAGGTCTCCGCCATGTCTGGATGTGAATATCCCCAATTTCCAAGCTTCGCTCTTCGTGCACACGTCGGAGTATTAGACACCCGCCACTAGGAAAACGGAAATCTGTTATCATGGAATCCAGAATCGCGACTCGGAGATATTGTGGTCGGGAACCGGTGGCCAAGGAATCGGGAACCAGGATTCCCAAAATCGGAAATCGAGCCAGTACGAGCCCAGACGAGCCTGGCCCTAGCAGCTGGACTAGAATCAAGATGCGGTACCCACCAAGCGGTCAAAAGTAGCTACCCCCAGCGAGACCGACCGAGCATTTGCCCAGAATGTCGTTTGGCACGTTCTACACGCATAAAGTAAGCACAACGAATCAGGCAAAGACCCAGAACACATGACTGATGCCCATGGTCTATTCAGCCCAACCCTCGATCAACCGCCACCCTAGCCATCGCGAAAGCGCAGGGCCTCCAGTTGGACATCGTCTACGCAGACAAGGATAACAAGGAGAACCATGAGAAGCTGCTCCAGCTGAACCCGCTGGGCCAAGTGCCTGTTTTCGTAGGCGCGGATGGCCATGTGCTGACCGAATGCATCCCCATTGCTCTGTACCGTACGTGCTTCCCCCCTTCCCAGAACCGGTCTCCTTTCCGCACCGATTGACGTGCAGAAAGTCACCTCGCAGTGCGACACGACGCCCCTCCTCGGCTCCAGCCGGCGGGACTACTACAACATCCTCAAATGGATGTCCCTGGCCAACTCGGACCTGCTGCCCGCCGTCGGCGGCGTCATCCTGCCCCTGATCGGCCGTCATGTGGCGGTGCGGATGAATGGCGAGGATTGCCTGCGCGCCTTCTACACGCACTGCAAGCTGCTGGAGAAGCACTTGCAGACGAACAAGTATCTGTTAGGGGGCCAGCCGACGCTCGCCGACTTCTTCACCGTGGGCATGCTGGTGTTCCCGTTCATGGTATTCCATACGGTGTTGCATGCGGAGTATCCGCGGCTGACGGAGTGGTTCAACGCGGTTTATGAGGTTCCTATGTTTAAGGATGTGGCAGGGGATTTGCACTTGTTGGATGTGCCATTTCCGAGGTTGCCAGAGGATCAATAGTCAATTTATTCTGTGTCCATGCAGTTGCGTTGTATCAAGCTCGGAATTCGAATGTATCGGGCGCGAGTGATGCTGATGATGATGATGATTTCTCACTACAAGTACTCCGTACAGAAAGCCGCACTTAGTGGGTCGCTTATGCGAGCTGAATCATACATTATCTAAGCAACGCTAGCCCATCCTGGCCCACCATACTCGTCGCCGTTTCGTTTGAAGTCGCTGTTTCGTGGACGTCAGGTGGAGTATCTCAGCACCCCCTCAACGTCATGTCTTATGTCTTTATCTGCTTTCTACCATTCTGACTGCCCAAGGTTCCACTCAGTTACTCAACGCTGAGGCGCTCATACTGCAATAGGAGTCCTGTTCTCAGTGAAAAGTGCGCCGACGAGCGAACGTGCTTGGTCAGCATATCTTGTAGTGTTATTTCACCCATTGGATTCTTCATATCCCTCTCCTTCTGTTGCCAGAAGTCCCATTTTTCTTCTGAATAGTGTCTCAATTTTGCTAGCACGTGGCTAGCAGTCTGCTGATCTCCCTCACAGCCACACTGTGTGGTAAGGTAGCCTGGGACTTTGCATGAATATAAAAAGGCCCCGAGGCTCATCTTTCCAGTCTTGATCTGTGTGACCAGTGAGCTTGTTGATCTCTTAACGCCGCTGTGTATCCTGAGTCTGTTCTTTGATGGAGTTGGCTGGAGTTTCCTCAAGGTACCCCTGGTCCTTCCTTGTTCCCACCCAGTGCTCCACTGATGTATGGATCCCATCTCGATCTTTGTTCTGATGCAGGATGCTAATCTCTTGCCAGTGGGGTTGATCCATGGGTCCGTTGTTTTGTCGGTGTCGATACCTACCATCCTACCCTTCCGATTCCTCACCTCCCTCCATCCAGTCGCCTCTTTGGCGATTTTTTCAACCTCCTCACTCCCTTCGATGCCTTAGTGTGCTGGCACCCAGTGAAAGACCAGCGTATATCCAACCTTCCGTGCTGTGTCAATTATCCGTAAGAGGTGGGCTACGTGGAATTGTCCTGGCGTTGCTCGTGGGTTTCTGATAGTGAAGATCGCTGCCTGGTTGTCGGTAATTCTGTGTAGGGTTCTATAGGGAGAATTCATCTCCGTTGAGTCGTGGTCCAACAATTTCATGAGCCCTACTTGAACCGCCATCAGCTCAGCAAAGTAGATAGTTTACAGGTCCTGAGTTCCCGAGATAGCTGCCGAATGCCCCGAAGTCTCTAGATCACGCTGCCGCCCCAAATTTTCCATTTATACCGGAGCCGTCTGTATATATGTAGGTCAGTGAGGTACCCCAAGCTAATTCCGCTACTGACTTGGCTTCTTTTCTTGGCCTGATATCAGTCCTCGAGGGGATCCAATCCTGGGGCACTGTGTATGAGTGTATTGTTTCCACGTGCCCTAAATTGACTAGATATGTCTGTCTAAATCTTTCAAATTGAAGCTGCAGTGGTGTGTTTATCCTACTTTTTTCTGCTGAATCCTTCTGACTGGCGCTGTCTAGGTTGTATGGTATCATTCCATGATGGGCTTGTGGCTAGCCTGAGATTCGCTTCTCCAATCATCCTATTGAAGAGATACTTCATCGATAGTAAGTATGTTTCAAAATCAAGGGCCGTCGTCATTGTCCGCTTGAAGGCCCTAGGTATTATTCTTGCTGCGTTGCCTTGTACTGATTGCAATTTCCTTCGCATTTTAGATTCCGCCCTCTTCTCTCCTTATGCTCTAGCCCATACTGAGCAGGCGTATTCCATCTGCGATACTGCTACTGCTCAACAAATCCTCCTCAAATTGTGAAAACTCGCTCCCCTCACCGTTCCGGCTGCTCTCTTCATAGATTCGACACCTTTCGCGACCTTGTTCCGTGCCAACTCGACCTGTGGTCCCCATTTTGATTGAGGATCTAGGCGAACTCCCAGATACGTGACATCACCATCTATGGATCTAGGACGAATCGTGCCTGAAATCTGAAGTTGGTGGACTTGTCGATAAGTCTTCTTCCTACTCAGGTGCAATAATTGGTATCTGACTGGGGCGCACTCCGAGCCATGTGGCGTAGTCCAAGGTATACATATCTCCTTATGGACCTTCTCAAGTGTCGTGGAGTTTTTTCTGTGATATTTGCAAATGCTAGCGACGCGATATCGTCAATAAATTTGGTGGTTGTCGTATTGAGACCCTTGCGTTCTGTGAAACTAGCCAATATCTTAGCATAATAGGACAAGTATAGTATAGATAACAGGGGTGACCCCTGTGGAATACCGACGTTGTTCTAGGTTTTCATCGACGTACACTCTGGCGTTTTAAGTGTGATAATTCAACCACTGAAAAAGCCGGAGATTCAGATGACAATGACTAATAGTTTAAAGATTTATATCTTGCATTAGGAGAATGGTTTTCAAGGTGATGGTGTTTATACCACACCCCCATTCGTACGATCCTACCTATTTGCACACTCTCAATACAAACCCCGCCGCAACAAAGGTTCCACAGGCACTACGCCGCGCCGCCATCAAGCGTTATAGTCTTCCCATTAACCCATTCCGCCTCCTTACTGGCCAGGAAGCCAACAACGCGCGCGATATCCTCCGGGAACCCGTTGCGAGTCAACGGCGAAGCGTGCGCCGCCATCTACCCTGCGTCAGCCGCCTCTCGCTCTTCAATCCCGCCCACTCCGCAGATGACTCACCTGCTGCCGTTCCTCCGCCGTGTACTTCTCCCCGTTCGGGACGTAGTGCTGGGAGACATCATGGAACATGTCGGTGACGGTGCCGCCTGGCGCGACCGCGTTGACCGTGATCTTCTTGTCCCCGGCGTCTTTCGCGAAGATGCGGACGAACGTCTCGACGGCCGCCTTGGAGCCCGAGTACAGCGAGTGCTTGGGCACGCTGAATTCCTTGGCCGTGTTGGACGACATGAGGATGATGCGGCCGCCGACGTTGAGATGGCGGTACGCTTCGCGGGCGACGAAGAACTGAGCGCGCGTGTTGATGCTGAAGACGCGATCGAATTCTTCCTGTCGATGGCACGCCATTAGTTTTCCAATGCTGCCGCTCCTGCTTCTCTCGCGTCGTTGGGGTCCAGGGGCATGCCTACCTCGGTCACATCGCCCATGTGCCCAAAACTCACGACCCCGGAGTTGCTGCACACGATGTCGAGCCCGCCGAAATGCTGCACTGCATCGTCCATCAGCTTGGCCGTCTGCGGCACCTGTCGGACGTCGGCTTGGAAGGCGACCGCGTCGGATCCCAGGCTCTGGATCTCCGCCACGACTTTCTGCGCCGATTCCCGCGAGTTGGCGTAGTTGACGACCACCTTGGCGCCGCAGCGGCCGAGGTGGACGGCCATGGCGGCGCCGATGCCACGGCCCGAGCCGGTGACGAGGGCGACTTTGCCATCGAGGCGGTAGGGGATGTACGGGGTGGCCATTGGGTGCGTGCGGGGGGAAGAGGTGCTGCGAGGTGAAGAATAAGGATTGGAAACGATGCTCCGGGAACTAAAGCTTTGGTCATTCTTTCTCAGATGCGGTCAACTGATCATATATAATCTGCCACTGCATTCGATCAATTGCACCGAACCTCCCGGCTTGAAAGTCTAGCCATGTAAGGTACAATCCGTAGGCTTCACCGCACTCCGGAGCCCGAAAGAGTGCGGCAGGGTAGTCGGCTACCGCCTCTTGGATCCGTCGGATTCAACATGGCTGCTCATGTGCAGGTGGTAATTGAGCATTTGAGAGCGAGTACCGGCATCGAGGGAAACACCAGCGAACAGTCGGTCTGCAAGAAAGATATCCGACTCTCGCGTAGAGAGCGGAGAGGTACTTATTTTCCGACAGACTGCCAATAAAGGATGTAAAGGCAGCGACATAAACATAGACCGTGTGAGATTCACCAACTAGAAAGACACATGGCATTCGTTCTCTATATCTCTACGTATATAAATCCGTCGGAAATTGCTAGCACGAAGCTTGTCTGTCTAAGCGAAACGCCATCTATACGGGAGCTTAACTCTGGTCAAACCTTCGTTACTCTCTCCTCAACCTTTCTCTAATATCTAACGAGAGTGCCATGAGCCGCTTTCTCAAATCCACCTCAAACTGATCCAATGTCACCGCCGAAAACGGTACTGGCGTCTCGCTATCCGCACTCTCGCAGCCCATGCTGTCCGGCGTGTCTGACCCCCCGCCGTTCCTCGCTGCCTGAAGCTTCAACTTCGTTGATAGCTGGTTGACAAGACGCTGCACACAGTGTAACTTGCTGAGGACAAGCTGCGCCGCCATGCGCGTCGAGTCCTCGCCGTCAAGACGGTAGCTGCCAACTATAGCAGGGTCCTGGAGCACCTGCTCGGCGTGCGAGGGGTGACGAAAATTAGATGTCCGCTGACTTTGTGCGCTGCGGCTGTTATCGCCGGATGATGGTATCTTGCGAGCCGCTGCGGCGTACCAGCCTAGCACTTTGAATACAATCAGCGATATAATGGTGAGCAGATAACCGTCCTGCGAACACGAGCATTGCAGCATTCTGCTGACGGCGTCGTTGGTTTGCTCGTTTTGGGCGATCACGGCTTGGATTGTCGGGATAGTAGTGTGTTTGTCGAAACCCTGTGTGGACGAGATCGTGCAGGCAGGCGAGTAGTTGGGAAAGAGCTGCTTCATGAGGTCAAGGGCCTTGATCAAGCAGAAACAGGGTGAGTCGGTTGTGCCAAAGTCTTCATAGCTTTGCACGTCGCTCATGGGGGAGACGCGACTGTTCCGAGGAGAGCGGGGACTGGAGAGGACATGGAAATCAGAGACAGAGTCATCAGAAATGGCGTCCTCGGAGTTGACATCCTTGAATGCGGGGAAGATGTCGAAAACATTATTAGAACTACTGTTGCTGCTGCTGTCGAAGCCTGTGGAAAGGAAGTATGCCTGGTCCATGACATTAGCGTCGGACATGTCTGGCATGGCGAAGGATACGGGCGAGGCGAAAAAGTCGTCGAGGTCGGTGGTCAGGTCCGTAACGGCAGAGGACGCGGACCCATCCGCGGGGGAAAGGAGATTTGGGAAGGCATCAGAAGAGCGGCCAGGCGTGGCGAATCTGGGAGGAGGACTGATAACGCCCGGCGAAGGCAGAGGACCCGTGCCTGAGCTCGTGGACTTGGTGCCAAAGCAGCCGCCAGGCCGCGGCTTCGGCTGGGTCACATTGATGGAGGTGGCACCAGAAGGAAAAGAAGGATCGCTTGTGCTGTCGTTGATACTCAACCGACTGCTGTGCTTCCGGCCTGCACGCTTCGTAGCAATGTACTCGCAGGCAATGCCACGTTTTGTGCAACGCGAGCACGTGGGTTTCTCTTTATGGCACTTCAACTTGGAGGATGCGCAGGCGTGGCAGCTGTCGCGCAATTTGGGGGCTGCGGGAGCGGTGGCGCGGCGGCCGGTAGAGGATGAAGAAGTGAGCTGATGGGGAAGTTGTGGAGGGTGGGAATGACGCAACGCAGCCATGGTGGAAATGCGAAAGATCGTCCAGCGGAGACAAAGGTGATGATGAGATGGATACCTGTGAAGTTCTATTTAGGACACCGTAATGTCGGAAAGGACAACTTGGGTAGCAGCGAATAGATATCAATTCACCTTCGAGCAGCGTCCGGGACATCCCTGAGCAATCATGAGTAACCCGAGACCCGACTTCAAATCCTTGGTCTTAGTAAGAAAGAAGCCTGGCCCCCAACCCTTCTCCAATTACTGTAGTCATGATCGCAAATCCCTGAAGATAGTGAGACGAAGCCTTTCCCTACCCTTCCCTTCCACTGCGCTACTCTCTGCTGCAGAACCATCTCCTGCAGTCAGCCTGCACAACAACACCCCACTATTGCGCCTTGGCCAATAGCACACCTTGAGCCGGCCAAGGCAATGCAGGTGCAGATAAAGCAGCAGCTACGGCGTGGACCTGGGGATTCTGACAGCGATCGACAGGACCAGAGGGTCGGGCTCCGACCCTCTGCGTCTATCCTATCGGAGAATTCTGGCTTCGCCAGAGATCTCCGACTCAGCGTAGGGCCTGCTCAAGACCTCCTCCATTGGGAACGGCTGATAACGGTGGTGGGCTCGGGTGGTGGGCAACTCATGCAGCTGCTCACCGCAAGTGCAAATGCCAAATCTCCCTCAGTACATGCATAGGGCTTTGTAGACACAACGCCTCACGGGCCTTGACTTGAGGTGGACGGTGGTGTGAGCATGAGTAGACGATGGTGTAAGCATGGGTAGGGTGGTGTAAGCATGCTTGATTGTGTGTGAATTCTACAGAAACGGAATCTGGTGGTGCACGGAACTAGTGCCAAGGCGCTAATCTAACCCGATAGGCCATGCTCCAGGGGCAAGTACATGGCCATGAACTTCAATTCCATGCTCGGGCCTGTCCTATGTTTCAAGATATGACAGTGATCCTTCGTTATAAGCAGTTAGTGTTCCAAAATTGTTAATTGCGTATAACTCGGCACTGCTTATATCGGGGATCTTGGCACCTCTGCCAAGCCTTAACTTGAGGATTCTTAGTCTTTACAGGGCTAAAACTTAGAATTGTTGCCAAATGTTTAGGGTTGACTCAAAGAATTTCTACTCTTTTTCTTATTCTATATAAGTAGTCTTACCACAAGATTCGAGAAATCTATTGTCTCTACTTACAAACATCGACGATTCGGGATGACCCTCCCCAGAAGCTATAAGCGGCCCCGGGGCCGTTGTGCCGATGTCTTAGCCCTGGAGCCACATTAGCATGCCCGTTTGGCCCCGGGCAGCAAATTTTGGGGAATACGCCAAGAGTCACCCAGACATCACCCGTGTTGCGAAGTCGCTCCAACCAATGCGTTGGCAAGGCGTCCCACGTGCGTTGCCAGAATCTACGAGCGCAATGCACGAGCGTATTACTATGGTGTGGGCCAATGGCAAGTGGAGACGTAATTGAAGTGCTGCGAGAGTCCGTTCGCATCTCAAACATTTTTTGCCAAGCCTTCTTTGGCCCCTGAAATGCAAGTTTGCACGGGGGCCATGGGCCCAAGGCCCGCCCCGGGCTATCTAGGCCAAATCTGCATCTTGAACTTGGGGGGGGTGCCCCAAAATGCCGACGAAGCTGAAGTTGCAATAATTACTATCGAAATCGGAAATTCCGAGCAAAGTAACTATATATAATTCGTTATTGTATATAAAGCAACTACTTATAGCAAAGATTTACTCTTTATAGAAGTTATTCGAGTACAATAAACTAGAAAGAGCTTATAAAACATTATATCTAGAACTCTTTTTTTCGAGAAACTAAATATTGTGTTTTTATTTTTTTACTTCAAGTTTGTATAAGATTTTATATTGCTCGCTAACAATCTCTAGATTATTAATTATTAGAAAACATATTTAGATTTTCTAGAGAGTATTTTTCAATTTACGATATAGTATTAATTAAGTAACTTCTTAAAGTTAATTCAAAAGCACTAATATAAAGTCAAATAAAAAGAATTTCGAAATTTGAACTATATTTAGACTAATTGTCGAGAATCGAATTTTAGGCAAATTTGATTCTTAATACAAATATTGTGCAAATGCTAATTATATTAGACTAAAATATAGTCTAATGCAATTAGAAATTCGGTTCGATTTCTAGATTTGGGAAAAAATCGAATCGAACAATTAGTCTAACTATATTCTATAAATATCTTATACTTTACGTTAATTATAACTAGTAGCTTGTAGGAAAATTGCAAAGTTAAAACTATTAAATAGTATTCTTAACTCTAAGTTAACTCTAGTATTAAAAACTTTAAATTAATTCTATATAGTAAACAAGCTTGCAATAGAATTATTTTTAACAAATAACTATATATTTATTACTCTAAGTTAAGAAAAGTTAATATATTATATTAAATATTAATACTACTATATATTATTATTATTATAAAGTAGAAATAGTATTAAATAGAATTATGCTTTAATATCTTAGCTTTAGACGCTCTCTATATATTTAGTCTACTTCTTTATCTACTTTCTAGAAGATAGACAAATATTACTATATTTCAGTATAAATTGTATATATTAATATAAATTCTAGATCTATCTATAGTTTAAAATAGTTATAAGTAGCAATTTGCGAAGTTAAAGTAGAAATGAAAGAATTAGTTTTTGTAGTTTTAATAGGTGACAGAGCTACTGGTGTACGATTCCTAACTACTACTAGTCTTTAGAAAAATGAGGGGATCAGTTTGGCGATGTGCACGGTCCCCTGAGCCCTTAGACCCTTGGACCCTCAACCACGTGATAGCCCCTGCCAAGCCTACCGGCTGCTACATTTTCAGTTTTCAAAAAAAACTTTCCCAGGAAACCGAAAAATAGATTTTTCCTCAAGCCCCTTACAGTCCGTCGTACCCGAAGCAAGGATATTGTCTGTTGATTGATAACTAACCCTTCAGCAGCTACATTGGCTACAGGGCAGAACCTGTAGGGCATGTCGAAGGGAACTATTCAGGACAGTCCAAACGAGAACTAATTTCACGTAGGGAAGGAGACGTTATGGTTGAGGTTGTAGACTGTCATCTCAGATTACTGGAAATCCTCTAAGGGTTCTAGCCTAGCTCTGATAGGACCAAGATTTTATAGTTGCGCTTTGCAATCTTAGGGTATGGGCTGAGCGTACTGACTGACATTCGGTATCAGACAGAGTTGCTGTATAGGTGGTGATTCAAGTATCAATCCAATGAACCGGTACATAGGAATTAGATGAATCAAAACAAAGCGCCATTAACCGTAGGCCCCATATTTTCGACGAACAGTGTCTTCCGAGCCCGGATGATTATGAAACTTGGAATCTTGAAATTCCCAAAGTGGCCGGTTGCGGCCTTCTTACCTATTTGAAGGCCCATGAAACCTGCAGAGCAATTAGCCAGAATTGCTAGTTGGCAACGAGGAGAAAGATCATACGGCTTGCAGCCACTTTGTAAGGAAGTGGTGGCTTGTTGTTCATAAGGGAGACCATGTTCTTGGCCAGATGGGTGGATTGTCTATCACAGGTTATGAACTGCCACGATTCGACGTCGGAGACATCGCCGATGGCCCACACATCCCTTGCTCCCTTGACTCGTAGGAACTCATCGACCATGACGGATCCGTTGGCGTTGAGATAGGATGCAGGAATGTACGCAGAGTTGGGGATCAACCCAAACGTAGGGACATACATATCCGTGGTCAGTTTGTCTCCGCTCGAAAGTGTCAGTTCTTTCCGACCATCCGGCAGTTGCACCGAGCCCACGGCCTTTGTATTTAGCTTGACGTCCACCTCCAGATTTTCAAGAGCCTTCAATGCATACTTCGATACGCTGGCTGGGCTTTCCTCGAGAATTGTTGGTCCACTTGCAATCTGAGAAGGGTTAGCTGATCACGGTGCTATGGCAAAGTAGTAGTCGTAGCATTCTGTGAAAAGAATTCTTCCAAGGCGACTCAAACCTACCAGAATAACCTCTTTCTCGTGTCCGTACTCAAATGCCAATTCGCCAGCAGCCTCAACACCCGTCACGCCGGCACCAGCTATGACAATTGTCTTGGATTTCGTCACCTCCGATTGGAAGTCATGCAGAGCATCTCTCGTTTCTTCGGTCGTCCCCAACCCCTTGAATGGTGTATGTCCCCTTGTATGGGAGCCAGTTGCAAGGATGAGATAGTCATAGTCGAGCGTTTCACCACCAGAAATGCCCACTGTTTTAGCTCCGACATCGAGACTTTCGGCCTTGGCAAGGATGAACTCAAACTGTCTGGCTGAATATTTACTGAAGCCAGCGGCGATCGGCTGGAAAAGCTTCCCGTCGGCGAGCTGTCCAGGGACTATGCCGCGAGGCGAGGCCATGCTCCAGTAGAAATGGGTGTTCGGGGATACGAGAGTGATCTTGAGAGGCCCAATCTTCGCAGCTTGCTTGAAAATCCGATGCGCTGTACTGATTCCTGCATAGGAGCCTCCGAGAATGACAATGTGCTTCATGGTTAAAGATGCAAGACTTGGCCTTTCTATTCGTCGAAAGTAGTTCACAGTGAGGAAGTGAAAGAAGATGTTAATGGCTTGCTGAAGGATGCTCACGGCACGAAGCAAAATTTCAGTCATTGTCAATGTAGGGACGGCGTCCTGGAACCGAATAAGTACAATATGGGATACTTATGGAGATTACGAGTTGACGAAAATACGCCCTGGGAGCTTTGAAATCAACATTGACAACAAAGGAAAAGGAGGTATGTCAGGTGCATTAGCCGCGGCGAGCTCCAATCACAGGGCGCAGCGCAGGACTCGCGTCCAGGACTCACCAGAAAAGGGTAGCGCAGCGGTCGCCTCCCGCGGCCACCCACCAACCAGAAGAGTGAGCGCAGTGCTGAGAGATTGAGCACGAGTGTCTCGTGTGCTTACAATATTCCGGGAATGTGGTGTTTTAAAAATGCACTGTACAAGGCTTCAAAGGCACTAATGGTGGCTCAGTCCAGTTCCGATTTGGCGTAGTCCTTCAGCGAATCATCGTGCAAACCGCACTTGGAAACACCCATAGAGAGATCCGCAGTGGAAAGGCGTTCGCGTTAGTACGCTACTGGCTTAGCCATTATCCCAAGACCCACTTGAAGATACTATGGTTTTGTGTTTCCAGAAAAACCCCCTTGCTTTGTACTCATCAAACGACCGAAATTAGTGTGACGTGTCGTCCAGGTCTTTTCCTATACTCGAGGGCCACAATGACAAATCGGGACAAATAGAAGCTGGAAACCATCGAGTGCCATGTATATCTTAAAGAAGCAGGACATCATGGGTAGGTTCAAGGCTGTCTTCCCACGCAAAGACGGATGCGGTCTGCCTTTTGCTCCAGATCTCTTCTAGCATTGGCAATATCCTTCCTCGATGTTTAAGTAATGGATCGAGCAATGGTGGAGAGGAGAAAATGTCCCGGAAGAACTGTTCGTCTCCTTGCCTTGCAACGGATCCAATAACATACAGCGGAGAGACCAAGGCTGGTAGGAGTTGGGTTGGAATCTGAGTTCGAAGCATTCTCATGGCCTCAGAAATGGTTGTATCTAATACTTCTAGCTTTTGAAATCCCTCAATGACCAAGTGAAGGTAGAGAGATGCCATGTAAGCAAACATGTGCGTGACAAGCGTAGGCGGATCTAATATCGGTTCGAACATTGCAGCGGAGTCACGTTCAGAAATATTGAACGCTTCCAAGGCCAGCTGGGCAAGACCGCACTGGATCTGCCTACTGATATCAGCCACAGTTTGCTTGAGTTCGGTGCAGTCGAAATGCTGTTGCCGCATAGCCTGAATTTTATGTTCATGTAGCGCGGCAATGCGGCCAATTTGCAACATTACCCAGTTTTTACATCCCATAATCCCTTCGAGTTTGATCTGAGAATTGGAGGCGATAATACAGGTATGATAAGACAGCAAATGTGGAGCCCGTCCTGCCGTGATGGAAGAAGTGATATCAAGCCAAATGATGGTGCCGCTTAGGAATCTAAAGCTCACGACTTCTTGAGCCACATGTTCATGTTCTAGGAGAGGACGGTCCTCACATGATGTTGCCCTTGAGTGTTCGGTCAGACCAAAGGGAGCTATATTCTTTTTATAGCCCTTCTGGTACATGTTTACTGCCGCACGAAGATGTTTCTGCCATGTGTTGCTACAGCTGGTAAAAAGCTTTGCGAAAGCTGTCAGTAGAGTAGAATATCGAGATTTCCTAGATTGAAGAGTACCTCGAAAAACACTAGTTGAACCACTGAAGTCACAATACCTAGTCCAATATATGGACAGCCATTCTGCGCTGACTGATGGACCAAATTTATGCAAATTTCAAGATGCTTTTCTTGCTGGACCAAGGCAGCAACTTGATACGGATGGCTGACCTTGGCAAGTATGACCGACCGGCGGTGGTACGCACTGAGAGCCAGAGCTGCATGGTAAAGAGGTTCGGTCCGAAGCAAAAGGGTCAGTAGCCAGCCTCGTCCTCCCTCCACGATTTCTGGTTTGTACATGGGATACTGTAGTGGGAACACATTGTCCAGAAAATGCATCAAGAGGACTGAGTCATCCGCCGAGGTGGGGAGTACAGATCTGACCGCTAGATGATCACCATTTTTGGGCGAGATTGAATCCTAAGTGAGATCAGAATCTCTCAAGCTTACTGAAAGATCGACACGCTTACAACCGACTCATCTTGCAGCATGGGAACTTCATTTTCTTGTGATGACTCATGATCTGAAGGAGGGCTAACGCCAAGCTGGGCCCTTGACCCAGTGCCGGAAGAAGAAGAATTTTCCACGGAAGCACTGGCGGACTTGGGTGCTATTCTGATGGTGGGATCGCGTTGCTTCGAAGCTTTGTCTGCAGCTTTGCGTCTCGAGGTGTGCTTCACGATCTGTTTGAGGCTATCAACGACTGCTCTTTCCCCCTCACCATTGTCCATCCAGTCAGGTTTTCGACCAAAACCATAGCAAGTTATCGATAGCGATGCACATGTCGAACAACAAGGACGGCCCTCGTCGCACTTCTTCTTGCGCAAGCGGCAAGTCCAGCAACCCTGCTTGCTTCGAAGGGGACCGCTCATTTAGATATTTGCTTGCCGGATGTCTCAGAGCAATAGTCTTGTAAGGTCCTAGTGCGCCTAGATCCCGCTAGCGCACCTAAGTATGAGTAATGTGAGGTATAATAAACTTCAATTACTATCCTCAACCATTTGCGGGTAGTTAGTAGTAAGACTAATCGTTGAAAAACAGCGAAGGGACGGGCCTCCTCCCTACTTCCCCCCCACGCGGCTATTTGTTAGCGTCACAGGGTTGTTCTGCCCAAATAATCCCTGTTGTACTAACGATTGATCCAGTGGGTAGGAAGTATCTAAAAAAGCTAGCTCCCCGCTTTCTAGCAAGAAATAGAGACCGTGAACACCCAAAGCTTTTGTAGCTGTCCAAGTGTCTCGTCTCGCTATACCAAGAGGCGCTAGTGCATCGATTGCGCTATAATATTTGGATAAGTAGCATAAGTTAAGAGCAATTCATGTAACTATCTTGAAGTGTAGACAATATTGTTATTCTAGAATAGCGCAACAATACTTTAATACTAGTTTCTACTTACTAGACTTTATTATTGTCAAGTAATAGATCAAATTCTAATAACAAGCTAAGTAGTACTTATCTAAACAAGATTTAGAAATTAGAATCTACGTAATATTAATATTATAATTCAAATATATTCAAATAATTATTATTTAATATCTTCTAGAAATTCTTAAAATCTACTAAACGTTTGTTAAATATTTGCTAAAAACTTGTTAAAAACTTGTTAAAAATTTGCTAGTAATCTTACTATATTATCTTTCGATCAATGTAATACAGAATTTAGTAGTATTTTTAGTCTTGTCTTGTATTATTGATTGTGTAACATCGATTAACACGAATAGCTAACAATAGCTTTGATACAAAGCTCTATCATAGCAGTGATCCTAGTTATGTCAAGACTTGGCTGTTAGGCGACGTTTGGGGGCTACAGGGTGCTAGATGCCTTAGAATCCGCAAACCGAGTCGCCAATTATATGATGATTCTTCGGGCGGTCTCCCGTTGACCACACTAGTGGCGCTGCTAGCATCGACAAAATCTTTCGCTGTAGAGCTCCGTACGGAGGAGGACGCCAAAAGTCCTGGCAGACAGGGGGTAGATAGGGGTATTTTCGCAGGCCTCTTGGCGAGAAAGGGGTGTGTACTGGAGTATCACTGGTCAATTTTCTACAGCAATTGCTAACGGTCTTCCCATTCCACTTTGTTGTTCGCACGAAATCCTCTCTTTCTTGCTACACATGCCTCTCTTTACTCTCTTCCTATTGCTTTGACTGCGCAACATTCCTGGTTGATTGATTGATTGATTGATTGATTATTTCATTAAGCACTCGAGTCTTCCCTATTTGGAAATGCTATGCGACTAGTGACAATCAATTAATTAGACTTCTTGCGAAATCTAATTAATTATTTATCTACGTTTTCTATTTACGCTTTTTGAATAAAGCAATTTCTTTGAGCACAATTATCTTAGTTCTTGTCTTGTACTTTATGTTGCTAAGTAAGTTTTCAATTCAATGCGTTTTATCTTGAACGCTCTAGTAGTTCTCTACAATTAAGATTCGAAATTAATTAATAAACTAAATTTCTTTTATAAATGTAATTGCCTTCTTTAGATTGTAAGAATTAGTAAATATAGCTTTTAAACTAAGCTTTTCTTAAGTCTTTCTTTTCTTTTTCTTCTTTTATAGATTTCGTCTAAGATCGACGTACTTTTTGCATATAAATAAATGTGTTCGATTGTTTGTAACGTTTGCTTGCATTAATAGCGTTTTGTTTCGATATTAAGCACTCTTTGTCAAAATAGAAAGAGACAAAGTTTTATTTTTCTTGTTCTTATTTGCATTGCGAATGCGCTAAGATTCTTAATTAAATTGTCGTAAAGCTTTAATATTAATTTCTTCAAATTTGATTGCAAAACGTATAGTTTTTTGCTAGTTTTATCTTTGTTTTATAAAGTAGTTTATTATTGTTAAACTTTCTTTGTTAGCGTTATTTTTCTTGCACTTCTAAGATAACAAGCTAGCTTCGCAAACTTTGTCGTTTAATTTATGTCAAATTTTACTAGTTTATTTTGTTTATTCTTCTTTTGTCTTTATTTTGTTGTTTGTTTGACGACAACGTTTGTTATTTTGTTGCTCTTAATATTTATATGCATCAATATCTAATATAATTTAATCTCTATATCTTTTTTGCGAAGAATGTTAATAAAATTGATTATGCTTTTGACTAGATGTTAATCTAAGTTATTGCTTAAATTTTCGATTGCTATAATTGTCGTTTAATTGTCTATGCATATAATTACGTTAATCTTGTCTTATTTAAGTATATATACTAGTATTAAGATTAGAATAATTTTATATAGTTTCGTCGAATACATAATAAACGTCGTGTTTAATTTTAGATAAATTTTAATCGTTTTATATAACAAAACAATTGTCGCTTCTATCTTTTTATTAATCTTGCTCTTATTAATATATATTATTAAAGCATTTGTCTTTTTTAATAATTTCTTGTGCGCTTCTTCTATTGTCTTCTTGCTTGAACTAATAACGATAATTGATAAAATTTATTATAACGATGTTGCGAATAATATAATAATCTCTAGATTATTAATACTAATATTTGTCTTTTTTTTAATCTTTTTGTTAACTTCTTTAGCGAACTTATAATTCGATTTTTCTTCTTAGATTTGTTTTTTACTATAATATTGTATATTAAACTAGTAATTATTCTAAGCGTTGTTAGCCTTATTATTCGATCTAAATATATGTGCGTTAATAAAAAGTGTGTCTCGATTTATAAGATCGAACGTAAAATAATTTTGTAAACTTCGATAATAATTCGTTGTGCTTTGTATTAAACATTTAATAGATTGTTGATAATATTCTTTAAGTAATTCTTTTTCTTATAAGATGTGTATTATATCAAGTAGTTATAAGTAAGTTAAGACAAAAATATTGCATACATTATTTGTTTTATTCTAATTAACTTAACTTCTTATATCAATTTTGCGAGACTTGTTAAAGCTTTGATAATTTTAAGTATTTTTGTTTTGTTGTCGTTAATTTAAACTTTTTAATTAAGTTTGCTATCTAGTATAACTTCTAGATATTTAATTGCTTTCTTTAATGTTATTGTTGTATTTTTATTAATAATTATTGCATTACTAATATCTTGTCTCTTTCTTATAACATAATACAATTGATACTTGCTAAATAAGAATTTGATTTCGTGCGTGCAAGCTTATTTCTTGCACATGTTTTTATATATTTTAATCAACTATTTGCAATTAACTTTAATATTATTTTCTTTAATTAATAGAGTTACGTCGTTTACGAAGTTGCAAATTACAACATTCTTGTTGTATAACTTCTTTAACAACAAAGCGTTATAAAAGAGAAAAAGAATTAACAACAATAATAACTCTTGCAATATATTTATTGTAATATTGATTTTGTTTGTCTTGTATTTCTTGATTCTAAAAATAGTTATTCGATTGCTTAGAAAGCTTTCAATTTATCGCATTATACGCTTATCTATTTGTTTGCTTCGCAAATTGTACAATAGTCTTAAGCGTAATACGTTGTCGAATGTTTCTAATATATTTAGCAATAGAGTTGTAACTATCTTATTCTTGTTTTATGCTATATATATTCTCTTTACTAAATAGTGTAGTGCGTATTTTGTCAAAATAAATCGTCTTGCTCTTATATAAGTACGCGACAATAACTTGTGCATTTTTGTCAAATAATTAACTCTCTTAATTAGTATAAACTCGAATATCTTGTTTATAGTGTTAAGAAATACTATAGAGTAATAAGACTTAATTGTAAAGTAATTGCTTTTGTCTAATTTGCGTAAAACTATAATAATCGCGTTGCGAAAATGCTCTAAATAATAATTTTTCTTTAATTAACTATTATATATGCGATGTAAATGTAATATTATAATAATATTGATTTGCTTTAATATTTTGTTAACAATTTTGTTGTCGCTTAAGATCTTATTCGAGATTGTTAATACTATAATTTTTATTATTTCGTGTTGCGTAATTTCACTTATTGTTAAATCTTAATTATATTGATTATCTACTATATTTAACAAGTTTATTTGTAAAAATAACGAAAAGAATATTTTTAAAAAAATGCTTGCTTTTTTATTAGAATTAATTGTCAATAATAGTAATAAATTGCTATATAGTAATAAAATGCAAGCTTCTTGCGACGTTTTTAAACGTATTTATTTGCATTTACTTTATATTCTAAAGACTAATTCGTAACTCTTCTTCGATTTCTTTTTAAATTAAGTTTTTATAATCTTTTACATTATCTTTTTAAGACGATTTTTAATTATAATATATTCTTTTTAGTTTTTGTCGCTTTCGTTGCGTTGTTATATGTGACAATATCTTTTAACTTTACAAAAAGTTTCTTTGCATTCTTTTGTAAAATTTGCTTTAAACTTAGAACAAATTCTAACAAATAATATAAATTTCTTAATAATTGCTTTAATTGTTTTCGCTAAATTGTCTACTTGTGTATTTAGTTCGTTTTTAAAGTTATCGAAGACGTTGTTAAGCAATATAAGTGCTAGCTTCTTAATAATTTCTTTGTTTATAATTTTTTATAAAGTCTTTATATTTGTCTTGTTTTAATTTCTTCTCTTTATAAGCTTTGCGATTATTGTGTGTAAATCAAATATTATACGTATAAAATAATAATTTAAGTAATTGTTTATATTCTTCGCGACGTTGCATTCGATAAAGCTTTTACGCAAAAATTAAATAATAAAAATAAGATTAATAATGCTTTGTTTGCTTTTTTGTCTCTAAATAGTTGTATCTTTTAATAGTGTTCTCTTTAGTCTAAACTTTTTCGTTATAATTACTAGCTTATAAGCGTTTGTATTAGTTTTTACTTTGTCGTTGTCTTATTTAAAATAATAAAGATTAAAATTTCTTATTATCATATGTTCGTTATTAACTTTTTTTGCTAACGTCGCACATAAAAGTAATAAATTGCTTTCGTTCTTATTGTTTTTGCATAAATTGTAGATATTGTGTACGTTAATTGTTCTTTTCTTAGCTAGTCTTAAAGTAAGAGAACAAAGATTCTTGAATTTATGCGTTATTGTATACGAGACAGACGCTATGCGTTTATTAACAAAGAAGCATATTTTAGTGTTTTTATCGTTTATGTAGTGTAACTCGAAATGTTAATTCAATCTATTGTTTGTAATAAATTAATAGAGATTTCTTTATAATTTTTGAATAATTAGTATGTCGAAATTCGTAATGTCTTTACTCTTGAATAATAATATTATAATCTTTGATTTAAACTTGTTAACTTTGTATTATAATATCAATAAAGTACAATTATTTAACATAATTACTAACTAGAGCAAATTATCGTATTAATATTTCTTAATATTAACGATATTTTGTTAATTTCTAAATAGAAGTTTTCTTTGTTCAATTCTTTATATAGAATTTTTTCTTTTTCTTTACCTAATTTTGCAAATAATATAAATCGAGAATTTCGTTTTTAACTTATTAATGTTTGAGATAAATTTGATGTTGTTGTTCTTTTAAAGATAGCTTCTTTTTTTAATCTTTTGTCGCTTTATTTTTTTGTGCATTCTTTGCTTGTAATTTTCGATTTATCTAGAATTATTAGTTGTAATTTTGAATAATTAAAATTCTTTTTTTGTTAAAGTAAAACTTGTTCTTAATTGTTGTTGTTTTCTTAATTAAGAATTAATGCGATATATTCTTTTTTTCAATAATTATTTGTTGTATTTCTTTTTATTTTTTTAAGCAATTCTTTTGTTATAATTTATAATCTTCTTTATATAGATAACATTTGAATTTAAAGTCTATCAAGCAAATCTTAGAGTTAATAACGTAAAATTTGACGCAATAATCGCATTTTTTCTCTCTTGTGCATTAAATTATAATATGTTCGTAATAATAATATTTAAAGCATTGTATAGTTTTGCATACTTTATTGTATATCGATATTAATTTAATTTGCTTACTTATTATTAAACTAAAATCAAAAATAATATTAGTTATTTTCGATATTAAGATCTTTACAATTATAAATGCGTATTTTTAATTTTAAGTAAATTGTTGTTGTCTTTAATCAATTTATATTATCTTTATATCTCTAAGCTTCTTTACGTTTGTATTTTGATTTTGTATTTTTTAAATAGTTGTTGTGCGCAATTTCGCGCTCTTAGGATTTTATTTTTTAATCTTTACTTCGTTAACTATTATCGCGTATATTAAAATAATCGCTTTTGCTTTTCTTTCTAATATAGCAATTTAAACATTGTTAATTCTTAGCTTAATAATTTTCTCTTTATTAATCGTGTAAATTGCAATATCTTTACTAGAAAGCTTCTTTATTGCTTTATTGTCTTTAATTGTTATCTTAAATTACATAATACGTACGTTAATGTTTTTAATTATATTTTAAAAGAACGTCTTTTGCAATATTTGTTTTTGCTCGTTGTCGTTTAAACGTATTACGATTTTCGCGTTCTTGTTAATAATTAATTTCGATTTAATAATTGTGAACGTTCTCGAAATGCTTTCGAAAAAAACTATAAATAATTAACTCTAAAAGTTGTTTTTAAAATATATAAAGAAGAACGAAAAGACAAATAAAGAGAAATTCGTTATAATCTTGCGTATAATTGTGATATCTTTCTTTATTTTTTCATCGTTTCGATTGATTTTAACGATTAGTTTGTTAATAACATTTATTACGTTCGTTTGCATAAATTAATTTCTTAATAGCTTTAAATAGCGAACTATTTTGTCGAACACTTGTTTTACGATAAACATAGACATAATGTTCTTTTTTTGAACATAAACAAGCAAATCTTTAACATTGACATGCAAGATAATGTTGTATTTGTGAATGTCTTTAAGAAAGTATTAACTTATTGAAGATTAATTATCTCTTCTTATTATAACTATTGAGCACTAATCGATGCGCAACAGTTAAATGATTCGAATAACGCGTCAATTGACACAATTGCACGTTGCGTTGATGAGTGATTTTCAAAAATCGAATTTGAGCGTGTTCGAAAGTTTTTCCAACATTCCTGGTACCGTAGTTTCATATGCATTCAACCCTAACCCTGGTGCCAAGACGAGGGTATGATGTTAGCGTCGGGCTAAATACTAGCGTATACGTCTGCCAGGACTTTTGGCGTCCTCCTCCGTACAATAGTACATTAAAGTACTTATTACTCACGCCATAGTATAAGGTCGATCTCCGATGATAGAGCACTAAGACGCTTTACGAAGATCCGCCTTAATTGATCCAACATTGGGGTAGAGAAAGGCGGAGTACGCTATTCGTCAGAAACTGTATCCTGATCGCTACCGACACTGCTAGAAGTGCCCACCTCCCCCTTGGAAGCCGCACAGGCGTGGCAGCTGTCGCGTAGCCTGGGAGCCGCAGGGATCGTTAAGCGGCGTAGCAGAGCTGGATGAGTAAGTTCTTCGGGAGAATGCACCACTGCCATCGTCGATGGAGGGCGTGCAATGACTGCTAACAGACTATAATTGAACACGAATATTTATAGAGACAAGTAGCCGGTCAACGAGGAAGCATCGGAAGACGTCACACGACGAAGATTCTCGACACCAGCTCAATTTACTGCCAAAGGCTGTAAGGCCCCCTGCGCGGATTTCAGGCCCCCACATGTGCGACAAGCCCCCACGTGTGCGGATGCATTTGAAAGCACCTGAAAGCCTCTCACCGCCCTCGGAAAGGAGTGCGTACAAGGAAGCCACGCGGATTATGGAGCGGTCAGATCCTCATTCTTATCGGGTTGTTCGCCTGGTCCAACCGATAGTCTCTTCCAAAGGCCTGCCGAGTTCCCACGCAGAACATCAGCTTACCCTCAGTCCATCCTTACAGGAAGGCATCCTGGGTTGTGCCGCTTATGATTGTCAAGTAGCCGTACGTCCGAAACGTAGACCAGCTAGTTAGCTGAATAACATCCGACCCATCGCGTTGGCTCTAGGTCTCGACAAACCATAGAGTAGTTCACGTTACCTATCTCTCGCAGGTACCCGGGCATCGGCGGGACAGATCATGCCGGAACCGAAGCGCTGCGATGGGGCCCAATTGGTTGCTAAGTAACCATTACAGTCAGCGTAAGTATAGATGCGACTCTGTCATAAGCCGGCGAACATGGAGGCTTGCGGGCACAGCGAGAGCACCACAACCAAGCACAGACCTCAAAACAGCGATTAAAGGTTCGACCCTACGCAGCAGCGTAGAAGGACCTTTGAAAACAAATTCGCATACTGTTCGTCCGGTCGGGAAATGGCCAACAACTTTGATGGTACCTCCATAGGAGACATTGTGGGCTTGGACTGGTGGCGGAGGCACAGCCTTAGGGCCCCAGCAAGTCAGCTTACGGGAGCGGTCGAGATCCTTCTTCCACTGTTATCAACGCCTCATAACGCAGGTTGGTGGTCCAGCACTGTCGTTATCCTGATTGTTTGATTCCTAACGCTGCTTTTTCAGTTGATGAGGTAATATTTGCTTTCTTCTGTCTGCACGATTAGTCACGCCACGTGCTACCCATGAAATGGCGAAACTAATATCGTATGGCTTTTGGAACCAGGCCAGGATGACTCGGGGCAGGCCTATTTCGTATTTACGGCAGTCCTGTTCGTCAATTGACGGTGAAGAGGTGTTTCTGATCAGAATGTGCGTTCATCAGATGATGAAGCCTGCGGATGGAGGTGGCTGATGTGGCTAAACAGGACTGCCGGAAAGACGAAATAGGACTGCCCCGAGTCAACCTGAAACCAGGCGGCAGCAAAGAATGGTACGATCCTGCTTACACGGAGACCTATAAAACAGCGTCTTTCATGCTCTCCTCCCTAGGCCGACGGATTCGCAGTGTGAGACACAGAGTCGTCAAGAATTGTCCTCACCACCACGGAGCAGGGACGATTAGGACGAGGTCTGGGTGTGTATTTCATTCTAGCTGTCCTCGAGTCTGCGCTGGCTACACTCGAGGTGGGGTGTCACAGCTGCCATGAGTAGCTTGGCCCAGCTCGAGGCTTATACCAGCGAACTCGTCGCCGCTGCTCAAAGACTCGCACACTATTGCCGCAATGTTGAGGCCCCTCTTGAATTCGCGGCCGGGAATGCACCGCAACCGCTTGTTCATCCCGAAGCGCCCAGCGAGGCGCATCGGGCACGACGGTCCATGATGGCCAGTCTAGCCAAGCTTCAAACATTGCTTGGTGAGCCGGCAGACTTTCTCCAGCAGCTTGCCGGGCAGGTGCGCTACTCTTTCCCGTGTACGCTCTTTGATTCCAATATCGAGCTGACTTGAGTTGTGGTAGAATCAGCTCCTCGCTTGTCTACAATGGCTGGGCGAGTATCAGGTGCTGGCCTGTATACCTCTCAGTGGCAGCGTTCCTTTGGCGGATGTTGCCGATCTTGCAGACGTTCCAAAGACGCAGCTCTGTCGTGTAGTGCGTATGACGGCCACCGCTGGATTTCTATGCGAACCACGGTCGGACTATGTTGCACACAGCGCTCTGTCGGCGCCATTTGTCACGAGGCCTTCCTTCCTTGACGCAGCTATGTTCCTCTCCGAAACTGCGGCCCCTGCAGCATTGCAAATGGCGGTAGCTACCCAGCGGTTCGGAGATTCGCAGCGGCCTGACGAGAGTGCGTACAATGTGACCTTCAATACATCGGCTACTTTCGTCAGCGCGTGCGCGCAACGGCCAAAGCTACAGCGTCAATGGCCGGCCTATCTTCGTTATGCGACGGGTGACGTTGACGCTAGCGTTACGGACATTCTCACACGCTTTGACTGGCTGAGTCTTGGTAATGCGTCCGTAGTCGATGTGAGCCTATTTATACTAGATTCCCTGTCTTTCGATATGCGAAGTCCTTGACTAACGTTGTGTCTTCTTGCTTATAGATAAGTGCGCGATCAACCGCAATAGCGATGGCCCTGGCGGATCTTTATCCGGCACTACACTTTATCGTCCAGATGAGCGAGCCTGGACCAAGTGGCCATGTACCTCAGCAATCGATGGGTGACTGGTGGCCTCCTACGACTCCTACTTCCTTGAGCGGAGCTTCGACACCAGGCTTAAAACCGGGTGAAATGCGACAACAGCTAGGCTCTCGTATTACAGTCCAACAACGAACCCCTAGCACGCCGCAAAGCGTTTATGATGCAGCGGTTTACATTCTTCGTCTACCCTCACCTGCCACAGGGGTCCCTTCACACTCTCTACCCGCACATATTGTCGCCGAGTTGAAGGCGCATATTGGCGTGCTGCGCGCGAGTAGTTGTGCTACGCTTGTGCTCGTTGCGTACCTACTTCCAGAACCCGGTACTGTGAACCCTAGTGTTGAGGCCAAAGCGCGTCTACGGGACCTCTCTCTACTTCAACTAGCCAACGAGCGGGAGATCGAGATATTGGAATTGATGGAAATGCTAAACAGCGTGAGAGATAGCACAGGACGGCTGGTCATAATTAACAAGCATTGCTCACGCGATAACGCTATGGTTGCCTTCGAGGTTCGATACCAGACATATGCCGATCGCCAGGAACTTCCAACGGCCTCGAAAATGGTCTAACGTGCTCAAATGGTGGAGTAAGTACGTGCAATTCATCTCGACTCTTGCAAAAATGCGACAGCACCATTGAGAGGGAAAGCTGCGGTTGCTGTGGCAGAGCAAGTGAGCCGTGATAGATTCCAGAGATTGGACATGAATCGTGGCTTCATCTATTGACAGCGAATGAAGGGCAAGAAGGCTGCACGAACGGATTTATCGTCAAGCGTTCTGACAGTGCTAAAAGCCTGCAATTTAGCGGGTGTATTTTTTCGATACAGCCCCTCTTGCCGTGCGGCCAGAGGAAGAAATTCCTCAATCTCTTTGGACTAGGAACGGTAAAGAGTACTACCATCCACAACCTATACACTACTCTTAGCCCATCGAACTCTCTTGGCGGACACAGGTGGATGATCTTAGTGGATAGTGTACACGTACAGCCCTCGTGGTAAGCAATAACAAGAGCTACAAGAGCGCCCTCGATTAGATATTATGATAGAATGTCGGTTTCAAACAGCCGAAGCTTGAAACTTCTGCTCCTCGAGTAGATTGGCCAGCAATGATGTGGATTAAGAGATCTCGTACCCAGAAGGAAATCCTATGACTCACTCGAAGTACATTTCTGCTGCCTTAGGCTCCCAGATGAACCGTTTTACCTCGCAGACCGACTGACTTCTCGCAAAGGCAATCATTCTATACAACGCGTCCGAGAAGACATCCCCTCAGGCTCGGGAGAATATCTTTCTGTCCGTCGTCTCCCAGCGGTTTTCAGTATTCTAGAGACTATGGCGGATGTGGTGGAGGGGGAACACTAATACTCGTCGAGGGGTAATATCTTCCCTTGTCTCATCCGGATGGAGGATGAAGGGCTCTTGGAGAGACCCTGGACGCGCGCACTTGTCTACGGCAGTACATATTGTCTAAGTGCAACAACCTCGACCGCGATAGTTGAAAACGAGGATTTCGATATAGTTGCTATGCCTGATCGACAATGTGGTATCTGCTGGTATTTTACGCCGAAGCATCAATCCGTTCAGGCGAAGTTGTGAGTATCAGACTGAACGGTCGTGACTTTTGTCTGAATAATTGAAACCAGGAATGTTCTCTAGTATAGGCTCCGCGTTCCCCATACATGTAGATCATCTTCCAGCCAGACATTGGTTACACACGGAATACTTGCGAATCTCCCGCCATACATAATGCTCGTCAGCCATGGCTATTCCGGTGTGGTGCCGCTCGCGGCCTTGTCTTCACCAAAGTGATCTCTGCCTTCCACAAACACCTTGTCATAGTCGTACTCATACCATCTGGTATTCGGGCTCAACCCAGCGAACTTCCAGACGCCGGAGACTTTTCGGTACCGCATGATCCCTACGCCGTGAGCGTGGCCTTTCACCGCGACTGTCTTGCACGACTTGTCGGTATACTTTTGGTGTGCTACACGCATCTGGTGGGATCCGACGATCTCGTCGTCGGAGATCTTCTCCCAGCTGCTTCCGCCGATGAAGTGTTGTGTCTTGAGTAAAGGATTGCCGAGGAACTTGGGGTCGGAGGCCATGGCGATGAATTCATCAGCCGGCATGGCCTCCCACATTTTGTCGAGGAAAGAGCGGTAGTCAACCTGCCTAGAGATTAGGTCCGATGCAGGGAATAGAAATCGCAACTGGATGCTGGTGTCAATACTGACCCTCAGGGTAGGTGCGATGCATTTGCTGAGACGCTCCCAGTCCTGCTTCAGTGTAAATTTTGGAGAGCTGGCAAGAGCATTATATATTGAGAAAACATGCCTTGGCGTCGTAGCTGTCTGCCCATCCAAATAGAACAGTTTGGCAGCCTAGGACCTCTATTTCCACATGAGTACTCAAGACGTATGCGGACGGATACTCGGTACCGACTCACCCTCGGAAGTAGGGTGCTTCGCCATCATGAAAATTGAGCTTTTAGAGGTCAACAGAGACTTTATTCAAAAGAGGCGGTCGATTTTCTGGTCAATTGGCTAATCGTAGAACGCAAGGCTAGCTGGCATAATAAGATGGCCGTTCGTCCTACCGAAAGGACCGGATCCACCAAGGCACATGTCCCAGCTCGTGCGGGCGATCTAGCTTGGACGTCGGTAAGCACACCCTGGAATTCGGTGCGAGATGTGATGCAGCCTTTCCCGGACATCTTCTACACCCTCAGCTCTTCCATTGCTCCCGCCAAATGGTGCTGACATCGACGATATGTTCACCCCCACCACGTCCTACACCATCTCCGACACATTCGCCTCCGAGGCACTGCTCCCACAGCAGAGCACGTGCAACACTGCCTTATCTATCGGCACTTTCAACTCATTCCCGGTCTCCGACCGCCTTAGCCCAGACGGGACGGCTAACCTTGAAACTAAGAAGCAGAGTCAAACAACCAGTCTATCGAGATTTCATATAGTGCTCTGTTGCAACAATTCTGTCTCCCACTATGACCTTGCCGTAGGTACAAGCTGCAAGTGCAGGGATCAGAGACATATGGCCAGTACTTGAAAACCCTTGAAGCTGTCCCGCACAACCTGTTGGTGTAAAGAGTCGCAGGCAAGGAGACTTAGGATCAGATATAGGACGAGCTCATGAGGAAGCTGAAGCCGGTCAGGCCGAGTGTTTTGCGCTGTTCTTAGATACGGAGATGGGTGGCAACACCTTGAGGTATCGACGTAATACGAATAGAATGTCAATGGCGTTCTCGGTGTTTTCACATAATATCACGCGTAAGGTAGTTGTGTGCTCCAAGAATGCCACTACTCGTTTTCAACTATTAATGCAATCTACCTATCAATGCAACGCGCTAGTAAGTTAGGGGCAAAGTTTAGGGCTATGAGTCTTAACCCTAGATCTATGCACCTAAATCACTAGCGCGTTGCATTGATAGGTGGATTGCATTAACAGATGAAAACGAGTATGCCGCATTTGGCAATACCGGCGCTCGGGAGTACCTTAGCCGCCATTTTCCACCCACCAATGAATTCGATCTCACGCTTTTTCCGACTTCAATCAGGCCGTTTAATTGAGACTGTATCGTAGCACAATCCACCAGGCGCAGATCATCTGGAAGCGGATCACTCTGTTCTAGACTGACAGCCGGCACGTGCCACTACTCATCACTGTGAGCTCGGCGGGGAAAGGTACCCAGTACCTTATGCTGCGGAACGCCGGCCTCTCGTTCCTCCCAAGGCGATCGAAGCCCAAGCAGTTGAATCTCCGGCTGCTTTTCAAGACGTTCGGACTCTCCACTGCTCGGCTTGCGGGTGACAAAAAAAGCGGGAAGTGCTTAATCGCTTTAGCGGAAGAAGCCGTTGAGAATACTAGTAAACGATCGTAGCGAGGACTTCAGCCGGAACACCTGGAATTTTGGGGAACCGTGTCCCTAAAGCACATTTTGCACTTCCCACCTTTTGCGTCACCCGCGAGCTCGGATACTTTGGGCATCCTCGGGTTCCTACATCAGCGCCAAATGGCGCCGTGCGACGTGGGCTATTGTAGACACCGTTGCACCTCCATTGCACGTGAAAAGCACGGTGGTTTCCCTCGAACAGGGCAGCCCACGGAGTGTACGGTTCAAAGCACAAGCAAAGATATTGAGTCATTGACGTTCCCTACAAATATATACACATATACAGAACAGTGCCATGCTTCGGAGATAGCGGCGTTTGGTCAGCATAACAGAGGACAATCCCGAGAGTTCGGAGCTCGGTCAGTTGCCAACGTACTCGGAGGCGCTCCCCTGTATAGCGTCAATTCAAACTCACGTGTCAATTGAACATAGCGTCAATGTTCGAACGTACAACCGCACACGGGTGTTTACACCCTACGGTACTAACACGGCTTGATTACTGTAAAGTCATCCTACGATGGACCCTTGAGATAGGGAACGGCTGACTTTTCAAAGTATCCGAAACATGCAGGTCGGTACATATAAATCTACAACCCCGCTAGATAGCGCACTAGATAATAGAGCAGCCGGTACGTTGCTTCAATCGGAATTCCAGCTCTGTTTTTTGGAAGGCATCATTGGAGACAACATGGGGATCTTCACACCTACCAAGTTGAAGCTTATTTATTTTAGCAATGAGTTTCCACACGATGACTTGCAGAGTCTACTTCACGCACTCCACAAGCACAGCAGAGACAGGCGACATCCTGTCCTTGCCCGGTTCCTGGAGGAAGCTACACTCGTCGTTCGTGAGGAAATACGACAACTACCTACCGCTTTGAGAGCGTTGATCCCACCCTTCGAGACTGTCTTAGACTTTTCAGATTTCGCCGACCTTCGCAGGGGTCAGCTTTGTGGAGCCATAGACGGTATCCTCCTCTGCACCGTCGAGCTGGCAACAATCATTGGGTAAGCAAGATGTAATGGCATGAGTGGCGTGTTGATGTGTACCCTAATTCTTCTAGATACTATGAGAATTTCCCGGATGCATTCAACACTGATTTGGTCAGCACGGCTCTCGCTGGTCTGGGGATTGGGCTCTTGGCCACGGCAGCAGTATCATTAGCCCCCTCTGTGGCAGATATTCCGCTGGCTGGAGCCCAAGTTGTGCGACAAGCCTTTCGCCTAGGTGTTCTGGTCGATGAGATATCGCAGAATCTACAGCCTCGTGACTTGACAGACACGGGCACGCCAGACACTTGGGCTTACGTGCTGCCAGATGTGGCTGCAGATGATGTTCAACAGGAGCTCGATGCAATTCACGCAAAGGAGGTCAGTCCGAGTCTGTTTCAGCTAGGAAATCCTGGCATGTTTGCAATCTAATGAGAAGGTCAGAAAACGCCCAAAGCCAGCAAGGTCTTCATCAGCGCACTGAGTGCCACTTCGGTAACTGTCAGCGGTCCACCCGCAAGACTGAAGGCTATGTTCCGCACGGCCGACTTCTTCCGTGATCGCAAGTTTGTTGCCTTGCCAGTGTACGGAGGCTTGTGTCATGCAAAGCATATATATAACGAGGAAAATGTATATCATGTGGTTCGGACGCCTTCAATGGAGTTGCTGAATCGCAAACTCTCCCCACGGATTCCCATTCACTCAACCAGTACGGGAAGACCTTTCCCCGCAACGAGCGCGACCGATTTATTCGAGCACATCATCACGGAAATCCTCACTCAGCCAATTCAATGGGATAGCGTTATTCAGGGCGTGATCCAACAAGCCCACGTCACTGCAGCGTCTCAGTGCCAGTTGCTTGTTTTTCGAATCTCTCTTCCCATCCATGATCTCTCGGCCGCCTTGCAAAAACTCCCAGACTTCGAGACATCCACAGAGGAGCTCATCCCGTGGATTCACGACAAGGAGACTACTACAGGTGAAGGAGGACCAAGAGGGCCACAACAATCCAAGATCGCAATTGTTGGCATGTCGTGTAGGATGCCGGGCGGAGCCACCGACACGGAGAAATTCTGGGAGCTGCTGGAAAGCGGTATGGATGTGCACAGGAAGATTCCCGCCGATCGATTTGATGTTGAATCTCATTTTGATCCGGCTGGTAAAAGGGTCAACGCCAGCCATACACCTTACGGTTGCTTTATTGACGAGCCGGGCCTGTTCGATGCGCCGTTCTTCAACATGTCACCTCGCGAAGCTCAGCAAACCGATCCCATGCAGCGACTCGCCCTTGTCACTGCATACGAAGCCCTCGAGAGGGCAGGCTACGTCGCGAATCGGACCGCTGCCACCGATTTGCACCGCATCGGGACATTCTATGGCCAGGCTAGTGACGATTACCGTGAAGTTAACACCGCTCAAGAAATCAGCACGTACTTTATTCCAGGCGGGTGCCGTGCGTTTGGACCGGGTCGTATCAATTATTTCTTCAAGTTCTCGGGGCCCAGCTACAGCATTGATACGGCATGTTCCTCAAGTCTGGCAACCATCCAAGTTTGTGATAGTATTCTATCTCAGTTCGACACGTGACAGCTAACAATTCTTTCCAGACTGCTTGTACCTCGCTCTGGAGTGGAGACACAGACACCGCCGTGGCTGGTGGCATGAATGTGTTAACAAATTCAGACGCTTTCGCGGGCCTCAGTCATGGACACTTTCTGTCCAAGACACCGAATGCGTGTAAGACGTGGGACGCTGAAGCGGACGGCTACTGCCGTGCCGACGCCATTGGATCAATTGTCATGAAGCGCCTCGAAGATGCTGAAGCCGACAATGACAACATTCTAGGGGTGATTCTCGCGGCAGCAACAAACCATTCGGCCGAAGCCATTTCTATTACGCATCCTCATGCGGGCCATCAGGCGTACCTAGGTAATCTAGTTATGAACAGAGCAGCTATTGACCCACTTAATGTCAGCTTTGTCGAGATGCACGGCACGGGCACCCAGGCCGGCGATGCAGAGGAAATTCAGTCCGTGACGAAAGTGTTTGCGCCTATCACGAAGCGCCGCAGCGTTAAGAACCCGCTCTACATTGGCGCTGTAAAGGCGAATGTTGGCCATAGCGAGGCTGCCGCTGGCGTTACAGCCCTAATAAAAGTCCTTCTTATGCTTCAGAAGAACGCTATCCCGCCACACGTTGGCATCAAGAATACTCCTAACCCAATATTCCTCAAGGAAATAGACAAGCGCAACGTTCATATCCCGTACGAGAAGACAGAGTGGCCACGCGTGCCTGGGAAGAAGCGGGTCGCTGTTGTGAACAATTTCAGCGCTGCGGGAGGCAACACGTCCCTCGTAGTCGAGGAAGCAAATCTACGGGAAGTGACAGAGACAGATCCTCGTTCCACACACGCCGTTGCTGTGTCGGCCAAGAGTAAGATCTCGCTTAAAGGAAATATCGAGAGGCTGCTTGCGTATTTAGACAAAAATCCACATGTCTCGCTGGCAAATCTCTCATACTCCACCACGGCTCGTCGCTATCACCACAACTACCGTGTGGGTATTGCCGCTTCTGATGTCGCGCAGGTAAAGAAACAGCTTGCGTCCGCCCTTACTTCTGTCGACTCTCACAAGCCCATCCCAACGACAGGAGCACCTCCAATTGCCTTCGCTTTTACCGGCCAGGGAGCGTCCTACAAGTCCTCCAATTTGGACAGGTTCCACCACTCCCCGTATTTTCGAACCCAAATCTTGCACTTGGATGCGCTTGCACAAGGCCAGGGCTTCCCGTCCTTTGTTCCCGCAGTGGACGGAAGTCATCCAAAAGACCATCAACACTCACAAGTCATTACACAGCTTGCTCTAGTGTGCACTGAGATCGCCGACGCCAAATACTGGGGCTCCTTGAATGTGAAGCCTGATATTGTCATCGGACACAGCTTGGGTGAGTACGCGGCGCTACACATCGCCGGCGTCCTTTCGGCCAGTGACACCATCTTCCTTGTTGGCCAGAGAGCGAGGATGCTGGAGCAAAAGTGCAAGATTGGCAGTCATAAGATGGTGGCTGTGCGGGCTTCTCTCGATCAGATTCAAAAGAGCGCGAGTGGAAAACATTTCGAAATCGCTTGCATTAATGGTCCAAAAGACATTGTGCTTGCCGGCCCTGGAGCGGACATGGATGCTATCATTCCTCTCCTCGAAGCGGATGGCTACAAGTCTTTCAGCCTCGACGTTGCTTTTGCATTCCATTCCGCACAAACCGACCCTATTCTTGACGAATTCGAGGCGATTGCAAACAGCGGTGTTCTCTTCCAAGCACCACATCTGCCTATTATCTCGCCTCTGCTGAGCAAGGTCATCTTCGACGACAAGACTGTGAATGCTAATTACCTGCGTCGGGCCACGCGGGAGCCAGTCAACTTCCTATCAGCCCTTGAAACCGCATACAAGGTTGGCACCATCGATGACGAGACGGCCTGGATCGAAATTGGGCCTCATCCTGTCTGCATAGGCTTCGTCAAATCCACCTTATCGTCTGTCAACGTCGCCGTCCCCTCCCTTCGCAGGGGCGATGACAACTGGACGACCATGGCGCAGAGTCTTACGACCCTGCATTGCGCTGGTGTGCAGATTGGCTGGAATGAGTTCCATCACCCGTTCGAGAAGGGACTGCAGCTCCTGGATCTGCCCACATATGCGTGGAATGACAAGACCTTCTGGATCCAGTATAACGGCGATTGGGCTCTCACGAAAGGTAATACGTTCTATGATGCTGAAAAGGGACTGAACAAAGCCCAAATTGCGGTGCCCGTGCCCAAGTCGGGTCCTAATACGTCGACGGTACAGCAAATTATCGAGCAAAGTTTCAATGGAACAGCGGGCACGGTCGTTATGCAGTCCGATTTGACGCAAGCAGACTTCCGCGCTGCAGCTTGGGGACATAAAATGAATGGATGTGGTGTAGTTACATCAGTAGGTCGACTCCACAACCGTCAGCTTTGATGATATCACTGACCTCCTTTGCAGTCTATCCATGCCGACATTGCGTACACGCTCGGTGAGTATCTGTACAAGAAGCTCAAGCCGAGCAGCAAAGAAGTCCACATCAACATTGCTAGCTTGGAGGTTGTCAAAGGCCTCGTCGCAAACAGTGACACGAATACGCCTCAACTCATCCAAGTCTCGGTGACCACTGCCGACATCAACTCCAACATGGCCGAGCTGAAATGGTACAACGTGCCGGACAATGCAATATTCGCCAGCGCGACCGTCTTCTACGGCAACTCCGCCGAATGGCTTGCTTCATGGGGCCCCACAACCCACCTAGTCCAAGGTCGTATCCAAGACCTCGAGCACCTGGCCGTGTCGGGCATTGCGAACCACTTCACGCACAACATGGCGTACCTCCTTTTCGCCAACAACCTGGTCGACTACGCGGCCAAGTACCGCGGTATACACTCGGTCGTGCTCCACGGTTTGGAAGCCTTCGCCGACGTGGTTCTCTCGACGGAGAAAGGCGGTACCTGGACTGTCCCACCCTATTTCATTGACAGTGTCGCGCATCTGGCGGGCTTCGTCATGAACGTATCGGATGCGATGGATACTAAGAACAACTTCTGCGTTACGCCGGGCTGGCAGTCGATGCGATTTGCGAAGCCGCTTACAGCGGGGGCGAAGTACCGGTCCTATGTCAAGATGATCCCGACGGTCGAGGACCCGAGCATCTACTTTGGCGATGTGTACATTCTTCAGGACAGCATCATCATCGGCATGGTGGGCGGCATCCAGTTCCGCCGGTACCCGCGCATCCTGCTCGGCCGCTTCTTTTCTGCACCAGACGACCTCAAGGCGCCGCCCGTTGCGACGGCGCCTTCATCGAAGCATGCCCACGCGAGAACCATGGCGCAAGCTGCTCTGAAGCCTGCACTCACTCACGTTCCCGCTCCCGCATCCACTCCTCCTCCTACTCCTCCTTCCCCTGCGACTCCGGCAGCAGCGCCAGAACCAGTCGTCAACGGTGTCATGGATTCCGACAGCACGGCCGCCAAGGCCCTCCAGATCATCGCTACCGAAGCGGCGCTCGATCTCGAGGATCTCATCGATGACGCCAGTGTGGCAGGACTAGGCATCGATTCGCTCATGAGCTTAGTGATTGCCGAGAAGTTCCGCGAGCAGCTGGGTATCGTAGTCTCCGGCAGTCTATTCGTGGAGTTTCCGCTGATTAAGGACTTGCGGAATTGGTTGGAGGAGTATTATAGTTAGATGATACATGACTTGGTAGAGTGTGTTGAGGCGGAGCTATGAAGTGGACTTTTACAGAACTGTTTGCGCTGGAGCTAGATGTTGTTCTTCCTCATCATCGACAGCTGCTTTTGGGGAGGTTGAGGGTCTGAGATAGAATGTTATGAGCACTCTTTAGGTCTTAGATTGGATATTGTTATAGATTTCACATGTTTCCGCTCGAGCTTACATGTGTGACGGTATGCGCATGAACATCTTTGACAATAATCTTCTCGAGATAATAGAAACTTTAAAATTATAGACGATCTATGCACTTTGCGTGCTGATATGAGAGGCCGAACACGATTGACTAAGCAGCTTGAGGGTCTAGAGTAGGCCACAACCTCGACCTTAGGTAGGAGATGCGATGCAACGGGCAGGTGGTGTTACAACCTGTTAGGCGTAATTGTTAGGGTAGAATAGGCCAGAAAGTAAACAAGCACCCTGTTAAACCCCTGTCTCGCTGTCGTAGTTGCATAAAAGGTTGTAGTAGAGAGGACTCGACTCTAACACAGACAGAAGTGAGAAAATCTCGTAAAGCGGTCTTAAGATTATCGCGAATTGTGCGTGGTTTCATTTGCCCACAACGTCGCCGAGCGCGTCAAGCTTTGGCGCCATTAGTGCTATCTTAGTATATGAAGCCATCCTAGGGCTAAATTCAGGGTAGAAGCAGGTCTTACATTACGGTTGCGCTCTGTTTTGTCGACTCGATGAGCGCAATCTCTCCGATTCATACACCCCATACCATTGTTGGCGCTTGCACTGTCTTCTCGGTCCACCTTATCGGCTACACTTCAATCACCGCCAAAATGTCAGCTCAATATTATTTCAGAGAGCTGCTCTACACGCTTACGAATTGCATGTTCTGCTTTCCAAGCTCACCACAGCTCAAGATCAATAGTAGAAGTTTCAAGATGCTGCGACTCTTAGGAGAGGTCAGATGCTGTCAACGAATCTTTCTGATCTGCGCGCTGATATCTGCCTCAGGGTGGCTTCTCGTACGTCTATCTGGTCCAGGAAACCTCCACATCTCAACTTTATGCATTGAAGAAGATCCGCTGCCCGTTTGGACAAGAATCTGTCTCGCTTGCGCTAAAAGAGGTGGAGGCCTATACTTTGTTCAGTCCACATCCAAACATCATCGCGTCCGTAGACTATTCGGTATCGTCGGCGAACGACAGATCGGATCCCGGCAGCAAAACAGTCTACATAATATTGCCATACTATCGAAGAGGTAATCTACAAGACGCCATAAACGCCAACCTAGTAAATCATACAAGGATCCCGGAGAAGAGGCTGATGATCTTATTCCTCGGCGTCGCACGGGCATTGAAGGCTATGCATCAATATAAAGTGAAACGAGGACCAGGAGGACCGAATGCGCAGAAGAAAGCGAGCAGTGTTCGCCAAGCGGGCGAGGAGGCTGACAAAGACGCCATGCGAAGGACTGAGGAGAGACGGAGGGATGAAGAAGTCGAGCAAGACCAGGAGGCCGTAGAACAGGAGCCATTGATGGAGGGGGAGGTAACGCGAAGCCAGGAAGGGGTCGGAGAGGGCGAGACGCGAGCCTATGCGCATAGGGACATCAAGCCTGGTACGCTGAGACGAGATGACGAACGGGGGAAGCTAACGTACTAGGGAATATAATGATCGCAGACGACGGTAAAACGCCAATCCTTATGGATCTCGGCTCTCTAGCACCATCGCCCACTCCGATCACCTCTCGTTCACTAGCGCTTGCGATACAGGATACGGCTGCAGAGCACTCTACGATGCCCTATCGAGCTCCGGAACTCTTCGACGTGAAGACTGGCTCCGTCGTCGACACCAAGGTAGATATCTGGTCCTTAGGCTGTACGCTGTACGCTTGTTTGACCGGTAAGAGCCCATTCGAGGCCAGAAGTGAGGAGACCGGGGGAAGTCTGAGTATCTGTGTTTTGGGCGGTGACTGGAGATTTCCTGATGAAGGCCTTCAGAGAAATGGCAAGAACAAGAGCAAAGCTCAAGAGAGAGAAGATGGAGCGACCAGCGAACCCGTAAGGGACGTGGTGAGGAGGTGTTTGAAAGTCGAGCCAGCAGAGAGACCGGACATTGATGAGCTCATCGCAGTGGTGGAGTCCGTGGTGGCTGACCTTCCAGAGGATGACGCGGTACTGGACGATTGAGGCGACAGAGCGGATCACCGAGCGCACACATTTTTCAGATACATGATATACCACCCAATGTACATTACTTGTAGTACGTGAACTACTGTACGATACTCCGAAATTCCCACCAAACGACCGAGTCTGTTAACGGTTTTTCAGGTACCTATGAATTCCATGGCTGGCAGTTGCGCTGCTCTCCCAATCTCGATTGTGGCCGTCACGTCCTGTACAGCGAAGAGGTCAATTTCACGACTCCACAGCCTTCACATCTTGACGATTTAATGAAAGCGTGGAACACTCCTCAAACTAAAGTACTCCCGACCATGGTCCATGGGCGCAGCGGACGCTGGTCGGCTGCAGTTCCACTTAATTCGGGACGTTGCATGCCAAGGCCTCTTCAGGTGGGGAAACGGGGACCTCGATCTCAGCATTATCATCTACCTTCCTCCATACGACGTTGAGCTCTGACTTCCCGTGACATCTTGCTTTGTTCATTACTTTCTCATTTTATTCGCAGCCCTTCGACTCTGAAACATGGGCGGCGAGACTGCACAGACGAGCGCGAATGCTGCTTCCGTTCCCAGGTACTCTGCAGCTCCTGTAGCTCATCAGATCCACAGCATCTACAAGGAACGCCTCAAGCAGTTCACAGATCATGGTCAATATGAATCGGCGAGCCTCTGGGGGTATGCATTTTATCTTCTCTGCAAAAAATGCTGGCTAACGCTGCAGACTAGATCTATGTATGAAGGCCGAGCTACCGGTGAAGACCACGTCCAGCTTTCCGTCTACTCTGCGCCCGATCTTTCTCGCCCCAATTTCAAGGAAGCTACATCCCATGAGTTCAATGGAACTAGCGTTGGTCAATGGTTCGGGCCTAGCTGGTCTACGCACTGGTTAAAGGTCGAAATCAAAGTGCCCCACGAGCTTCAGAAGAAAGAGCACCTTGAGCTTCATTGGGATGCCGGCAATGAAGGCCTGATCTGGACTGAAGATGGAGACCCAATCCAAGGCCTCACAGGTGGAGAACGTATAGAATGGATCCTACCTCAGAGCTTTCGCGACGGCGAGTTCCACACCATATATATCGAGATGGCCTGCAATGGCATGTTTGGCAACCCTCAAGGTGGAGATACCATACAGCCACCGGAAACAGATAGATATTTCCAATTGCAGAAGGCGGACATCGTAGCAGTGAACCTAGAAGCGAGGGCGCTATATATTGATTTTTGGATAATCGGAGGTAGGGGACTACGCAGCGCTCTTCTCTCGGCTTGAATTGCTAATTGATCGTGCAGATGCTGCGAGAGAGTTTCCAGAAGATGCCTGGGAGTCGCATAAAGCTTTGCAGGTAGAGAATGCTATTATGGATGAATTCATTGCTGGCAAAGGTAGCAAAGAGGCTATTGTGAAATGCCGTGAAATTGCTAGGCAATACATTGGGAATGTCGATACTGCCGATATATACCAGAATGGAAAACCGCACATTGTCAACGCCGTCGGTAATTGCCATATAGATACCTGCTGGCTCTGGCCTTGGGCTGAGACGAAGCGTAAAGTCGCGCGTTCCTGGGCAAATCAGTGTGATTTGCTGGATCGATATCCCGAGTTGCGGTTTGCCTGCTCTCAAGCCCAGCAGTACAAATGGCTTGAACAGATCTACCCTAGCTTATACGACCGCGTCAAGGCCAAGGTCAAGAAAGGCACATTTCAGCCTATAGGTGGTAGTTGGGTAGAGCACGACACCAACATGCCAAGCGGAGAATCTTTGGTTCGTCAGTTTCTGTACGGCCAAAGGTTCTTCGAGAGTCATTTCGGTGAGCGTTGTCGTACGTTCTGGCTACCTGATACGTTTGGCTATTCAAGCCAACTGCCTCAGCTTTGCCGTTTGGCTGGCATGAGTCGATTCTTCACTCAGAAACTAAGCTGGAACAACATTAACAAGTTTCCACACACAACCTTCAACTGGGTCTCTCTTGATGGAAGCCAGGTGATGTGTCACATGGCTCCATCAGAAACATATACTGCTGATGCGCATTTTGGAGATGTCAAGCGCAGCGTCACACAACACAAGTCTATGGACCAGGACGAGACCTCATTGTTGATGTACGGTAAAGGTGATGGTGGCGGAGGCCCAACGTGGGAACAGATCGAAAAGCTCCGAAGATGTCGAGGCATTAGCGATACTGTAGGCTTGCTGCCAAGGGTGAAATCTGGAGACTCGGTGGAAGATTTCTTTGACAGACTGGAGAAGAAAGCGAACGAAGGGACGAAATTCGTCACCTGGTATGGCGAGCTTTACTTCGAACTTCACAGAGGCACCTACACAACTCAAGCGAACAACAAGTGGAATAATAGGAAGTCAGAGATCCTGCTCCATGATGTAGAGTATCTAGCCACCTTGGCTACGTTGAAGGACCGCTCTTACAAGTATCCGAAGAAGGATATCGACGATATGTGGGAGAATGTGCTACTATGCCAATTCCATGACTGTCTGCCTGGTAGCTGCATCGAGATGGTGTACGATGACTCGGACGAGCTGTACAAACATATCTTCGAGACTGGCGAGAAGCTAATGAAAGAAGCTCTCCGTACGCTTGGCTTCTCAAGAGACACTGCGAGTAAGGGCAGCTTGACCGCCATCAATACCAGCCCTTGGCCTCGAGCAGAGATAGTGAGACTTCCCAAGAACGCAGCATCCAGAGGCTCAGAGTACGCCTTGGTGAAAGGCGAGCCTGGAGTCGCCAGCGTTGAAACGTTATCCTCAAAGAATGTCAAGTCCTCTGCATCAGTCAAGGAAATCAAGAAGGGCGTCTTCCAAATGTCCAACGCCCATTTTAAGATACAAGTCGAGGGTGGCAGCATCACATCCCTTTACGACCTCTCCGCAGATCGCGAGGTCCTCGCCAAAGGCACCAGGGGCAATCAGCTGGTCATCTTCGATGACAAACCACTCTACTGGCAAGCCTGGGACGTCGAAGTCTATCACCTGGACTCCAGAACCGAGCTACCGCCTGGCACGACGTCCATTTCCGCAAACGGTGCACACCGCGTCAGCCTCGTCACCGAAACCAAGATCAGCGAAGAAAGCTGGATCAAGACAACGATCAGCCTCACCGCTGCGGTGGAGGACCAGCCTTCCTACATAGAAATGGCGAGCGAGGTCGAATGGCACGAGAAGTGGAAGTTCTTAAAGGTTGAATTTCCAGTAGATATCACCAACACAGAAGCCTCGTATGAAACACAGTATGGTATCATCCGCAGACCGACGCACTACAACACCAGCTGGGACATGGCGAAGTTCGAAGTATGTTGCCACAAATGGGCCGATCTATCCGAGAACGGATACGGCGTTTCCATCCTCAATGACAGCAAGTACGGCTTCGCAACATGCGGGAATATGATGCGGCTGTCACTCTTGCGTTCCCCCAAAGCACCGGATGCGCACGCTGATATGGGTATGTCATTCCCCCTTTTTCCTCCACCTCTTCCCACCTACATTAAGCTTGATGATAAATATTTGACTAACCAATCCATCCTAGGCCGCCATCATATTCGCTACGCCATCCTCCCCCACTCCGGCCCCCTTGACTCCCGCACCGTCCGCACAGCCTACAACTTCAACCACCCCCTCAAGATCCTCTCCACTGCTACTCCTTCTCCGCTCCCCTCCTCCACCATCTCCCTCCTCAGCAGCATCACCCTCACCGGCTCCCCCGCCCTAATCCTCGACTGCATCAAGCGCGGCGAAGACGATGAGGATGTCTCGCGAGGCGAGCTGCCGAAGCGGGATGGCAAGAGCATCATTGTGCGAATCTATGAGAGTTTAGGAGGGAGAGCGAGGGGAGTATTGAAGTGTGGATTGGGGATAAAGAAGTGCATGAGATGTAATCTGTTGGAGGACGATGGGGAGGAGGTGGAGTGGAAAGGGGGTCAGGCGAGGGTGGAATTGAAGGCTTTTGAGGTAGGGACTTATCGGCTGCAGTTGTAGGGGCTAGGACTGTGGGATGAAAAGAGAGAAATGAAGCACAGAAATCTGAGCTTATAACGTTCATAGTTGATGTATGGGTTCTTGTTCTAGGACGTACATTTAGATTTCTCTATCTTGCATCAAGGGCATGGTATCTCTACACTCCACTATTCTGATGATATGTATATTATAGGTTACGGCACTGATCTTTGCTCATTTTATACAAGGTAAAATCAATATCTAGTGTCTCCGAGTGTGAGAACTTAGCCGAGGCACGTGTAGTGATTATGGAATCCACACGACTTGATTATTGATTATCGTCTCTCATCTTCCAGAATCTCTACCAATTGACCTCATACACCCTTACACCGCCCTCTCCACTCATCCAGCATACAATCATTCCAACATCTTCACTGCCCCCCCACTAATCCTTCCACCATACCACCCCGAACCACCAACCTGTTCTCCTCCTCCTTCCGCCGCCTCCCCTCCACCCTCCGCTCCACCCTCCCCTTCACCCTCGCCGCAACCACCCTCTCCCTTAACCAACCCCGCCCCCGCCCCCTCTTCACCTCCCCCCCACCCAAAATGCCAACCCACACCCGCCTCCTAATAATCGGCTCCGGCCCCGCCGCCCACAGCGCCGCCATCTACGCCTCCCGCGCCGACCTGCACCCCCTCCTCTACGAAGGCCTCCTCGCCAACGGCGTCGCCGCCGGTGGCCAATTAACCACCACCACGGACGTAGAAAACTACCTCGGCTTCCCCACTGGGATCTCTGGCCCCGAACTGATGGAGCGTTCGCGGGCGCAGAGCGAGAGGTTCGGCACCAAGATAATCAGCGAAACCATCGAACGCGTGGATCTCTCCAACCGCCCTTTCAAGGCCTGGCCTGAGGATGCGGAAGAGCCGGTCACGGCGGATGCGGTGATTATTGCGACGGGGGCGAGTGCGCGGAGGTTGGGATTGAAGGGGGAGGAGAAGTACTGGCAGAACGGGGTGAGTGCGTGTGCGGTGTGTGATGGGGCGGTACCGATCTTCCGGGGGAAGCCTTTGGTGGTTGTGGGCGGGGGGGACAGCGCGGCGGAGGAGGCGATGTTCCTGACGAAGTATGGGAGCTCGGTGACGGTGTTGGTGCGGAGGGGGGCGTTGCGGGCGAGTAAGACGATGGCGAGGCGGCTGGTGGCGAATGAGAAGGTAGCGGTGAGGTATCATACTGTGGCTACGGAGGTGGTGGGGGAGGAGGGGCCGCGGGGGCTGATGACGGGGTTGCGGGTCAGGGATGTGAGGAGTGGGGAGGAGGAGGTGCTGCAGGCGAGTGGGCTTTTCTATGCGGTGGGGCATGAGCCGGCGACGGGGATGTTTAGGGGGGCGGTGGAGATGGATGAAGAGGGGTATATTGTGACGAGGCCAGGGACGAGCTATACGAGTGTGGAGGGCGTGTTTGCGGCGGGGGATGTGCAGGATAAGAGATATAGGCAGGCGGCTACCAGTGTTGGTAAGTTCTTTTGCTGGTCGAGAGACTGTGCAGCATTTCAGCTTCCCTTCCCTTCTCCACCCCAGGATCCAGGCAGGACCATCTCCGGGCAAGCACTAACACTAACATCCACTCCCCCAGGCACCGGCTGTATCGCAGCTCTCGAAGCCGAGAAATTCCTCGCCGAGCAGGACGACAACGACGTTGCAAACGGCATCGAAGGGGAGAAGCAGGCCAAGAAGCCTCAGCAGAACGGGGACGCGCCCGAGTATCGGAGCAATCCTTTGTTGTGATATGGATCTGATTGAGGATGATGATAGACGCAATAGAGCAGAAGCCAAAGGGATGGGAAAACTCTGTACGATAGCTCACATAGAACGTTCTGGGCTCACAACCCAGACACAGCCATAGAAGATTTGTTTGAGAAGTCTTTTCATTTGATACTTAATTTAAGTCTACCCACCCTTCCCCCTGACCACCTCAGGCATCTCCTTCACCACCCTGATCTTTCCCCCCATCACCTCCTCCCCCTTCTCCACTACTCCGTCCCCCTCGACCCTGATCTCCTTATCAAAGCTCTTGGGGTCAATCCCCAATATCCCCCCCACATTATCCCCCGGCACACTGAATTCCCTCCACGCATACTTCCATTCATTCAACCACCCCCTGATCGTCTTCCCCACCTTGTCCTTTCCCCCTTTGCTATGATGTCCCGTCCCCGTGATCGCATACACCGTTCTCCCGGACTTCTGCTGATCGATGAGTGCGGCTTCCAGGTACCCGATTGCCTCCTCTGGGTGCAGGCCGTGGAGATCGACGTAGATATCATTGGACGTAGACGAGTCTTTGTTGCGGTCTTCGTAAAGGATGCGCGCGGCTTCGCGGTGGGCTTTGCGCATCAGGTCGTTTTCGGATTGGCCGCGGAGGGAGAGTGCTTTGGCGGCGCGGGCGTCGTTTCGATTCCAGGCTTGGGCGGCGCTGGGACATCGAGTCAGTGTATGTTAGACTCAAAGAACGGTCGTGGATCGGGCTTCCCTCACCTTTGCAAGAATTTATTTCGCAAGCCGCCATGCCTGAAAGCGTCCTGCCGTGCTTTGAGATATGCTTGGTTCGTTTTCTCGCCTGTTTCGAGCCAGGGTATCTGCTGCGGAGCAGGGATAGCGTTAGCTGCGAGGCTATGCTCACGGCTGTTCTGATAGCTGCCTTTCTTCATCAAGCCTTTCCTTAGCATGCTAGGGTTAGGCGATGGCGACATTCGAACGACGTCTGCAAGCGATCCGGGTATGGTCTCCTTATTGCTATGACCATGCCCGTGGCCCCCACGCTTGCCATGGTGTTTCTTGGGACCTTTTGAGCCGGCTGCCCCAAGCGTTGGGAAAGCTTCGTCGTCGTTTACTGCTGGGATAGAAGGTGTGGATACTCGGAACTGATGGCGGCTACTGGGTCGTGAGCTATGCGAGGCTGGCAATGAACATACACCGTTGAGCTGTGTCTTCCTTGCCTCGAACGACCGCCGCGTTGATGGAAAATAGCCGTTCGATCCTTGGGAGCCAGAGTAATCATAGCCGCTCGTCGCTGAAGGTGAAGATGGCGACTGCCCCCACTGCTGGGCGTTTGGAGCTCCCTGAAGAGCAGGAAATGCATCGTAGTCCTGTACTTGAAAGCTTGGGTGAATACTCCCTGGAGGTGTGCCGATGATGGCGCCACCATCGCCTAGATCGATGCGATTCATGAGGTGTGCGGGATCATGAGAAAAAATGCAGGCATCGCCAGCAAGACAATTGCCCATGACCCAGTACCTAGACTGTTAGTATAGCGGCTTAACAGAGCTCAGCAGGTAAGGCTGAACCTACTTGCAGATGTGGTTGCTGAGATCGTGAGAGAACCGACAATCTGCCCTGAGGCAATTTCCATTCGACAACCAGTATTTGCATACAATGCTGCTCCGGCCCCGTTCCTGGGCTCGATCAATCATCACTGGCTGAGTCGACAACATGGACTTGCCAATTAGTATCTGTCCATCCTGTTGCTGTGTGTATGTGGGGTCCTGATACATGGCCTGGGCCCCCATGAGGTTCGCGAGCGTTGTACTGAGGTCATAGCCATTGGTCTCCAAGGCGCTCTCTATCTCTTCGTCCGTCCTGCCGTCCCCGAGTACTGAGCGAAGCATGTCATATGGCGACATTTCGTTGCCTTGTGGCTGAATCCATGATGGAGCGGCGCCGCTCAGTCCACTTTCGTAAGCACTGCCTGCTCCAGACGATGATGGCCTGCTCTGCGATTCTTCATTGACCAGCCAGTCGACCGTATCGCTGCCGTAATCTCCATAATCGTTCTGCGCAGTGGCTGGCTCACTGAACTCGTAAGAGCTCAGGCTGGGACTATGCGGTATAGGGTTCGCGAAGGCGAGTCGAGGAGAAGCCCGAGGAGACCCGAAAGGACTGCTGGACGTGTTGAATGATGTGCTTCTCTTGAAGGCAGTGGATCGACCACCTAAGCCTGGAGGAATCGCTGGCGTTGCTCCGTTCAAAGATGGTGAAGCTAGCGGCGAGCGAGGCAGCGGAGAGCGTGACAGTAGTGGCGAGCGGGGGAGTTGGCCCAGGGCAGGAGGGTTCTTGCGAAGGACGCTGTGGCGCACAGGAGGCGATGCTGTGGAAGCAGTGTTGGAATCTCGAAAGCGCCATAGGATCCCCAGCACTGCCTCTTCCAATGGTTTGCCTTTCAGCGACGACTCTTTCTCGACTAGCTCTTGCAATTTCTCGGTCTTCTCTTCGTCGTCAATCGCGGGATCTTGGAGTACCGGCAGGCATAACTCGTAAATCGTACCGGGGACCATGATAACTATCAGAACAGCTTTTCAGCTGGGTAAGAATAACGACTCAAATGCAAGTATACATGTGAAAGAATGGAGGGGTAGATGGTGGAACAACGAGATCTACTCGGGAAAGTGAAAGGGGAAAGGAGCGGACTGTGCGGAGTCAAGGAAGAAGGTGCAAGCCTTGATGAAGGCTACATAGTGAGAGCCTTCCTCCTTACCACCAGCAAGCCAGCAGCAAGTTCTACTTTGAGAAGGTACTTTCGATCATACAGGAGCCCAGTGGCGCTAACTCACAATGTACTTTATGCCAGGCCAGCGAACCTTGATTACTCGGGCTTGTCCAGAACATGCGAACATTTAACATCAGCTGAAAAGACCCGAAAGCCTGGCGAGCCACAAGCGTACTCTTAAGTCCAGATCCAAATTTACAGGCGTAGTTTGCGTCCAGATATCAATTCATTCGAGTCTATATTCTATTCTATGCCGCCACCGTGCTACCTTAAGGTATGCACGGACGTCCCTCATGCCAAAGGGGGAGCTGTTAAACCCACTGCCTGTTATCGCCAACGTATGCCTTACTATGCCTTCCTTTCTTCCTGCTGCGACTCTCCCTTCTCGGCCTTCAGCTGCTCCTCAGCCGCTCCCGCCTCTTTTTCCGCTTCAGCTGCCTCACCTGCTTGCCCTGCATCCGCCTTGGCATTCGCCTTCCTGTCCTCCTCGTCGATGTTTTCGTCATCCTTAGGCGAACTCCTGCCTGACTCCTCGCTCTCCTCCTTCTGCTCGTTTTCTTCCTCGATCAGCTCTTGCTGCTCCTTCAATACCTCCAATCTCTGCTTATTGGTCGCTGCGCCCTCCGCATTGTGGACCTCTAGCTCGATCTCGTGGAAGAGCTCCTCGGGGATTGACGACATCACTGCTTGTAGTGCGTCGATCTGGGAGGCGATCTCGGAGTCTTTGCCTTGCGTATACATAAATGCATTACTGAGGACTAACAATGTCGATGGGATACCGTACTTGAGTCGGAGATCTAGCCACATCTGTACATCGTCTCTCAGGCGACCTGGACTCATTCCGTGCGTTCGAAGACCGCGCGAAGCAGCGGCCATCTGGAGTTCGGGAACGGAAAGGCTGTCGACGCCTTCGAAAGAGATAGCCTTATCGTCGCGCTTTATTTGGCGCATGCGATGCCTGATCTGGTATCGTAGCATCATATCAGTTCCGAAAGCATTTAGATTCATATACTTCGTCATGCCGACCAACTGAGGCCTTGAGAGATTGTCGAGTGTGAGATCATCCTTGAAAATCTTGCAGACTTTGATAACATCGGCCTGCGATGGAGATTCGCCACTCGCACGGACTTTTTTGAAGAATTGTGTGAATTCCTCTTTTTGCGCATTGACTGCACTGACGGGGAGGCCGGTCTCCTTCAACGTGTTGCGAAGGAAGCTGCTGACCTCTTTGCGGGTCGCTCTGAGATCGGTAGCCTTCTTGTCCTTTGACTTCTGACCTTCATAGGTGCTTGGCAGTAGATTCGGAAACAGCCTGAGTGCTACTGGAAGTAAGAGCTCGGCAAAGGGAACGATGACGAAGACCGAGAACGGTACCAGTCGACCAAGGTCTTGCACTGTGCGCTGAAGCTGCCGATTTTCCCTCCGACTGAGCTCGTACCCCCCAGCCATCTTCAGGGCCAGTTTAGTACTGATCCTGACCTCTGTTGCAAGCAGCTTCGTCCCGTCCCAGTAATGTTGGACCTCATGCTTTATTTTCTGCACCAGAGTCATTTTCTTCTCTTCCTTCTTCGGTTCGGCCGCCTTCTTCTCGTCTGTTTGGACCGGAGCAGCCTTATCCGCTGCAAGTTCTGCCAAACTTCGGTCCTCCTGGACTTGGGTCTTGGAGACACCGCTGATACCTTCTGTTGGTACACCGGCTGTGGTTTGTTGGGCTACGGAGGCTTTGGCATCTGCGGATGCTTTTGCAGACGATCGAGGTGCAGGCTCATCTCGCGGTAGCGGTTTCTTTGCTTGCTCGGCATTGAAGCCTGGTGGAGGAAAGTTGCCGCCTCCTCCGCCTGACGTCGCCGTCTCGGTAGCATATCCTCTATGTGGAAGAAGAATGGCAACAGCTTGAAGCTGCGGGGGCAAGCCTCGAGCATTGCGACGAAGAAAAGCTGAGTATGATGATGAAGGCGACAGAGGACTTCGCGATAATAAACCACCTGAAGTGATGCGTCAGCGCGTAAAACCTTTGTGGAACCACATATCAACCAGTACCATAGTTACGCAATACCTGTTGCGATGGCCCACTCCTGGCTAACCTCGTTGAGGCGCTCATTTCAACAGGAAGCCTGTCAAACAAGGAGGCGAGAACACCGGATCCGCCAAAGGCCAACAACCCTGTTGAGATAGTATCTAGATTATAGTCGGCGGACGGAGTTGATCCCGAGTCGCAATAATCACATATAACACTGAAATGGTGATAATCTAGAGTAATGAGTGATGCAAAATGGTAGACTGATGTTGAGCTGATGTAAAGTTGTTGGCCATGCGCGCATCTCAAGGGGGTTCTTGGCAAAGAGGACGGCTTTAGCAAGTGCTCTAACTCCGGGCGCTCGGAAATACTTCCCCCGCCCCGGTCGCCGAAGCTCAACGAACCATCGCGTTCCTCCTCAATCACTCAGCGTCCATGTGCTTTGTACAATCATTCGTGAAGCTATTTCACAATATTTGACCATTTCATCATGGATCTGTGACTACTAATTCAGGGGCTTCGTGCTTCTTTGTTCCTGTAGTTCCTGCCCTTCCGATTTCCGCCGTCAGGCCTTACCACTTCGTACTTTGCGCTACTGCTTGAAGCCATTGAAGATGGCTACTGTGGAGCTGAGACGAGCTGCCCGTATCATCCTCGTCGGCGCACCTGGCGTAGGTAAAGGCACTCAAGCGGAGCGCCTGATGAAGCGCTTCCCGCAGCTCTCCGCCGTCAGCTCGGGAGATCTCTTGCGCGACAATGTGCGGAACAAGACACCGCTTGGTGCGACTCCAATAGCCATTCGTCTACTCCGGGCTCACAGGTCGTAGGTCTCGAAGCTGAGGGTGCAATGAAAGCCGGCAATCTGGTCCCAGACGCCATGATTCTTAGGCTCATCCTCAATGCTCTGAAAGCCAAGCGCTGGGTCCCTCCCACGTCGTCCATCAGCGATGCGCTTCCCGCAGACCCTTCGCCTTCTCCTTCAGCGTCATTCATACTGGACGGCTTTCCTCGGACGGCGGCGCAGGCGTCGAAACTGGACTCTATAATTCCCATCAACCTCGTGGTCTCCTTCATTACTCCGATCGAGATCATCTTAGGGCGTATAGCCGAGCGCTGGGTTCATGCGCCCTCGGGGAGAGTCTATAATACGGGATTCAATGCACCGAAGGTGGCAGGGAAGGATGATGTGACCGGAGAGCCTTTGACTAAGAGGGGGGATGATGGCGAGGAGACGTGGAGACAGAGATTGAAAAAGTTCGATGAGACGAGTGAGCCGTTGCTGGAGCACTATGAGAAAAAAGGGTGTTTGTGGACGGTGAAGGGGAATAGTAGCAATGAGATCACTCCAAAGCTATATAGCGAATTTGAGAAGAGATTCTGCTGACAGTCAGTCCTTGATACAACATGCGATCTATGCCAAGGAACGCAATGTGTTATTTGGTTCGGTACTCGAACACTATATTTTTGACAAGTCTCAGACCCATCGACCACCGCCGGCTTGCTGTTGATCGCCCAGGCCTACGACGACGATCTGCTTCTTGAGTTCCTCCCTTTTCTTTTGAGATTTTGTTCGTTTGACTTTATTGGTTTCTAACCCCATAGCATTCTCGATCTTTTCAGATCCATTCTGCAATGTTGACGCAAGTCGATGTGCTAAGCTGGGCTTCTTCCGACCTCGGGATTTTGCAGGGCTCGGAGAAGGACTAGACATTGGGGTTGCTTTTCTTGCCGTCTCTTCCTCTTTCGAACCGAAAGGCGTCAAGAAGCCAACTTTGCTTGACTTGGACGACTGCGATTCTTGCTCCCATGCTTTTCGACCGAACTGCTGGTAAGGTGAAATCGGTATTGCAGGATTCCGATGCTGTCCACGAGGACGAACCTTTGGGGTATTCGGAAAGTCCATGGCTGCAGGCTTCGGCGCCGTGGGCTTTGGCGATGCAACTCTATGCTTCGGTGACGGTGAATAGAGACTAGTAAGGGTGTCGTACATGTTGTCAATACCGTATTGGATACTGATCCGTCGCCCGCTTAATTCGGAACTTACCGTGCTCTTTGGTTTTGGTGGTGGTGCTAGTTGTTGGCTGTTCGTATCTCCACCGGTATTCTTATGGCCTTGGAAAGCCTTTCGCGCAGTCTTCTTCAGGGAATCACGGAGGCTACTGCGCATGCTACAGGCCTCAGAAGAATCGGAGGAGAAGCGGCTTCCAGGTTCCTCGCCTCCTCCAAATTTCGGGCTTCGTTCCAAGGTGCTGGACCTGAGAGGCGAGGGTACCATCATGTGATCTACGACGTCAGTGATTCTAGGGGACATTGGAGACGTCTTGCTGTTGTGATGCGGATAGTATGGGTCAGGTGCGGCACCGTGCCAAACCGTGGATCTAGCGTGCAGGACTGACTCGTAGTTGTCGGCATGCCATCGTGCATCTTTCTCCCCCAAATCTGGTTGCCTGCGCGTGCTTCCATGACCACTGTCCAGTGTACATGGCGACATGTCGCGTTCCCTCAACTGCGCTCGGTCCGCACGTCTTCGTTCTACGATCGGGTCCGACACGGCATAAGTCTGCGCGAGCTGAACAAGCTTAGGCCTTGTAGGTGCCGGATTGGGGAGCTCTGACGTGCTCGATCTGTATATGTTAGGTTGGAGGTATTCTGTTGAAAGATATTGTTCCACGATTCGACTGTCATATGGAATGTCTTGATCGGGTTGCGACACGGAGTAGAGTCTGCTCGGTCTTCGTGGTGTTGGAGGCAGTGGTTTATCGGCCTGCTGAAGATGGTCATATGAGACACTTGTTTCCAATTTCAGCCTCGCCATGACCAACATGCAGGTATCGAAGCATCAATTCTCTGTCTAACAGGTGCTTGCTAAGACTCGAATATGCAATGAGCATTATCGCTCGAAACGGGAGACACACGAAGCACCAAAGCGAACTGATGTCCGAGGCACAAAGAAATGAAAGAAGGAATCGATATGGTCTATTGGCCATCACGAGAAATTCAACAAAGAACGGTGACAGCAAAGCGACGAGATACCGTTCACTACACTTGGTAAAGGAACTTGTCTGGGCCGTCACTACACGGACATGGTATAGTGCCAGGAGAAAAAGCACAACGCGATGTTGATCAGGCATTGACAGTGAACATAGAGCAGGACCGCTCGACTGAAGGCGGCATCGTAGCCTCGGCCACAAAGTCTACGCTAGATCATCTACGAGGAGAAGCTAACAGCTACCTTTGCGAGTAGCCATCATGGTAAATTGGGATTCATGGACGAGGTCTTCTCGACAAGTTGGCTGGTAGATGGACGCTCGAACGACATCGGGTCAAGGTGGCCGGAGACGGCTAAGCGTGAATGCCACATGCTGCACGTTTAAGTGAAAGGTTGGACCGATCCGTTCTGAGAAGAACTCTTGCGTCATCCCTCCTTCAGTCGCTATCGATGAATTCTGGAATTAGATGGTCCTATATATAGGGAATTGGTAATCGTAACGTGGTTGAAAGAGACAATAAGGATGAGTCAAAACAAGTCCCAAAGTAGCCTTGCTGATGCAGCTTAGTAGGTTTCATAGCACATTGTGCTATGGAAAGGCGCGAAATTCTATTTGCGATGCTTTAAATGCTCCCACTACCTATGCTACTCTTGAACGGAATGAAAGCTGTTCGGGCAGCCCCCAGTACGGGTGGGTGGTGCTTCTGAACAAAGTAAACCTGTTTACCATTAGGCTAGTCGTCTCGGGCAATCCAGCTCCTGATAGCGCTCTGTACAGTGTCCTCAGACAGGGTAGTTGAGTCGGGCATGCCGCCAGCCGCTGCTTGCTTCGTAGAAGTTTTCATTTGGTCGTGATGGGAACGCTCGCAAGTCCAAGACCGGAATATGAAGAAGCCTGCGGTCTCTGGGGTACATTGTCTTGTGAACCTTCGAATTCACTTATAGTCGTTACGGTAGTCAACAGATGCGACTGGAGACTTGGGTTTGGGTTCTACGGGCCTGAATTTCTTCGACATGATGCAATCAGACGCTTGAAGCTGGGGATATGGGGCATCTGATCATTGTCCTTGTGGCTAACCAGGCATGTCGAAAGCCGATGGGCGGGTGTATCATCGCACGTCCAGTCAGTCCGCTGAAATGAGTGAGCCTTCGCTTCGAGACTGGGCGTTGATCGGCGGCCTCAATGCCAAAATTACCACGGCACAGTTCGTGGGATACGCAGTGCTTTGGTGCTTTGCGGGCGCTAGCACACGAACTTCATGTTGCTGCCATGCCGGTGTCCTCCGGCGCTAAGAGATGCTCAATACCTGTTCCTATATTGTCCTGACGTAGCAATTTTCAGAGGCTAGGTGTGGGTGCAAGGCTGCAGGAGGATTGACGATCCGCAAATCATCAACGAGCTGGCACAATCCTACAACGCCCACTACGGCCCTGTTATTATACGGCACATACCTCTAGAGTCTTGAGTCAGCAATCTTGGAAAGCCTTGCTCCTAGAGACCTAAACGGCTGATTTCTACGACTGTGGCTTCGTTGCAGGTCGTGTCCGGGCTGTTGGTTATCAATTGCTCGAGAGCAGAGCCTGTCAAGCCTCGATACAGGCTCTCTTGACTTCATCATGCGCTTCAAGGGATCTGAAGAGCGAGTCGTGTACCCAGCGGCACCGAAAATGGTCTTTCCGAATACAATCGGTTTCACAGAGCAAGGGTTTGGCCTTCAGGATTAAAAAACTGAAGAAGAACAAAGGCAGGCCTCGTCCTGTTTAATATTCCAGGTAGCTGGTATCTCATGCACTGACATGGCGCAACTTCCAAGGAGCACTCATTCCTTGGCACTCTTGAAAAAACTTATTGGCGATATGACGACGAACTGATCGAGCAGCGATGTCCCATTCTTGGAGAGGCTAACAGTCAAAGCATACTGCGTACTCAGCTGCGACATTTCTTGAGGAGACCTAGTGAAGGAAGAAAAAGGACAAAGATCTCGGTGACTCTCAGGGCTTTGCCAAGACAGAGTGCACTTGCCAGCGCTTGAGATAAGTCAAAGAATGATATGCACTCATCAAATTCGAGAGGCTCAAGAGCGGACCTACATAATAAGACCAATAGAGCATTCATGTTTCGACAAGCGGCAGTCATCCTCCCTTACTGACAATGGCCATATGAAAGCGCACACATTGCTCAATCTTGCCAGACGAATCCGCACGGCCCCTCAGACGTACCTCGAACTCGCTCTTATCACGCTGCCTCAAGTTCAGGTCCTTCAAGTCGCCGATCTGGGAGTACTTAAATAATTTCCCGAATCGCTGTGATGCCTCGCTCGCATCAGATGATCTGGCAAGCAATTTGAATGTCAAATACTCGCGAACGCGTCAGGCCTGCCCTACGAACAGCCTCCCTCAAGGAGTCCACCGAAGATATCCAATTGGGGCCGTACAAGAGCTCCGATGGAAGATCAGCCTACTTCAATACTTGCATGGAAACGGTACCACCGAGCATCGCTTCCTCGACCGGGACATCGACTATCACTTTCCCGTCCGGAAGGGGGTCGAGAAATTGCTGAGCCTCCTTCAATTCCGCCTATTTGACCCAGTCTTCGGCCTAATGAGAATGGACTGTTTGATCATACTGAGCACTTCGTTCGTCGTAGATAGCAGCAACACGGTCGCTCTTCGATGTGGCCATTGGCGATTGAATTTGAAAAAATCGTATTCATAGGGTGATTGAAGAAAGCTCAGAGGAATACAGTCCGTTTGGAATTTGCGGATGCGGACAGGCGACATCGAGCTTGGTCCTACAGGAATTCAACCGGTGTATCATTGACTAAAGTCTTCATCTCACGATCATCTCACGATCATCTCACGGAGTCAATGTCCACGCAGTTACAGCGGGCGACACACTGTGACTCAAAGCTTGCGCATCGATTCGCTAGTCGTACAGGGCTCTGGTAGACAGGTAGAACCCAATCAAAAGTATGCCAACAGAAGGCGGTTTGCCGTTCAAGTCTTGCCGAAGCTTGATCCTTGTCGCCAACGTTTGCTTCATAGAACACAATTCAACATAACTCACATTCGCAGTCTAGGAAGACTACCTGATTCCAAAGATCGATCAAAGGAAACACAGTTGATTGTGAAGGGTGTGAGGACGCTGCCCAATGAAACGCTCGCGTCGGCCTCCACATGATCGCGATGGTGTAGCACCACGCGCCAAATTAGTAAGGTCGTGCATAGAGTAATTGTTGGCACAATTTGTTCTGCGCACTGCTCTGCTTTAGTTCCACATTGAGTTGATCAAAGTGATCTTGGGCCTCACCGGCGCTAGGTACAGTAGTCAGCAGCCGTGGTCGAGCCAGCAACGGGGATTTCGGGCTGCGACAGTTGGGACCTAGGAGACGAAAAAAGACGCCCGGCATCTCAGGCAATCATGGCGATGTCAACACCTCACAGGCGCTCGCTGGGCCGTCCTCGACAGTCCTTGGGACTCTCTGCCGCCAATACCGCTTCTTCGCCGAACCTCAATGCGTCTTTCGCCTCGTCTCAGCGGCCATCCGCGTCAACACGCAAGCCGTCCGGCCTATCTACCATATCCGACTATCACAGTGAGACATACGACCATAGGAGTACTGAGAATTCCTCGAGTCCAATGACCATGCCAAGAGGCCCAGAGATGACAAACAGAAACATCAGTGGCGATGACGTTGGAAACAAAGATCTTGATATCGGGGATGTGGTGGATGTACCTGGTGGCATGCATGGCATAGTCAAGTTCATTGGCGAAGTAAAGGGCAAACAGGGTATATTCGCTGGTGTGGAACTCAACAAGGAGTGGGCAGCCAGAGGCAAGAACAACGGAGATGTCGATGGAGTGCGATATTTCACAACCTCCGTCCCAGGCGCTGGTATTTTCCTGCCCTCAAGCAAAGCCTACAAACGCCTTTTCCCCGTGCGGTCATCCGACTCGTTCCCACCAACACCAGCAAGTCCATCGCTTGCGGCTTTCAATCTTGGCGGTAGGGGAGACCGGCATGCAGATACAACGCCGACACCAGCGGCCTCTAAGCTAAGCCAGTCAATTGCACCAGCCAGAGTAGCCAGCCCAGCATTCAAACCTCGATCTCGACCTTCCCTCCCACGCCCCGAATCCCCATTGCGGAGAACGCAAAATGCCAATGCCGCCACACCGTCAGGGCGCCCGTCTCTCGGAGCACCGAAGTTCTCCAAAGGCGGCCCTGCGACGCCTCGATATGCGCCGAGTCCAACACCTGGCAAATTTAGCAGCAGTATTGGACCTGGGAAAATGGGGATGGGCGACCCAGGCAAGAGACCCAACAAGGCGTTAGCGACGAACTCGAGAACGCCTGTGAATGCCAGACCAGCATCGCGGAATCTGTCAAGGCCGGACTCCAGATTCGACAACGACTTCGAAGACACGCCAGTTGGCATATATAAGACGACGAACCGCTCGCGACCCCCTTCACAAGATGAAGAAATCCAGCGACTCCGGACCCGCCTCGCAGAGCGCGACCAACAGCTCAAAGACCAAGCCTCCAGTCTCCTAGAGATGGAAGCCAGCGTTACAGAACTCCATTCGTTTCTACCTTCCTCAAGTCCTCAACGCCCCACCCACCTCTCACGAAACCCCAGCGTCGTCGACGACGCAGACGCCTCCCAGCTACGCATGCTCCTCCGCGAAAAGAACGAAAAGATCGCAGCGCTGACTGTAGAATTCGACTCCCACCGCGCAGATTTCCGCAGCACAATCGACACCCTCGAACTCGCCAGCACGGAAACTGAGAAAATCTACGAGAAAAAAGTCGAGGACCTCTCACAGGAAGTCCAAGAACTGCAAGAGCAAGCCGAGAACATGGACAGCGTGACCCATCAATTGAAGCAGCTCGAAGACCTAGTCCAAGAACTCGAAGAGGGCCTCGAGGACGCCCGCCGCGGCGAAGCCGAAGCCCGAGGCGAAGTGGAATTCCTGCGCGGGGAAGTCGAACGCGGCCGCTCGGAGCTGAAACGAGAACGAGAGAAAGCCGCCGTCACTCTCAGCCCCCCCAACTCGCAGCGCTCCTCCCGCGAGGTCGAGCAGCGGGACGACGAGATCCGCGGCCTCAAGGCCATCATCCACAGCCTCAGCCGGGATGCCGACGTCGGGAGCCCCAAGACCGGAGGAGGCAGCCGCCGCGTCAGCAGACAGCGACACAGCGGGCACGGCCAAGCAAACGGGCACCCCACGGAGGAACAGCTCGCCGAGGAACGGAAAGCGCGCGAGAAGCTGGAAAGGGAGGTCAAAGACCTCGAGAACCTCGTCGACGCCAAAACATACCGTGAGGAGGAACTCGAGAACGAGCTGAAGCGGCTCCAGACCGCGGCGAAGCATGCCAGCGCGGGGAGCGCCACGTCGCCAACCCGCAACTCGAATCTCAGTCGGGTGAATTCCAATGAGTGGCGGGGGTATCATAGCCCAGGCGGTGGTGCAGGTGCTGCCACGACGGCGGAAGCGCATCCACAACAGCCGCAGCTGCAGGAGGCGGATTCCCAATCCGAGATCACGGACGCGAGTAACCTCTGGTGCGAGATCTGCGAGGCGCCGGGGCATGACATCCTGACGTGCACGAACATGTTCGGGAGCCAAGCGGAGGCGCAGAAGGCGAGTCCGGGGAGCCAGAGGACGGGGAGGGATGTGGTTGCGGAGGGGCTGAAGGGGCTGGGCAGTGCGTCGTCGTCGCCGTGGGGGAATGGAGGGGCGCAGGTGAAGCCGTTGAGTCCTGCGGCGAAGAGGAATGCGGTGCGGATGGATGCGGGGGGTATGGTGCCGGGGAAGGCGAGTGGGATTGTGGATGCGAGAAGGTGGTGTGCGTTGTGTGAGCGGGATGGGCATGAGAGTGTGGATTGTCCGGAGGAGGAGGTGGAGTATTAGGGGCTGAGTGGTTTGGATTGATTCGAAGCGTCTACGGTTTCGCGACTTGTACTTTTGCGTGGCGAATGGTGCTGGGCTGGGCGAAAAGAGCGGAAGCCCACTCTCAGGGGAATTGGATTCTGCGGGCTTCGACTTTTGACAACATCGGGATCGCCATGTAATTCAACAGCAAGAAGCTGACACGATTGGATTGTCCCGAGCACTCGGTGCAAGATGGAAAACAACCTGATGATACCATGGATTCAAAGTATGCTATACACCACTACCTTGACCTAATCAACACCCTCAGCTCTAGCACCTAACCCCAGTACCCCGAGCCCCAGCATCCCTTCTTCCCCTCCAAGCACTCCCACCTCTCATGTATCCCATCGCCGCCTCGCAAGACCCTCATCTAGCCACAACCATCAACTGCATAATCCTGCTCATCGCTCAGTATCAATGCCCGTACAGTAAAATCTCCATGGGGTTCCGTAATTGGCGTTGAACTACATCAGGGTCGGTGCTTGCATGAAGCACCCAGCTTGTCGATCATGACGTGCAACGACCAGATACGGATGCTCGTTTTGGGGCGCCGGAGAGGATTTTCACTCATGTTTGTGTGTGGCGGAGGGGAATTTCCTCAAATGGAGGCATTGACGGTGAGCTATGAAAGGGTTTATGCTTGCATGGAGCACCCTGCTTGGCGATGGTAATGTGCAATGGCCAGATGCGAATGGTCGTTCCGGGGTGCTATAGAGACTGTTGGTTGAGTCTTGTTGGTGTGTGGCGGGTTGGAATTTGCTCGAACGGATGCGTTGACGGTGAGCTGAGGAAGGTTTGGTGCTTGCTTGAAGCATGCAGCTTGGCGATGATGAAGAGCACCGACGGATTTGGATGGTCGTTTTGGGGTGCCTCAGAGGGTTTAGGTTGAGTTATGTTTGGATGTGGCGGGATGGAGTTCGCTAAGGTGGACGCATTGACGGTGAGCTGAGGAAGGATTGGAGCTTGCTTAAAGCACCCAGCTTTGGCGATGCTGATTTGCAATGGCCAGATGCGGATGGTCGTTCTGGGTTGGTCGAGAGACTTGTTGAGTCTTGTTCGTGCGTGGCGCGTTGGAATTTGCTCGAATGGATGCGTTGACGGCGAGGAAAGGAAGGGTTGGAGCTTGCTTGGAGCACCCAGCTTGACGATGGTGATGTGCAATGACCAGATGCGGATTATCGTTTTGGGGTGCCAGAGGGGTTTGAGTCATGGGTGTGTGTGCGGGATGGAATGTGCTCGAATGGACGCGGTGGCTGAGGCTTGTCGTTCGTGGTGGAGGTTGAGATGACTCTGTCTGGAGGATCGCGTGGCAGCCTGTTTCTCGATGTCGAGTATGTCGTTGAAGCTCATTCTTCGTCGTAGAGGATGAAGCTTTGAATATAGTAATGTAGTTCCGGAGCTTTGCGGCGCGGCCACTGGGGTCTAAGTCGCTTCTGATCTTTGGACCAGAGGCAGAGTTCGTGGCCAGAGCTGGTTGGTTTCTTGATGAGGATGATGGCGAGTGTTCGAAGGCAGTAGCCGGAGACAGAGCGACGGTATGAGGTAGGAGGGCTATATAACCGTGTTCGGAGAGAGGTGGATGTTGTAGCTCGAAGATAATTGAAGCCCGGGTGCTCGACGTTTCGTCTCATCGACTACACCATAAGACGAGACCCGGACCAACCCCTATGATGGTCGTTCACGAGCGTTTGAAAATGTTGAAAGGGGCAGCAAGCACGCGCCGAGCACGCTGGCGGCCGTGAGCAAACGAGGCATATAGAGCTGCCTTCCGTGCACGGCGCTCTGCGTCTGCTTTGTCGTTCGCGGCATCTTGGGCCTGCTGAGCTTGCATATAGGCTCTGAAGGCGTCGTAACCTTCCGTTGCGAGAATATGGCGGGCTGTTGAGGCGTGGGACGAATCACGGGATTTGATGGAAGAGAAGGAGGACTTGATTGAGATGGAGGCAGGCATTGTGAGAGTGGTGGTGTTGGTAGGGAGTGGATTGATCTTGGGAATAAGAGTGGATTGGTAATATATGTGAAATTGGAATGTGAGAATGAGTGGTTGATGCGTGTGATGATGGTAATTGCTAGAGTAAAGTTATATGATGAGAGGGGAGGGAGTCAGGAGGGAACCTAGCACTGAATATATATATACGGAGAGAAAAGGTGATCTGAATAGACACCGGTAAACGGCGGAAAGAGCTCAATGGCTCAGAGAGGGATCTTGTGAAAAAGGTAAGGAATTGACTCTGTAAGCCTTGAATAGGAAATCCTAAGGATTGTGTATATGGGACGAAAATTCGGAAATTGACTCTCTAAGCCTCGAATGGGAAATCCTGAGGATTGTCTATATGAGGAGTTCAACGAAAATGAGGCTAGCGATCGTGAGTGCATATCCATAAGGGTGTTCGAGATGATCGGGTGAATCTACGGAGGGTACTCTCCTGGTCTTGAATTGAACTAAACCTTTTTAATAATCCGGTGACTGGCTTCTGGCCCGCTGGACGATATCTCAAGGCTTAGATTCTGCCTATATATTTTTAGATGACTGGGTTGGACTGGTGTATATTGCTTTAATAGATGGCTTGCATTCTTACAAGAATAGCCACGACAGCTGGTTACTATTTGCAGGCTTAGCTTGTGTGCCCAAAGGTCGGTTTGGATATCGACTGGATGTATCGAAGCAGGGGAAACATATGTGAAATAGTAAGGTATTTCGCAAGGATTCGATGGATCATAACGGAAAGGCGACCCCAACAGTCCCATCAATGCTGTCGGAATAAGACTGTCAAGGCATGCGGCCAAGGATGCCTTGTAGCCTCAAAACATACATTGAGATAGGGGAAAAGGGAGACGTCTGCGAGAAGTATGAGATTAGCAATAATATACTCAGAAGGTAAGCCATAGTGTCAGTGTGACGGGGCTTTCCCTCATGCGATTTTGCGCCCGATGTTCCCAACGCCTCGTCCAACAACGCTTACAACGACATCACCTCCCTCGGCGGAATCCAATTCTCTGATGCCCCAGCCACTAGCACCGAAAGCCTTGAGATCTCTACCTAGCGAGACAATGGATTCGCTCCCAAGGACCTCTTTGCCAAGCTGTACCCTGCCCACATCTTCCGATCCCATTGCCATCAGCGTTAGCATGGTAGGAGCTGCTGTCAGGGATACCGTACCGCCAAGTGATACGGTTTCGAGGAGTTGAAAGGCACAATGCTGCCCTAGATCTTCTGGTGGAATACCGCCAGACGGAGGTGACGCGAGGTCCGCCGAGTAGAGTGAACCGGTAGATGACTCTGCAACCAGTGATAGTCCGAATCCAATGCCGATCTTGCGTTTCCCCGTGGGATCGGCCTTGTTCGTTGATGTTATGAATGGTGCAGAAGAGACATCAGAGAAGATGTAAGTGTCTCCTACGAGAGGATTTAAAACACCCCTTGCCGCCTCAATCATTCGAGCATTGTTTGACGCCGAAACCCCTGTGCAATAAGCCACGCCACGCACCTTCTTCACTCGACCAGGATTCAGCAAATGGATGGTTTTTGGAAGCCGTACTTGATGATTGAAGACTAGCTGAACCTCCCCTGCGCCGCCTCTGCCCTCAGGGCCAAAGTTCGACCTCCGTAGTATCCTCAGTTCAATGTTGTTGGTGATACCAAAGTTTGCATACAGGGGTAATATGGCTGTTCGCACACTATCGACTGATATATCACCTGCCAGCGTAGCAGAGGTGATAACGCCAGGACCGGTGAGGAGGACATTCACGGGCGCCTTAGAGAAAGGAGCAAGCAAACACAGAGGAATCAAGAAGTAGCTGACACCTCTTGCACACGCGGTAGGTAGCTCATGTTTGATGACACCACCACTGGCACCCGAACCAGTTGCGCTTCCGGTAATGAGACCGGGGCGGTAGAGAAGAGTAGTGCCGGTGTAGGAAATTTCGATATTTGATCCGTTTGTCACAGCTTCGAGAAGACGTAGAAAGGAGATCTCATGGGGTGCCAGCCCAGGATTAGTATGAGACGAAGGCCGGATCTGCGAGATGTGGATAGCACGGCCGGTAAGGGTGGAAAGGACCAGGCGGTGGGCGAGCGCTCGTTGCGTCTTAAAGCGTAGGGGCGCCTGTGGTATATCCGACATAGTTCGAGCATTTGCTAACCAGCACGGCTCATAGGAGAACACAGTGACATGATTACTTGGGAGCGCTCAGGATGAGGTACTTCAATTTCTGATTAATATATTTGTCATTGCTCTCACCCTGCAACATGGACCGGAGGCTTTGAAGACTGGTCATTGAAGATTTTCGGATATAAGCGAGAGGTAATTTACTCTAGCGGTATTTATAATAAATACACTCTAACAGCCTCGTTTGTAATCGTTACCCATTATATATAATCCGCTCTTTGGGCGATTACTACTCAATGTATGCACTCGAGCAGCAAGATCTTACAAGGAAACATCTACGTCAAACATGCTTTCAAGTCCATTGAATCTGCCGAAGTGGTCTGCCGTTCAGCAGTGTGCAGTCACGAAGCATGTCAACTGACTGATCCCAGGCTCGAAGAGAATTCACATGTGCTGCAGCCACCAATCAACAACTATTGTGTCTACAACAAAGATGTCACCGTCATGGTACGTTCTGATGATCCCCATTCCACAGCTCTCTTTGCTGAAGACTTCAGATTGTTGGAGGGCCAAATGCTAGATCCGACTACCATATCAACGAGACAGCTGAATGGTTTTTTCAATACAAAGGCTCGATGCTTCTTAAGGTGGTCGACGATGCCACATTCCGCGACATACCGATCCAAGAAGGCGAAATGTTCCTTCTCCCTCCGAACACGCCCCATAATCCAGTCCGCTTCGCCAATACAGTTGGTATAGTCCTGGAACAACCGCGTCCCGCCGGAAGTGAGGATCGCCTGCGCTGGTACTGTCAGAATTGCGGAATGATCGTTCATGAAGCAGCGTTTCATTGCACGGATCTTGGTACACAGATAAAGGAGGCTGTCAATAAATTCAAAAACGATGAACAGAAGAGAAAATGCTCAAGTTGTGGGGAACTTGCGGATATGGTCCCTCGGGGAGTAGTTCAGCCATAAATGCTGCTCGACAAACAAACATTACGTTCAAGACCATGCAGCAATGTTGAAAGCAATGTATGATCTTAAGACACAATCAGATGAACGTAACCATCGGAAAAGTCTTCTAATTGCGTATGCCTTACCCTCGAGCACTGTTGAAGTCGCAAATCACAGCAGTCTTGAAAATCCACGATATGACAGTATGAGCGCGTGACATCAATTCTGCTAGCATACAATTGCTTCTGTTATCAACCAGAAGAGTAGCTGTCGAGATCAGAATGTTTGACGCTGAGCATTTCGGAATACTAGGCCCATGTTGAAATAATTATGATGCTCGCTTGGCTCCAGACCCGAAGGATTTTTTGATTTCTAATCTTCATCTCACAATATACCTGGTCTAAGGGCGATGCTGGAGGTAATAGAGGCGGTGAAAGTGGTAGGAATCAATGTTTGATGCGGTAAGCGTACAGTAGCCGGCTAATCGGATCGAGTAACACCGATTTTTGGGCTAGCGAAACGTAGTTTGACCCCGGTCCGTCGCACCCAAAAATTCACTCTTCTCCTACATCCCCCTCAATTTCATCAAAGTTGTGCCATGAGCTAATGTTGGCCTGACCGTACTAGAACATACGCGCGGAGGCTGAAGTCCTCATGTCTTCGAAGAAGGGTCCGTGAATCGAATCACTAATATTTTGCCTACTCCTCCCAGACTTCACTAATGCCCAGGCGATCTCATCCATCTTCCTCGATTCGACAAGCCCAGAGCAACGATCTCCTGAGTGTTTATGCAGCATTTAGAAGGAGCTGAAAGTGATCCCTGCACGGAGTCGGAATTGCTAAGGATACAAGAAAAAGTTGCGATGACGAACGCCACTTCAACTATTTCCCTACCAGCTCAATGACAAACCTCATACTCCGAAGATTCTCGGACACCGGGCCGTGGAACATCTGAGCGTAACAGAGAGTATGGGGCCTTTGAAGCCCAGGATTATACACACTCCGACCTACAATAGTGGTACACTCCTCCTATTTACTTTATGGTCGGCAATATTCTTAAGATGTCATTCGGAAGTGGTTATTGGCAGATCGGGAAGGCTAGCCTCACTTTCTCCACAGCGCATGCCAGGTCCTGCGTAACGCGTCTGACGTTACAGTAGTACAGAGTAGGCATAAATGGGGTGTCAAGCAGTGGCAAAGGTAAGAATATATCATCGCACTCTGATGTGACCGCTTGACGACCTCAAGACGTGAGCTGTCCGAGAAGTTGATGTCTCTAGTGCTCCAGAGCAAATGGAGTGTTAGTGACTATACGTGCCGTCCAGACAGACTATGGCGTCCACTGAGATCTCCCTATCATGAGGGACGAGTTCTCATCTTGAGTGTCCCACACTCTGCAATACACACAACAACTCTTGTTTTGGGTGTACTGGTCCGACGTTTTAGGAGCCCAGCCGTGAGTCCGACGCCCGAAGCAGTCCGTGAATGTATTTCGAATGTGGTCTGTCTTATATCATATCTCTTTGTTGTCTATCTCTGATATTTGCTCTGGCGAACTTGGTTCCGATTCTATTTGTCGGAGCATAGTCCAGCCACGATGGTCCCCTTGATCTCTTTTCAGACACTCTGGTGTACGAAGGTCGTTGTCAAGGCCTCGACCGCTAGTTCGTTCTGGGATGTCTGGTAAGTTTTTATGTTCATATAACTCCTTGGGGGCCTCTATCTCCCCACCGTCTGTATGATTGTGAAATCATCGTTCTTTTTTGCAGCAATTCTCGTTGTTTCAGTCGTCCTCTGGGCTTACAAGCTTGTCAATGAGGCAGCACAAAGGCAGGGCTACGAAATAGCTTTGCGCGAAAGTGTTGCTTTTCACAAGCCTCTATGATGGGCCAAAATGCCAATAGACAGTTGCTGAGCAATGCCTTCTTTAGCAAGATGAGTCTCGCTATGATCCGTGTAAGTCGCGGGGAGTGCCACTTCTCGGAAGATGGTATGTGCATCTCTTACCGTTCGCAGAGCGCAGAGGTTTACTCTCTTTCCTACTTTCGATTCACAATTTGGAAAACAAGGCCCTGAGCGGCAAGACCGCATTTCCTAACATGTGGCGAATGCTGCATGAGAGGACAAGGCACTTCCCGCCCGGGCGCATGCACCATGCTGGTATACTTGCGGTGTGTTGTCCAGCCAGGACCGCCAGAATCGGGAAAGTTGCTCGCTCCTCTTCGGCCATGTGCGAGGTGAAAAGTACCAAGGGGGAGAGAGGTAGCCTGGACACGGTCGCAGGCAGAGTGGATGGACACAAGGATGATGAACTCGTGGAGGGTATGCTACCCACATCGTGATCAGGGAAGGCGCTGCCGAAGAGCGGTGCGGTATGCGCTAGGGGAGCGGATGAGCATACTTTAGGCGTTGATTCGCCCAAGTCTTGGCTTTTCCAGAGGACGAAATCTCCTTCCCCATCCTTCTCTTCCTCCTCTTTCATCCACCCATCTGTTCGCCAATCCGCCTTCGGAGGCGACCTGTACATTTAGCATCTCTCAGGAGCACCATCTAGATCATTACCAGGACTAGCCAACACAATACTGGTGCCAAGGGACCGAAGCTGAGACTTGCGTAAGTGATGTGCTTTTTTGGGGTTTCCTGTTATGGTTAGCGTGGATTTTCTGCCTTTTTCGCGCATTTTCTGCGATCAACTCTCACCTCACGACCTTCATTTTCTTCACCCGCTGATGACGCTGAACCTCCTTCATCAACCTCATCATCAACCATTTTCCATCTTCAAGCCTCTGCCTATTTACGAGGGAGCTTCATCCATATCCTACCTCGACGGGTCTGTTGAGGGTGCTAGCCACGCGTTGAGGCTTACCACGTACACAGCGATCTTCGCCACCCCACCACCAGTCCCCTCTATCCCACGATGACTGATGAGACCAATACTGCCATGCCTCCGACTGGTACTGACGACTCAAGTTCTAAGCCAGCAGAGGTTGTGAGCGAAAACAAGGCAGCCGACACAACGGACGAGGGTCAAGAAGAGGCAGATGCTGAAGGTAAGACCGGCATGATATGGTTACTGCCATAATACCTATCGCACTATGATCGTATCCCACAAAGCTAATGCCACATCTCAACAGATACTAAGACCAACGGCGAGGCCGTACACGCTGCCAACGAAACCTCCGACCAGGCTGCAGCACTAGCAGAGGAAGACGACACTGATATGATTGACGCTGAGGATACGGGTGTGTCCGGCTCTGGTCAGCCTGCGACGGCAGCTCAAGGTACCCCAGCTTCATCGAAGAAGGCGACCAATGGCTCGGCCAAGAAGAAGTCTGCAGGTGTGCCCGAGCACAAGAGCAAGAAGCTCAATAAGAAGAAATCGAAGCCGCAGATCACCCAGTTGGATGCCGAGCCTGGAGAATACTATCTTGCTCGCATGAAGGGTCATCCAGCTTGGCCATCAGTCATCTGCGACGAAGAGATGCTCCCCCAGAGCTTACTCGACACGCGTCCAGTGACAACCAAGCAGCCAGATGGCACTTTTAAGAAGCCGGAATATGCCGAGGGAGGCAAGCGTGCCTACGAGCGCACCTTTCCAATAATGTTCTTGTAAGTTTGGTTACCTGATTCTCACCCTTCAAAGCTAACGTTACTAGGCACACGAACGAATTGTAAGTCATGGCTTGGATGTCAGGAGCGTTACAAAAAGTCAATGTAACGTGAAACTGACAATCTGGACAGTGCTTGGATTGCGAACACGGACCTGACACCGCTCGATCCTACAACCTGTAGCAATGTAGAGTCCAAGGGCAAGACCAAGCAACTTCTGGCTGCCTATGCGACAGCAGCTGAGAATCAGAGTCTGGGCCATTATAAGAAAGTCCTGCAGGACCACCAAGAAGCGGTGCAGGCAGAAGCAGAGGCCCAAGTTGAGCGAGAGGCCAAGAAGGCCAGCAAGGGTAAGAGAAAGAGTGATGCCGCTAAGAGTGATGCCGTTGCTCGTCTGTCAGAAGATGTTGAGGACATGTCGCTCGACGAAGAGGAAGTGGCTCCCAAGCCCAAGTCGAAGAAGCGCAAGAAGGAGGCTGGTAGCGACGATGACGAAGAGAAGGTGAGCCTCGCGCTCGCTTTGCTTACAGACCAGAACTGATGCCGTGAGCCAGCCCGCTAAGACCCCTAAGACCAACACCAAGCTCAAATTGACGACCCCCAAGACACCAGCTAGCGAGCCTGCTAAGAAGAAGAAGCCAGCCAAGCCTAAATCTACTGGCAAGAAGAAGGCAGTGGAGGCTGCAAGTGACGATGAGATTGTTGATACCCCAAAGGCTGAGGAGAAACCACTCACGGCGGCTGAGAACAAGGAAAAGAAGGAGAAGATGGGTGAGATTGCCCCGACTTGGATGACATTCCATGTGCTAATCTTGCCCAGTGCTGTACTACCGTCATAAACTACAACGTGGCTTCTTGTCCCGGGACACCACGCCTAAGGAAGACGAGATGAAGGTTAGTTGAAACCACAATATAAGCTAAGCACGCGTTCGCTGACGATTTATAGGTGATGTCGGATTTTCTGAAGGAGCTTGAAGGCTATCCCGATCTCGAAGGCAGCATCATCCGTACTACCAAGATCCACAAAGTCCTCAAAGCTATGATCAAGCTTCCTTCGATCCCGCTTGATGAGGAGTTCAAGTTCAAAGACCGCTCCCATGCTCTATTGCAGAAATGGAACGAGATTTTGGCCAGCGATCCCACCGCGACCGGGGCTGATAAGGAAGCAGAATCGTCTACCAAGGCTGCCACCACCAATGGGCAGAGCAAGGACGCCGAGAAGCAGGCCGAGGATGCGGAAGCAGGTGAGGCAGCCGCGCCTGAGGAAGAAGACGAGGAAGAGCTGGAGAACAAGATTGGCACAACGATTGAGGGCGAAAAGGAAGCCGAGAAGCCCGATGAGACTGAGGCCAAGGAATCCGAGAAGAGCGATGCACCAGATGTCGACGGTGCACCTGCTGAGGAGTACAAGCCACCTGTGGACGAGACTGAGGACGAACCAGCTGCATAAATCATGCATCTGAAGCCTCAGCAGCGTCACTACGGCTGACCCACCTTTTGCACGACAAATCACACTCTAGACCCCCTACGCCCCCAGCCTTGGAGATCTGTGTCTCCGGTTCCCGCTATCACGGGGACCTAAGTTCTGCCGGGGGCACTTAGCATGTTCTCTTTTACATCTGTGTGCATCCTGGCTGTTTGATTCAAGCCCTACTAATTAGGTGCTGGAATCGAATGACAGCAGAGCAATGGGATTCAGCAGATTGACAGATGATGGTAAAACGGCGATTCGAGATCTTCTGCGATGTACATAAGCTCACACCTGTCTTTGTGAGTGCAATACGGTAGCAAGCTCTATGCTACGACAGATACTTAGCACAGACACCAGCGATCAATCAAAAGTTCAATCAAAATATTCCCCAGTGATAGACATACCATAGCTGAAGCTGGCACGCAAGGTGCAATGTATTTTCACACAAGGCCTGTCATTCTCCATGCCATGGCTGACCTTATCGTCAAGACTCGTGCATACCACAAATAATTGTAAGCGCTGCCACTACGAATAGTACATCCGTTCGAAGGTGTAACATCCACTCAACTCCCCAAACACCAGACACCCATCCCCCCACCTCAATGACAAGCCACACTCTTCGTCGAGCTCGAACCCCCAAAAGCCAAATACCCCACAAACGCACCCACCGCAACAGCCAGCATGACCCAGCCATTATACGTCATGAACAGCAACCTAAACCCCCCAATCGTCAGCCCCCCAGCTCTCCTTTCCTCCCTCCAGGTATGTATGTATGGACTCACATAATAAAAAAGCTATAAAACACCTGCACCGCATACAACGCCGCCTTCACGACCTTCACCCTCGTCTCCGCCTCCCTCGTGGTTTTCCCTGCGCCCGTGAAGAGTAGTGAGCTGTGTTCCCTGCTTGCTGTACCATCCACTAAGACGGGGCATAATGAGCCTGGGCCCTTCGCTTCTTTCTATCCCATAAGATGATTCATGGGGAAAAGGGAAGACGTACGGGGCAGCTTGTTCATATACTCAGCGCTCTGGGCTTCGTATCTCCGACTCGCGTCGCGGACGAGCTCGTAGCCAGCGGTGAGGAGGATGATGCCGAGGAGGGAGAGGAGGAGGGAGAGGGTGGATGTTATGCGCCAGAAGGGGAAGATGATGCAGAGGTTTTGGGTGGAGAAGGTGAAGAGCATCTGTTGGTGGGGAGGTCAGCGGCTGATTGTAGTATTGGATATAGATATGGGGAAATAGAATGGAATACCTACGTTCATCTGGCATTGTGACCCGGATCCGCCCATGTCCATATCGCCGTGGGACATGTGGGAGTGGTCCATTGTGGTTGGGGCTAGGTTGAGTCGGATGATGTGAGGGACGGGGGACGAGAGTGAGATGTTGGTGTATGGATGTGGTGTTGCTACCCTTGAATTGCTTCTTAGCTTCAAATATTGGATGAACCCGAGTACTCCGATTCAAATTCCGAGATACTGGCAGCAAACTCACCACTTGCATCGTTGACACAACTTCATCATCATCCCGCAAATATCTAGTGCAAACACCTCTCACCCACCCACCCACCTCCCAAACCATCACAACCTCAAGGAACCCCTTCTCAACCACCCAGACCACACACCTCTCACCCTCTTGCTTCCCCTCCAAGATGTCTTCCGACCCCCCCCTCCCCACCACCACCGCCCCCAACGCCCCACCCCCAACCACCACCTCCACCGACCCCACCCGCGGCATCCCCTACTACGAATCCCTCCGGCGCTCCCTGCGCGAAACCCTCACCCGCAAAACCCTCCTCGACAAATCCCTCCTCTCGCTCGAGACATCGCTCTACCGCGCCGAGACACTCTACCTCGAGGACACGGGCGCGGGGAACATCATCCGGGGGTTCGACAACTACATCAAAGGCACCACGGCTAGTAGTGGTGGTTTGAGTGGAGGAGGAGGGGGTGGAGGGGGCGGTGGTGGTGGAGGAGGAGGGGGCGGGAGGAAGAGAGGGGGGGTGGGCGAGGGGGATAGAGTGTTTAGTAAGAGTAGTGTGGGGTTTGCGAGGGAGGTGAGTCCGGAGGAGGGGTTGCAGGGAGAGGGGGAGGAGGAGGAGGAGGGGGTGGGGAGGAGGAGGAGGAAAGGGGAGGAGGGGGGGGAGGGGGAGGGGGAGAGGGGGCCGAAGAGGTTGAAGATTACGTATGCGAGGGGGGAGAAGGGGGGGATTGAGTGAGATTGGGGACGGAGGGTCGGAGGGTGTGCATGCAGGCGAAATGCGGGCATCGCTGTGATGCTTGAAGATACCCACTGAGTTGCGCACTTAGCGGTGGTGATGAGTGCTCGTTATTCATGGCGTTCGGAGACTTGAGCTTGACGGAAAGTGTGGCATGCCAACGCTAACGATGAATGTCATTTTCAGCGTTAAATGAATAGTGCCTCCTGCGCTCCACCGTGCAAAGGCTAAAGTAATGTAGAATATACAAGAACCCGGGCAATTACATGCCAATGCCTCCTAAGGCACCTCCTCGTCGCTACTCTCGCCCGCTCCAAAGCAGAAGCTGAAACAGCACTTCACGGTCTCTTCCGCTTTCGTCTTCTCCGGAGCGCGGTCCTTCCATCGCTCGACTTGCTCCCTCACCTGTGCTTTCTTTTGGGGGTTGCTCATGTCGCTGTCGGGCTCCGAATCTCCCTTAACCAGCTCATCCCACTTCCTCTTCTTCAACCCGTGTTTTTTCTCCATCTTCTCAAGCGCTTCGTCGAGGACCTCTGGGTATCGCTCTCGAAGTCTTAGTATGAACGTCTTATACGGGTCATTGACCTCGCCTTTGAAGCCTGTGACCTGCTCCGACTTGTACTTCATGAAGCCAAGAGCATCGTGAAGGTAGGCTTGAGGGACAAAGTTCTGGGTGATGGCGATACCACCTTCAATATTGATGACGAGATGATACCAGCCGGAGGGTACGTGAAGGATTTCTCCCGCTCTACAAACTCCTTCAACACAGCCGTCCATTTTTCGCGCTTCGGCATGGAAGCCCAGCAGCCATTCTCCAATACTCAGCGGACTGGTGACTTCACTCTGGTCTTGGGAGGTGAAGACGCCTGGTGGGGCTTTTGGAAACATAATCCAGTATTTGGCGCCGCGGACAACGGCGTTCCACGCACTACTCGATGTTAGCGTACCGGCAGGTCAGATGCTGAGAAGGTTATAAACCTTGTCGCATTAGGATCTTTATGGAACGTGCTTCCACTCCTTTCGGGCCCAACAATCAGCCAGCGGTGATCCGGTCTTTGCTCGCCAAGGACCTCAAAGTAGTCCTGTCCAAAACACTCCGGCACTTCGTAGTGATCATGAGGGTATCGGTGCTTGCCAATCTTCAGATCCATTTTCTCAACAAAGGCGGGATCGAAAAGGTACAAAGGAGATTCGTCAAAGTTGTGTGTGCAGTACTTGCGGTAGGTTTCGTACGGCCAGTCTACCCCTTCGCAGCTGAAATTGACATCCTTGTACATGGACATGAAACCCCCCCATGTCCAGTATTCAATCACCGGCCACTCGTTGACAACCTTGGTTGCAATGAACGGCTTTTTTACCCATTTGGACTCGAACTCTTCAGCGGTAAGTGTGTCTATCCTTGGAATCTGGTTCTTGGAAGGTATGTTCTTGTAATACGGTTTAAGAGGGATGTGACGGCACATGAATGGTCGATATAGGACATCTGAGTAGAGGCCACTGCAATCGAACACCCATCTTGAATGCATCTCGAGCACTGTAGTGAACCAATCTCCACACCACCGATCGCTAGCAGTAGGACAACTAGCACAGACAATTCAGTACTGTGCTATGATTAATGAGCAATGGTTGGATGTGGTCATATATGGTAGATTATCTTGATTATAGATGGTACACGGCGAGCATTCTATTATTACATACACAAAGCGGCCAACTGCAACTCACAAAATTGCTCATCTCTTGCTAGAGACAGTCTAATCCTGATCAAAGGCCATGGTGCCACCAAAACCAAGACTATGTAGAGATAATATAAGGAGGTTTGTAAATTTTGATAAGAGGGTACGAAAGAAGAGAAAGCATACTTAAGGAATTTGGATCTCCAAAGCGGCTCATCAAGCCTTGAAAATGCCCAAAGGGCCTTGCACGTTGATCCAAATCTTAGGATTGACAGAATGTCAAGATACTCAAGTAATTGTACAATGAGCTCATCTGGAAGCATTGAAAATGGGCCAGCAGCTGTCTTGATGTTTTCGGTAGCGAGGTATACTTGACCTGAAGGCTTGATCCTGTTCCAATGAGGGGGAAGGATGCTCAATAGCTCGGGGGGAGGAGGAGGCAGGAGCGTTGCCTGACTCATACGGCTGTCCTGCGCAGCCACCGATACTCTTGTTGAATCGCCAAGGGTTGAGAGAGGGATGATCTGGTCTGCGTCGGAGTCGCCAGGAGTCCTGCCAGGAGTCCTGGCAAACATGGTTGAAAGCGCTGCAACAGCTTGAAAATGGAATAAGTCCTACGGATATCCGGACTGGAATGATCAAAAGAACGATGGCGAGCAATGATTCAAGCCAAGAACACTTGGTACGGGAGCGAAACTAATGAATTAGAAGCCTCAATGAGACGGCTTAATATGCTGTGTAAAATGTGTAAATGATGGATGATCAAGAAAGAAGAAAGAGTTGAAGTGTGCCACTAGACAGAGGCAATATCAACAGAAGCGAAAGCGGCAATTTTTAGCGCACCGGCTAAATTTTCTGCCTGCAAGATTTTCTACAGATCTTCCTTGCATCCCACACATTCAATCAACGTCACAGAGATTCACAATTACAAACGCCCATAGACATCAGAGAAGGGCTCGAAGAAGAGCACCCTGATATCTTTAAATCAAATATATTTAGACGACTTCTTGGTGACCGTCTAAGGTTACCTCGAAACATCAGCCCCACTACCACTTCTTCGACATCCATAAGATCGCGGTCCTTTTGGGTCGTGATCTCTCATACATATAGTTGCAATCATGGCTACAGACAAGGGTCTCGAGGAGATTCCAGAGAGTATGTCGTAGCGCAATGCTTCCCAAAGCCCGTCTCTGGCGCGCATCGGCTTCCTTTCCGTATGCTGACACGAAGTCACTCTAGCACTAATCGAATCCAACTACGATGAGGTCACGGATTCCTTCGATTCTATGAGCCTCAAAGGCGAGCTGTTGCGAGGTACGAACCCTCTTCGCCCCATTCAGCCGACAACGTATTTACATTCTATAGGTGTCTATGCTTATGGTTTCGAGCGCCCATCTGCTATCCAGCAGCGGGCTATCATGCCAGTCATCAAGGGTTAGCTCGGTCATGCATGGGTTCTGAGGTGTGTTGGGCTGATACAAGGTGCAGGCTCTGATGTCATCGCACAAGCCCAGTCCGGTACGGGAAAGACAGCGACCTTCTCAATCTCGGTCTTGCAAAAGCTTGACCCGAATATCAAATCATGTCAGGCGCTCATCCTCGCGCCTACCCGAGAGCTGGCCCAGCAGATCCAGAAGGTTGTGGTCGCTATCGGCGACTTCATGAACGTGGAGTGCCATGCATGCATTGGAGGCACTAGCGTTCGCGATGACATGAAGGCTCTGCAGGATGGCCCCCAGGTGGTTGTTGGAACTCCTGGGCGTGTCCAGGACATGATCCAGCGTCGCGTGCTCAAGACTGACTCCATGAAGATGTTCGTATTGGATGAAGCTGATGAGATGCTTTCTGTAAGTGCAATGATGGTCAATGATGCAGCGAATTCTTACTATTTCCTAGCGCGGGTTCACAGAGCAAATCTACGATATCTTCCAGCTCCTGCCTCAATCCACCCAAGTCGTTCTTCTTTCCGCTACTATGCCTCAAGACGTGCTAGAGGTTACCACCAAATTCATGCGCGATCCAGTGCGCATCTTGGTCAAGAAGGCTGAACTTACCCTGGAAGGTATCAAGCAATTTTATATCGCAGTCGAGAAAGAGGACTGGAAACTGGACACCCTCTCTGATCTCTATGAGACCGTCACCATTACCCAGGCCGTCATCTTCTGCAATACCCGTAAGAAGGTGGACTGGCTTACCGACAAACTCGGCCAACGTGATTTTACCGTCTCGGCTATGCATGGAGACATGGACCAGGGTCAGCGTGATCTTATTATGAAGGAATTCCGCTCGGGATCCTCTCGAGTCTTGATCGCTACCGATCTTCTGGCTCGCGGTATCGACGTGCAACAAGTCTCACTGGTCATCAACTATGACTTGCCTGCGAACCGCGAGAACTACATCCATCGTATTGGTCGTGGTGGTCGATTTGGACGCAAGGGTGTTGCTATCAACTTTGTTACGGCTGATGATGTACGAATGATGCGCGAGATCGAGCAGTTCTATAGCACTCAAATCGAAGAGATGCCGATGAACGTTGCCGGTACGTATTCCTACCTTCCATCAACAGCTCGCTCATCACTGACACACCCGTGTAGATCTCATCTAGACGTTACGACTTCTACACTATCTCGTTGTTACTTAGCGACGCTGAGATACCCGCGCTTCAGAGGGAATATTCGATAGAATGGAGGAGAAGGTGCTGGTGGTAGTTTCTCAGTATGCGATGGCATGTTTCGTTTGGTCACAGTGGCATGCTAGGTCTCTTCAAAAGTTGCACTCGGTCCTGTTTGTAGATTCTGGCGCCATGTCATGGAGCATGGCGACAGCATCCAGGCAAGGTGATGCTTTGCCTCGGTATCTTATTGCTCCTGACCACCCAAGCTGTTGTAATGTACTCTCACACATTCAAGATAGACCGATGAAATGCATGCATGGGTTTCATATCAATTCTGTTCGCCCTTCGTGTGAGGTGGGTCGCATCTTCGGACTTGTGGGTGGTTGGCACGAAGCGAGGTTCTCACCACTGATGTTTCTTGGTCCTTTCCCACACCATACCATCGGCTTCAGCACCTGTCCTGCATCTACTTTGATCCCTCATTGCTGCTCACCGAAGCCTCACGCTCCAGCTTACCATAGCTCGGCCCATGTTAGCTGGTGTGCTCTCGCCTGTCACTCTAGGACGATCTCCATGGCTGCGCCAGGTCCAGAATGGATGCTATGGGCGAAGAAACTCCGAGACGAACACGTCAACCTAGTTGAATCTCTGGAGACATTATCGAGCACTGTCGCTAAGGCGCCCTTGCCTGTCCAAATCACAGATCTAGAAGCAAGCCAGCTCGCTCTGCAACAGGAAGTGAACTCGCTCCGTGAGACATTAGCAGCTGCAGAACTACAAAGGGAGCAGCACTCGAGGATCGCTGATGAGCGGATTGCCGCATTGGAGCAACAAGTCCGAACCGCAGCACGACTACGAGACCAGAACGCCAAAGACAACAACGAGCAGATCAAGAGACTGGAAGAAGATGTGGCGGCACTAAGACGACGGGCTCCGTCTGCAAGTAAGCTTAGAGTGACTTCCGCAGGAACGAGGCATACTTCACAGCTTAATGGTGAGTACCTCGTGGACCTCTAGGTCTCCAAGGTCACTCAATCTCAGCGTAGCCGAAAACCTCGCCAATGTCTCCGATGCATCGAGCAAGAGATCGTCCATGCAGATATATTTTGAGACATCAGCCCAACGGAAACGCAACTGGAGCGGTCAAGCGCAGCAATGGCCAAGCAGCGTACAAAATATCGATAGCGACGAGACTAGAGATAGGTCCGAAGACCTGGAGGCCTTGCAGTCGGTGAGTCCCTGCAATACACCAGAATCTCTCAGATCCGCAACACCCGGAGGACCAGAGGCTTCACCATCCGCCACTCCATCTGATATGTCGAGCCTCGTCAGCGTCATAAGCTTTCCCCACTCCTCGATCCACACTGCAGAGGCTTCCGCCCGGGACTCATCGCCACCGGCTGTGGCTCTGGAATCCCAGGGCGGTCTTGATCTCTTTGAGTATCTTATCCAATGCGAAGATGAAATTACGAGTCGACTGCCTGCGTACGAGAGAAGACTAGTAGAAGCTTTTGTTGCTGGCTTGAGCGACAAGGTGCACAAGTCAACCTTGAAAAGCAGACTAGACGAACAGGCATGGAATTGGAAGATAGCGTTCGAAGGGGCAAACCAGATCGCCGAGGAGGCTCTTGCACAAGGGAGAAGAGGCAAGAGCAAGCCGTCGCCATCGAGAGATTCGAATGGCCGGTTCAAGAAGAAATCGAGAAGATCATATGAGGGTTGAGAGGGCCACAGCAGCTTGGCTTGGCTGATCTGATACTAATGTTTTATTGCGGCGCACATCGTCTGGTTGATGATATACGAGGACGGAGATTACTTGGCCGCATGGGAAAAGCATTTGCTACTAGATGTCGACATATCGAAAAACGTAGCTACAGATTCAACAGGAGAGGGTACCTGTACGGAGTATATCGACCCTTATACCATACTTCTATCCCAATACTAAGTCTCTTCATACACATACAGTCCCCCCTTCTCCTTAACCTCCACCTCGATCGCTCCCTCCCCAACGTCCTCTCCCCCAACCCTCACCCCCGCCCGCATCACATCCCCCACCTCCACACTCCCCACCCCCTTTGGCGTCCCCGTCAGCACGACATCCCCCCTCTCCAACGTCATGACCCGACTGATATCACTCAACAGCCTCGGTATTCGAAAGAGCATCAACCCCGTACTATCACTCTGCCTCACCTTATCATTTACCGACAGAAAAAGCTCAACATCGTGCGGATTCGGTACCCTCGCTTTCGAGATAACATTCGAGATGGGACAGAACGTATCGAACCCCTTCGCTATACTCCACGGCAGCCCTTTGCTCTTGGCTTCGTTCTGGATATTCCGGGCCGTGAGGTCGATGCTTACGGCGTATGCTATAGTCCTTCTCATCAGCCCTCTTTTCTCCTATAAGGGAAAGAGAATGTACACTCAATAGCGCCCAGCGCGGCCTCCTCGTCCTCCTCCCTCAGATCCCTGACTTCCCGTCCCATAATCAATGCCAGCTCGACCTCATAATGCAGACTCACGCCTTTTGGACGCAGCACAGGCCCGCTTTTGGGAGCGAGGAGCGAGGAGGGGGGCTTGAGGAAGAAGAAGGGCTTTTTAGGGCGGGCGTTTGAAAGCTCGGTTATGTGGTCTCTTGCGGGCTTGATATGTCAGTACGGGGATGGAGGCTGCAGAAAAGGGTTTTTTGGAGGGGAGGGAGCTTGGGGGGGGGTATACGCATAGTTGCGGCCTATGCATACGACCTTGCGGCAATTGGCTTTGATGGATGCCATTGCTAGCAGATTCTTAAGGGTAGAGAAGCTTGCACAATCGAGCCTTGTGCGAATGAGAAACCTAATGATCTAGATTTGAAAAGTAGAGCTCGTTAAGGTTCTCAGTATCTGACCTTCAAGTTAGCCATGAATATCCGTATTTGGCCGGAAGTCCTCTCCGAAAGAAGCAGACAACGACCTACATCGTACGGAATACAAAGCATCTGACTGACGGTACAGCGAAACAAAGCTCCAACTTCAAGAATTCCTTCCCACCCCCCAAATCACCACCTTACCAAACCCACTCGCCCCTCAGCAACCATGCAAATCTCACACATTCTCTCTGACCTAACCTCCCTCCGCGCCTGCGTAAGCTCCCTTTCCCCCTTTCTCCTCCCCTTCTTCCCCCTCCCCTCTTCCCCCCCCACACCCCACCTACCCCCATACTAACACCACCCCAACCACAGCCCCCCACCGCCGCCCTCGCCCTCGTCCACGCCCGCACCCCCACATCCCAACCCCCTTCCACCCAGAATCCTTCCACCCAATCCCGCGAGCCTCCCAGACTAGTATCCGAGGAATCGGTAGCTGAGGATTTAGATCTGCAGCGCGCAACGGATCTGGTGGAGCTGCATGAGGGGGTTAAGATGAGGCATGTAAGGGGGTTGGATCCGGGGCTGGGGGAAGCGAGGAGGGAGGTTGAAGCGGTGGTGCGGGGGCTGGAGGGTGTGGGTGTAGAGGGTGTGAGATGAGGATTGAGGGAGGGTGGCTGATAAAGAAGTGACTTGCGCTGCGCGGAAAAGAGAGGCTGGGTTTTGTGCTCGTCAGCTGTTGGCTTGGGCGGCCTGGTTTGAGACTGCGTGTACGAGCCAGCGGGTTTGTGAGATGTGGCTCAGGTGTGAGGTCTTGATCTTTGATGAATGATGAACGATGGAGATACTATCACGACTACGACTTTTACGCTATGACCAGGGTTAGCGGGAACATTGACTAGGAAACCCTCAGCTTGTGATGGTCTGTATCCTATCTGTTGGCTGGTAGGGATTGGTTACTTTATCACTGCCAGGAGTCACTAAAGCTGTCTTCCCGTTCTCACAGAGATATCGCTATGAGCTTCTTGACGGGGTAGAGAAAACGCTAAGACTGTCTGCCTTTCAGCCACCGGTGGTCGATTTGGCTATTGTCAATCCGTTAATGGGTGATTCGAGTGAGTTGAGCGACCATGGAATAGCGAGGCCTCGAAAACACATCTTATGGCCATTACGGTGTAAGCGACTATCGTTGCAGCATGCAGATGGGCTGCATCCTCGAGGAAACGGTCTAGGTAGGATAAAAGCCGTCAACTCGCTACACTACTACATACACGGCCATTGCCTGACCTCGCTCAAGCTACGGCCTGATCAACAAAGGCGGCTCAGAGGCGAGAGCACGACCACGGAATCCTAGGCATCTTCAAGAACAATGTTCTCGCCCTTCGCCATACGTCGCAGCACAGGCTTCGTCTCTCTACCGACCTGCCTCCCCAGTGCGGCATCTAGTAGACTCTGTCTCGAAGCCACGTTTCTGACCTTGCGTATCACGGACTTTCGCTTCTTCAGCGGAGGCGATTCTGCAGCATGGGGCTGGGTAGATACAGGGGTGCTTGGTACCTCTTCGCCTCTTGCAAGACGCTGCAGTCTATCCTTTGTCCGGCCTCCCATCTTCCTGCCCAGCGCTGCATTCAGGAATACCCTACGTGCAGCAAGGTTCCTGGCTTTCCGAAGGTACAGCTTTCGTTTCTTCACAGGTGAAGAACCCAATTTCTCCGCAGCCGAGTTCACGGTATGCTGGACTGATACGATTGAGCCGTTCCTTGAGGTTATCCTGTACTCGTCGTTGTGTAAATGCCCTGCTGGCGTGGGATGAGGCTCTGCAAGTTCGTCGTCAAGGGGTGTAGCGTCGCTGGGACTCAGAACGAAGATCTTGGGCGGAGGGAGGGTCACCTTCTTGGCTGGCTTAGAGCCTCTGCGTGAGTTGATCGAGGGTGGAACGCTGATCCGATCCATGATGTCCACTGCTTTTGTTTCGGACCGCTTGAGCTCTGGGGTTTGCATTTCACTCTGTTGTCCAGCTTCCTCGTCGTCATCCCTATCGCGTGCATAAATGGAAGGTGGGACGCTGATCCGGCCCATGATATCCACTGGTTTTGTTTCGGACGGCTTGAGTTTTGGCGTTTGCCTTTCACTCTGTTGTCCGGCTTCCTCGTCGCCATCCTCATCACGTGCATTGATCGAAGATGGGACGCTAATCCGTTTCATGATATCTACTGGTTGTGTTTCTGACCGCTTGAGCTCTGGTGGTTGGCTTTCATTGTTTTGTCCAGCTTCCTCGTCGCCATTCTTATCGCGTGCATGAATCGAAGGTGGGACGCTGATCCGGTCCATGAAGTCCACTGATTTTGTTCCGGACCGCTTGAACTCTGGTGGTTGGTTTTCATTGGGTTGTCCAGCTTCTTCGTCGCCATCCCTATCTTCAGGAAGTGAGAGTTTTTTGTCGACCTGTTGACCGGCTTTAGAGAACCCGGTGATGTCAGGACCGTCGGCTAGAGGATACGAGGTGGCCTCTTGGTTGTCATCTTTATCTTCAGGGAGCGAAAGTTTGTTGTCGACCTGTTGACCGGTTTCAGAGACCCCGGCAACATCAGGACTGCCGGCTAGAGGACCCGATGTGGCCTTTTGGTTGTCATCTTTAGACTGCTGGATATGATGCACGGGAATCTCGCTGGCTCTTCGATCAACGGTTTGAGCCACCGCGGCTGACGAGGTGACAAATAGATCATTCCTCTTCGCACGCTCAGCTGCCCCTTCGCTGCTTGGGCTTGCTTTAGGTGCAGAAGGACTCTGAGACGAAGAATTTACTGTTTCGCGCGGAGCAGTGTCTTCTGGAAACTCCACAGTCTTTTCGGAGGCGTAATTCCCGATAGGCACCCACAGTCGTTCAGGCGATGTGGTAGGCTTATCCGTGTCCGCTTTGCCTAACGGAGAGCTGGCAGCAACGGATTGTCGCGGTGATCTCTTAGGTATGCTTTCGACAGGGCCCTGAGTCGAAACATTGACTTTTTGGCGCGGAGCAATGTCTTCCGCAGAGTCTGTAGTCTCTGCAGAGGCGTAGTTCCCGACAGGCGCCCACGGCCGTTCAGGCGATGTGGGTGGTTTATGCGTGTCCGCTTTGCCTAACGGAGAGCTGGCAGTAACGGATTGTCGAGGTGATTTCTTAGGTAAGCATTCGACGCTCTTACGGACTTCGCCTGCAGGCAAGGTCTTGGAAGGGTTTTGAACAGGTTCAGACTCCCCTTCTTCATTAGTCCATGGTCCCAAATCCCGCTCCTGACTGGCCTCCGTGCCGCTGCTATCCGAACTCTCAGCAGGTCCAGGTGAAAAGGATCGACGTTTTGGCTCAGTGGCACCTTTAGAAACTGGGTGTTCTTGAGAGGTGCCTTGGCTCTGTCTAAAAGACTCTTCTTTGTCTACCGGACTGTCGTCTCGAGCATCAATGGTAGCACTCGCAGGCTCTTGAATAACTTTGTCGTTCAATGACATATCAGAGTAAACAGATTCTCCATCATCGTCTGGAAAGGCCCCTGGAGTCATAGTAGTCACCTTAGACAGGGGGTCCATTGCAGATCCACTGAAACGATCGTCCTGCGTTGAGCCGCCAGAGCCCTCGTAAAACGATGATCGTTCGGCTTTTCGGTGAGGATGTGCTTTCTCTGCGCCAGTAAGCTCATATTTGTCTGCTGTACCAGCCGAAGGGCCTTCAGCAGCCGGATTGTCTTTTTCTGGCGGCAGTGATGTCTTGCTGGTGTCAGCCAGTACTTGACTATTCGGGTGAGCATTCGAATCATTCCCATTAGACTGGTGTTCAGCCGAAGGGTCTTCAGCAGCCGTTTTCTCATTTGCTACCAACAGTGGTGTCTGGCTGGCGTCAGCCTGTATTTGACTATTCGAGCGAGCATTCGGGTCATTCTTATAAGACTGGTATTCAGCTGAAGGGTCTTCAGCAGCCGATTCCTCTGTTTCTGCCGGCAATGGTATTTGGCTGGCCTCAGCCAGTCCTTGCATATTCGGGCGAGCATTCGTGTCAGTCTTTTGATCCATAGTCTTTCCTTCCGCCCGGGCGTTCCAATCAGACTGGCGTTCAGCTGAAGGGTCTTCAGCAGCCAACGTCTCTTTTTCTGGCGGCAACGGTGTCTGGCTGGCGTCAGCCAGTACTTGAGTATCCGTGCGAGCATCTGTGTCGTTCTTGTGATCGAAAGTATGTTCTTTAACCCGGGGATTCTTATTGAATTGGCGTTCAGCAGCTGGAGTTGGATGAGCATTGTCGGCTTTGTCATGCCCTTCGGAGACGAGCGCTGCTGTCCGGTTCGAGCTGGTTCGTCAGCTCTGACCCTAGTCATGCTACAGGAAACCTACTCATTTGAATGCTTGCGGTGTGCCTCAGTCTGAGGCTGGGTAGCAAATATCTGATCAAAAGCCTTTGTAACGGACTGGCGTTCAGCAGCTGGAACTGGAAGAGCATGGTAGGCTTTGTTGTGTTCCACAGAATCGAGCGCTGCTGTTCGATTCGAGCTGGTATCGTCAGCTATGACCCAATTCACGCAAAAGTAAGCCTACACGTCTGAATGCTTGCGATGTGCCTCAGTCTGGGGCTGGGTATGAGAGATCTGGTCATGAGCCTTCTGAAACGACTGGTTTCTAGAACCTTGTTCGGGCCGCGAAAGCTCTGCCGTAGCATTCACCGGCATGGCTTCGTTCTTTCTCTGCCGACGTTTCTCTTCGACGTCGACTTCAACAGATACAAAGCGAGGCCAGCCCCACCCTGATGACTGTTGGTGCTGGATTGAGGGTTTCCGCTTCGGATGGCTGGAAACTTTCGGTGGACTATGCTGGTTTGCAGGAGTGCGTGGAAAGGATTCTGGATTGGGCATGTTGGGCCAAGATCTAAGCCATGGCGGAGAAGAGTCGTACGAGTGCATATAAGGATGAGAAAGTACTGAGCATAGGTAGAGGAAGATGATGAAAGAAATGTGGGAGACAAAACAATAAGCTGATGGGACTTGCCATGCTCCATCGGTCCTTGAGGAGGCAGGTGCATCTGCCTCCAGTCTTTGCTGCTGATACAAGCTTCAATAGACTTGCAATATCTCACGGAAGGAGCCATTGGTAATTAGCGTCTCAGTGTACGAAGACATATCCTCAAGCCGGTCTCCACAGAGTACCCAGACTGCTCGTAACGGGGAATTCAACAGAACATCTGGCCTGGTGTATAGTGATAACCTATGTGTTCATGCAAGCAAGAAAATGGTTTTATATGTCAAGGTCGTCCTGTCAACGAACGGCTTGCCGTTTTGTCGAGATCATATTCTAGAAGTCCGTCTGCAGTGAATTCCAACACTTCTCCATACATTATCCTAGGTCTGGTCGAGAGGTAGAACCTTCGGCAGCACACGAATTCTCACCCTCAGCAACTGAAGGGTAAAGTTAGCTCCGAAAGACTTGGTCCTTGACGAATAAATGCGGTCGAACTCCAGTTGCAAGCAGAATACCCTCTTGCTCTTCCATTAGCATAATATCCTTTTCGCCGCGCTCAACAGTAGAGTTACGATTACCAGCCATGGCATCAAGCGTGGATGCAAAGCTGCTGAAGCAGACCAAGTTTCCGCCTGATTTCAGCCAGAAGGTTGACATGAAGAAGGTCAATGTCGAGGTCATGAAAAAGTACCGATATCTTGTCCGCGCGTCCAGGCATTGCTGATTGTCGTCCTACCACAGGTGGATTGCAGGCAAGATCTCTGAGATTCTGGGCAGTGAAGACGACGTAGTCATTGAGCTTTGCTTCAACCTCCTTGAGGGCTCACGATTCGTAAGTTAAGCCTACATACTCTTAGATACTTCTGACTGTACTGACCAAGCCAATTGCAGCCAGACATCAAAGTGTTGCAGATCCAGCTCACCGGCTTCCTCGACAAGGACACAGCACAATTCTGCAAGGAGCTTTGGACATTATGCCTCAGTGCCCAAAGCAACCCCCAAGGCGTGCCGAAGGAGCTATTGGAAGCGAAAAAGCTGGAATTGATTCAAGAGAAGGTCGTTTATACACATCTTGGAAAATATTGGGGCACATAGGCTTACAATACAACAGATAGCTGCTGAGAAGGCCGCCGAGGAAGCCAAAAAACGCAAGGAGCAAGAGCGTGTGAAGGACCGAAATATTGATAACATTCGCCAACGGGAACGCGGCGAACGCGGTCGAGGTCGGGGCAGAGGCGATCGGGGCAATCATGACTATGACCGACGTCCACCAAGAAACTCGAGATCTCCACCTCCCAGGCGCTACAGCCCACCGCCTCGCTCTGGTTACCGCGGCCCTCCGCCAAGACGTGATGTCGATACCTACGTTCCTGGTGGTCGTAGCGGTCGCGATCGTCGATCGGATGACGGCAGGAGGCGTCGCTCACCTTCCGTCAAAAGATCCATTACTCGATCACGTTCGGGTTCTCCTGCCCCACGGCGGCGCCATCGAGACAAGGAGGATGGACCTCCTCGGCCTCTAGACCGTCGACCAACACCAAATCGGTCTCCTGCCCCCGTGCGTCGAAGACCTGTTAGAGATAAAGGATCAAGGAGTCCCAGGCGCGGTGATCGAGCAAGATCCTTCACACCTTCAAATACCTCTCGCTCACGATCTCCCAGAAGACCTCGGAGGAGGCGCGATGCATCAGTCTCCTCACGTAGCCGTACTCCGCCCCCTAGGCGTCGACGTCCCTCTCCCTCCCTATCCAGGTCTCGTTCCCGTTCACTAGAAGATCGCAGACGGTCAGGCAGGCCTAAAAGATCACCTTCCTACTCTAATGACAGCAACCGTGGTGGCAAACACGCTGATGATCGCAAGGGACTCAGACACCGCGAACACCGGCGCCGCGGCAGCAGCCGAAGCCCCAGCTTCAGTAGAGATCGTAGCGCAAGACCGAGCAAGGCTGTGCGACGAAGCAGCCCTAGTCCGAGACGCCCAAGGAAACGTTCGATTGAGCGATACGTACCGGGCGGGAGGCGAAGGCGCAACACTTCTTCTGTTTCCTCACCCGTCGAGAAACGACGCAAGACGGCTGACTTTGCGGATGAAGAGGCTAGGGAGATGAAGCCTGAGCCCGTCAGCTCGAGCCCCGAGAAACCTCCAGCCCCAGCCGAAGAGGTGGGTAGCGATTCACGAAGTACTAGCTGAACCTTTTTCCTCGCCCTGTCTACTGAACATACAGTTCATCTCGAGAAACGTACTAAATCACTCGTACAGACACGCTCGCCAACACTCACAGCCAATGAACTGCGAGAGAAACTCCTGAAGGAAAAGGTCTTGGCGATGAGGAAGTCGAGTAGTGGTGCGAAAGCGCAGTCGACCCATGGCTCATGATGGCCGAAAGGTCTAGTATCATTCCTTGTAACATTAGATGTGGCTCTAGAAGGCTGCTTTGTAGCAAAATACGTATGTTATCTTCCAACCATATCCATGGGCAACTCAATTCTCGCTTCCAAGAGGCGAATCGTTGACAAACCGTAGGCTTCGTGAGTATGATGGGCACCTGCTCTAGCCTGTGCCCCTTACAGAAAGGCATGAATGCTTTGACCGTTGGAGCGCCTGTAGCTCAAACACACCGTAAGACAAGATATATATTCTGCACGCTCATCGAGACCGACCGGTGATGCTCGTCATACGGTACTACTACGAGTACGAATACACATTACCTTCCAACCAACTCCCCATTTCATCTCAACCCCTCAGCCCCCAAACCCAACTCACCTCCCCCTCCCCCTCCCCCTCCCCCTCCCCCTCGCCGCCTTCCTCATCCTCCTCTCCCTCTCATACTCCTTCCCCTCCCTCCCCTCCTCCCCCTGCACCATCCCCACCAACCTCCTCATCTTCCGCTCGTACTCCCCATCCCTCTCCTTCTTCTCCCTTAACCCCTCCCTCGCCACGAAATTCGCATCCTTCCTTAATTCCCTCAGCGCGCCCTTCCGCTCCTTCTTGTGTTCTGCTGTCAGTTTCGAGAGCTCGGAGCGTTGCCGGTCGGGGTCGTAGTGCGAGGTGGGGTTGTAGGAGGGCTCGAATTTGGGGATGGAGGTTTTGATGGGGAGGGGGCGGTAGTTGTGGAGGGCGAGGGGACGGCGGATGGAGGTGGCGGTGGAGAGGAGGGTGGTGCATTGGGAGAGCGTGGAATGAAGGAGGTCCTGGTGTGGGGTTGGTGGGAGTGGAGAGGGAAGGGACGGGGAATTGCTTACGTGGGTTGTGGAAGGGAGGTTTAGGGCTGCGGCTTGGGATGAGATGTGCTTTAGGGCGACGATGACGGGGCCGAAGATCTCGATGGAGGCGGATTTGGAGGACCACATGTCTGCCATGGTATTGATGAGGCGAAGATGGGTTCGTAGCAGCGCGTGCTTTAGCTCCTCGTTGTTGCTGTCGTCGGGTGCCTCGGCCGAGGGTATCGTGTCCCAGAAAGCGAACTTCCTCTGCACATCCGCCGTCTCATTTCTACTAGCTGAGATTTGGAACTCCGCCGGGAGTTTATGCTTCACAAACGACCCCTTCTTCTTCCCTTCCCCACGCACAAGTGCCCACAGTGCATTCAGGGTGTAGTTCACGACTTCAGGAACATACCTCTTCGCTAGCCGCTGATACTGCATGCACAACATCGCCACATAAGTCCCTGCAGCGAGATCACTTAGCTTCTGTGGGATCTTGTGGCCTAGATACCGCGTCATGCATAGCATAGCCGGTGTAACGACTTGATGGAAATGGTCCGAGGTGGGGAAGATAGTGCTGATGGCAGTCAGAAGGATCAGGTCTCCGGAGTTCAGGGCTAGTGGACGGTTTTCTTGGATCAACCTCAAGTGATCGCGAAACGCACGACCAATCTCGGAGGGATATGTCTTTGCGAGAGAGTGAATGTGGCGGATCAGGGCTTCGAGGACGGAGAAAGGAGGGTGCGTCGGTTCGTTAGCGAGGTAAGTGAGATGGAAGACGAGGATGGCGGAAAAAGTAGCGAGTTTGGATTTGTTCTCTGCGGAGAGTTTAGGTTGGTAGAGAGCGCGGATACGTTGGATGATGGTAGGAAGGTCGGTGATGGGAAGGGGCGAGGTGATAGCAAGGAGCTCAGTGTGGGTTTGGGGGCAGGGGAAGGTGAACGGCAGGTTGGCTGATGGCGTGGCTTCGGTAGTAGCGCTTGATTTGGTAGAGGAAAGGTTGAGGCCTGATCGGCCAGCGTCTTCTTTGGATAGGAGACCCTGAACGAATTCGAGGTCGTCGTCGTTCTCGATGTCGGAAGATCTGTCGGACGGTTCTGAGCCATCTGCTGAATCTGAGATTTCGAGGTCGGAGCCGCTGGCGACTAGATCGTCCTCGATTAGAAAATCGTCTTCGTCCTCAGCGTTCAATTCCCTGGGCTTTTGCTCGCTAGGTATGCCGGCCCCTAGGCCATATACGTCCGACTCTTCAGGATCCTCATCACCATCAGCTAATATAACAGCCTCATCTGCAGCTTGTTCCGTATCGCTTTCCGGCTCTCCCTTCATCCTTTTCAGTCTCCTCTCTTCAAGGTCCTTCAACCTCTGTGCCTCCTGCTCTAGCTTTTCTTCCTCAGTCAAAGTTCGTACAGTGGGTCTCGATCGTTGGTCGTAGATATACTCCTTCAGCCGTTCATCATACTCCCTATCCGCTTGTGCGCGATCTTTCCCGTTCAGTAGAGCAAGCCGATCCGCATTCATGATACCACTGGGTGCTTGCACCTGCGGAGGTGGCGGTGGCTGCTTGTTCTCTCCTCGCAAAAGCGCGAAGAGATCAGGCATGCCTTTGTCAAGCTCAGCTCTTAGATCATCATCGTCTTCCTTTGCCTGTTGGCGTTCGTACTTGTGGAGCTTGGACTTGGCCATGACTTCTTTCATGACCTCATTCTTAGTCTTCCGACGCTCTGGTTGC